>Ga0335069_10010363_pt1 | contig 13209 bp, 9 predicted proteins | sample Lox_Sample_11_FD_206714 | JGI IMG/M metagenome (GOLD analysis project Ga0335069, IMG submission 206714) | Soil microbial communities from Loxahatchee National Wildlife Refuge, Florida, United States - Lox_Sample_1.1 | ecosystem: Environmental > Terrestrial > Soil > Wetlands | place: USA: Florida... | reverse complement strand
CGCGGGGGCCTCTCCGGAAACCGCCGCGTCCAGGAGCTCCCGGCTGCTCGCGACGCCGGTCCCCGCACCGCTCGCCGATGCGATCCTCGCCGCCTACGACCGCCTGGCCGCCCGCGCCGGCGGCCCCGTCCGCGTCGCCGTCCGTTCGAGCGCCCTCGGCGAGGACGGAAGCCACTCGTTCGCCGGCCAGTTTCTGACCGTCCTGAACGTGCGACGCGAGGGTCTTCTCGACGCCTACCGCGAAGTCGTCGCGAGCCTGTATTCGCAGGAGGCGTCCCATTACAGGCGACTGCACGGAATCTCCGAGTCTTCCGCCACGATGGCGGTCGGGGTCGTGACGCTCGTCGACGCGGCCGTGAGCGGCATCGCCTACTCGAGGGACCCGCAGGCCGGGGAGGACGACGACGTCCTCATCCAGGCGGTCCGGGGGCTCGGTTCCACCCTCGCGGACGGAGCGGCCGTCGCCGAGTCGATCCGGGTCTCGCGGAACGGCGGCACCGCAACCGTCAGGCGAAACGTGTCGCGGCAGGAATCCGTCGTCGTCTGCAACGCGGCGGGAGGCGTGCTCGAGGAATCCGTGAGCGAGAGCCACGCGGCCGAGCCCTGCCTCCAGGATGCCGAAGCGCGACAGATCGCACGCTGGGCGCTCGAGCTCGAGTCCCATTTCGGAGGACCCCAGGACATCGAGTGGGCCTTCGACGTCGGGCGTCGGCCGGTGGTTCTCCAGAGTCGGCCCCTGCGGGTGTCCGGGGTCGCCGCCCGGACGCAGCCCCCGGTCGAGGGCTTCACGCTCCTCGTGCGCGGCGGCGAGACGGCGTGCGCCGGGGCGGCAACGGGGATCGCCGTGAGGATGGGCGTCGACGACGATCTCGAGGCCTTCCCGAAGGGAGGCGTGCTCGTGGCGCGGCGCTCCTCGCCCCGCTTCATTCGGCTCATGTCGAAGGCCTGCGCGATCGTGACCGACGCCGGCAGCGTCACCGGCCACATGGCGACGCTGGCCCGGGAATTTCGCGTGCCTGCCCTGCTCGGCACCGGGACGGCCACGCGCGACATCCCCACGGGCGCTCTCATCACCGTGGACGCGGGAGCCGGATTCGTCTACCTCGGGGAAGTGCCGGGCCTCGAGAGTCCCTCCGCCGCTCCCGGGGGGCAGGCGGCCGCCGAGCGCGTACTCGCTCCGACCGCCTCGTCCGCGCTTCTCGCGCAGGTCGTTTCACAGATCGTCCCGCTGAACCTGATCGACGCGCGCTCCGGCGAATTCACGCCGGAGGCGTGCCGGACGCTCCACGACCTCGCCCGGTTCATCCACGAAAAGTCGTACGCCGAGATGTTCCGGATGGGCGAGCAGCTCGGCGATGCCCGGGCGGGGAGTTTTCTGCTCGACGTCTTTCTGCCCATCGACCTCTACATCATCGACCTGGGGGGCGGCGTCGCGGTGCCGGCCCGCGGCCGGAAAGTGAAGCCGGCGCAGATCACCTCGAGACCGCTCACGGCGCTTCTCGCCGGAATGCTCGACCGGAGGCTTCCCCGTTTCGGCCCGCGGCCCATCGACGCGGGAGGTCTCGTGTCCCTGATGATGCGGCACGCGATGAACAACCCGGAGTCCGACCGGACGTTCCGGGACCCGTGCTACGCGATCGTCTCCGACGCCTATCTCAACTACACGGGGCGGGTCGGCTACCACTTCGGCGTCGTCGACTCCTATTGCGGCGCGTCCCCGAACCGGAACTACATCAGCTTCCGCTTCAAGGGGGGCGCTGCCGACGGGACGCGCCGGGGGCGCCGGGCGCGCTCGATCGCCGGGGTGCTGCGCGAGCACGGATTCTGGGTCGAGGTCACCGAAGACGAGGTCGCGGCGCGACTCGGCAAGGCGACGAGCGAAGAGATCGCCCTGAAGCTCGAGATGCTCGGCCGCCTGCTTCAGTTCTTCCGGCAGGTGGACGCCTCGATGGCGACCGAGTCCGCCGTGAAGCAGTTCCAGGAAGCCTTCCTGCGCGACGACTTCCGTCTGGAGGGAAACGGACGCGGGCGGGTGTGACGCTCAGGGCTCGTCGGCCTCGAGGAGATCCCGCGAGAACGTCTTTTTCTCGCGGGCGTCCTCGATGGCTGCGACGAGCTCGTCCACGGGGCACGGCTTGAAGAGGTAGTTCGCCGCGCCCTCGCTCAAGGCCTGGGTCGCTTTCCCGACCTCGGCGTGCGCGGAGAGCATCAGAACGGGCGTGAGCCGATCCCGCTTCCGGAGACCCCGGAGCGTCGCGAGGCCGTCCATGCCGGGCATCGTCAGGTCGAGGACGATGACGTCGAAGTCCTCCCCGGCCGCGGCCGCCAGAGCGGTTTCCCCGTCCTGTGCGGCGTGCACGACCATCCCCCGGCGCCTCAGCACCTTGGCCAGCGACTCAACAAACGCCTTCTCGTCGTCGACGAGGAGGACCTTGATCGGGCTCTCCATCGCGCCTCCGGAGTCTAGCGGAACCGAAGAAAGGCGCGCCCTCTCCTGACCGAAAGACGAGCCGCGGCTCCGTCAGTCGGCGCCGGCGCCCTCTCCGGTGCCGTAGAGCGGCGATTTCGCGGGAATGGGCTCGCCGAAGACGTAGTGACTGAACCAGTCGAGGTTGTGCTGGAGCACGGCGCGGTTGGACTTCGGCTTCGTGATCGGGTGCCCGAAGCCGTTGTAGAGGATGAGGCGCGCGGGAACTCCGACGTCCACGAGACCGCGGTAGAGCTCGAACGCGTTCGGAGGCGGGACGCGCTTGTCCTTGTCGCCGTGCTGGATGAGCGTCGGCGTCCTCGCCTTCAGGATGTTCGTCATCGGCGAGGTCGACGCGTAGATCTCCGGGTCGTTCCAGGGCGTCGCCCTGAGGTACTGGCGCGTGAACGGAGTGATGTCCGTGCTGACGTAGTACGTCGTCCAGTCGCTGATCCCCGCGCCCACGGAGATCGCCTTGAAGCGGTCGGTGTTCGTCGTCAGGAAGGCCGAGATGTAGCCCCCCTGCGACCAGCCCATCGCCCCCATCCTCGACCCGTCGACCATTCCTTTCGCGATCAGCGCGTCGACGCCGCTCATGACGTCCCACATGTCGCCGATGCCGAGGTTGCGGACGTTCAGGGCCCGGAACGCGGCGCCGTAGCCGGCGCTCCCGCGGTAGTTCGGCTCGAGAATGAGCGCGCCTTTCGCGAGAAAATGCTCGATCGGGTAGTAGCGGTTCACCGGCGCGAAGACCGGGCGCGAGACGCCGGTCGGCCCCCCGTGGATGACGACGAGAAGCGGGTACGCCTTCGATCGATCGTAGTTCGCGGGCTTGTGGAGGACGCCTTCGATCGTCGCGCCGTCCCGGCTCGTCCAGGACACCATCTCGACGGTGCCGACAGTCCAGCCGGCGAACTGGGCGCTCATGTCCGTGAGCTTCTTCGGGGTCAAGGCGCCGCCGGCGATCGAGGACACGAAGACCTCGGGGACCGTCCGCGCGTCGGATGCCGTGAACGCGAGGACGGCGCCGTCGGGCGAGACGGCGGCGTCTCCGAGGAAGAAGTCCTCCGGCGTGACACGCGAGATGGACCCGGTGGCCGGGTCGAGCCGGAAAAGGCCCGAGTGGACCTTCTGCTGGGCCCGGAAGAGGATTCCGCCGCCGGCCCATTCCAGAAGGGACGCCTCCTCGTCGAACTTCGGCGTGAGGTCGACGACGTCCTCCGGCTTCGTCGCGGGCGCCTTGAGGACGTCTTCGACGCGGACCTTCGCGATGTGCTCGTTCGCGTAGAAGAAATACGGCTGGGCGAGAGACGTCTCGAACGCGAGCCAGGAACCGTCGGGAGAGAAGCGCGGGTTGCGGTCCGGCCCGTCGAGGGCGACGACCTTCCGGACGGCGTTCCCGCGGGCGAGGTCGGCGATGTAGATGTCCGAGGTGCCCGTGACCGAAAGGAGCGGATTCGCCGTCGCGCTGAACGCGATGCGCGAGCCGTCGGGCGACCAGCTCGCGTCGCGCACGTTCAGCTTCCGGTCCGACACGACTCGCTGCGACTCGGCCGGCTGCCCGCTCTTCTCGGCGCGTGCGACGTCCACGAGCCAGAGCTGGTTCTGCCTGTAGTCCTCGTCGAAGACCTCGTAGTCGCTGTAGGTTTCCTTCCTCTCTTTCGCGGCCTTCGACTCGGGGGCGGGCGCGACGACGGCGATCCGCCTGCCGTCCGGGGACCATCGGAACGCTTCGATTCGGGCGGCGTGGCGGGTCAGCTGCCAGGCTTCGCCGCCGGCCGGCGAGATCAGCCAGATCTGGCGGGCGTCGGGCTTCGCGTCGTCCTTCTTCGCGGCCCTGTCCTCGTCCTTCGCTTCGCCCTTCTCCGGGAGCGGCGCGATCGCGCTCGAATCACGCTCGGTGAGGAACGCGATCCACCGCCCGTCCGGCGACCACTGGGCCCCGTCGCTCGATTTCCGGCCATGGGTCAGCTGGAACGGCCGGCCCGTCTCCACCTCGGCGAGCCAGAGGTTCGAGACGTACGCGTTCTCCTTCCAGTCCGTCTCGCCGACCTCCCAGCAGACGTGGCGGCCGTCCGCCGAGACCTTCGGCCGGGCGACGGACCGGGCGCTCAGGAGCTGGTCGAGCGTCGGCGTCTCACCGTGCAGGGCCGGCAGGAGGACCAGCGTCAGGCCGAGAGAGCGCGCGGCGTTCAGGAGGATCTGCCTGTTCATGGAGGGACCCCTTTCGGCGAGACGATGCGTCCCCAAGATACGCTGCCGCTGAGAAGCGGTTTTTTCGCGGAAACATCCGCGTCGCCCGGATCCGGACACGAACCGGCCCCGGTTTCCCGGGGCCGGTTCGGGGCGTTTCCAATGGTGGACGCGGTCGGAAAGAATTCGAACCGTATCCGAGGTCGCGCTGTCGTTCTCGTTTACCTCGGCGGAGGTCGCAACCTACCAGCGAATCGCTCGTGATGTCGAACGACTCCGAGCGCTCGGGCTGAGTCTCAACAGGATCGCCGAGCATCTCGGCGTCGACGACAAGACGGTCGCGAGGGCCCTGGGCTGGATTCGGAACCCGGCCGATTGAGGATTTGGGTTCGTTCTGCAAAGTCCATGAAACTTACGTCTAACTTACGGCTAATCTTTTGATTTAATTACGCTGGCGTCGAGTACCGTGGCCGTGCCCGGGCGCTCCCCGCCGCGGCGTTTCTTGAGGCGTTCAAGTTCGCGGATTGAAGAGAAAAGACTCCTCTCGAACGTGACCTCGTAGCGCCTGAGTCGCTCGAGCTGGCCGGTCCCGTGCGCGTCGCGGACCATGGCGGTGTGCACGGCTTGCTCTGGGCTGGGTTCTGACTCGCCCCGTGGCCGCATCATCGACTCGACGTCCGGGAAGGCGGCCATCTCGTTCTGCTGCGATCGGACGACTGCGGCCTCCAATCTGACGACGCGGCGAAGCCGCCAGGCAGCAAGGACGATCCGCTCTGCGAGCACGCTTTCGAGTTCCCCGCTAGGTGCTAGGTCCTCCACGAGGCGGTCACGAAAGCCGTCGAAATCCGCCGCGTTCTCGTCCGGCAGCACGACTTGACGCGAAAGAAGACCGTGCTTGGTCGCGTTCCGCGCCGAGGTCGCCTTCCCCGTGTCGGTTCGCGGGCCCGTCGACAACTGGGCGTTGCGCTTGTTGGCGGCCCGCCGGGCGCGTGAGTCCATACACCGAGTATCAGCTGCCCTGGCACGCAATCCAAGAGCGGTGAAGCCGGACGACACCATCTAGTAGGGGCTGATGACAGCCCTAAAGGAGACACACATGAAGAAGAACAAGACGCCTGCAGAGATTCAAGGCCCGGTTGTCCTCGAGTTCCTGGCCGAATTGAAGAGCGCGTTGCGCGCGTTCTCGCCGTCCGGCGCCGACGACATACGGCTTCTGATGGAGGCGGGCCTTCCGGAATGGGCAGCCCTTGCCATTTCAGAAGGTGTCCGAGGAGTCGGGGGAGAGGGACGGAATCTCGACCGCGAAGTACGGCCGATGAACACCGCCGAGCGACTTGACCGCCTCTTCGAAGACCTGCGGCGGAAAGGCGACGACATGGCGGCGTCTAGAGTGCTGCGAGAACGGAACAGGTTACCGGTCGGCGAGGCTCGCGTTCGGCCGCCTACACAGAAACCTCCCCGAGCCGCCTTCGAGGAGGCAAGCGAGCAACTGGACCCCGTCCGCCGCCGGCAATTCGAAAGAGACTGCAGAAAGAGGCTCTTCGAGTTAACAGGGCGGCTTCCGGACGGCTCAAAGCCCCCGACGTCAGCACTGCCAGAGGCGAAGTCGGCCTCGGATATCGCCGAGTTCGCGGCCGAGGTGGAAAGAGCGTTGCACGCGGTCTCGCCGTCCGGCGCCGAAGACATACGGCTACTGATGGAGGCGGGCTTCTCGGAAGAGGTGGCTCGTGTCACTTCAGAAGAATTCCGAGGAGCCGGGGGACAGGGACGGAATAGTAACTGCGGGGCACGGCCGGTGACCGCGGCCGACCGGCTTAACCGCCTCTACGAAGACTTGCGGCGGAAAGGCGACGACGTGGCGGCATCCAAGGTGTTGCGAGAACAGAACAGGCTGCCGGTCAGCGAAGATCGCGTTCAGCCGCTTACCGACCACGTACGCATGAAACTGCCCCGAAGCGCTTCGCGGGAGGCACTCGAGGAACTGGGCCCCGCCGGCCGCTGGAAATTCGGCCGAGAGTGCACCCAGAAACTCTTCAAGTTAACGGGGCCGCTTCCGAACGGCTCGAAGCTTCCAGCGTCGACAACACCAGAGGCGAAGTCGGCGTCGGACCGCGTGCCGAAGGACTAGTCTCTCCGGAGGTAGTGCAGCCCAGGCGTCCGGCTAAACGGGCGCCTGGGCTGGACATCCTCGCCGCGGTGGCGGCCGCGCGCCCGGGAGGCGGCCCCTGAGATCTAGGCGTCCTGCTTCTCGTCCGCCGTCGAGGTGGTGCCGCGGGCGTGCCGCGAGCCCGGCGAGAAACTCGGCCTCGGGGGTAGTACGCGCAGGCGGTCGGCGAGTCGCTGAGCCGAATGAACGGCGGGCCGTCTCCGCGCATGCGCTTGAGGCGGAGAGTCTGAGGCTTGACGTGGAGCTCGGCGGCTACGAGTGCGGACGTTAGAAGTCTCATCGTCCGAGCCTATCCAGAAGTGCGTTGTCGCCTCCAGCCGCTCGGGCCGGCCGGCTTGATCTGCGCCTGAACGCTGAACGCGTACGAGAACCTCCTGCGGCCACCTCTTGTCCGACCGAGGTACCCCTCTTGCAGGTTGTAGATCGGTCTGATTTCATCCCCGCGGCAACGAGGACAGCGGCCCCAGGAGATGCAGGGACATGAGAGCGGACACCAAATCCATGAAACTCGTCGGCGCCCGCCCGGACGGCAGCGGCTTCTTCAAGGTGTGCATGCCGTACGACACACCCGATGGCACGTACCAGAGGCCCGGGGTGAAGATCGTGGTCCGGACCGCGTCGGGGTGGAGCGTGTGGCGCTACGTCTCGACCATACTTCAGACGGTGATCTGGCCGCGTGTCCCGCGTGTAGGGAATCTCTTCCTTGTCGGTGCCGGCCTGTGGCGCCTGACGAGCTTTCCGGGGACTCGACGGCTCCGAGACTGGGCGATAAATCGAGGCGTGGCTTTATCGGGGTACGAGCAGACGTACCCCTGCCTATGCGCCAACTGTATCGGGCGACAGGTGTCCAGCGGGTCGCCAGGTTGCCGCGGCGGAACCCGCGAGGTTAGGGATCCGGCGGCCCCATCAACATCCTCTTCCTGAACGCCAGGACGCGCGCCTTTCGCTCTGCTATTTGAGTAGCGCAGGCGATATATGAGGCGCGCCAAAACGTATCGCATCCAATAATGCGGTCAAGAGCCTTCTCGTACCTTTCTCGTGCCGACCATGGCCAGCTGCGACCCTTGGACGAGGTCCGCCGGCGCAAGAACCTTGCCGGCCGAAGAGACCTGCGTGCTCACGAACGGGGCCCATGCGCGCCGAGTGCCGTGAGGACGCCGACGGGAAGTGTGTAGGCGACGGCGACCGACTCTTCCCCGGGATTGTGCGAGGCGAGGTGCGCGTTCGAGAGGTGGAAGAGCTCGACACCGACCCGGCCTCCTCGCACGGGGACGCCGATCTCGAGGCCTGAACGAAACTCCAGCGGATGCCCGAGGTCTTTCCCGCCACCTTGCCGGTACGCGCCCACGCCGAGGCTCGGGCGCAAGGTGATCAGATCGCCGATCGGGACGTCCCGAAAGACGGCCACGTGCGCATAAGCCGCGCCCGCCCCGACATACATCACGCCCACCTCGCTCCGGAAGCCCTCGAGCGACCGCTCCGGGCGGTAGGCCACGGCGAACTGCTGCGCGGGCGAAGAGCGCCGCGCCGCGTCGTACTCCCCGACCGAGAGCACAATTTCCTGAGCCCGCGCAACGGGGGCCACAACCGATGCCGCAAGAGGGACGAAGAGGAGCGCCTCCCAGCCGAGCCTGCCAAACTGCGCCGCCCAAACACGAATCGTCCGGAGAACGGACGGACCGAGACGAACGAGCGCGAGAATGCCGAGCACCCCGAGTCCGATCAGTCCCGCGGTCCAGCCGAGACGTCCGACGAACGTGAGCACGGTATCCACCTGCCGGTGAAAGAGCGCTCCCGCGAGAATCCCGCTGCCCGCCCACAGAAGTGCTCCACCGGCGTCCAAGAGCAGGAAAGTGCCGAACCGCATGCCGCTCGAGGCGGCGAGCGGAATAGAGATCGCGGAGATCACCGGAATGAACTTCGCGAACAGGAGCATCCATTGCGGCACCCGCTTGAGGACCGACTTGCTCCACGCGCCGCCGGCGCCGGGCGAGAGGATGTGGACGAGACGGAGCGCACGCTCTCCGAAGCGTCGCCCTACCGCGAACCAGAGAGCGTCGGCGACGAGCGTGGCAAGGAGCGATGCGGCCAACACGGACCATCCGTGGATGAGCCCCTTGCGAACGAGCGCCCCCGCCAGGATGAGCGTAGGCATCGCAGGGACGGGCAACCCAAGCTGCTCGAGGAAGACGCTCAGTACGGCGGTGGCCAGGGTCACGTTCATCGCGCCGTCCGTCCGACTTCCTCGGCTTCGGGGGAGTTCGAAATCTTCAACATCACGTCCCGCCTCATTGCAGACGCGATGCCTGAAGCGAGGGCGCAAGATGATCGTCAGGAACTGCTTGTCGTCGAAGAAGTTCCGAGACGCGCGCAATCACACGCGCGCCGGCGCGCCCAACTCCGTCGTGCCGGCGGGCCGGCGTCTGCCAACGGGCCGGCGCGTTGCGACGCGTGACATACTTTCAGTAGCCGCACGGTGCAGCGGCCGAGGCACGACGAGGCGTTACCGATGCCGACCGACAACAACTCGACGGATCTCGCGACGCTGCGTGAGCGCTTCCAGACGCTTCTATCGGTCGCCGAGTCGATCACCTCGTGCCGGGAGCCCGAAGAGCTCTTCCACCGGCTCGCGGGCGAGCTGCAACGCGTCGTCAGTTTCGACCGCCTCGGCCTCTCGCTCTATGACGCCGAACGCGGCCTCACCCGGCCGCAGGTCCTTGACACCGCGAAGATGGTCCTCGGTGCGCCGGTAGATGTGACGGGAGAAGACAACCCGACCCGCTGGGTGATCAAGTCGCAGGAACCGCTGATCATCGGCGATCTCTCTGCCGAGTCGCGCTGGCCCGAGACGTTGTCGAGAATGCAAAAGGGCGGCCTCGCGAGCTTCTGCCTGCTGCCGCTCACGACCGCTCGCGCCCGACTCGGCGTGCTCGCATTCGGCTCTCGCGAGGCGAGGACATACGCGACTGAGGACGTCGAATTCATGGGTCAAGTCGCGAAGTTCGTCGCGGTCGCGATCGAGAACGCCCAGGCGTTCGGGGAGATCGCGCGGCTCAAGGACAAGCTCGCGGAGGAGCGCCTCTACCTCGAGAGCGAGATCAAGGCCGAACACCCTTTCGAGGAGATCATCGGGGACAGCCCCGCGTTACGCCGCGCGCTGCAGCAGGTCGAGGTCGTGGCCTCGACGGACTCCACGGTCCTTCTCCTCGGCGAGACCGGCACCGGCAAGGAGTTGATCGCGCGCGCGCTTCACGCCCGGAGCGGCCGCCGGGAGCGGACCTTCGTCAAGATCAACTGCGCGGCGATCCCCTCGGGGCTGCTCGAGAGCGAGCTCTTCGGACACGAGAAGGGCGCCTTCACCGGGGCGATCGCGCAGAAGGCCGGACGCTTCGAAGTCGCCGATCGGGGCACCCTTTTTCTCGACGAGGTCGGCGAGATCCCGCTCGAGCTGCAATCGAAGCTGCTCCGCGTGCTCCAGGAGCAGGAGTTCGAGCGGATCGGCGGGACGAAAACCATCAAGGTCAACGTCCGCCTGATCGCGGCGACAAATCGGGATCTCCACCGGATGGTCGAGGAACACCGGTTTCGCGACGATCTCTACTACCGGTTGAACGTCTTCCCGATCCACATTCCGGCACTGCGCGAGCGCGCGGAGGACGTTCCCGCGCTCGTCCGCTACTACGTGCAGAGGCTGAGCCGCCCGTTGAATCGACATGTGGAGGTCATTCCGCGCGAAACGCTCGAGGCGCTGGGACGATACGGGTGGCCGGGCAACGTGCGTGAGCTTGCCAACCTCATCGAGCGCGCGATCATCCTCTCGCCGGGCCGGACGCTTGAAGTGCCGCTCCACGAGCTCAGGCCTGCGCCTCATCCGGCCGCCACGGCAAAGGACGAGGTCACACTCCGCGGCGTGGAGCGCGCGCATATCCTTCGGGCGCTCGAAGAGTCGAAGTGGGTGCTCGGCGGCCCCAAGGGCGCTGCAGTGCGCCTCGGGATGAAGAGGACGACTCTGCAGCACCGGATCAAGCAGCTCGGGATCGCCCGAGCTCGATAGTTACGGAATCGGCCTTCGGCCACCGCCAGAGGCCCTCGCTCGACTCGTGCCCTCCGGTCGGCACGGTGCCGAACCGTCGGCGCCCGGTCCGGCATCTGAGGATGGGCGACGCCTCATTCCGCTGCACTTGGGCCCGCAGTGGCGACGGCCCGACCCTTGCGATAGTGACGGCCATGACCGAGGCCGCCATGGGCGCACCCGCCGAGACGAACTCTCTTACCCCCTACCAGAAACTCGTCGTCGGCCTCGTGGCCTTCCTCCAGTTCAGCGTCGTTTTGGATTTCATGATCGTGGGCCCGCTCGGGGCGCTCGTAATGCCGGCCCTTTCCATCTCCACGCGCCAATTCGGGCTGATGGTTTCGGCGTACGCCTTCTCCGCAGGCCTCTCGGGCATCCTCGCCGCCGGCTTCGCCGACAGGTTCGATCGCAAGCGAATGCTGCTCTTCTTCTACGGCGGCTTCATCCTCGGGACTTGGCTGTGCGGAATCGCCTCCTCCTATCCATTCCTCGTGGGCGCGCGAATCCTCACGGGCATGTTCGGCGGGGTCGTCGGTTCGGTCGCGATGGCCATCATCGCCGACACGTTCACCATTCGGGTGCGCGGACGCGTGATGGGCTTCGTGCAGACTGCTTTCGGCGCGAGTCAGGTGCTCGGTGTGCCCCTGGGCCTGTGGCTCGGGAATCGCCTGGGATGGCACGCGCCGTTTTTCATGATCGCCGGCGTGAGCGCCTGCGTGGGCGTGCTGATCCTCGCAAGGCTCCAGCCGGTCACCACGCACCTCTCGGCTCAACATGCGAGGAGCCCCCTGGCTCACCTCCGCGAGACCGTCGGCCAGGGTCGCTACCTCGGAGCCTTCCTCGCAACCATGTTCCTGGCCACCGGCGGCTTCATGCTCATGCCGTTCGCGAGCGCTTTCAGCGTCAGCAATCTCAAGATCCCCGTTGAACGCCTGCCGCTGGTCTACCTGGCCGCCGGTTTCTCGAGCCTCCTCGGCGGGCCCCTGCTGGGCCGATTGAGCGATCGGATCGGGAAGTACCGGTTGTTCTGTTTCGGATCCCTGACGGCGATCGTCGTGGTGCTGGTCTACTCCCGGCTGGGAGAGACCCCGCTCGCGTGGGCCATTTGCGTCACGATCCTGCTCTTCGGCGCAATCAACGCGCGCATGATCTCCAGCCAAGCGCTGATTTCGGCCGTCCCGGACCCTGGTGATCGGGGAGCCTTCATGGCGGTGAACGGCTCCGTGGCCCAGCTCGCGGGGGGTGTCGCGGCCGGCGTGGCGGGCTTGATCGTCTCGCAGCGTCCGGGCCAGCCCCTCGTGCACTACGACGTGCTTGGGTCAGCGGTCGCGGGCGCCAGCCTGTTGACGATCGCCCTCATGTATCCGATCTACAAGCAGGTCTCGGCGAAGACGGCCGAGGACTGACCGGCCGCGGATCAGCGCGCGCCCAAACATCCGGCGCCGTGCCGAACTCCCGGCTCGGAGTTCGGCATCTCAGACCCGCGACCATTGATTCTGCTTGAGTTACCGAGCTCGGGCGCCCGGCACGTCCGTTGCGACCCTACGGGGCGTGCTACGCGTCGTCAACAGCCCCGATCACCCGGAACGTTCAACGTTGTCAACAAGGAGGCAAGAGCTCATGTCTGAATCCATCCTGGAACCCTTCACTCCCCAGAACACCACAGTCATGATGGTCGACTACTCCGTGGGGTTCGTGAACAGCTTCCGTTCCCACGACGTCAACGAACACATCACGGCCACCGTCGCCCTCGCGAAGACCGCTCGAGGCTTTCGCTCGGGGCTGGTAGTCAACCTCGGGTCCGGGCAAACGCCGTATCCGCAGCTTGTTCAGGCGCTGGGTGACCATCCGATCATCTACCGTGGGGGTGAGTACAACGCCCTCGACAGCGCCAAGGTCCTCGAAGCGGTCAAGAAGACCGGTCGCAAGCGCCTCGCCATCGCCGGGATTTCGACCGATGGCTGCGTCATCGAGACCGTGCTCGGCGCGCTTCGGCTCGGGTATACCGTCGCGCTCGTCGAGGACGCGACTGCTGGCCAGACGCGTGAGACCCACGACATCGCAGTCCGTCGAATGATTCAGGCGGGGGCCGTACCCGTCAGCTGGCTCAGCCTCGCCACCGAATTCCAAATGAACTGGGAGAACAAGGCGACGGCGCAGGCATATTTCGGCCTCATCGCGGAGGCTTCTCCGGGACTCACGATGAGCATCCAGGCTGAGCACGCCGCAGCGGAGAAGGCGACCTAGCAGTCGCGTAGTCGTCGGCGGTTGCGAGCGCGTCGCAGTCGCGGTCTTGCAAGAGTCGGAAGT
>Ga0335069_10010362_pt1 | contig 13210 bp, 10 predicted proteins | sample Lox_Sample_11_FD_206714 | JGI IMG/M metagenome (GOLD analysis project Ga0335069, IMG submission 206714) | Soil microbial communities from Loxahatchee National Wildlife Refuge, Florida, United States - Lox_Sample_1.1 | ecosystem: Environmental > Terrestrial > Soil > Wetlands | place: USA... | reverse complement strand
GCTTGCGTGGGGTCGTGCTTGTCGTTGTAGACTCCCAGAGCTGGATTGCCTTCTTTTTGGTAGGTCAGCAACTGCTCCAGGGCTTTCTTCTGTGCCATTTGATCTACTTGTTGCTCCGCATCAGGATCGGACCAATTAATAGCTTGATGAACATCTGCAATGGAGCTAGCAGGAATCTGAATGTTACAGTGCTCAGGTTTACAGTCCTTGAGGTCCTTTATGTCTTGGCTGTCTAACTCAAAACCCTTCAGGTCGGATAGTTGTGGTGGATTGCTGAATTTCTCGAGAGCCAGATAGTTCGGCAACTTGCGAAGGCGGTCGAAGTCATATGCGGTCTTGACATAGCTCTCAGGAGTCGCGTTGACGAAAATCACGCCGAACAGGAAAACCTCATCCGCCTTGCGGGAGTCCAGATTTTTTGCCACCGCTTCACCGTTGGCCAAGGCTGCGATCTGGTCGTGATTCAATTTGGCGTCTTGTTGTAGATAGTTCTGTAGTTCAGCATTTGTTTGAGCAGAGCAGGGTGCTGTGACCCCTGCGAGCAGTACGATCAGGATGACCGTCACCAGAAGATTTCGCATCATGACACCCTCCTCTAAGATTGCTTGAGCCCGTTTCTATTCTCAGTGAACCGAATTCAATGGATTCCTTGGCAAACGAGAGCGTTCATTCAATCTCTTTCTCGTCTCGCCTGAACCTCACTGCCAATCACCGCCTGCCGATGATTCCCCGGTCACGCTAAAGGCGCCGTCGCAGAGCTGCCTTCCTTAGAGAAATCGGGAATGAACCTCTTCAGTGCCAGAGTCAATGGAATCGCGAGAATGCCGCCAACCGGGCCAAGCAGAAACCCCCACCACAAAAGGGAGAGCATTTTCTCGACGGCCGAGACCTCGACGCGTTGCTTTCTCAGGAACATCGGCTTGATAGCCGTACTTGCTATCAGTTGGGTCAGCAGCAGCCCTCCGACGACCACTAAAGCCTTTTTCCAACCCAACATGAGGAGCGCCAGAAAACTCGGCGGCACCAGAGCGAGAAGGAATCCGATGCTCGGAATGAAGTTAAGAAAGAAATACAGGACGGCCCAAACCAGCGGGAAATCCACGCCCAGGACGAACAACAGCACGAAGTTGGCCAGTGCCGTCAGAACTCCGGTCGTCGCCAAGGCACCGACATAATGCGCTACGTCATTCTGGACTTGCATCAAGATCGATCGTACGTTCGTTCTCTCCGTTTCTTCCGCTACGATCAAGAGAATGAATGCCCCGAGCAGGACGACCACGAGACCGTTCGAGAAAAGACTGCTAACCGCTGGCAGGATCAAGTCCGCCAACTTGAGGATCTGATTGGACGTCGATTCCTTCGTGGCCGATAGGCTCGTGATATCGACGTTATGAGCATTCAAAAAAGCTGCTACGTGCTGGTATAGGTTACGCGCGTGCTCCTCATAAAGCGGTATTCTTTCCTTCACGCTGGCGACGTTCTCAAATAGCGCAACTAGCAGGACTACGGCCAACACGCCCAACAGGCTGATTGCGATCGCTAACGCGACGGTCTTGCGAAGGCGGAATTTGCGCATGATCCACTTCACGAATGGAAGTGCGCTGTAAGCGAGAAGAAAGCCAAGCAGGATGAGCGTGAGGATATCGGATGCAGCCTTGATACCTGCCGATATGATTACGAGGCACGCGACGCCGAGCAGGAAGCGCATCGACACCACCGTCGGGCGTCCGACCGCATCAGCCTCGTCAATTAGGGAAGAGTGGACTCTCGCCGCAGGCATTCTTCGTATCGCTCCCGAACGCGCCCGGCCGCCTCGAATATTTGAGGCAAAGCAGCGCGTCGAATCGTTCGAAATCAGAACCGAGATTGAAGCACCGCATGAGACCAGATGCCACCCTCGGCGACAGCCATTTCACTTTTGTCCTGCCTCCCGCGTGAGTTGCTCGAACGCGTAAATATGCTTCCAGTCATTCTTCGTGCTGACGACCGTCCAGCCATTCAGCTTCGCATACTCATCCAGTTCGGGCGTGAAATGCACCAGCGGGACACTGGGCAAACCGCGGGCTGGACCGTAAGCGAAATCGCGCACCGCATCATCGTGCAGCACCAATAGTTCGAAGCGCGCTCCACTGCCAGCCTGCGTGTATTGCAGCATCTCTTTGTCGCCGGTGGAATTTCCGAACGCAGCGATGGGGCGACGGCCGATGTACTCATTGATTCCAACCGCCTTGCCGCCATTGTTGTCGTTGAAGTCCAGTTCCGGCAGCCGCACGAGCACCGGCTTGCCGTCGCGCATATCAAACTTCGTCTTGATGCTGCTGCCGACAACCTGTTCCGGCGGGATGCCGTAGACGCGTTGGGCCCAAGGGCGCATGAACTCCACGCCGCCGCCGGAAACGATGTAGGTCCGGAAGCCGTTCGCGCGCAGGTACTGAAGGAGTTCGAGCATGGGCTGGAAAGTCATTTCGGTGAAGAGCCTGCCGGTCTTCGGATTCTTGGCCGTAGCAATCCAGTCGTTAACGATCTGTTCGAATTCCTCCGTGGTCATGCCGGCATGCGTGGCCATCACGAGATCAATGAGTGCACGTTCCCCGCCGGCCGCCACGCCTTTCAAGTCGCCTTTGAGCAGCGAAGCGAACGGTTCTGTGGTCTGCCACTCAGGATGCTGCGGCGCCAGCGCTTTCACGCGGTCCAGTACGAAGAACAACTGGACCGGAAGCGGCTCTTCGCACCACAGCGTTCCGTCGTTGTCGAAGGTGGCGATGCGTTCCGGCTCAGGAACGAAGTCCGGACTGCCTTCGGTTGTGACCCGTTTGACGAAATCGACAATGGATTGTTTGGCCGCGCCCTCATTCCACGAGGCTAAGGGCTGAGGCTGATATTCCCAGAGCTTCTTCGACGCAGTGCCAAAGTTTCCAAGTTGATACACGGCCACTCCCTTTGGCGCGAAGGCAAAGGCTTCGAATGGAGCGGCTTTCAATTGCTTTACAAAATCTTCGTGTGCAACGCCCAGCGTTACGTGAGGGAAATAGTGCTCCCCGCTGGACTTGGGAACGAATTGCTCAACGTAGCCCACGATTTCAGAGTTGCTCGGAGTATCAATGAAAGCCGCCGAGGTTCCGCCGCTGACCGAGAACGGCGCCACGGTGTCATTGACCTTCTGCTGCAGGCGCATCAACTCCGGGGTGCGCTCGACGACAAAAATCGTTACGGCCACGCCCGACCAAACCGTGTATTCATATCCCTTCGCCTTCAATTGCAACTCCGTAGGTCGTTCGGTGGCGAAAAGCTTTGAGAGCGCTGTCGTTACCGCGTCCAGGTCCTTCACTCGCACGTAGCGTTGTAACATCGTGACGTGCGGCGCGTGTGTGGCATCCAACGCGTAGCCAGCGGAGTAGTTTTCTCGTAAGCGAGCATTGGCGGCATTGGCTTTGTCTAACATCGCCTGATTCGGTTCGAGAAGCACGTCAATAGCAATAAGGTTGTCGCTATCGGTTTGTCTTCCTGGTGTGGCTTGGGCGTTCACTCCCATAACCAAGACTGAAAACATTCCAAGTACAACAGAAAGCGCGAGAGTTGCAGCGAAGTAGTCTCGTTTGCATCTCGTTTTCATTGTTACGTCTCCTTGGATTATGAATAAGGCAAGCACCTCGCGCTGGAGCTGCGCTGCCTGCTTGCACTGCCAATCACCTTTCAAGCGCTTTTAACCGCACGCGATGTTCTGCGGCTCTCTCAACGGGGCTTCGGGAACAAGAGTGTGAAAGCCATCCGGAATTCCCAAGGTGAGGCCTTCGGTGGATGGACAACGTTTCCGAAAAAGAAAGTCTGGACGTTCACTGCCTGGTGTCCGAATTTCCAGACGCGCCCGGGACCACCGCCGATCGGCACGACCCATCGGTCCTTGCTCTTTTCCCAGTTGGCCGTAATGCCACTAGTTTGAAGGGAGAGATACCATGCCTTCTTTAAGTTGTAATTGAGGAACGGTTGCAGGTAGAACTGGTTTACGTCGGGCCTGTCCTGATGACCAGCTACAGACCACATGTTGTTGACAAGCACGCCGATGGTCCCAAATTTCGGCTGTGCCAGGGCGACAAAAGTCGGACCTATGGCGAATTTTCCCTGGCTCATATAGCGGTAGGGGGTACCCATAGGCACCAGAAAAATCGGCCCTGCGCCCCAGGTCACCACACTATGTTTTTTGGGAGAGAAGTAAAACTGGGGTTGCATGTCTCCCAAGCCGTAGGCGCCGGTTTGGTGCAGGGACCCGTCTTCCAGCGGTACGGCATAAGGTTGGTAGATGATCGGGGTAACCCAGCGCGTGATCACGTTCCACTTCGAGCCGAGGCTGACCGGAATGACCGGCTGAATGACGAATACATTCTGGACACGATTAGAATCGCCGATATCGAAATTCCAGTTCTCCTGAAAGGGAACGCTGATCATACTGGCGATCGGGTTTTGGGAGGCTTTCCGCGCTTTCTCCAAAGCTGCTGCGTCGGATACGGCCGCAGCGGTTTGCTGCGCCTGAGCGCTTGGTTGTGCCTGCGTTGCGACTGACACGTCTGCCGGGCCCTGAGCCCAACTCTGCGCAGCGCTGCATGCGATCCAGATTCCAACGGTCGCAATTGAAAGAAGTCGTTGTACCATCATGAGTATGCTCCTCGTACATCAATCAAAAAGCGATTCGGCTTGTGCCGGTAATAGTTCCTTATGGCCCTACCCTAAAGTGCCACTCAGACTCTGAGAACTGTCAGAGTTGACAGTCTGCGCAAACTCTCTTACGCAAGAGCACAGCTAGATGGTGCGGATTCCCGAGCACTGGACCATGGAGCTAAGAGGAATCAGGAACTCGCTGAAGCGTTGAAGCGCCAACGCATCCGCGCGGATCGGTCCCATCCCTGTCTCAACGATGGATGAGATCATTGAGCCTGGCCTTGTTTGAGATGGCCACCCTAAATGTCAATAAGACCGACCCTCGGTAGTCCGTATTGACTCTGAAAAGTCGCTGCCCATGTCGCCTGGGTCAGGATGCATTGAGAATCGATTTCGTGTTCACAAGAACCGGATGGTCTAAAACACACGGCCCAGAGAGAAGAACCACGTCGCGTGTCCGGTGTCTCCGACGCTGCCGCCTACGAAGACGGGTCCAAGAGCCGTCTGCGCGATCACTCCAGCCGCACCGTCAGTGGGAAGTTTGCTCACGCCCGGGGCGTTGTACATTTTTCCAACTTCAAACATTGTGACGGCGTAAATGCCTCCACCGAGGAATGGTGGAAGGGTGGCTAAACTGTGCAAGTATCCCGCTCGTCCCAGAAAGAACTGGTTTCCCCGGACCTCGTTCTGACCATAAGCGAGCAGACCGGACGTGCTCCCGAGGAAGTATTGCGGAATGCCAGTCTGTTCGTAGCCGAGGGTTGACCCGCCCCGAGCGACGAGGAAAAGCGAACCCGGCCGAGAGACGGTTTTGAATAATTCGGTCGTGAGTTCAAGACTTGGAAAAGCCTCCGTTGATCCCGGGCTCGTATCCACCCAATGGAAGGTCACTTGTTCCAAATAACCCTGACGCGGAATGACTGGGTTGTTCAAGTGATCCATCGTAAAGCGAAATCGCGAAGCACCCACTTGGCCTGAGACCGATGGAAACTCCGGAGTGCCCAGTCTTAGATGGGCGTTTAGATAACCGATTTCGTAACCTGCACGGACTTCGCTGAACCGACTCAGTGCGTAGCCAAGATCCATTCCAGCCTCCGCTCTCCCTACGCGGTAGTCTGCCTTCGGATCTCCGTTGCCAAACAACCACTCCGCGCTGCTGCTTGCACTAGCCCGGGGGGCCAAGAACCATCGCGAGGTCGAGCTGAGTCTCTTGTAGTATTCGGCGCCAATTCCGTAGACGTTTCCTAACGTGAATTCCATGCGCACTTCGGAGCCAAATCCTCCGATGTCGAGGAACGTCAGCCTTCCTCCCATCGCGAACGTCACGTTGTCGGGCTGCGTACCATTGACGTCGAAAGCCAACTGCAGAACAGGGGGTGCATTATTCTTTTCGCGGACGCCAACCAGGAGGCCGACTTTGCCGTCAGCTTCAGTCAAGTAATAGGTAGCGCTTTCGAATCTTCCCACTCCAGTCAGACGCGTAAGATACTTCTCCAGCTTCTGCGTATCAATCGGCTTTCCCACCAGCGGCTCAAGATATTTCTGGATCTTTTGATTTGCATCGGCGCTGGTCCCTTCTACTCTGATGAATTGCGGGATGCCCGTGGCATTTCGTTTGCGCGCATCCCGCCGCGCCACGTATTCGTCCCACGCAGCCTGATCGAGGGCATAAGGTAGCAGGACTTTAGCCTTCTCCTCTGCTGCCTGCATCCCCTGCTGGATGAGTGCGTCTGCTTTCTCGAATTCCAGGCTGGTGAATTTCTGGACGTCCACTTTGACCACGATGTCGGCCGCCTCCATCCCTTTCATCTCAGTTTTTGCGGTGCCGATCGTGATCGATTGGCCGAGAACGCTGAAAAGAGATTGGATTTCGTCTGCCGTAGCCGGAGAGACCTGCAGATGAATCGCAATGACCACGTCAGGCCCCATGTCTCGTGCGAGATCTGTGGGCAAATTGTCGACCAAGGCGCCATCCACATACACGAGGTCTCCATCGCGCATGGGTGAGAAGATTGATGGCAGCGACATGGACGACCGCATTGCAAAACCGATAGGACCGCTAGAAAACACGTGTGCCTTTCCTGAAATCAACTCGGTGGAAACGCAGCGGAAGGGGATTGGCAAATCGTCGAAGGATTTCACGGAAGAATAGGCCAGAGTCTCCCGGTCAATCAACATGTTGATTTGATGTCCTGAACTCAATCCCGAAGGCAGCATTGCACCGTGTTTAAAACCAATGGCCAAGTCGTCTTGAGCGGCGCGCGCATCCTCCTTGCGGCGAAACGGAAGGTCCTCAAAGGGCGTATCACCCGCAAGTACGAGTGGCCAGTCAATCTGCTTGATAAGCCGTTCGAGTTCATCCGGGCTTTTGCCAGTCGCATACATCCCACCGACGAGAGCGCCCATGCTGTTTCCGGAGAGATAGTCAATTGGAATGTGATGCTGTTCAAACCACCTCAACACTCCGATGTGGGCCAGACCGAGCGCACCACCGCCCTCGAGTGCAACGCCGACGGTCGGCCGCTTGGTCGCTTGTGTTCCCCCCTGGGCAACGGCGATGAGCGGAAACGCCATTATGGCAAGCAATGCAAGACCGATCGTCAAGGACCGGAAATATGAGAAGCGGTGAGAGTTTTCAGATGCCCAAATGCGATTCATCAGGACCTCGTTCGTTTTCAGTCGCAAATACTAGTCAGTACCCGACTCGCCCCGCTCGAACCAAGGCGGAAAAATCAGGAGACTGATTTGCAGCTCGTGCCGCGGCGTTAATATGCTCACGTTCCTTCAACTCTGGAAATGGAAGCCCGCCCGTGACCAGTCTTCCCCGTTCGTACAGCAACTTATCCAGGGTGCCGTTCAACAGGACCTGATAGTTCCAGGGCTGCTGATTGCGGAGGTCGGCACCAAGCTGGTTGTCCATCGTGGTTGTACAGTTTCTTGTTACTTCGTTGTACCAATCAGGGTGATCTTTCAACGCATTCAAATAGTTGACATAGCTCAGGAACATAGATCGTGCTACTTCCGGCGGCGCCTGAAATCGGTACATCGAGACTTCTTCGCCTTTACGGTAGTTGGTGCGCAATCGAATCACATCGCGCTCATCGGCTGTGACAAAAATCAACTCGTATTGGCGAAAACATCCGAGAACAGTCGAGTAATCCTGGCCAACTTTGTAACGGGCCTCAATCGAGAAAGCGATGTGCTCGTGATCTCCGAATTGAAAGCTCATAATCGGGTGACTCACGAACGGAATCCCCCAGTTGGTCAGGAACATGTCAGCGGCCCGAATCTGTGAAAGATCGATGGTCCGGTCCCCCCAGCAATCGGAATACTCGGTTTCGGTGCGATAGTTGCAGTTGCGCAAATTGTGAATCGTGACCCGATCTCCGCTGATTTCAGCCCAGGCTATTCGCTCAACGTTGGGTTGCCAATTGCCAACGTTCGAGGGCTTCAAGGTGAACCACCATGCGAGCACGACGCAAAAACCCAGAACGTACGCGATTGCAGCCCAACGAGTTCGTCTGAACTTGACGAACACTGTGATCACGCCGAGAAGGTAGAGCAGAGTTACGGGAATGCGCAGGGCGGGAATCCGACAGTCGACGTAGAGGGCCGCGACCGCCCACAGAGTGAGGAGGACAAGAACCACACGCATAATTATGGTTGCAAGCGTCCTCAGTACCCTCGACCAAAGCGGCAACGGCGTACTGCGATTCGGGCCGGCAATATTGTTCGTCTGCTGTTCTAAGTTCATCAGAATTTCCGTCGGGTCGTCCGACTCCCGCTGCGACCGAGGATCGTCCACGATCCGCTACCGATCTCGGCGGTTGTCGTCCGGGCTGTCTATAGGATGTGAGGGTTGGAGCGATATGAGAACTGTCAGTTCTATCAGTGTGCCCTTGAGATGCGGGTGATGGAAATGAGCGAGATCGATCACCCGGCACCCCAAATGAATGGATGCAGTCCAGCGGACCAGCACGACCGCTCAGAGAATACGGCGAAAGTGTGTATCGATTGTGCCGCTTACCGACCGCAGTCAACCATGGATCGACCCGGCCAAACAAAGACAAACTCGGTGGTGTTGACCGTAACCGAGAAGCGAATTGTCCCTTTCGGGTAGCAACCATCGACTGAGCAAAGAATTGAGTAATAGCGCGGGTCTTTGGTCACAAATGAAACCGTCAGCGCTCTTTGGCGAGAAATGACGAAATCGTTCGATACGGCATCCGGGGAGAAAAATACGTCATTCGCAAGAAAGCCACTCGAAAAGCAATTCATTTCCCCGAGTTCCAACACCTGTTCGCGTTGTTTCTGGTTGAGTCCCTTCTTGGAAGGTACGATAGGAAGCGGCCGAACCAAGCGCCCATCCACACTGACATTGCCCCCGCGGACAACAACATCAGACTCCGAGGTGTTGACTATCGTCGTCGTGAAACTCAGGAACTCACCCGGCCTCCCCGAACCGACTCTCTCGAACCCTGCGCGGGAACTGACTTCAATGCCTGCATGATTCAGCTTGTGGATGGCGTTGCCTGTTACAGGGTCACGAACGTTCGAAGACACGGCTCCGCGTTGATTGTCTTCGCCCCATATGTATGCGCCGGCTGCGTCGGCCTTGAAGGTAATCAAGTCGTTTTGGGCCGACGCTAGACTCGCGAATGCAAGGAACGCGAGCGTGACTGCGAGAGTGCATCGCATCTGATTTCGCTACGGCTCAGGCCGACTCATGGTGTCAGAGTCTGTCCAGCCAGATGCCTCACCTTGTAAACCATCGGGCGCTGCTGGTCGACTGGCAGAAATACCAGCTGGTTGTTTGAGAGGCCTTTCTGAGGCTGAGAACCAGATTATCTCGGTGACGTTACACGGCTGAACGAATGGAATCAGATCCCGAACTAAGAGGTACGCGAGCGCGGATCGTCGTGCCGCCTTTTGCATGCGATTCAATTGACAGCGTCCCCTTCAACAGTTTCACCCTCTCTTCCATGCTGATAAGGCCAAGCCCACGGCTCTGTTTGGCTTCTTCAGCGTTAAACCCGGTCCCATGGTCACTCACCGCAAGGCGAACTTGATCCTCTGTTTCCCACAGTTGCACATCGAAGTGCCGCACACCGCTGTGCTTGGCCGCATTGTGAAGGGCTTCCTGCAAAACTCGAAATAGACACAGAGAAATCTCCGGCGGTATAGGGACCGGCAGATCTTGACTCTCGAAGTGCACTTCCACCTTCTGCTGCTCACCGAATTCCTTGCAAAAGCTCCTGATAGCAGCGGCCAGGCCCAGATATTGAAGCTTGGACGAGTGCAACTTGTGCGACAAGGATTGGATGTCGGTTGCCAACTCGAACGTCTGCTTCTGCAGATCATGAATTTGGTTGCGGATTTCAATGGGCAATTCCGAAGAGTCTTGTCGGAGTTGTTCCAATTCGTTTGTGACTAGTGCGAAACGCTGACCAATGTCGTCGTGAAGCTCACGGGCGATTCGGGTGCGCTCCTGCTCCTGCGCCTCGATCAACCTGCGGTTTACGTTTTTGAGAGTCGCCTCGGTCAATTTGCGCTGCGTAATGTCGATAAACGTGACCACCGCCCCGACGATCTCTGGCCCTCTGCGCTCCGGATGGGCCCAGTATTCAGCGGGAAAGCTTGTTCCATTGGCCCTCCAGAGCACCTCGTCATCGACGTGGACTTCTTCCCCGTTTCGGAATGCCCCGAAGGTCCGACATTCCTCTTCGGGTAACGTCGTCCCGTCTTCTCGGGTGTGATGAATCAGGGTATGCATGTTCTTACCGAGCAATTGGTCAGCACGCTCATACCCCAGGGTGCGAAGGCAGGCTGGGTTACAGAAGGTGCATCGGCCTTCGAGATCAAGGCCATAAATGGCTTCCGCAGTCGAGTCGAGGAGGACACGAAGTTTGTCCTCGCTCTCGCGCACCGCGGCTTCGGCACGTTTGCGTTCGGTAATATCCGTCGCTATCCCAAGCATTCTTTCCGGGTCGCCCTTGCTTCCGTAATAGAATTTGCCCATGGCCGTTACCCAGCGAACAGTCCCGTCCGTCCTAACTACCCGGAACTCTGACACGTAGTTCTTTCGGCTTTGTTTGGCCTCCGCCACCGCTTTCGCCACTGGCTGCCTGTCTTCTGGATGAACGTATCGATAAAAATCTTCCGCCTGGCCGATGAACAGATCGGACGGAATCCCGAACATGGTCGCCAGATCTCCGAACCAGAAATCCTGGCCAGTCTTCAGATTCCAATCCCAACCTACCGACTTGCCGCTTTCCACTGCCATGCGGAACCGGTCGCTGGTAATCACCAAGTTCGTTTCGACTTCTTTCCTTTTGGCGCGTTGCCATAGCAATCCGAGAATGAGCAGCGTCTCCACCAGGACAAGAGCAATGCCGCCAATGATGTACCACCGATAGAGTTGCCATGTACCCATTTCGCGGTAAAGAACGACGGTTCCCGGCGGTAGCCTCCCTTCTGCAAGGTGCCAGCGCTGCAATTGCCTCCAATCGACGAGATAGTGGGATGGAACCATAGCAGGCAGGTCTTGCGGGTTGATCTTCTCTCCATCCAAAACCTGCCGCACCAGCCCGGCCGCCTGACGCCCTACATCTTCGATCTCGAATACATATCCCCCAACGACGCCAACACCGACGTAGGTGCTGTACGATCCGTAGACTGGAGCAGAAGAAGCTTCCGCCATTTGGTGCAGAGCCCTTGATGGGATATAGGTCTTCCCTACCCCATCTCGAAAGAATGATGGGCAATAAACGATCGTATTGCGAGGCAGATAAGACAACTGCCGCAGCACATCATCGAGCGCCAGTCCTGTCAGATAGCGGATCGGAACAGAACTGTGCAATTGGGGAACATCACGGTGCCAAGCGGGTTCCCACGCGTGATCGTATTCTGACGTTCCCGACACAATCACGATCTCACGAGCATCGGGTTGCAGGCCGAGAGCAAGGCGAACCGTTGATACAGGATCGACGACCACCGGTACCCCGACGAAGTTCGCCGGGAGAGGTTGAGCTTCAACAACATCCCGAGGAACACCTACAAAAACGACCGGGATGCCGGAGAACAGATCTCCTCGATGACGGTAGAGAAACGGCAGTGCAAGTGGTCCAACGGCAACGATCACGTCAATGGATTGCCCGGAGTATTTGGCTCGCAGAAAATCGCTGATGAGTTTGTCGTATGCGGGACTGCCGAAGCGCCCGAAATCAAGATACTCACTGAGATAGGTAAGGTTGGGATTTGTTTCCACCGCAAGACCATTCCGCAAGGCCGTGTCCAGCGTCTGCATCGCCGGCAGCAGACGTTGCTCCGAATAGATCGCGAGGACGGTCTTCGGCTGTGATGTTGCGCTGAGGGGAAGCACTGACAGAACTGCCCCAGAAATCACCCTTCGCAAGCATCTCATCCACCTCTCGGAATTGCTCTTTTCTCTGACACTGCTGGCTTGGCCAGTCATAAATCCGTGCTGTCGTCAAACTGAGTTTGCAACCACTTTGCGTGTCAAATCTCAGTAATCGTTGCGGCCCATCTGTGCATCACAATATGGAGCAACACCGGTCCGAGTTGCTGCGTCTAACGTCCAATTCCCACGCGGATTATACGCTTGGCGCTATGCAGTATGCGTGCTGTACGGGGACGGAATGCCTGTGTGAAGTGTAGAATCCAGTTTTAAGCTGGGACTTTACTTTCCCGAGTGTGTCGAAATGCCATAATCCAACTTTGCGACTTCGACCTCGCGGGTGCTTCGATTCGGCGGAGCACCGCCATTGGCATCATTTCTCCGATGCCGAATCCCTACACTTGGAACTGACCCAACAACCTGCTGTTCGATGGGGGCTGCAAGAGTGAACAAAATCCGCGTCCTGGTAGTGGACGACTTCGATGCTTGGCGGCGATTTGTCTGCTCCGCCCTGCAAAAGAACCCCGAATTGCAGATTGTCGGCGAAGCTTCTGACGGCTTGGAAGCGGTGCAGAGAGCCAGCGAGTTGCTCCCGGACTTGATTGTGCTCGACCTTGGGCTTCCAAAATTGAACGGTATCGAGGCCGCTCGACAGATTCGCACGAAGTCCTCGAAATCCAAGATCCTTTTTGTGAGTCAGGAATCCTCGGCGGACATAGTAGAGGCGGCCCTGAATGCAGGCGGACTGGGCTATGTTCTCAAGACGAGAGCGGAAACGGATCTGCTTCCCGCCGTGAAGGCAGTTCTTGAGGGCCGCCGATTTGTGAGCAGCGGTTTTTAAGTCTCCAACTAAACTAAGCGACAGAGACTCAAGCCCGAGTGATACTCGCGCAGCTTAAATAGCGCAGCGCATTTCTGATCAGCGAATCACTCTAAGCGGCGACCATGTGGCTCCGAACGGCGTACTTGACGAGTTCAGCGTTAGTTTTGGCGCCGAGTACTTCCATGATCCGGTACTTGTGATAGGCAACGGTACGGGTTGTCATATTCAGAATCCCGCCGACTTCCTTCATCACCTTGCCTTCCGCCAACAACTGCAGCACTTCCCGCTGGCGATCGGTCAGACGCTCGTTTTCGTCG
>Ga0335069_10010361_pt1 | contig 13210 bp, 10 predicted proteins | sample Lox_Sample_11_FD_206714 | JGI IMG/M metagenome (GOLD analysis project Ga0335069, IMG submission 206714) | Soil microbial communities from Loxahatchee National Wildlife Refuge, Florida, United States - Lox_Sample_1.1 | ecosystem: Environmental > Terrestrial > Soil > Wetlands | place: USA... | reverse complement strand
GCGCAGCGGTAGCGGGCACAGTTGTTGTCGGCGGCGACGGGGCCGGAGCGGGCGCAGTTGTCGTTGACGGCGACGGGGCCGGAGCGGACGTCGTGACAATCGATGAGCCGACAGGTGAGCCACTGCCGATCGATGAAGTCTCGCCGCTCGACGTAGCACTCCCGCCGCAGCTAGAGATTCCGATGATGATCAACACGATGAAGCAGACGAAGGCAACGCCGAGCTTATTTGCTTTCTTCATGGCGATCCTTCTGTCAAATCAGGCGAAAATCAGGTAGGGGACCGTAAGGTCTCACAATCCCGATCTGGCACTTGACCAGCATAACCGCTGGCCAGCGGAATGCTCGCCCTCAGAGTTTGACAAATCCGCGGAACCTTGTACACGCTAAATGGATTCGATTGAGTCTGGCTCCGGTGGCCTCGGTGATCGTCCGGATGTGGGTGACGACGGCATCGCCGCTGCTGAAGGCGCCCTCGACGACGGAGACATCGACGATGTCGTCGTGACCGGACTTCCCGGCCAGGACGCCGACGTCCTTGGCCAGGTTCTCGCTCATCGGCTCGGTGTCGCACATGCGGAGGAGACGGCTCAGGCTGGCCTGCCGGGAACCTCCTCGCCATGATTCCGCCAGTACCGCGACAGGCACCGTGGGGATGACCTCCTCGGCCAGTTAGCCCGCATGCAACGCCCACATCTGGCGGTTGTTTCGTTCGGCCGCCACCAGCGCACCGGTGTCGTGGGTGAAGCCGCCCATCCCGGCTATGCGGACTTCCGGTCGGCGGAATCAGCAGATGTCCGGCCAATGGAGGCCCGAGCTCGCGCCCGTCCTTCAGCCAGCTCAGCCTCGGTCAGCGGGCCATTCTCCTGCTCCCACGCCGCCACCGTCTTCCGTCCGGCCTCCAGCTTGAGCCGGTGCGCCGCGGTCTGCGCCAGCCAGCCACTGAAGGTAGTCCCCTCGGCCCGGGCCGCGTCTTCCACCGCTCTGGCCAGCTCGGGCGGTAGGGATACCGAACTCTTCTCATGCTGAGCCACGTAACTACGGTATGACAGCACGCGGCGTGCCCGCGGCTGCACGTAGGGTGCGGTAGAGGATCTGCTGGTCGCCTAGGCGGTGCCGCAGTTCGCGTTCCAGGCCGCCGATCGGGACCAGGTTCTGCGGGGCGCGGGGGTCCTTGTGCGGTGCGCTGGCCAGCGGCGGCAGCAGGCGGGCGGTCAGGTCGGCGAGACGGGTCACCTCGGCGAGCGGCAGGTCGGCTGAGCATTCGAGCCGGACGACGCCGGACCAGGGGACGCCGGAGGTGTTCGGCAGCTGGAGGTACCAGGAGTTGCGCCGCCACGAGGTGCCCATGGTGAACGCCGGGGTCCGCTGGCCCGGTCGCAGGGCGGAGACGACGGCGGCCTGCTCCGGAGGCAGGTAGGAGGCGTGGTGGCTCTTGATGTAGCCGACGGCGCGGTCCAGGTGGGTGCGGCCGCGCAGCGGGCCGTCGACGACCAGGAGATCGTCGACGGCCGGGTTCTGCGCCCGGTAGGTCACGGCGAGGTCTACCTCGGTGCTGGTGAGGCGCTGCTGCAGGGCGAGCGATAGCTGGTCGAACGCTGGTCCGGCGGCGAGCCGGGCCGGGTAGCTCAGGCGGCCGGCGGTGATGCCGGTGGCTTCGGCGGCGGCGGTGAACAGGCCGCGTTCGACGGTGACCGCCGAGATCCGGGCGACGCCGTCGCAGGAAACCAGGCCGGCGGCGAAGGAGGCGGCGAGCCCGGGGACCGGCTGCGGCCTGGTCCCGTGCACCCAGATCCGGGCGTCGATGCGGCGCACGCCGTCTGCGAACAGCACGGTGCCGGGCAGGACGATGGCGGGATCGGCGTCGACGGGCCGCCATTGCGCGCTGGGCACCTCCAGGTCGAGGTTGAGCTCGGCGCTGGATTCCGCCAGGGCGCCGCCGTCCAGTTCCTCGCTGAACGCCACCCCGTACCCGGGATCCCACGGGTCGACGGTATAGGAAACGGTCATGGCCCTTCCCGGCGCAGGGCGGAGGTGGCGCCGTCGCGGCTGACCACGAACCGGACCGGAACGCGCTCGGCCAGGGCCGCCACGTGGGTGACCAGGCCGACCATGCGATCCTTGTCGGCGGCGAGCCGCTCCAGCGTGGTGGCGACGGTATCGAGGGTTTCCGGGTCCAGGGTGCCGAACCCCTCGTCCAGGAACATCGAGTTCAGGTCGCGCACGCCGGCGGAGAGCTGGACGACCTGGCGGGACAGCGCAAGGGCCAGCGCCAGGGAGGCCTGGAAGGTCTCGCCCCCGGACAGCGTGTTCACCGGGCGGATGGCCGCGGCGTCCTGGTAGTCGATGACCACCAGGTCGTTGCGGTCGTCTCGATCCAGCTCATACTGCCCGCCGGACAGCTCCATCAGCGTGGCCGAGGCCTCGGCCACGAGCGAGTCCAGGGCCTCGCCGCACAGCCAGCGCTCGAAGCGATCCGAACGGAGCAGCCGGCCCAGTTCGGCAGCGACCTGCTCGTCCTCGCGGTGGGCCCGGACCTGATCATCGAGCCTGGCCGCCTGCTCGCGGTCGCGGCGGACCCGGTCCAGGCCGGCCTCGGCCCGGGCACAGTGAAGAGCCACCTCGCTCGGGGCCTTGGCGGGATCGGTGACCCCAGCGATGCCGTGCTCGGACAGCAGGCCGAGCAGCGCGGCCGTGCCAGTGGTGATTTCCTGCCGCAGGGCCGAGGCCGCGGCGTCCAGGCTCGGGAGGCGCTGGCTGCGATCGGTGTGCTGCTCCGCGGCCCAGGCGGCCAGCGCGCCCCAGGCCGCGGCCAGGTCACCCTCTTGGACGGCGGGTACACCGAGACCCACCACCGAGTCGCGCGCACGGCGCAGGTCGGCCCAGGCCTTGGCCTCGTCCTCGGCGAGGTCCTCGCGGCCCTGCTTCGCCGCCGCCAGGTTCCGGTGGTGGGTGCGCACGGCTTCGCGGGCCTGGCCCAGGGTTTCGTCGGCCCGGGCGATCGCTTCGAGCGTGCTGATGACCTCGGATTCCGCCGGTGCCGCGGCGAGGGACGCCGCCGCGTCGTCTAGGCCCTGGCGGGTGAAGTCCACGGTGGCCTCGGCGGCGGCCACCAGCTTGCTGGCCTCGCCGTGGGCGTTCCTGGCCTGGATGAGCTTCTTCCTGGCGGTGTCGACGGCTGCCCGGACCTCGCCAAGCCCGGGCGGCGTCGCATGGTGGGGCAGCGCGGTGACCGGCTCGAGGCAGACCGGGCAGGGTTCGCCGACCCGCAGGCCTTCGGCGAGCGCGTAGGCCTTGTCTGCCTGCTGCGCCGCCTCCCAGGCGGCGCGGGCGTGCTCCGCCTCCTGCTCGGCCTCCTCGAGACCGAGGGCGAGCGTATGCTCCGCATCCCGTCCGGCGGTCAGATCCGCTTGCTGCGCCTGGAGCCGGGTAGTGAGGGTGCGCTGCTGCTCGTAGGAACGAGCCAGCGCTTCCACGTGAGCCTTTCCGGGCAGCGTGTCGCGGGCCCGTTCGGCCTCTTCCTCGGCGCTGGCCGCGTCGGCGGCTTGCTTCTCGCGGGCCGCGACCCGCTGATCGGCGGCGGTGATCCGGTCGGCCAGGTCCGCCACCCCGGGGGGCACGCGAACGGCCGCGAGCAATCTGGCCTCGGCGCGCACGGCGTCGGCCGCCTCGGCCGCCTGGCGGGCCTGTTCGGCCCGCTGGTTGAGGGCCTGCAGGCGGCCTTCGGCGGCCTGTCCGAGTTCTTGCAGTTCCCGGACGCGGACGGCGGCCCGTTCCTCGGCTTCCTCGGTAGCATCGGCGAGCTTGGCCCGTTGTTCCAGCGCCAGGCGCGCCCGTTCGGCCGCAAGCCTGGCCCGGTCCCGGGCCTGCTGCCCGATCTTCTTATAGACGCCGAACGCCAGCAGCTCGACGAGCAGCGCCTGGCGCTTGCTCGGTTCCGCCTGGAGGAAGTCGGCGAACCGGCCCTGCGGCAGCAGCACCGACTGGATGAAGTGGTCGTAGGTGAGCCCGAGGATGTCCTGGACCTTCGCCTTGACCGGGTCGGGGCCCTCGGCGAGGTGGCCGATGCTGGCGCCCAGGAGGTCGACTAGCGGCGCATCCGGCGCGACGGCCGGGTCGAGCAGGTCGAGCCGGGCCTCCCTGGTGTGCACCTGGCCCCGCTTGTCGCGGGCCAGCGCCCGCACCGCGGCGTAGCGGTTACCGCCCGCCTCGAAGACCAGGCCGACCCGGCACGCACTGGCCGCGGGCGCCAGGGCATGGGCGATGACGTTCTCCTTGCCCCACCGGGGCACGGTGCCGTACAGCGCGAAGCACAGGCCGTCGATCAGCGTGCTCTTGCCGGATCCGGTCGGCCCGGTCAGGGCGAAGAAGTTCACGTCGGAGAAGTCGGCCTCGGTCGGCCGGCGGTAGCTGCCGAACCCGTCCAGGAACAGCCGGAGCGGTCGCATCACGCCTCCCGGATCATGGCTGGCTCGCTGGTCACCTCGTCAAGCAGCTCGGCGAACATCGCGGTCAGCCGCGGGTCGTCGACGTTCTGCTCGGTCAGGAAGTCGGCGAACAGCTGCTGCGGGCTGCGGCCGACCCGGCTCGTTCGGTCCCCGCTGCGGCCGCCGGGCCGGGGCCGGTGCGCGTCGTCGAGCATCACCTCCAGGGTGTTAGGCAGCCGTTCCCGGACCAGGTCACCCAGGCCCGCCCGGCCCGGCTCGGCCAGTACCACCCGCAGGTAGGCGTCGCCTGCCTGCTCGCCCTCGGCGATCACCTGATCCAGGGTCCCGCGCAGCGTACGCAGCGGGCGGCCGCCGGTGACCGGCACCGGCCGGGCGTCGGCGCGCACTCCCGGCTCGGCCGTGACGATCAGCACGGACGGGTCGTTGTCCTGCTCGCCGAAATCGACGGCCAGCGGCGAGCCGGAGTAGAAGATCGGGCAGGGCCCGGGTATCTCCTGGCACCGGTGCAGGTGGCCGAGCGCGACGTAATGCGCGCTCGGCGGGAACATGCTGGCCGGGAGCTCGTAACCGAGGCTGGTCTGCACGTCGCGCTCGCCGCCGCCGCGCCGCCCGCCCAGCAGCGTCGCGTGGGCCATGACCACGTTCACCGCGTCGCCGGTGAAGCCCTCGGTGAGCAGCCTCACCATGGCGGCGACCTGCCGGGCGTAGTCCAGGCTGTGCTCGGAGAAGTCGTGCAATAGCGCCTCGGCGGCGCGCACCGCGTACCGGTGCGACAGGAACGGCAGCGCCGCGACGTTGACCGGCTCCCCGCCGCGGGTGCGCAGGGCCACGGTGCCGCCCTGGCCGGGCCGTCTCGGCAGGCCCAGGACATGCAGTCCCAGCTGGCCGAGCACCGGCCGGTACACCGCATCCAGCAGGTTCTGGTTGTCGTGGTTGCCGGCGATCGCCACCACCTGGCGGCCGTCCTCACGCAGCGCGAGCAGGGTCCGCATGACCAGGCCCTGCGCTGTGGCGTTGGGCGCGGCGGTCTCGAACAGGTCACCGGCGATCAGCACCAGGTCGACGTCTTCGGCGCGGGCCGTCCGCACGATGCTGCCCAGCGCGGCCGCGTGCTCGTCGTGGCGGTCCCGGCCCTTGAGCACCTTGCCGACGTGCCAGTCGCTGGTGTGCAGGATCTTCATCAGTACGGAGGCTCGTCGTCGACGGCGGCGATGGCCGCGAACGGATCGGACGGGCGGGGCGGGCTGGTATCGTGACCGGCCCATTCGCCCTTCTCGCTGGGCCGGGTCGCCCAGGCCGGGAACGGGAAGTCCACCGCCAGCGGCACCGGGATGTCGGGCTGGGCGATGAACATCGTGCCGGGCTTGGCCAGCGTGGCGCGCTGCCGCTGCGCGGGCGGCAGGTACCCGTACTCGGGCCGTTCGGCCTCGGCGGCGTCAAGCCGGCCGGCCACGCGGATCGCGCAGTTGGCCACGATGCGCCGCTCCACCTCGCTGGCCGTCTGCTGAGCCCCGATCAAGATCACGCCCAGCGACCGGCCGCGCTCGGCGATATCCAGCAGGAGCTGCTTGATCGGGCTGTCGCCCTCGCGGGGCGCGTACTTGTTCAGCTCGTCCAGCATGACGAACATCAGCGGGCGCGCCGTACCCTGCCGTTCTTTGCGCGCGAACTCGCCGCGCAACGTGACGCCGACCGCGAACCGCTGGGCCCGTTCGGGCAGGTTGTGCAGGTCGACGACGGTCACCTGCGCCTTGGAGGTGGTGATCGACCGTTCGCCGCGGTAGCCCAGGTCACCCCGGACGATCACGGACAGCGGCCGCACCGCCGAGCGCAGCCGGCGCAGCAAGGCGTTGATGCTGCCGGTCACGGCGCTGCCCGCCACCCACGACGCCCGGGTGGAATCATCGCCCAGCTCGGCCTCGAGCAGCGTGACCAGATCACCGAAACTGCGCAGGATCGTGTCGTGGTCCGGGTTCACGCCGCCGATCCGGATCGCCCCGTCGGGCCCGGCCGGGATGACGTCCCGGCGCAGCCGCGCCGCCACCTGGCCGATCAGCATGGTGTACTGGGCGCGCTCGTCCTCGGCGTCGGCGAACACGAACGGCAGCAGCTCGTGCTCGCAGAATTCGGCGAGCGTCCAGTAGAACGGGCTGACCGCCCGGTCCCGGGCGGACACATCGGGGGTGCCGGCCGGGTCGTCCGGCCGCGGCGGGGCGAACACCCGGACATTGCCGAACGGGTCCGCGGGCAGCCCCAGCGCCGCGTACTGCTCCCGCTGGGCCGGCGTGAGCCTGCCGTTGGCGTAGTCCAGGAACAGCAGGTCCTCGCTCTTGACGCTGAAGATCAGCGCCTTGGTGTTGTGCGCCTCGCCCCTGAGCACGCCGCAGTGGATGATCGAGTGCAGCAGGAACATGGCGAACGAGGTCTTGGTCGCGATCCCGGAGACCCCCGAGATCGACACGTGCGCGCCGCGGGTCCCGTCGACGAACTCGAAGTTGACGTAGACCGGCTGCCCGTCCCGGGCGAACCCGACCGGTACCTTGAACGAGCCCATCTCGTCGAAATACAGGGCCGAGTCGCGCTGCGCCCCTGCCGCGCGGGTCACCGGCGCACCGGGCAGCGGCGGCACGTACATTTCCGGCTCGACCCGGGTCACCGTCACCTCGGCGACCTCGCACACCTCGGCCGGCAGCGCTCCCTGCTCGATCAGGAACACGTCGGAAGCGAACCGGGCCCCCTCGTGCATCGCCTCGACGTTGGTCACCACGCCCGCGATCTGGATATCGCCGCGGCCGGGCAGCCCGCGCTGGGTCACCACCACGTCGTCCAGCTGTGCGTACTGACCTGGTGCCAGGCTGACCGAGTACTTCAGCGGCGTGGCGGGCACGGTCCCAGCCACAAGCCCGAGCGCGTCGGCCACGTCGGTTCTCCTTGTCGTCTTCTGCCAGTCGCCTGGAGCATAGACCCGGACGCAAATGCGTGCACAGGCCGCGAGCGGCCGGTACCGGGGCGGGCACGTAGCTCGTTCGGTAACCATGTACGGCGGGCCCGGGATGGAGGCGGTCAGGTTATGGCCGGCCTGATCCGCGCCTGGCGGTATGCTCCTGCGGTGACCGCGGGAGAGATGCTGCCGGACATTACGGTCTGTCGTGAGCTGGCCTCGGCGCTGCGGGCCGGTGACGACTCGGCGGCGGCCGGGCTCGCCGCGCGGGCGGGCATCCCCCACTGGCTGCTGACTCACCTCGAACTCGGCCCGCGCGGGCGGCTAGATGTGAGCGAAGCCGGGGAGGTGCTCGCGCGCATCTCCGGGCTGGCGGCCGGGCGCGCCGTCACCCTGGTGCCCTGGCCAGCCAAGCCGACGGTGATAGACCTGGTGGCGGAGGCAGTAGAGACTGCAGCGGTACCGGCGACGACGGCCGAGCACCCGTGGGCCCAGGGCATCGCGGCGCTGGAGGGTTCGGGACATCCCGCGCTCCCGCTGCTGCTGCGGGCCCGGGCGGAGGAGGGATCGGGCCGGTCCGACCGGGCGCGGCAGCTGATCGAGTCGTGCCTGCGGGTCGACCCGGACCTGCTCCCTGCGGTTCGCGACGCCATGGAATACGAGCTGTGCGCGGGCAACTGGGCCCGGGCTTGGGAACTGGCCTCGGCGATCGGCTCCGACGACATCGCCGAGCCGTTGCTCCGGCCGCTGGACCGGCTGCGGCAGCCTGCGCGGGGCGCCGAGCGCGCCGCCCGGAACCAGCCGTGCCCGTGCGGGTCAGGCCGCAAGTACAAGGCGTGCTGCCGGGTCAGGGACCTGGAATGCGGCGTACATCCGCTCCCTCACCGCGCCCCGGCGCTGTACGCGATGCTCGCCACCTACGCACGGCGGGGACCGAACCGGATGGTGACCGACCGGATGGCCGCGTGCGCCATTGGCGCGCCGCACGCCGCCATGCTGGCGCTCGACCTCGCGATCTTCGACGGCGGCACCGCCCTGCGGTTCCTCGCCGCCCGGGGGCCCCTGCTGCGCGACGACGAGCGTGACCTGCTGGGCGAGTGGCTTGCCGAGCCGGTGGACATGTACGAGGTGAGTTCGGTCAGGCCCGGGTCGGAACTGTCCCTGCGCAGCCTGGTCGGCGGGCCACAGCGGGTGCCGCAGCATGACCGGATGTTCTCGCTGTCGGTCCGGCGGCTGGACATCGTGATCGGCCGGCTGCTGCCGGACGGAGCCCGGCCGGACGGCGGCGGCCGACACCTGCAGGCGCTCGGCGGGATGGGCATCCTGCCCCGCGATCTCCGCGAGGCCGCCGAGGCGCTGTTCCCGGATGGCCCGGTCGTGCCGGGAAGCGTGCCGCTGTTCCCGGAACGGCTACTGTCGCAGTTCGCCGGGCAGTCCGCGCCGACCTTCCAGACCGCGGACGGCGACGAGTACCGGTGGTGCGAAACGAGGATCGAGGTCGGCGCCGCCGGGAAGGTCTGGCCGTTGCTGACCCGGCCCTGCCTGGAGCCGCCCGACCCGCCGATCAGGGACGCGGACGGCTACTACGCCTATCTCAAGTCGCTGCCCGGGCGCTTCTGGACACGCAACACTCCGGACGAAATCGAGTACGCCGGCGAGATCCAGCCGGGTCGGCTCACCAACCTCGGGACCATCCGGCGCGGCGTGAAGAGTTTCACGGTGACCGCGAATTCCGTGCGGAGGGCCGCCGACCTGGAGGCGGTCGTGCTGGCGGCGGCTTCGGCCGCGGGGTGCCCGGCCGACGTGACGCGACGCAGCGCTCTGACCGCGGACGAGCTGATCGGTACGCCACCCGAAGCCGGGGACGGACCGGACAGCCGCGAGGCCACGTGCCGACGGCTCGGCATCGAGGGCGTGTCCTTGCCTGAGCAACGGCGGCTCATCCTGGAGGGGTACTTCCTGCCGCTCGAGCACGGCCTGGACGAGGTCGCGCGCGAGATCAACCGTGAGCTCGGCTACCTCTCGGTGCTGGAATCGCGCGACAGGGCAGGAATGACCCCCGCCGAGTCGGTTGCCGCCGGGGGCGCCGCGCTGGACCGGGTGCTTGCGATGATCGACGACTGCGCGTGGCGACTCCGCCGCGCGGAATCCGACGGCAAAGACAGCGGCATGCTGCCGGACCCCGGAGAGCTCCGGCGGCGCCTGGGGATACCTGCGGGCTCACGGCCGATCCGGTCCGGGTCGCCGCCTACGCCGTCCCGCTTAGCGTGCCGCCTTCACTCCTGGCGGCGGAACGGCGCCTCGTCGCGCGGAACGGCTGGAGCGTTCGTCTTTTCGTCGACGAGGGAGGTAGCCGTCGCGGATCAGGCGGGCGGTCATCTCGATTCGGTGGGGTGAGGAGGCATAGCGGCAGCGCTCCTCGGGCGGCGGCTCAGGTCCCCACTCGTAGAGGATCGTGCCCACGGCGTCGGCCGTGCCCTCCGGGACATCGCCGTGCCGGGCCGCGTACCGGCTCAGGAATGCCTCGCGTACTGGCTCGAGGTCGCGGGCGCTGCTGCGCAGCATGGTGTACCAGATCACGGAGGGTGGCGTGTTCCACGCCGACCCGCATCCGGGCAACGTCCTGCTGCTCACTGACGGGCGCCTCGCCCTGCTTGATTTCGGCTCGGTCGGCCGCCTGGACTCCCAGCAGCGAGCGGCGCTGCTGAACCTGCTGTCTGCGGTCGGCCGCGGCGACCCGGCGGTGCTCCGCGACGCGCTGCTGGAACTGGTCACGCGCCCGGACGACATCGACGAGCAGCAGCTGGAGCGGGCGCTCGGCCGGTTCATGGCCCGGCACCTCGCGGGCGGCGCCGCCACCGCCGAGATGTTCACCGACCTGTTCCGCCTGGCTTCCCGCTTCGAGCTGTCCATTCCGCCCGAGGTCGCCACCGTCCTGCGCGCCCTCGGCACCCTGGAAGGCACCCTCAGCCTGCTGACGCCGACGATCGACATAGTCGGCGAAGCGCGCGCGTACGCGGCGGACCGCATAGCCGCGCAGATCTCTCCAGGAGCCGTGCAGAAGACCGCCACCGACGAACTGGCCGCGCTACTCCCCGTGCGGCGCCGGCTGCCCCGCCGGTTCGACCGCGTCACCGGCGCGCTGGAACAAGGCAGGCTCAGCGTCAACGTGCGGCAGTTCGCCGACGAACGTGACCGCCGGATGATCACTGGCCTGGTCAATCAGTTCCTGATGACATTCCTCGGCGTCGGTTCCGGCATCGTCGCCGCCATGCTGCTCGGCACGTCCGGCGGCCCCAAGATCACCTCCACCCTCAGCCTCTACCAGTTCATCGGCTACAACCTGCTCATCGTCGCCGCCATCCTGGCGCTGCGAGTGCTCTTCACGATCCTCAGGAGCCGGTAAGAGCGGTGGCATCTACCGCGGTCATCTGGCTCACATCGGCTGAGCCTTCCGCGGGGGGGTTCGGACTAAAGTGGCTGCATGACGGGAGCCAGGTAGCTGGGACGATTCGGGGTCTGGCGCAGCGCGAGCCTGGTGACACCGCAGCTTGCCGCGGGGTCGGCCTGGTCGGCAGGTTCACCGCCCCGCTGGCAGGGCGCAGCCCGGCGTCCGGCGCGGACCACCTAACCTCGGTCCGCGACATTCCGGGGGAGCGTGGTCAGGGCTCGCGACGTTGCCCGAAGACGAAGTATGAGACTGGCACGACTCCGGCGGAGCTGACCAGGGCCACGGCTGCCGCCCACATCCCCTTCCGGCCCCGGATCTGGCTTGCTGGCCGACGCTGGATGTCGATGAGCGCCGCAAGCCTGAGAGCACCGTCGGCAGCTGCCGCGGTGATCAGCAGCATGCGAGTGCGTTTGCTGAGATCGCTCCACCGTCGTCTGGCGGCCGGGACATGCTCTTCCTTGCGCAGCTCGGCTAGCTGCGCGGCTATCTGCAGTTCGTCCTCTTCGTCTTGCCGTCGCACTTCGGCGGGCAGGTCGCCCTCGTGAGTCATGGCATGTTCCTCTCCCTGGCCACCCCCGCTGGGGGTGCTGACCAGGCAGACACGGTAAATGCCCTGGCTATCCCGGTTCAAGCGGCCTTGGTCCTGTCGCTGGTGACCTTAGCCCTTGCGTGCGCGCGGTCAGGCGCTGGCTTCGACGATCTCGAACCTGTTCCCGTCCGGGTCCTTGAACTCGAACATGGGCGGGACACCCGGCCACCGGAGCAGGTCCCCGACCTCGATGCCCCGCTGCCGCATGGCGGCGTGCTCGGTTTCGGCGTCGGGAACCAGGAACCGGATGCCGGTGTCGGCCCCGGTGTCGGGCCCGGCGATCAGCGCGACCGAGGTGGACGCGCCGGGGGCCGCGACCGTGACCCAGCGGAAGCTCTCTCCCATCCACGCGTCGAGCCGCTTCTCGAAGCCGAGCGTACCGGTGAAGAACTCCACCGCCTTGTCCTGGTCGCTGACCGGGATTCCCACGGTGCCGATGTCGGTGATGGTGGTCTGGGGCATGACGATCTCCTCGTGTCGATGGAAGCGGTTACTGCTGCGGCTGGTACATGAGCGAACCGGGAGTGGTCAGCGTCTGCCCGGTTTCGAGCCACGTCTTCAGGCCGGACAGGATCATCGGCCACCCGCCGTAGAGCTCGGCCGGCGCGTTTGGCGGCAGCTGATCGTGGATCACCGTCAGGCGGCACGAGTCGCCGACCGGCTCGATCTCCCAGGTCACCCGGGACGTGCCGGCCCGCTCGGCGTCGGGACCCCACAACGCGCGCATCGTCTGCACGAGCCGGTCCGGCGGTTCGACGACCAGGTTCTCCCCCTCGATCAGCGGCCGCTCCGCGGCCGGATGGCCCAGCCGGTAGGGCGAGCCCGCCGTCCAGTCCGACTCGACCGCCGCGCCGAACTGGTACTTCGCCCGGATCGCCGGGTCGGTGATCGCCTCCCACAGCCGCTCGGGCGTGGTGCGGATGTAGATCTCGAAGACCTTCTCCATCTGAGCCTCCAGCTCGCGCTTCAGGCCGGCGAGCCCGGCCGCCCACGGCTCGGTGTACTTGCTGACCCACCGGTCGTGGACCGCGCGGATCGGGACCGGGTTGAGGTAGTGCAGCTTCTCGCGGCCCCGCCGCCTGCTCACGACGAGCCCGGCGTCCTCCAGGATCCTCAGGTGCTTCGCCACGGCGATGCGCGTCATGTCGTGCCGCGCCGCGAGGGACACGAGCGTCTGGCCGTCGCGGGCGTGCAGCTCATCGAGCAGCGCCCGCCGGGTCGGGTCGGCCAGGGCCCGGAACACGAGATCCATGTCACCCACAATAGGAAACCATATGGTTTCCTGTCAACCTCGCAGAACTGCCTGCGAGTCGTGGTGACGACGGTCAGGTTGGACGCTTGGGGTCGGCGGCGTCGGCGCGAGGCCTGGCCGGCAGGGTCAGCAGAGCCAGCACGCAGCCGACCAGGACGACCGCGGCCGCGACGAGGAGCCCGAGATCCGCGCCGCTGATGAACGCGGAGCGGGCGACGTGGGCGAGCAGGTGACCCGTGGCCCCGCCTACCCGGGCCGCGACGCCGAGAGCGCCGCCGACCGAGCCGAGGATGGTGTTCTCGATCGCGTGCGGCAGATGGTACGGGGCCAGCGCGGTGGTCATCTGGTCCTGGTAGCGGGTGGACAGCAGGCTGCCGATGATGGCCACGCCCAGGGCACCGCCGACCTGGATGGACACGCCATTGGTAGCTGAGCCGACGCCGAGGTCCCCGCGGGGCAGCGAGCCCATGACCGACCCGGAAACCGCCGGCATGACCAGGGCCGCCCCGATGCCGGTCATGATCAGGCCG
>Ga0335069_10010360_pt1 | contig 13210 bp, 9 predicted proteins | sample Lox_Sample_11_FD_206714 | JGI IMG/M metagenome (GOLD analysis project Ga0335069, IMG submission 206714) | Soil microbial communities from Loxahatchee National Wildlife Refuge, Florida, United States - Lox_Sample_1.1 | ecosystem: Environmental > Terrestrial > Soil > Wetlands | place: USA: Florida... | reverse complement strand
TGTCGGGCGTGTTGGTCGACTCATCCATGATGACCCGGAACTGCGTGATGCCGCGGCGGTTCTGGACGGCCTGCAGGAACGGCGTGACGAGGCCGCGGAACCGGCGCCACATCGTGGGGTCGTTCGGCTCGAAGACGAGCGACTGGAGCGCGGTGCTGATCAGCTTGCGGAGCACGAGCAGCATGCGCCGCACGTTGATGCGGTCGAGGCTCGTGTGCGTGCGTTGCATCGTGCGCTGGCCCCAGATCACGAGGCCGGTGCCCTGGAACGTGGCGATCGGGTTGATGATGTTCGGATCGCCCGAGTAGAGGTAGTCGCGCTCGCCGAGCGTGAGGGTCCGTTCGGCGCGGATCGCGTTGTCGATGCGGGCGCGGTTCAGGCCCGCGGGCGCGAACCACGGATCGGTCGTGAAGTCGGTGTTCGCGATCGCTTCGGACGCGAACGCGGACGGCGGGAGGTAGAGGTTCTGGCCCGAGAACTCGTCGAAGAGCTGGACCCACGGGTAGTAGGCCGCGATCAGGTTCGAGTCGATCGAGGCTCCATCGAACTGCGAGTCACCGATGACGCCGCTGCAATCGAAATCGCCGTTGGTCCAGAACGCGACGCCGGTTGGCGTGAGACCGAACGGCGGGTCGATGAGGGCCATGCAGTCGCCGCGCAGCTCGCAGAGGTTGATGAGGCCATCGACGATCGCGCTGCTGTTGCCAGAGTCGAATGAGAGGCGGTTGTCGTTGTTCGTGCGTTTCTGCGGGCCGGGGACCGCGACGAGATTGACCACGAACGCTTCCGCGTTGTCGAAGCAATGCAGCCCGCTCGGGCCGCCGTTCGGGCCGCCGTCCACGGTGCCGGTGAAGTCGGCGTCCGTGAGAGCGGCATCGCCGTCGTCGCCGCCCGAGAGCTGATAGAACGTGTCGCCCGGCACGAGCGCCGGCGAGGCGGCCGCGAGCGCGGAGCCGGCCGGGCCGCCGGCCGCGTTCGGATCGACCGAGACGAGCGCTGGGTCGATGACGCCCGAGACCGCATCCGGCTGGCGGCCGGTCACCGTGATCGAGGCTGTGATGTAGTTGCTCGCGTCGGTCTTTGTCTTCCACGAGTCGGCCGCGGCCGAGTCCGCGATCGTGAGGTTGTCGAACGTCTCGGTGAGCGCCATCTTGGTCGCGTCCTTCGGTGACGTGACGAAGACCTGCAGCTTGCGGTACGCCGGGCCCTTGGTGCCGGCCGTGATGCGGAGCCGGATGTTGTTCCCGAACGAGCCCGTGTATTTCGCGCGTACTTTGACCACCGCGGTGGCCGCGTCCATCGAGCCGCTCGGGTCCGGCGTCGCGTACAGATCGACGGCGGCCGCGATGTCGCTGTTCGCGACCCGCACGACCCACGCGCGCCGCGCCTTGCGGAAGAACTGCAGCAGCGTGTAGTACATGGGGTGCTGCGGCGTGCCGGCGCCGCCGTCCTGATCGCTGCGGCCGCCGGTCGGGTTCCCGAACGTGTTGACGAGCTGGTTCGCGCTCGTGATGAGGGTCGGAACGTTGGTGGGGCCCCACTGCGCCGTCCCTACTACGCCGATAGCGGTATCGGACAGCTGCTGGACGTAGAGCGACTGATCTATCTCGCGAGTGTAGGCACCAGCCGAGACATATGGCGTTGCCACGATAGCCTCCTAATTGATATCTGTTGATGCTAGTACCATACTAGCTGTTAGTGATCTGAGCCGAGCGCCGCGCGGAGCTTCGTGCCCACGCGCCGCACGATGCGGTCCTGCATCTCGCGCTCGAAGCGCGGCTGCAGGGCTTGGAACTTCCGGATGGTCGGGCGCCAGTGCGGGCGCGCCGGCACGCGCCGATCGCGCGTGCCGTACTCGTGGATCGCGGCGAGCTGCATGAACGTGAGGCCCGAGTAGTGCTTCGCGTACTGCGGCACGCCGACCGTGTAGGTCTGGTCGCCCTTCTGGTCGCGCGTGCTCCGCACGCGGATCGACTTCAGGTACTCCATGCGCGCGATCAGCGTGCGCGGGTCGAGCCCGCGCTTCGCTTTCTGCTGCACGTAGAGCGGCGAGAGCGGCGGCCAGTGGTCGAAGGCCTGCAGCTTCACGCGCGACGTGAGGTCGAGCTTGAACTTGGTCGCGATCCGCTTCCCGTTCGCGACCTTGATGTGGTCCCACTCCTCCGCCACGAGTTCCTCGATCAGCGCCGTGAGGTCCTGGAGCGTGCGGACGCGCTTCGCCATCGGCTCACTCGATCAGGGAGCCGCTCACGGTCGTGAGCGTCTCGATGTCGAACGACTCGTCCGCGTCCGGCGTCTCGCCGGCCTCCGCGGCCTCATCGAGGTCGCCGACCGCCACGAGCTGCTTGACGACCATCGCGGTCCGGAGCTTCCGCGTGATCGCGAACTCGGGCGCGTCGCTCGCGTTCGGCACCATCTGCTCCGCGTCCTCGCCCTGGAAGCCCTCCAGCATCCAGGCCTGCACCGTGAGCGGGCACGTGAAGCGGCACCAGCGCTCCTTCTCGCCGGTCTCGATGTCGGTCGTGTCGACGAGCTGGCTGAAGAAGAGCGTCATGAGCTGCGTGCCCCACGGGTACTTGAAGTCGACCCAGATCGAGTAGGTCTCGTCCGGGTGGAACTGGTACCAGCGCACGAGCTTGTTCATGTCGTCGCGGAACCGCGTGTGGAAATCGATCTGGTAGTGGATGTCGAACGGGCGCGGCGCGCGCTTCGTCTGCACGATGAAGCGGCCGGCCTCGTCCCACATGCGGACGCGCCGCACCGGCACGTTGTTGCGCCGCTGGGGCGCGAACTCCATCGCGGTGCGCGCGACCGCGACGCGCGGCGTCGCGTAGGTCTGAACCGCGCGGTCGGTGTCGATCTTGGTCTCGCTCTGCGCCGTGACGTGGAAGAACGTGTTCTCTTCCAGCAGGCCCTGCACGTCCTGCGTGCGCTGCGCGAGCAGGCGCTCCTGCGGCGCGCGCCCCTCGGCCGCGTACGGCCGCTCCGGGCTCACGAAGGTCACGGCCTCGTCCACGTCGAGGTCCAGCTCCGTGATGACCGGCTTCACGGTCCGCTTCACGAACGCGACGAGGGCCGAGTCGTACAGACGGATGAGATCAGTACGTGTACCCATCGTCGGGCGCTTAGCCTCCTGGCAGAGACGCGTCCGTTAGCGGACGAAGCTGAGACGTGAAGGGTTGGTGGGGAGCGGGCGGGGAGAGGCGGGAGTTACTTCTACTCTAGCACGAACGTGGCGCGCGGCCCTAGCGGAGCGGCGGCGAGAGATCGTTTTGGATCACGGCGTGCGGCTTCTTGGTGTGGCGCTGCAGGAGCTTCGCGACGATCTTCGCGATATTTTCATTGTGAAATCTGAACGCTGGAGCCACGTCGCCCGGCCCGTGCACCGCGAACTTGCCGTGCTGGATCCGGGGCCGCAGCTGGAACTGCGTGAGCCCGCTCGCGCCGCGCGAGAACGGCGCCTTCATCGACGGCAGCTTCGGGAGCTTGAAGCCGCGCGCGTTCCCGGGGTCGCGCGTGGAGCGCGCGGTCGTCGCTTCCGCCACATCGCTCGGCATAGGCGGATCGATGGCCGGCGAGTTCTTCCCGCAGCGCGCGCACTTCGCGGTCTCGAAGTCGGGCGCCATGAGGCCGAACTTGCTTCCGCCGCACTTCGGGCAGCGCCAGCGCGCCTCCGCGACCGGCGGCTCCGGCTTCGGTTTCGGGGCGCCGCGATCGCGGCACGCCATCGTCTGGCCGCAGCGCCGGCACGGCGTCGGATCGCTGGTCGGGGCCGGGCGCGCCTTGCGGTAGTCGCGGCAGTTCGCGTTCGCGCACGCGTGCCACACGTGCGCGGGGCCGGCCTCGGTCACGTTGGCCGGATTGATCTGCGTATCGAATCCCTGCTGCCGAAGTCGCGGGAGCGCCGGCGCGCGATCGTCGTCCGTACCGACGGCCTCGGCCTTGACCTTCTTGGCGACGAGCGCCTCGAACGTGTCGTTGATCATGCGTCGTCAGGCACCCTGCCGCCGCTAACGTCCCCGATGCGTTCCATGCCGCTCGTGCCGTGCACCTTCTCCAGATGCTGTTCCAACCTGCCGGGATCGATGCCACCGACCTGGTACGGCTGGCCGGCCGTGCCGTGGCGCCACGAGACCGCGTCGCCCTGCGCGGTGATGCGCGCGCGATGGCCGGCCGGGTGCTCGTAATCGAACGTGTTGGAGATCGCGCCCGGCCGGATCGTGTTGCCGTAGATCCGCGCGTACCCGTGCCGCTGCAACGCGCGCGACATCTGACCGATCGCCGTGATGCGTTTCCCGAACTCGGACCGCTTGTACCACGCGGCCTCGTTCACGGGCGCGAGCTGGTCCGCGCCGGCCGTCGCGCGCGGCACGAACGCCTGCACGCCGATCCGGGTCTCGGGCGCGGCCATGTACTCCGGCAGCGCGCGCGTCGGCTCGCCGCGGTCGATCCAGCGCTTCACGAGTTCGGCGCCGGTCTCGCCGCCCATCGAGCTTTCCCACGTGTCGCGCACGTGATCGCGCGTGACGTAGAACGGCGCCTGCGGGCGCAGGTCGGGTCCGATGCGCGAGATCGCGAAGCGCTCGGTCGGGCGCGTCTGGATGCGTTCGATCGCGTACTCGCGGTCCGGAATCTCGATCGTCTGCACGTGCCGGTTCGCGGCCGCGCCGTGCCCGTCGGAGTAGACGTCCTCCGTCACTTTCCTCTTGCTCGAATGCGGCTTGATCACCGTGCGCTTCTCGCTCGGATCCATGGGGAACCCGCGCAGCTCCACCATCTCGCCGCACTCGGGGCACTTCCCTCTCGACCCGAACGCGGGCGCGAAGGTCTCCTGCGACGTGCCCGCGCACCAGTTATTCGCCTTCAGCTTCTCGCGCCACGCGGCGTTGATGTCGAGCTTGGCCTCGTCCACCTTCTTCGGCCTCGGGCCCTTCGTGAAGCGCGCTTGGCAATCGCGGCAGTGCCACTGCATGCGGCCGTCCTGGCGCCGGCCGGCCGCGACGACGCGCCCGCCATCGCACTTCGGGCACGCGGACCACTTTTTCTTCTTGGACTCGGTGATCTTCTCGCCGCCGGCGCCCTCAGCGGTGTAGGTTCCTGGCTTGCCGATCGGCCCGACGTACTGCATCGAGCTTGGCTTCTCGGGTTTCTTCTCGCTGGTGTACCACGACAGGAAGTCGCGCGGCGGCGGGTTGATGACGTCCTCGACCTTCTTGTAGCTCGCGGGGCACGTCTTCCACTGATCGCTGTGCCCGAGCACGCGTCCGTTCTCGACGCGCCCCGCCGTCCCGCAGGTCGGGCACGCGTCGACCTTGCCCGACACGCGTGGGGTCGGCCCGAAGACGAAAGTGCTTTCAGTCACCTTGCGACCCGACACATCACCGATTCGCTCGGGCGGCTCGACCTCCTTCTGGCACGAGCGGCACCACCACTTGAACGAGTGGGTGCCCGGGGGGCTCGTCCCGATCACCATGCCGTTCGTGCACGTGGGGCAGCGCGGCGCCGGATTCAAGTTCGGGTCCACGATCTGGTGCGGCTCGTCCCACGCGCGCTTGCCCCGCAGGGCCGCGTCGGCCGTCGGCACGTTCCAGGACTTGATCGTACTCCGCCAGATCGCGGCATCGAGCCCGCGCTTGAAGCGCCGGTCCGCGGCCTTCTCGGGATCGCGCGCGGGCCGGCGCGCTTCCGTGAGGAAGCCGGTGCCCGCGCAGCCTTTGCAAGGCCGGCCGAGACCATCCTTGCCCGGCACGTCCAGGCACTTCGTGCAGCGCTGGCCCATCTTTTCAGCGCGCCGCATCATATCAGCCGTGACCCACCTGTTCGCGGAACCGAGCGCCACGGGCTTCGCGCCGCGCTTCAGGAACCGGTCGCGCGCATCGATCAGATCGCCCTCGTTCAGCCTGCTCGCGACGCGCCCCTCGAACGACTCCTTCGCCTGCTGCATCGGCTGCGTGGACATCGTCATGAAGGTGCTCGCCTGCATGAGCGCGTTCTGCGCCTGCACGAGCGCGGCCATGACCTGCGCGACGAACTGCTGCTTGTCGGCCGGCATCGCGGCCCGGATGTCGAGCGCGTGGCGCTGCAGCTCGATCACGATCTCGATCACCTGTTGCGTGTCGGCCGCGAACGCGCGCACCTGCGCCGTAAAGCCGCCCTGCGGGCCGCCGGCGGGGCCGAACGCGCCGGTCGGCTGCATCGGTCCCTGCGGCGTGCCGGGCTGGCCTTGCGGTTGTCCTGGCGGGCCGCTCGCGGGCGGTTGCTGGTCCGCGGCGCCGGGCTCGGGCTGAAAGGGCGATTCAGGCATGGTTCCCTCGACTACTGATCGTAGTAGCTCTCGACGTGCTTACGGTACCCGTTGCGGTCCAGGATCATTCTGCTGCCATCCACCAGGTTCCAGATCAGTTCCTCGCCCGGCTGCGCTTCGAGGAAAAGCCACTCGATGAGCGAGCACATCACGCGGTCCTTGTTGTACCCGAGCGCCTGCAGCCGGTGCGCCATGACGCTCTGCGCGTTCCCGACCGCGTGCTCGATCCGCGCGCCCTGCGAATCCATCTCGAACATCATGTTGCCGTTGAATTTGAGGCGGATCTGGCCCGGCTTGCCGGCCTCTTGCGTGTCGAACGGGCCGCCCGGGACGCGGAGGTAACCAGGCCGATTGCCGGCCTTCACGCCCCCGCCGCCCTCGCCGCCGCCGGCCTGCTGCCCGCCATCGAAGTTCGCGGCCGCCGCGTACCCGCACGAGGGGCACGTGGAGGCGCCGTCCGCGCCGGTCTGCAGCTGATCCTTGCAGGAAGGGCATTGTGGGCTCGTATACGCCTGCTGGACGCGATCGGACGCGTTCGAGAGGGGCGAACCGCCAGCCGCGCCGCCCTGCCCGCCCTCCAGGCCCGTAGCGGGGTCCGAGCGGTCCGAGAAGCGTTCGCCCAAACGTTGTTCCAAAATGTCCGCGAGGGCCGAGGCGGGCGCGTCGAGCGCGAGCACCTCGTCGACCTCGTCGGCCGGCTTCTCGTCCCGGAGCAGCTTGTCGTAGCCGCGGAGCTTCTGGCCGCAGTGGCAGCGCTCCGAGAAGTGCCGCATCCGGGTCGAGAGCTTGCTCCCGCAGTTCGGGCACTCGGGCGGCGCCTTTCGGAGCTTCTTGTAGGTCGTCAAAGGTCCGCCGAGTGGTTGTAGATCTTCGAGAAGGCCCGCACGTTGTACTTCTTGTCGAGCGTGTCCTGCAGCGCGCGCGTCTGGTCGCCGGTCATGCCGCGCGCCTGCGCGAAATCGATGAGCGCGAGGTGCAGGGCCGCGGGCCGCGCGGTGCGCGAGCCGTGCTTCGCGTAGAACTCGGCGGCCGCGTCGTCGCCGGTCGGCGCGAGCGGGTGCCCGCCCGCGTTCTGCGGGCCGCGCGTGCGCCACGTGTCGTCGTCGCCGTCGTCCGGCTCGTTCGCGACCGGGCCGGTCGCCATGGGGCTCGCGAGGCCGCCGCCGACCGAGGCGCCGGTCGTGGTTTCGCGCACGATCGCTTCCGCGACGGGCGAGGCGGCGAACCCGACCTCGCGAAGGTGGCTCCGCAGCTCGTCCGCCGTGGTCCCGCGCTTCTCGATGCCGGGGCCGTCGTGCCGCCACTCGCCGCGGCGGTTCACGCGCACGCGGTGCCCCGCGCTGCCCGCCTCGCCCGGGTGCCAGTACTCGCGGACTTCTGGGTAGTAGACGCCTGTCGCGCGCATCTCGGGCGTGAGGTACGGCGAGGTGCGCTCCACGAACCCGTGCGAACGCAGGAGCGGATCGAGCACCGGACCGCGCACGCTGCCGGGCGGCGGTAACGGTAACGCCAGGCCTTCCGCGACGGGCGGCGCCGTGAACCCGACCTCGCGTAGGTGACTCTGCAGCTCGCTCGCGGTCGCTCCGTGCTTCACAATGTGCGGGCCATCGTGATGCCACTCGCCGCGGCGGTTCACACGCACGCGGTGCCCGGTGCCGCGCGCCTCGCCGCGGTACCAATACTCGCGAACCTCGGGGTGGTCAGTGCCTAGCGAGGACGTATGCTCCACGAACCCGTGCGAACGCAGGAGCCGATCGAACACCGGGCCGCGCGCGCCGGCGGGCGGCGCGAGCCGCTGCCGCATGATCCCGACGCGGCGCTGCGAGAAGCGGGCGCGCGCATCGATCAGCTCGCCCTCCTCGACCGCCTCGTACTGCGAGACCTTGTGGGTGCGGAGCGCGTTCCCGCGCTGGTCCCGGATCGTGCCCTCGTCCCACCACTCGCCCTTGCGCGTGTCGACGATCGCGAGCCCCGCGCTCTCCGCGCTCTTGAGCATCGTGGCGAGGCTCGTGCTGCCGCCGAACCCGATCTCGCGGTTCGGGGGCGCGTCGCTCGACGGCGAATCCATACGAATGCGCCGCTTGTTGGACCACGTGACGACCACGGGGCGCTCGTCGTGCGGCGAGCGCTCGATCGTCACGTGCGTGTGCGCGAGCTGCGCCATCCTTTAGTCCCTCGCGCCCGCGCGCGACGCGACGCCCTGGAGCGTGTTCATCTTGAGGCTCGCGCGGTCCAGGAACCCGTGCAGCTCCATTTGGCGCTTCGAGCGCTCCGCGCGCGGCAGATTCTGGATCTCGCGCGCGGAGCGCAGGTCGGCCTGCACCAAGCGGAGCGCGGTCATGGCCGAGCGGCTGTCCAGCGAGGAGAGTTTGCCGTCGGCCGCGAGCCGCGCGATGGTCTGCGAGAGCATCGCGGCCCGCAGCTCGGCCGAGGGGAGCCCTTGCGAGCGCCAGGCCGAGCGGATGACGAAGAGCGCGCTCGCGAGGACCGCGGTCGCGCTATTCGCGAGGCGCGCGAGCCGCGGCATTGAGTTGCTGCTCCAGCGCGAGCGTCGCGTCGCTCGGCGCGATCGCGCCGGCGCCGCCGGTCCCGAGCCCCTTGCCGAGCCGGACCGATTCCACGAGCCCGCGCATGTAGGTCGGCGGGCGCTCGCGCGATTCGTGCTGCATGATCGGCTGCGGGCGCTCCTTGCTCAAGCGCTGCAGCGTCTTGCGGATCCCGGCCCCGATCGAGGTCGCGCGCTCTTCGAGCGGCGTGACCTTCGAGAGCGCGACGAGCTTCTCCTCGCCCGCGAGCGAGACGCGCGCCTCGGTCGGCATCAGGTTCTGGTCGAAGCGCGTGAAGCCGAGGATCTGGGCCGGCTGCCCATCGATCATGATCGTGGAGCCCTCGGCCGCCTGCCCGGCCGGCATCTCGCGATGCATGGAGGGCGCGGAGGTCTTGAAGGACGGCATCGGACGCATGCCGAGCACGCTCTCGGTAACCTTCTTGTCGTCCTTGTCGTCGTCCGGCTCCTTCTCGTCCTTGTCGTCCTCGTCCTTGTCGCCGTCCTTGCGCTTCTTTTTCTTCTTGTCGTCGTCGCCGTCGTCGTCCGGATCCTCGTCCTTCTCGTCCTTCTTTTCGGCCTCGTTCGTGGCGGGCGAGAGCGAGGTCGGCATCGCGGTCGGCGTGGAGGTCGTGGTCGGTTTCGCGGTCGAGAGCGCCGGCTTCGGCATCGCGGCGCCGCTCGGGGCCGGCGGCGCGGCCTCGATCATGACTTGGTGCCCGTTGTCGAGCAGCACGCGCGCGCCGTCGTCCGTGAGTTCGGCCACGACGCCCGGGACGCCGTCGTAGCTGACGAGATCGCCGAGCTGGAGCGGCGGCGTGTCCTTGTCGTTCGGAACCTCGGGCGGGACCCAGTAGGGCTGCCCGTGCGCCGGCAGCATCGCGAGCGCGGCCTCGTCGAGCAGCACGATCTCGCCGCTGTCGAGCGCGACCTGGAGCTTGCCCTCGATCTCGCCCATCACGACGCCCTTGCCGGCCTTGGTACGGATCGTTTCGCCGATCTTCCTGGTGTGTTTGTAGACGTTCGGCTCCGGGTGCGTCGGGTGCTTACCGGGATCGGGCTTTGGTGGCGGGGGTGCCTTGTCGCTCTTGTCAACCGTATGGACGTAGTTCGTTGGCTTCGGTCTCGGGGCGTGCGGGCCGCCCTGCGCTTCGCCGATCTTCGGCATCGCGGGCACCTTCGGCGGCACCGCGGCCTTCGCGGCCGGCGAGGGCTTGGGGGCCGCGTCCACGACCGGCTTCGGCTGCTTCACGACCGAGCCGGGCGCCATGCCGCCGGTCGCGGCCTCGCCGATCGCGACGCCGATCTTCGGCTTCCCGCCCGAGACGTCGCCGATCCGCTCGGGCGGCGCGGGGATGTCGCCGCCGGACGCGGCGCGGAACTGGTTCGAGTGGAACTTGCTGTTGCGGGCGCCGAACGTGTCCGTGAACTCCTCGATCGCTCGCGCGCGGTTCTCCTGCGAGATGTGCGCGCGCTTCAGGACCTCGGCCACCATGCGGAAGTGCTTCGTGGTCGGGACCACGCCCGCGCGCGAGCGCGGGCCCATGTAGTCCGCGCCGGACGCGCGCGCCACGAAGCGGTGGTGCACGTAGCTCGGGTTGTCGTTCTTGAAGAGCGAGCCGAACTCGTGCACGAGCGTCTGGTGATCGTCCTCCGTCAGGCCGCGCTTGCGGGCCTGGCTCAGCACGTCACCGATCAGCTCGTAGTGCTTGCGCGAGAACTTGCTGTTGGAGCCGTCGTAGTAGCCCTCTTCGAGCGCGTCCTGCATGTCCTCCGTCAGCGCGATGACTGGCGGTCGCTGCGCGGGCGCTGCTGGAAGGGACCTCCGCGCGGTCGGGGTCCCGCGCGCCTCGGTCAGCGACTGCGTTCCTTCCGCCACGCTTTCAGCGATCTGCAGCTCCTTCGCGGACAGCGACTTCTTCGCGCCCATCGGGAACAGCACCGTGTACATGGTCTCGCCCTGCGCGTCCTTGCCGGCGCCGGTCGGGTACATGGCCGCGATGATGGTGCCGGTCTGGCCCACGAGGCCGCTCGCCTCGCCCTGCTGGATCGCGTGCGCGCGCCGCTCGTTGAAGCGCGGATCGATGCCGATCACGGTCGCCTTCGTGCCGGGCGCCACGCCGTCGCTCCCGACGGTCTGACGCTCGCCGCGCCCGGGCTCGCGCACGTCCTCCGTGAGGACCTTGAGTTCGATCGCGGCCTTCGAGACCACGCGGCCCTCGGCGTCCGAGACCACGACCGTGCGGCGCACCGGATCGGTGCGCTCCACGACGTACTGGCCGCCGCGCCCGTCCGTGACGCGCGTGCCGGGCTCCAGTTCCTGCATCGTGCGCGGCCCCTTGCCGACGAGGCCCGCGTGGCCCTCGCGCGGCACCATGAGCGAGCGCAGCGCGTCGGTCTGGTCCTTGTTGCGATAGAGCTGCAGGTAGTCGGCCGCGATCGCGTGCGACAGCGGGATCTCGCCGTAGCCCTCGAACGCGACCGTGACCTCGTCCTCCGTGACCGCGGTCACGCGGCCCGTGATGTAGGGCGGCAGCATCTGCGCGCCGCTCACGAGCTTGCCGGTGAGCTGCACGCTCTCGTTCATCTGGAAGCGGTGCCCCGCGTCGGTCTTCGCGTAGAGCCGGTGCTGCATGCTCGCGATCTCCGCGGTGCGCTGCGTGTGCCAATTCGACATGGGGATCTCCTGTACTAAGTTGACTTAGAACGGCGTCGGACCCTTCAGGTCTCGACGCGACAGTTGCAGAAAGTTGCGATGCGGGAGCTGCGTGGGCTTCTGGGTGCCGCCGTAGACGGCCGGCGTCGACTTCACGGGCCAACCGGTCTCGACGTCGCTCTTGTGCAGGTCGCGGCTCTTCAGGTCCACGACCGCGCCGTGCCGGCTCTTGACGTCGCCGAGATCGAGGTCCGTGACCTCCTTCCCGTACTTCATGCCTGGCCCGCGGAGCACCGCGGGATGGAACAGGAACGGCGTCGCCTTGCCGGCGTGGTCGCGGTAGTGCGGATGGTTCAGGCGGTACTCGTCCATGTGGCGCTTGATCTCGCGCAATGGGCCCTCGTTCGCGCGCAGGAACTGGCCGTAGTCCTGCACCGGCGCCTTCGTCTCGGTCGGCGGCAGGTAGCCGCCGTACTTCGTGCTGAGGTGCTTGAAGGGCGAGCGCGCTTGGTGGAACGCGGGATCGTTCAGGCCGCCGGCGCGGATATCGTGCGTCCAGACCGCGGCCTGCGTGTGGTGCTGCGGCCACTTGAGCTTCGAGGCCACGTGGCGCGTGGCCTGCGTGATCGCGACGTGCTCCTCGGGCTCGATGTTGTCGTCGTACTTCCGCAGGAACGCGTACTTCATGTGGCGATCGTTCGTGGGGTGCGCGACGGACCCGAGCTTCTCGCCGGTCGGCGTCTCGACCTCGGGCGCGAGCCCGTGCGTGATGTTGCGGTGGTACCAATGCACCTTCGGGCCCGAGAGCGCCATGCCGTGCGCGGCCCGGATCGCGTTGTTGACTTGCGCGGGCCCGCCGACGAGCGGGCGGCCCTTGATGAGGTCGCGCCACGCGCGCAGCGCCTTGTGCACGTTCGGGTGCGGGTGCGTCTGCGGCGAGTAGGCCGCCAGCAGGCCAGCGACCATGTGCGAGTCCTTGAAGTGCTCCGAATCGAAGATGTCCTGCAGCGGCTTATGGATATCTTCGTACCACGTGCGCGACTCGGCCTGCCCCTTCGCGGCGTGCTTCATGAGATCGAGATGCTCGCTGGAAATGTAGGGCGCGGCCCGGATCGAGAACTTGCCGGTGCGGCCGAGCGCCTTCGCGCTGTCGGAGTACTGCGGCGGCGAGCCGTGCGCCCTGATGACGTCGAGCTTCGGGCGGCTGAACTTGCCTTCGCTCGGCAGCACGAAGCGCTGGCGCAGCTCGTGCGGCAGGTCGTCCGTGTAGCGCGAGACGTTCTCGCCCTGGCGCCGGCGCTGGTTGATGTCGTCGATGGTTTCCTGCGAGGCGCCGGGCTCCGCGGGGTGGTAGACGATCGATTGCGGGTCATGCAGCTTGATGGCCGCCAGCTCCTTGCCGCCCATCTCGGCGAGCAGCAACGCCTCGGCCAGGTGCGCGATCGGCGCGCCCTCCGTGAGGAGCGCGAGCGCGAGGTCGATCGATTCCGAGAGCGTCATACACTCAATACCCGCCGCGCTCGTCTCTGTCCGCGCAGCTGTCGCACTGGTACCCGTGCGCAACGTCGGCCGGCGTCAAGCGATTCTTGCCGCCGCAGGTTGGGCACGGGCGGTTTCGCGGGTTGCGGCGCGAGGCCGCGCGAAGCGCGCTGCGGCCGCCCGGGTTCGCGAACATGGAGCGGTCGTCATCGTCGTACGGGTCGCG
>Ga0335069_10010359_pt1 | contig 13210 bp, 14 predicted proteins | sample Lox_Sample_11_FD_206714 | JGI IMG/M metagenome (GOLD analysis project Ga0335069, IMG submission 206714) | Soil microbial communities from Loxahatchee National Wildlife Refuge, Florida, United States - Lox_Sample_1.1 | ecosystem: Environmental > Terrestrial > Soil > Wetlands | place: USA... | reverse complement strand
CGTAAATCTTCCAGCCGGCCTGCGCGAAGAGAGCCACGGTTGCGTCTTGCAGGCTGCCCTTGGGAATACCGAGGCGAATCTTGCGACCAGTGCTCATTGCAGCACCTCGGTCGCATTCACAACCGGCAAACGTCTCGTGAAGCACGAGCGCGTGCCCTCGTGACACACCAGCCCATCACCTTCCACCTTCACCAGAAAAAGCAACGTGTCGCTGTCGCAGTCCGTCGTGGCAGACATGACTTTCAGCCGGTTGCCGGAGGTTTCGCCCTTGGTCCAGAGCTTCTGGCGCGTGCGGCTGTAAAACGTGACATAGCCGGATGCGAACGTCTTGTCGAATGCCTCGCGATTCATGAAGCCGAGCATGAGTACGTCGCCATTCTCGTCATCCTGCACGATCGCGGGAACGAGGCCGTCCATTTTGTCGAAGTCGATATTCATAATTGTCCTGACAGCAAAAAGCCCGCTGATTTTGTCAGCGGGCCTCGAACTTGCTTGGGATGATTGCTATCCGCAGAGCTCCGCTGACACGCTGGCCACGTGGTGATGGTGGTGATGGCGATGTGCGAGCGAAGTCATAACCACAGGAAGAATAGCCCCGGGGGCTGCGAAACGTCCAAGCGAAATTTCCGATGCGGCAAAGCGGAAAATCAGGGAGCGGTGAAAACGCGGATTGGAGCGGCAAAACGGGCATGGGAGTCGACGCTCTACGGTAACAAAGGAATCAACTGTGGCGTGAGCTTGCCGTTCTCGATTCGGATCTTGCCCAGCGAGATCGGCAGGCTAAACCGCCTCGGCCCGGCGCTGCCAGGGTTGAAGTACAGAATGTCGCCGGTGTTCTCGATAGCGGACTGGTGTGAGTGGCCGAAGATGATCGCCGTCACCCCCTGAGGCGGCTTCTTCAGTTCCGCGCGATTGTGAATCAGGAAGAACTTCTGGCTGGCCAGTTCTACCGTACGGGTTACAGGGATTGTCTTGGCCCAGGGCTCCACATCGATGTTGCCGCGGATCGCGTAAACGGGAGCGATCTTCTCCAACTGTTGCAGAATCTCAGGTGCTCCGATATCGCCTGCATGCAGGATGGCGTCTGAACCACGCAGGGCAGCCACGGCTTCTGGGCGAAGCAGTCCATGGGTGTCGGAGATAACGCCGATGTTCAACAGACGTCTCCAAAAAGAAGAAGCGCCCTGGCCCTATGCGGAACCAGGACGCCACGGCAGCCCTCCCCCAGAACTGCCAAACAACTCCCGGATTTTATGAAGAATGTGTCAGGTTGTAAATACCTCAAACGTAACTTTCACGTGGTACTGGTAGTAACTGCAAAGTCATGCAGACCGAGTGGAAATTGTTTTCCACTCCGAGGCTAGGGTCTTCGCCGGATTGTAGAAATTCGCAGCGGTTTAGGGGCTGGCCTGGCTGATGTTGGGCTTCGGAGGAGAAGTCTCGTTTAACTGCCAGATTGTTACCGCCACTGCAGGGCCGGCAATTGCGAGAGGTACGAGCGGTGTGATTGAGGGCTCGGGCCCAAAGTAGAGGATCGGCTTGCACAAAGGCACGTCGGGGATGCGCGCGAAGTGGCCTTCTTTAACGATCCAACTCTTGGTTGGCGCCTTTGTTCCCTCGTTATAACGTGGGGCACCGTTAACGTAATAATTGATGTTTACGTCCTGGCTGCGCGCGTACACGACGGCCGCCTTGTCCTGCAGCCAATCCACCTCGTAGAGAGTCAGCAGGTTGGGATCGACAGGCGAAACCGAAAAGCAATGCGGGAGGTAGGCCGTCATCCCGGTGTAACTGGCCACCTTCGAGCCGCCACTCTCGAGGTCGAACGCATTGATGCGGGTGTGGAAGTTCGTATTCGGGGTAAAGATCAGCGTGTTTCCGCGGGAGATGACGTGCAGGTGGTTCGTCGTGTCGGTCAGCACGTTCTCGTTGGCATAAAGGTTGATAGTGGTGAAGGAGGGACTCTTATCTACCGTCGCCTTGCCGATCGCTTTTCCGACGTAGGTGCTGGGCGCGTTCGGTGGAGCGGAGGTGCTTTGCTGCTGTGCGAAGCATGCCACCGCCGCCAAAAGAACTGCCAAGAAGGCGATTTGGGGAACCCTTGCCATTTCGCGGACACACGATGGTCCAGTTTTATGCTAGCGAAATGGTGCAATCCTGGTGAGTGCTGATCTGGGTACCAGTGACCTAAGTAACCGGCGGCAGGGGACCGGGTTCCGTGGCTTCACCCGATATCTCTTTGCAGGTAAGCTGCTGATTCTAAAAGGTGAAACTTGAGGCCGGTCGTATCTTAGCGCGGTTTGACGGAATCGAAAGATACGGAGGGATTGCGCAACGCTCAACCCTGGCTCCTATAACAATGACCGGAATCGGGGCAGCGAGCCCGAGTGAAGTTGGCCCAGTTCCAAAGCGGGACAAGAAGTTACTTTTGATTCGCCTGATTCCCACATAAATACTCGTCCGAAATCTTAGGTGGACGTTACACTTCCGGCAATGAATCCTCGCCTCCTCCTCGTTTTCGCGTTGGCCGCTTGCATGATTGCGGTCGCCCAGGACGACTCTGGCTCGCTCGCCGACGCCGCGCGTAAGAGTCGCGCACCCGCAGCGAAGGCCAAGGCCGTCATCAATGACGACAACTTCAGTGCCAACCACAGCCCCATTCCCGATATGAACATTGATGGGGTGGACAACTCCGATGAGATCATCAAGGCCATTACTGCTTACAAGAAGGACCACACTCCGGAGGAAACCGAGCAGGCGGTGCGCGAGTGGTACGACCGCTACGACATGATGTTCCAGAAAGCATTCGACGAAACCAACGCCATTAAAAGCCGCAAGCAGGACCGGCAGGTCAATGCGCCGCAATATTATTATCGGGACGGCGACGACCCGGAGACTTATCGCCAGATCGATGAAGCGCGGCGCGAAGTGCTGCTAGCCGACTTGCAAGATCAGAAAAAGGTGCAGAAGAACGGGTTGCTACAGGCGCGCATCCAGCAGACGTTGCAGAAGGTACGCACCGGAATCGGCACCGGCACCGGTGGACTGAAGTACGACTGGATGAAAATCCGGTTCGGCAATGGCAATGGAAGTTGGTAGCGGACGGTCGCTTCTTGGCACCTCATCCGGTGCATTGCCTGCGTTGCACAATCGAATTCCTGCTCGCCGCAAATCCTCAAGTCGTGGGAAACTAGTTGGTGCCACTCGCGCAGCCCTTTTCCCCGGAGGAATTCTTCTTTGATTCGAGTTGGTTTGGTGCTTGCGATTCTGCTTCTGGTCGTGAACTCCGCTTTTGCTGGTTCCTGGATTACCCTTGGCCCTGAAGGCGGCGACGCCCGCAGTCTTGCCTACGATCCGGCTTCCCCCGAGCACATCTATTTAGGGACCAGTTCGGGAGAGATGTTCCTGTCAATGGACAATGGCGGGACGTGGACGCATTTCGCGCATCTTGGACCTGGGTTCGATTACGTTCTCGACAACATCAAGTTCGATCCCAAGAATCCGGACATTATTTATGTCGGTGCGTGGAGCGCGGACGACAATAACGGCGACGTATTCAAGTCCACCGATCATGGCAAGACCTGGAATGCGCTGCCGGGGATTCATGGCAAATCGGTGCGCGCACTGGCCATCGCGGCTTCTGACTCAAATGTCCTGGTCGCGGGCGCTATCGATGGCGTCTACCGCAGCACTGATGCGGGGCAGACGTGGACCAAGATCAGCTCCGCCGACAATTCTTCGCTGACGAACTTCTACTCCGTGGCAATCGATCCTCGCAACCCGCAGGTGATCTACGCGGGAACCTGGCATCTCCCCTGGAAGACCGACGACGGCGGCAAGAGCTGGACAAATATCAAGAACGGCATCATTGATGACTCAGACGTGTTCTCGATCATTCTCGACCACCAGGATCCGAACACAGTTTTTGCCAGCGCCTGCTCGGGTATCTACAAGAGCGAGAACGCCGGAGCGCAATTCAAGAAGGTGCAGGGAATACCCTTTACGGCCCGCCGCACGCGCAAGCTGAAACAGGATCCGACGAACCGCGCTGTTGTCTACGCCGGAACCACCGAAGGCCTGTGGCGCACGAAGGATGCGGGCGCGACCTGGAGCCGCATCAGTTCGCCGAGCTTGATTGTCAATGATGTGATGATCGATCCACGGAATTCCGAACACGTCTTGGTGGCGACCGACCGTACAGGCGTTATGGTCAGCCAGAATGGGGGAGCGAGTTTCGAGGCGTCGAATAGCGGGTTCGCGCATCGGCAGGTGACGGCGCTGGTGGCGGATCGCGAGCATCCGGATCAACTGTACGTGTCGATGGTGAATAACCGCGAATATGGCGGTGTGTATCGCTCGACCGATGGCGGCAAGCGTTGGGAAAAGTATGAGACCGGGCTTGGAACGCGTGACGTGTTCACGATTCAGGAAGCCTCTGATGGGCGGTTGGTTGCCGGGACGAACGACGGTGTCTATGCGCTCGAGGGGCAGACCTGGAAGCCGATCAACACCATCCTGACGATGAAGGAAGTGACGGTTCCGAACACGCACCGGAAGAAGAAGACCGATCCGAAGACCATTACGAAGCAGGAGTGGAAGAAGACCGAGCTGAAGGCTCGTGTCCTGAATCTGAACACCGCCTCCGATCATTGGTATGCGGCCACCTCCGACGGCCTGTACCGCAGCCTCGATGCCGGAAAGAGCTGGACCGGCGGCCCGGTACTGGGTCACGCGAACATCGTTTCTGTGGCCAGCAACGGTACATCGGTGGTGGCGGCAAGTCCCGACGCGGTTGTGCTCTCGCACGATGGCGGCGAGACCTGGAGCGAACTGAAGCTACCTCCCTTCGTTAGCCGCTTGCACCGGGTGGCGCTTGGGCCCAGTGACTCCACGGTCTGGATCACCAGTCACATGGGCACTTTCCGCAGCAACGACGATGGCCAGCACTGGGAACACATCATGGCCGGCCAGCCGTTGACCAATGTTTCGTACGTGGGATACGATCCGCAGACTTCGATGCTGCTTGCGGTGGCCGGAGCGCGGCGCGATGTGTACCAGAGCCGCGACGGCAACCAGTGGACGCTGACGGCTGCTTCGCCGTGGTCGATCCGTAACCTTGTCGTTAGCAACGGGCGGATCTTCGCGGTGACGGAATTCAGCGGAGTGGTGAAGCAGGCGGCCGAAGAGACCTCTGCCATGACCACGACTTCAGGTGGCGGCAACCGCGAGTAACACCTCATCTTGAACTTGCACGATGTGCTTCGACTGTTCGCGGCCGCAGCAGCCGCCTTTCTCGCCGGCGGCATTAATTCCGTTGCTGGCGGCGGCACGCTTGTTACTTTTCCGACGCTGGTCTGGTTGGGACTGCCGTCGGTGATCGCGAACGCTACCAACACCGCTGCCATCTGGCCCGGGTCGCTGGGCAGTCTGTGGGGATTCCGTCGCGAGCTGAAACAGGTCGATGCGATCATGTTTTGGCTGGTGTTCCCCAGCATGCTCGGCGGCATCGTGGGAGCGTTGCTGCTGCGCCTTACCCCAACCCACACATTCGACCGCATCATCCCGTTCCTGATCCTGTTCGCGACGGTGCTGTTCACGGTGCAGGGGCCGATCCAGCGCAGGTTGGGAAACGTCAAGGAAGATCGTCATCGTTCGCCGCGATGGTTTGCGACGGCGGTGCTGATCCAGATTGTGGTCGGCCTTTACGGCGGATACTTCGGCGCGGGCATGGGCATCATGATGCTGACTGTACTTAGCGTGCTTGGCATGACGGACATCCTGAAGATGAACGCGCTGACCAGCCTTTACGCTTTGTGCATCAACGGAATTGCCGCTGTGTTGTTCGTGATGGCACACATGGTGCGCTGGCACTATGTGCTGGTGATGGCGATTTTTGCGGTTGCCGGCGGATGGGGAGCGGCGGGAGTGGCACGCCGCGTGGGAAGAGTGTGGGTTCGGCGCTTCGTGATTGCGTTGGGATACGTGATCACGGTCGCGTTATTCATCCGCATCGCCTAGTACTTGAACGGGTCGACCGGCCCGACTTTCACTTCGAAGACGCCGCCGAGCTCCGCAGGGTCGTCTTTTGTCTTCTCGAAGACCTCAGTTTTCTTTGTGATCGGATCGAGCAAGGTGAGTTTACGTGCCTCGAACATGCGCTGGCCGTTCGGGTAGATGTACTCGTCGTACTCGATAGATTGCAGGACGTAAGGTTTGCCGCGCCACAACAGCATCGCGGTGCGGCCCTGTTTAAGCTGGGCGACAAAGTAGCTGACGTCGGTCGGCGCACCCGGGGTGATCACGCCTTGGAAATGCATGTCGTTGCCGTCGGAGAGCTTGTAATCTCCATCGACGAGTTGCTTGAGTCGATCGAGGTTGATCGGTTCCTCGATGCAAAGTTCGCCTCCGGCCGATTTCATCACCCAGTAACTCTGCTGGTAATCGGTGATGTTCTGCTCGGACAGCATGAGCTGAAAGGCCGCGGCCCAGGCCCAGTTCGGGCAGTTCTGCTTGGGCTTGGGAACTTCGAGATGGGCGATCTCGACCGTCTGCGGAGGCTTCTTCATGAGGCCGGGGTTCAGATTCTTGTTTTTGCCGGCCCAAAGCGGGAGCGCGAGCAGAAGCAGCGGGATGGCGACGGCACATCTCATCAGGCGCAGCTTAGCACTGGTAAGGCGCTACTTCGATAGCAACGCGAGTGCCTCGCGGAACATGGCGTCGAATTCTTTCGGGGCGCCATTGCGCATGACGGTCGCAACCGCCTTTTCGGCCAGCGGTCGCTGGTAGCCGAGGTTGGTGAGTGCCGAGAGAACATCTTCTTCCAGCGGCGATGCGGGTGAGGCCGCGGGCTCGAGGCCGAAGTCTTTCAGCTTGTCGCGCAGTTCCAGCACCATGCGTTCGGCCGTCTTCTTGCCGATGCCAGGGATCTTGGTGAGCTTGGCGACGTCGTTGCCCTTAATGGCCGCGACCATTTCGGCGGCGGCCATGCCGCTGAGGATCGTGATGGCCAGCTTTGGGCCGATTCCGCTGACACTCAGCAGCTTCTCAAAGAGCTGCTTCTCTTCGGGATGGAGGAATCCGAAGAGCGCGATGGCATCTTCGCGAACATGGGTATGTACGTGCAGCGCGACCTCGGCGCCGACGCTTGCCAGTTCGCTGAATGTGGGCACGCTGATGGTGACGTCGTATCCGACGCCCGCGGCCTCCACGATGGCCTGGTTGGGATGCTTGGCGATCAGCTTGCCGCGAAGATGAGCGATCATGGGCGAAGCACGATTCTACATCGTGTTGGTCGAGGCTAGTTCTCCTGCAGCATCCGCATCTGCCACAGCCCGATGATCCCCAGCACCATCAGGTTCGGAAACAGCAGCGGAGCCATGGGCGGGGCGCCATAGACAAAATTCTGAAACGGGTGCACTGACGGGCCATGCAGGTTGGCCGAGGCGTGCAGAACGAATCCCCACAATCCAACCCCTGCCTCGAGAATCAGCACGGCCGCGCAGAGATCGACGAACGATCGCGAGATGCGCATAAGGAGCGGCACGGTCAGGAAGCCGACGGCGATGGCACTCGCCACGACTGGCACCCATTCAAGTGGAAAGAAGAAGCCGTTACCGGCGTGGTCCATGAGGCTGAAGACGAAGTTGCCGATGAATCCGCCGAGCGTGAACAGGATGACCCACTGCGCCCATTCCAACGATTCGGGATTGACCATGCGGTTCATCACTAACAGGAACCCCAATCCGGTGTAAGCCAGTGGCGCGGCGAAAGGTGCTGAATAAGTGAGACTGCGCAGCGTACGTTCGTAGAAGAAGTGGCTTTCGAGATGAAGGACGACGCCGGTGAGTCCGACGATAATCGCCACCCAGCCGACGAGATAGCCGAGGTCCTTCCAAACGGCAGGCCAGCGACTGCGCAGCGCCAGTCCGACGATCAGAAACAAGGGCGCAATCGCAGAAAAGAACAGCGGTATGTACTCAGCGCGCGCGCGGAACTGGTTGACCGAATGCGCGAGGTAAATGTCGAAGGTGAGAAAGCCGACATTCACCAGCGCAAACAGTTCCACCCATAGCTGCGGATCGAGCCACCAGCGCTTATTTTGCGCGGCCATGCTGTCTCCGTATGTCGTCGGCCATCGACTGCAGCTCGACCGTGCGCTGGATCATCGGGTAGTTCCCGTGCCACTGCACGAAGTCGGCGCCGCCCATGAACGCGCCGTGCTTGCTGGTGCGTCCGTCGTAGTGCCAGAGGTCGAAATAGACGAAGTCGATGGGATGCGAGAACGGCGGCCCGGTGAGAAGTCCGTCTTTCTTCAATCCATCCACGATGGCCTGCGCGTTGCGAACGCGATCGTTCGTGCTGGCGACAACCTGGTCGGCGCGTGCGTACACGGGATCGACGGTCGCGGGCGTGTGGCATTGTTGGCAGACCTGCTTCATCTTGGCCTGTGCAGCAGCCCAGTTCGGGCGGTGATCGGTGATGGCGTTCGCCAGGTAATACGACAGGCGCTCCGATGGATCGTGCGTCACGCCGACGCCATTGATGCCGCTCATATGACAGGTGGCGCAGGTGGGTACGAACATGTCGCGCGTGGTCAGCGTTTTCGGTGGCGCATCGAGATTCAGCAGATGTTCCTGGGCCTGGAACATAATGCCGTGCTTCGACTCATCGTAGATTTCGATCTGCGAGTGATCGGGCCCCATATGACACTGCGCGCAGGTCGAGGGCAGGCGCGCCACGCGCACCGAGCTGACGTGCCGCGTGTGGCACGCGGTGCAGTTGCCGATGGTGCCGTCGCTGTTCGGGCGCCCGACGCTGTGGCATTGTTCGCATCCGCTGGCCATCGCCGAACCGCCTTCGATCTGCACAAAGGGATGCGCCGGGCGGCGCGTGCCTCCGGGCTGATACTGCTCGGAGAAATTCACCTGCTCGGGTGTGAGTCCCTTCTCGCCGTACACTGCGGCCCATGCCGGCGCGGCGTGGCGGCTGTGCAGGAACTGCTGGTAGATGTTCTCGTGGCAACTGCGACAGTTACCAGCGGTGAGCTGAGCGGAGATAACGAATCCGTGATGATCTTTCTTCTGCTGTCCGGCGGCAGGTTGGTGGCAATCGAGACAGTTCACGCCTTTCCTGGCGTGCATGCTCAGCTCGTACTCGTGGACCACGGAATACTGCGTGCGCGCATGGCACTCAGCACATTTTCCGGTGGCGCGAACCAGGTCCGCGCTCGGCTGTTCGGTTTCTACTTTGGGTCGCGCACGATTGATGAGAAATGCAGCGAGGATAAGAGCGAAGGCGATAACAACGGCGAGGAATACCGAGCGAAACGACATGCAGCCCCCTTCGGCGCTGATGCGCAGGTCAGGTCACGAAACCAAGCTTTCGGACGAAAGCCCCCAACACCCGGACTAGGTTACAAGCTTAGCAGAAGTATCGCAACACGATTAACGATGAAGATACCAGAGCGCGATGGCGCCCAGTCGCACCGCGACGACGAGTCCGGCTACTCCCAGGGCGAGCCAAAACAAAACCCGTTCGAAGGAGTTCAGGTTTGATTGTGAAACGGCCATGGCGGACCTCATTGATCCGAGGTTAGGACGAGCGCGGCCGCAACAAAAGGAAGACGGTCACGACCGGGTGTGATCGTGGGCTTGAATCGGGTTTACTCTGGCAGCACTTGTCCTTTGGTCTCATGCGCAAAGGGAATAATGAGCAGGCCGATGCCGAAGGCGACCGCCGTCATCGCGACCGGTTTGCCGAGCGTGCCCATGTTGCGCACCATCCCGCCGATCACGAAGTTGATGCCTGCGCCAATGAAGCGACCGAACGAGGTCGCGAAAGCAAATGCGGTCGCCCGCACCGTGGTGTCGTATTGCTCTGGCAGCCAGAGGCTGAACGTCGCGAAGTTGCCGCCGAAAAACCCGAGGAAGAACAGGATGGCGATGAACGGTTGCAGTCCGTTTGGCAAATAGAAGGCCCATCCGAAGGCGAGGGAGATGCATACGGCCATGCCAGCGAAGTAGAACGCGAGTGTGCCTTTGCGGCCGATGCGTTCGGCCAATATAGGAACGGCTAGGCATCCCAGGATAGTTCCGATGGAGAGAATCGCGGTTCCCAACGACGCAGTCTTGACGGCTTGCGGCTGCGTGAACCCGGCTTTCTTAGCGAGCGTGATGATTGCCGTCGGTTCATAAACTGCACCGGCCCACAGGCCGATGATCGCGACGGTCAGCAGCGCGGTCATCACAAGAGTGCGCTTGCGGTATTCCCCCGAGAAGATTACGCGCAACGCCCAACGTTTCGAAGTCGCGATCACCTGGTGTTTGCGCTCCCAGCGTTGCGGTTCCTCCATCTTCATGCGGACGAGAAACGCCACAATGACCGGAATTCCGCCACACAGGAACATGGCACGCCAGCCAAAGTGAGCGCCAACGGTGTAGTTAAACCCGGCGGCGAGAAAGAATCCGGCGTAGTAGCCGGTCTGCAAGTATCCTGCGCCCATCTTGCGCCGATCTTCGGGCCACGCTTCGGCGACGTACGTTCCGGCGAGCGCCCATTCGCCGCCGATCCCGATGCCAGCCAGCAGGCGCATTGCAGCAAGCTGGTAGACGTTTTGGGCGAGAGCTGAGAGCCCGGTGAAGGCGCCGTAAACTAGGATGGTTGCTGCGAGCACATTCTTGCGGCCGTAACGATCGGCAAACGGTCCCCAGAGAAACGACAGTCCCCAACCCACCAGGAACAAGGCGAACAAGATCGAGCCGAAGAGTCCGACATTGCCCGGAGTTGCGGCGTATCCGGAGCGCGGCAGCAACTCGGTGAGTGCCGGAGCCAACACCAAGGCGTAGATGAAGGAGTCCATTCCGTCGAGCGTCCAGCCAAGCCAGGCACCCCAGAACCCGGTGATCTGCTGTTTGGTGAGTTTAGAACGAGTGGGACCGCCCCCTAACACCGATGGTTGTGACATGTGTGCTCCGACTTACGAGCGATGGGCCGGAAGGGTAGCCGCTTTCGAGCAGTTTGTCAGCGGAGGACAACCAACAATTCAAGGCAGCACGCCCGAGCAGCGGCTCATCTCAGGATGTGAGCTTTTTCTTCGCTCCGCGCCCTTCGATGACTAGTAGCCAACTCGGCAGTGCCATCCTTCCGCTCGCACTTCTCATCGCCACCGCACATGTTCTGGGCTATCTGTTTACGCGCCTACGTCAGCCGCGAGTAATCGGGGAAATTGCCGCCGGCGTGTTGTTTGGTCCGGCGCTGTTAGGGAGAGCGTTTCCGGCGTGGCAGAGCGCCACGTTTGGAACCGCCGGTCATGCTGAGCGCGGAGTGGTGCTCGAGTTCGTCTACTGGATGGGCCTGCTGTTCCTGATGTTCGCGTCGGGTGCGGAAACGCGGGGCTTGTTCTCGAAGGAAGATCGGCGGCAGGTGAGTTGGTTGGCGTCGATCGGAACCGGGCTGCCGTTCGTGATCACGTTGGCTGCGCTACCGTTTCTGCTGGTTGACGGATTGATGGGGGCGGCGCATCAGCGAACCGCGCTTTGCCTGGTCATCGGCATTGCGGTCGCGGTGACGTCGATTCCGGTGATCTCGAAAATCTTCTTCGACCTGGAGATCCTGCACACAAGGTTCGCGAGACTGGTGCTGGGCGTGGCGGTGATCGAAGACATTCTGCTGTGGGTGGTGCTGGCGATCGCGACGGCGCTGGCGAAGTCGAACGTGTTGCCGAAGCATGAGATCGCGGTACACGTGGCGGTGACGATCTTGTATTTCGGCACAGGATTGACGCTGCTTCCGCGACTGTTGCGCTGGCTGGCGCGAGCGCGCTGGAACCTGCTGGCGATTGCGTCTCCGGTGGGGTACCTGGTTGCGGTGCTGTTCGCCTATACGGCGTTGGCTGCATTGTTGGACGTGAACCTGGTGTTCGCGGCGTTCCTGGCAGGGTTCGCCATTGCCAGCGAGCGGGAACGCTTCGAGGAGCCGTTGCGGTCACTGAATCAGTTTTCGTTTGCCATTTTTGTAGCGCCTTACTTCGCGATTGTCGGATACAAACTCGACCTAACGCGTTCGTTCTCGCTCTGGGAACTGGCCGCATTTGTCACCATCGCGTGCGTGGTAAAGCTGATTGCGGTGGCTGGTGGGGCTCGATCCGCTGGGTTCCGGGGACTTGACGTCATCAATCTGGCGATTGCTACGAACGCCCGAGGCGGACCGGGAATCGTGCTGGCCAGCGTCGCTTTCGATGCCGGAATTGTGAACGCGACGTTTTACACCACGTTAGTCCTATTGGCAGTACTGACTTCGCAGGCCGCCGGCGCCTGGCTAGATCTGGTGCTGCGACGAGGGTGGCCGTTGCTGTCAGGCAGCCCAAACTCATCTTTGGTGGCCGAAAACGAGGGCCCGGAGATTGCCGCCGCTTAGAATCGCGATTTCTGTACTGAGTTGTTGTGGAAAAAACAAACGGAAGTTAGTAACCCTGATGTACTAAGGTACTCTACCCACCTTCGGCCAGAGTTCCGCATCATTAGACTACGTATGGGCCGAACATTCTCTGAAGTGCTGCCTATTTTTGCTTGCGCGCACGAGTTTTCGTGGCCGCGCAAGATGTCGACCGGCGACTACTACCAGGTATGCCTGCGCTGTGGGGCTGAGTATGGCTACGACTGGAACACCATGCGCCGCACCGACAAGGTGGGCCGCGGAACCGTGGTGCAGAGCCGCGGCAAGATGAACCGCGCTTCGGGGTGGCGTCCGCGGGCGCGCCGTATTCATCTGGATACGCCTATCCAGTTCCGCACGTCGTCAGCCGAACCATGGACCGACGGCACGGTTCGCAACGTCAGCCAGTCGGGCGTGTATTTCGTTACGGAAGGCGACATTCCTCCGTCCGCGCATATTGAAGTGATCTTCACGATGCCGCAGGAGATCGCCGGGCGCGAAGATGCCAAGGTCTTCTGCAAGGGGAAGGTCATTCGCACCATGGAAGCCATGGACGGCGAGCATCCGAACGGAATCGCGTTTGAAATCGTAACCTGCGACTACCTGCACGAACGCCGTCAACCTCGTAGCGCCGAAGCGCACGTGTAAACCAGCTTGTTAGGCGGAGCGCGGCTGCGGCCGCGCTTTTCGTTTGCCTGACTCTTCCGGCGGCTGTCGATTCCTTTCTTTGCTATTCGATTCTGCGATAGAGTCGAAAGCCGTGGAGGAGAGGATCGAT
>Ga0335069_10010358_pt1 | contig 13210 bp, 15 predicted proteins | sample Lox_Sample_11_FD_206714 | JGI IMG/M metagenome (GOLD analysis project Ga0335069, IMG submission 206714) | Soil microbial communities from Loxahatchee National Wildlife Refuge, Florida, United States - Lox_Sample_1.1 | ecosystem: Environmental > Terrestrial > Soil > Wetlands | place: USA... | reverse complement strand
CATTACCCGGCTCCCCGAACTCCTACCGCATAATTGGCAGCCCGCACGGGCCTGATTCCGAGGATTGAACTCGAAAGCGTCGCAGCTGCATTGTTGTCTCACGACGGTGATTCTCGGACGCTTACAAGATACTGCACTACCTCCGGACGGCCCACGTCCAGGTTACGGCATGCGGCCACCTGCCCGAACGCTTAGTTATTAGGATAGATCGCAATATCGTGTGGATTCACGTCGATTGCGACTTATGCTCAATAATGGAACAGTAACACTAATGTCCATAGAATAGATAAGTAGCCGAATAATCTTACATATTCGGCTACTGTTTTGTCTATGAAGCATTCTTCAGAAACCGATCGATCACTCACTGGCCGGTGTTAACATCACAAAGTATGTCGGAGCCGCAGGGCGAGCTGCCTATGGCAGAGAGAACTTGACTCTCAATTTGATCTATAAGTCGATAGACTGCCAGCTCGTCGTCGAAGGATGGCTGCATGACGTCATTTCGTAAAACAGAGTTAGCAAAGAGCTCTAACTCAGTCTGATATCCAGCATGCTCATAACCGCTCTCCAGGGTTCGATCGGTCCAATAATGCCCCCAGCGCTTCACGTCATTGCGAAGTCCATACTCTGAGATGCTTCTGAGGCCGTCTAGGTGAGCTATGGTTGAGTACTCGCCGACGACTGTTACGCTGAGTGCAAAATGGGGGGCAAGCGTCGTAATGAGGAGATTTCCAACCGCACCGCTCACAAAAGCGATCTGGGCGCATAACGTAACACTACCATTGGGTGCGCAATTGGCAATCGCACTCGTCGATGCCACCGGGCCCATATGAAAAACCATCAAATCCAATGCGTGATTAGCGTGCGACAAGAGAAAACTACGAAGAACAGACTTCAAACCCCATCGGTCCCCGAGAGGCTTTGACGCAAAATACCGCATATCCATGCAAATGGGCCGACCGAATGAGGGATCTTGGAGTCTGTCTTGCAGTTGTCGACATGCCGTAGCGTGTCTGAGATTATGTCCGACACCAGTGACGAGGCCGACTTTCTTCGCGAACGCAGCTAGTTTGGTTAATTCTTCAGTGGTGACCGTAGGGGGCTTTTCAACGAAGATATGAATTCCATTTAGGAGAGCCTCCCAGGCGACGTCTCGGTGAACCTGTGGCGGCGCGGCAGCGATAATCGCGTCAACTTTCTTGCTGGCGATCAGGGCATGGAAGTCTGGATATGCGTTCGCCTTAGGAAATCTTCGCGCAACCGCTACTGCAGTGGCGAGCTCAGAATCACACACCGCCCGAACCTCGACGCACGTCAGATTCCAAAGACTAGGCAGCAGGTTCTCGGTGGCATGTTCACCGCAGCCAACAATACCCACCTTTAGCGGGGCGATCAATTGCATCGGGCGACTCTCCAGGCCATTGCAGCTACCATTATACTGGCGGGGCGGCGCCGTTGGGCGCGTTGGGTGACGGTATGCTAAAGCCGTCCAACTCCTTCGCTATCCAGGCGCTCGTGTGGGGATGAGCGAGGCGGCCAGTCAATTTCACCTCAAATGTTGGGGAGTCGATTTCGTCGCCGCGGATATGCTCGTAAGGGGATAAGTATAACTTGGCATCGTCAAACCTGACCGCGCAGTACCACGTCATAGAGTCGAGATAATACGGATGGAGCGTGCCGCGAGTGCCCTTACAACACCTTTGTAACTTAGAATATGTCTCCGTAATGTCCAGCGCCTGTCGTTGCCAATCACGCTTCATTCTTGTCGCCATAGGCTGCAGCAATTGCGCATTGTCCGGATTTGGAACATACAAATTGAAAGTGCCGCCTTTGCCAAAGAATGTTCTTAGTGCATCCAAATTGTTTTCAACCCATGTCTCCCAACCCTGCACGAAGAGATCAATCGACGTCGCTTTTTCAATCTCAACGTGCCATCGGACGTTGCGGATGTTCTGGTGCTCGATTATTCCGACTTGTGCCAACCCTTGAGCGATTTCCTCGACACCCTGTAGAAATTGCTTGATTATAAAAGCACGCCTCTTCTTGTTCTCCTCTTCGCTGATCGATTTTAGCCATGTATGATCCGCAATAAGATACAAGATTGCTGCCGCCGTCAGATTAGTACAGATTGATGTAAAGTAGCTGAGTGCGTTGAGTACAGTGGGGTGCCAGTCGTCATGGACCGCGGCGAGCCACCCTGCGAGGACACCAAAGATCGCGCACACGATCAGGAAGAACCAGGCCAGCTTTCTGAGGAACGCCTTGAGCTCAGCTAGCGATACGCTGATAGTATCAGCATTCAATACAGGTTCAGCCACGTTACCTCCACGAGTGCGGAATCGAAGTCATTTTACGGCCCAAACATTATACCAGCGTTTATTCCAGTCTGCCTCGAAATCGAAGCTTTCCTTGAAAATTGAGAAGCCGGATTGAATCAGTGTTCCGCGAAGCTCCACAGGCATCCAATGTTTGCGGAATCGTATACGTTGACCGGGATAGTCCTTCTTCGACAAAAACCCTTCTTTTGAGTCTGATGCAGCGGTCGTACTGATATAAAACATCCCGCCGGGTGCGAGGATCTTGTGAACTTTCGAAAATGAGAGTTCCGCGTCATCTTTTGGCAGCAAGTGTAGCGAAGCCTTGGCGAAAACTCCCTGAAAATCCGACTCGGGAAACGCAACTGCCAAGAAATCACCCAAATAAAAATCGGCCTCGGGGCAGGTTTTCTTGGCAATTTTTATCATCTCGCTTGAAATGTCTACTCCAGCAACATCGAAACCAGCTTCGTGCAACATACTAAGATTGACACCGTTCCCCGGGCCGATATCGAGCACTCGGCAGTGTCCGCGGAACTTTTCCTTGAGATACGTCACGAACGGCTCAACCAAGGGCACATCCTTAACGCGATCCACTTCGGCGCGTTTGAGGTATTCGGGCGCGAGCGCATCATACGCTAAGCGATTGATTTCGAGGTAATTATTCTTTGATATCGCCATTTTGGTGTGATCGTCAACCGAACCACGCAAGTGACCCTTCTGCGATCCGGCAGATGCATTCTATCGTCGATCAACGCGAGCTCAGGGTGGCACACACACACCCAACACGTTGCGGGGATATCTCAGTTTATCAATGCGGAGGCCTCTATTCTATCCAGCGTGTTACGCACCTCCACCTCTGGCGTCAGGTATCCGAACAGAAAAGATGCGCGACCTGTCCGCGGAATCCGGTATAGAGGAAGGTGGCGTAGGGGAGGCGCTCGGCGGGCTTTGCACGTCGCAAAGAATTCACGAGATGCATCGCTGTATTCGCGGGGCATCGTGATCACGTCGGGAGTCCGCAATTCCGGGTGACGCCCACTTTTCCGTAGCGCTTCAGGAACTGGGCGACGATGATCATCTGGTGGATGATAGTGTGGGTTTTCGAGCGTGTGCTTCGCCTGAGTGCGACGACGAAATCCGTGAGGTCGGCGCGCGTTATGTTCTGCGGACGGGCCCTGCCGGCGGGAAAGACCGGAGCCTCACGACGGGACGGCTCCCGACCATAGGAAGCCGGACGAGGACTCGTAAGTCTCCATCGGTCAGACGACGGACCGCCTGCGCGGCTGCCCGTTCGGGAAGTCGTGCTGATGCCGGCTCCGGAGCCAATGCTTGAGGCGGGCGCATTCGCGGATCACGTCGTCGAGCTCCGGCAGCGTCTCGTCGAGTTCGTGCGCCTCGACGATGCCGTCCTCCAGCGTGCGGGACAGGGATTCGAGCGCGCCGCCGACTTCTTTGACGAGCTGCTGGATGGCGCGCACATCCTCGGCATTCGGGAGACATCCGATTTCCGGTACATGATAGGAGACCCGCCCGACCTCGGTTTCCAGTTCGTCGAGCAGACGATAGTCACCGAGCGCCGCACAGAGGCGCGGGAGGAGTTCGGCGGGGAACTTTCGTTCGCCCTCCAGCCAGTACATGAGGCTGCGATAATTGGGTCCCAAGTTATCCGCGAGGGCCCGCGTGGTGATGCCGAGCTTACTCGTCTGCTCTTCCACGACCCGATACAGTAACTCGCTGAACCGGGCCTTCAAGGTCAGAGTTTCCATTTAGCACCTGTACCTCCGATTGTCCTTTGTTCAATTATCGATGTCAAATTGAACGCGCAGCTTGAATACAAAAACTGAACGCTCAAAATGAGCGGTCAAATTGAACGCGACTTCTGAGCTGACGATGTTATCCGCCCCACCTATGCTGGGTCTGTCAGCGGATGGCTCTCAGAAACACACCTTCGACGATGAGCAACAAAATCCGCGGAAGGAGAAAGGATATGGGACAGCTTTCCGAACGATGTGAGCGGCGCGAGGCCCTGGCGGACCTCAGGAATCGGGCTTTCGAAGCCAACGACCAGGCCAAGGTTGCGGCGGGTCCGGAGCGCGAAACCCGGTACCGGGAGAAGGCGCTCGCCATCAGTTACCTCCTGGAAGCGGGATGCGCGTTCGTGAATTCCGTGGACTGGTCGCAGTCCGATCCGACGCTCGGGGTGACGTTCATTGACGGCGGGCGGCTGCACACGAAGCTCTCGTCCCTCTCATCCCGCGCGCTGCGCTGCGTGCGGCGGCAGTTGAACGGCGGTCCGGTGCCGGACCGGGCGGCGGTTGCGCGTACCTGCCGGAACTGGAGATCGCGCCGGGCCGCCTGACATGCGCGGCCGGAAGGCCGGCGACATCGCGCCGCCGGGAATGATCGGAAGAGAACCAAGGAGAACCGATACTATGCTCGCAACGAAGGGTTTCGATCCCGCGGCAGTGGCCTTCGATCTGGGCGATGCCGCCGTGAACCAGGCCATCGACCGTCTGGAACAGGTCCGCGACCTTGAGAAGAGCCGACGCCGAGACGTGAACGCGGCCGAGATCGCAAGCCTCAACGCGGAGCTCGTCCTGCGCACCGGGCAGCGCGACGAGGTACGCGAGGCGATCCGGAGGACGCCGAAGCCGGACGCGTCGATGCGGCTTTCCCGGGTGTGGTACGTCGTGGTCGCCGCGGTGCTCGGTGCGGCGGGGTTCGCCTTCGCGCATCTCGCGCTGGCGCCGTTCGGCATCAAATGGGAGGTGTGGCCGATGGCGCTCGCGCTCGCGGTCGTCTGCGCGTACGCGACGGACGAGGCGCTCGAACGGTGCACGTGTGAGCGGCTGGTCACCGCGGCGGCCGTCGTGAGCTTCGCCATGAGCCTCTCGGGGCTGCTCGTGATGGCCGTGGTGCGGGGCGACCTCCTCATGCTCTTCCTCCGGAACGCCATGGCGGGGACCGGCGGCCTCACGGCAGCCGCGACCGACGGGGCGGTCCGCTTCTATCTCGCCGCCGCCTGGAAACTGCGGGTGTTTTTCGCGCTCCTCGCCGTCGCGACGGAACTCGCCACCGGCCTCGCCATCTACGGCGCGCGCCAGATCGCCGTTCCCCCGCCAAACGGACTGGCCGGCTTGTGCGAACATCTGGACGCGCTCGAAGCGGAGATGCTCCGGCTGCTGCATCGCGTCGAGTTCCTGAAACGCGAAGCGGAGATCTTCGGGAACGAGTTCACGCGCGACTTCTACCTGGGGCTCCTCGGCGGCGTGGCGCGCCGCGGTTCGAAGTGCGTCGGCCCGCGCCTCGGGGTGGTGCTCCTCGCCGCGCTGTGCCTCATGCCGCACCTCCGCGCGCAGGGCATGAACGTCGTCGTGGGCGTGGACCTCAGCCTCACCTCCGCTTCCCGCGGATATGACGGGCTCAGGGAGCACGAGAAGAACGCCGACGCCGCGGCGCTTCTCGTGGGGGCCCTGCCGGCCGGCGCGCGGTTCCGGATCGTCGGCGTGAGCGACCGGAGCTTCTCCTTCCCGCTCATACTCGCGGACGGGCAGATTCCCGCCGACCGGGGCGACCTGGAACTGATCGACCGGATCGCGAACGCGCGACGGGCGTATGCGGGCGAGGTGGCGCGCGTCCTGCGGACGTCGCCGCCGAAATACCGCGAGACGGATCTCTTCGGGTTCCTCCTCGTCGCCGCGGACGTTCTCGGCGAGACGCCCCGGTCCCGGAGGGTCCTCGTGGTCTTCTCCGACATGCGGCATTCGGCCCCGCCGCCCGACATCGAACGGACGGCGATCGTTCCGGTCGCGGCGGCGCTCGCGGCCGTCGAACGCCGGCATGAGATCGCCGACCTGCACGGCGTCGATGTCTACGTCTACGGCGCGCATGCGGCGGGCCGGGATGTCGCGTACTGGCAGAGCCTGCGCGCGTTCTGGGTGCAGTATTTCGCGAAGTCGGGCGCCGCGCTGAAAGCGTTCTCCCTGGCGCGCGACGTGGCGGACCTCGGCGGCGGGAGCGGTGCGGGAGGCGGACGATGATAAATAAACTGATCGAGGCGTTCGCCTGGGTGATCGGCGGACTCTTCGCGCTCACGATGGTGCCGTGCCTCGTCGGCGCGACTGTCCGCGCGGTCGGCATCGCCGGCCTGCTCATCATCTTCGGCATCCTCTGCGTGGTCGCGTATTTGAGGACTCAGAGCCGGCCGCCGCTCGCCGCGCGGCGGAAAAACGGGTCGGGAGCGGAGCGGACGCCGCTCGCCCCGAGAGGAGACGACTGAGATGCGGTGGCTCTTCGAGCGGCTCTACGGGGCCGCGCTCGACGCGAAGACCGGCGCGTACCTCGACGGCATCGCGACCGCCGGGCGGGAGGCCGTCCGCGAGGGCGCCCGCCGGCTGGCGAACGGCGGTGGGGACCGGTCCGCACCGTCACTCGTCATGGGCGAAACCGACGAGGGCGACGTGATCCGGATGCCGCGCGAAGAATTCGTCCGCTCGCATGCGCTCGTGAGCGGCGCGAGCGGATCGGGGAAGACGACCTTCGTGCTCCATAAGCAGCAGGCGCTCCTCGAAGGGACGGCGGGGTTCGGCATCCTCGATCCAAAACAGGACCTTGTGGACGGCTGCCTCTATCTCATGGGACGCCGGCTCGCGGAACTCGACCGGACGGAGGCGCGGGACCTGCGGCGGCGCGTCGTGCTCCTCGATTTCTCGTCGCGGGACCCGATCTCGCCGTACAACATCTTCGCGCGCTGGCCGGGCGCGGACCCGGACTTCTTCGCGGGCAGCCGCACGGACCTGCTCCTCGAACTGCTGCCCGGATCGGACGGCGTGAGCCTCGGCGCGAGCGCGCTCCTGCGCCGCGCGATCCTCCTGCTCTCCGAGTTCAACCTGCCGGCCACGTGGCTCGACGGCCTGCTCCGCGATGACGGGCTGCGGGCGCGGCTCGTCGGGCGCACGAAGCACGCCGGGGTCGCCGCGTACTTCCGGGAACAGTTCCCGAACCTCCCGAAGCAGACCGTCGCGGCGCTCTGCCGCCGGATGGAGGCTCTCTTCAGCTCGGAGACCCTGCGGCTCGTGCTCGCGGGGACGACCGCGCCCGATTTCCGGGCATTGCAGGATTCGGGCAGGATCGCGATCGTGAACTGCTTCGGCCGCGACATCAACCGCAGCGTCCGGCAGCTGCTGCAGGCGCTCGTGCTCTCGGACCTCGCGCACGCCACGTTCGCGCGGCGGAACCACGGCGTGCCCTTCCTCCTCGTGGCCGACGAGGCCCAGAACCTGTTCGTCACGCAGCACCTCCGCGACCATATGATGGACCTCCTCACGATGGCGCGGTCGTTCGGGACGCACCTCATGCTCGTGAGCCAGAACATGGCGACGGCGCTCCAGGACGCGCGCACGCTCTCCGTGCTCCACACGAACATCCGGTGGGCGTTCGCGATGCGCGGCGAGCCGTCGGATTGCGCGTTCCTCCGCGCGGCCCTCCCCGTGACCGGACGCCGGCCGCGGCCGCGGACGCAACCCTTCGAGGAGCCCGCCTGGTACACCCTCGCCGAGGAGCGGGCCATGGTGCTCGACGAGGTCGCGAACCTGCCCGACCGGACGGGATACCTGTGGTTCAAAAGCCGGTCGAAGGACGCGGTGCGCGTGCGGACGCCCGAACTCGCGGTTCCCCGGGGCGACGGGTTCCAGGCCGTGGTCGATCCCCTGCGGCACGACCCCACCTTCGGCGCGCGGCTGTCGCGCAAGGAATACGACCGGCTGGTCGCGGCACGCGACGCCGAGTGGCTCTTGGCATCGCCGCCCGTCGTGTCCCCCGATCTCGGAGCCACGCTCGCCGACGCGTACCGGCGGCAGCGCGGAGGCGAGCGATGAACGGCCTCGTCGTGGATCTCGTGTGGTGGCTCCTAGCGAGCCCGATCCTTTTCATCCGGTGGGTGATCCGGATGGTCCGGCGCTTCAGGTTCTGGCGGATGGCATATACGCCCGAGATCCGGTGCGCGAACTGCGGCGCGGCGATCTCGCTCGTCGGCATCTGGCGGTGCGGATGCCACTTCACCTACCGCGGCCATCTGCTGCGCGAATGCCCGATCTGCGGATCGATGCCGCGCATGGTCCGGTGTTTCCGCTGCGGCGTGACGGAGCGTCTTCCCGGGTTATGCGACTGACGTCCCGATGCCGGGAACTCCTGCGGCTGCTCGGCGCGGCGCGCTGGCTCACGACCGGCCAGGTCCGCCGACGCTTCTTCGCCGCCGCCTCGGTGAATGCGGCGCGGCGGCGGCTGCGCAAGCTCGCGGGAAACGGGTATCTCCGGAAGCACCAGGAGAACCGGATGCAGGAGGCCATCTTCGCGCTCGGCGCGAAAGGCCGGGCCGCGCTTGCCCGCGAGGGCGCGGCCGGGATCACGCTCGAACGGAAACCGCCGAAACAGATGGAGCATCTGGCCGGGATCAACGACATCCGCATTGCGGCCGAGACGGCCCCAGGCTTCGCATATTTCTTCGCGGCGTGGGAACTGCCGGGCATCGGCTGGAAGTTTCCGATGGTTCCCGACGCGGTCTTCCGGATCGGCGAACGGACGTTCGCCGTGGAATACGACCGCGGGCTCGAAGGGCTCCGGTATTTCGTGGGATCGAAAATCGCCTGGTACCGTGAGGGCGTCCCCGGCCTGCCGCTCACGGGCGTGCTCGTTGTCGCGGACCGCGAAACGCGGATGCGGACGCTCGCGGCGGCGATCGGGGACGGGAGCGGCCGGTTCTTCTGCACGACGCTGCCGTCGATCCGCCGCGACGGGCTGCCGGAGGCGATGACCCGCGATGCGGGGCTGGCTGGGGAACCCTGTTCTCCCGGACTGTTACGACGGGAGAACAGTCTCACGGCGGCGGAGATCCCTGAATCAACGGGTTGCGGGGAGTGCGCGGCAGGCTCTTAAGGAGGCATGACATGACGAAGGGAACGATGGCTGACGAGGTCAGCATCCTGCGGTTCTTCGAGGACGGCCCCATCGCGAAAGCGGAGGTCGTCTTCAACATCGTGCGCGAGAAGATGCGCGAGCGGCTCTGCGAGCGCGACGGGAACGGCGACGGTACGGCCGGGACCCCGACGCCCCGGAAGCGGAGCGCGAGGCCGGGCGCGGATGCCGCGCGGGAGGTGGCCGAAGCGAAGAACTGACGCGGATTTCGTGGCGCGTTCCAGCGCGGTCCGGCACGCGCCGCGAAAAAACCCAAATTCAGTTATCGCCTACCCGCCGGGGCGGAGTTGCAAAGGTCGGCCCGGAACAACAAACCATGCAGAACCAAATGGCGTGGCGACCATACAGCAACCTCGTTGACGGGGAGCTTGACAACCGGGTGCCCGGCAAGGTGACCGGCTGGATGCGTTTCTTCCGGAGTGGCCAGCAGCTTCTCAGGGTGACCGTTGACCTTGCGGGCGACTTCCACGAGGACATCCGCGGAAAACTGATCCGGCTCTCGAATCCCGAACCGCATGACGGATGCCAGGATGCGGGACGGACGTACATGGACGGGTTCTCGCGCGTGCAGCGCGGAACGGTCGGCGACATCACGGCCGGCCTTTCGCTCGGCCCGTGGACCGATGCCATCGCGGAAAAGCTCATGGCTCAGAATGAGATTTTCTGGAACGATGCGGGCATCCACGGCGCGGAGCGGGAGGAGCGGCGCACGCAGTACGCCGACCGCTACCGGGCCCATATCGCGGCGGGCGATCCCTTCCATCCCTACGTGCCGTATCCGTACCTCGAATGGTATTCGGACAACGGGCGGGTCGTTCTGGAGCTCGATCCTTCGCAGGTGGAAATCGTGGCGGGCGCCGCCGTGAAGGCGAAGAGCGCCGGAGAACTTGCCGCCGCCGAGAAGAGCCGCATCGCGGCCCTGGAAACCTTCATGGGCGCGCTGGTGAAGGGCGCTTCCCGAAGAAACCGCGAGCAGGGCGGAGACGGTGACGTCTTCGGCGCGATCGTGGAATGAGGAGGCCGTCGGGGCGATGCGCCCCGACGGGTGGGCGGCCAGCAGCGGAAGGAGAATATTGGTGCGGGACGCGGAATAACGGAAGGATCGATGCCGGCGCGGGCCGCGATCGGCATTGCCGTCAGTGAGATGAGTGTCGCATATCGGGAGGCTGACTGGCAGGGACGGGGAAACCCACAACTACCATGTCAACAACACATCAGCAAGTGATCGAGGATTTTGTGCGCGAGGACAAACATCGGGCAGGGACGAACCTGTTTGCGAAGGGCGGCGTGCTCTTCTCGCGGTACCGGAATCGCGGCCGTGAGCGTTCGCCGTTCCCGCTCCTGGTCCGTCTGCAGGACGGGCGGCTGCTCGTGAACGGCAACCGCGTGTTCTGGCCGGAGGCGAACTATCAATCCGGCATCCTGCGCGAAGTCGAACACTCCGGTCGGGAGTTCGGCGTGGTTCCTTTCGACTCGATTACGGCCGCTTGGACGGGTGCCGAAGTCCGTTCCTGGGACAAAGCTCCGTTCTCTGAGGATGCCATCAGGCGCGAGGTGAGTCTTGCGGTTCCGAGTCAGGGTGAGAAGTGGCGCACGGTGCGGGAGCTCAACGAGAAAGGTGAAATGGAAACGCGGGAGGTGCATACTCTCGGCGAGAGCGTGGTGAGGATCAAGGATCGCTACTACGTCTCCACCGTCGACGAGACCTCCCGACGGTCCGGCACGTATTTCCTGATCGAGCTTTTGACCCGCCGGGCGCCCGGATCATTCGGCGAGGCCCTGGACCTGCTGAAACCTGGGGTCGTCAGGGAGGCGGAGGCCCACGGGCGGGATGTCGTACGCCAGGGCGAGTGGTTTGCGATCGCTACCGGGATGCCTACCAGCGTCCTGATGGGAGCCGTCGAGCGCGGCGTGGCGGCATTCAACGAGCGCCATACGCTGGGCCGCGACGGGCACCATCGGCTTGAGCAGGCGGTCATCTTCAAGACAGGGCCGAGGAAGGGGGAGGTGTATGCGCGTGGCACGATGGAGCATACCGAGCAGGACCACGACGACCTCAACCTGGGCCTTCGGTGGCACCGTATTGTGCATAATGTGCAGGGTCAATCGTACAATCTGGTCGGTGCGTTTGATTAGACGAAAATAACTAACCGGGTGAACCGGAACCTGACAGGCCAGCCTCCCGGCCAGATTCTGAGAGGAACTTTGTGATGGAGAACGGGAATATCGCAGCGGACGGTCCGGAGGCCATGGACGACCGGTTGCTGCGCGCGATAGAGGTCCAGCGGGAACTCGGCGTGAGCCGGGCCACGGCGTACCGGATGATGACGGACGGGACGCTGCCGGCGTACCGCTTCGGCGGGAGGAATGGGCGGCGCCCTATGGTGCGGGTATCGCTCCGGGAGCTGCGCCGGTGGCTGGCCGCGCGCCGGGCGTTGCCGCTCGACGCCGCGTGAAAGTCCCGCCTACCTGCTGATTCTGTGCTGACAAAGCGGCGTATGCTGGGCAGAGAGGATCATCCATGAAAGCGTTCAAAGTCCACCGCAACGGACAGCAGTATTTCCGCGTTGATCTCCCGAAGCATCTCTTTCCGGACGGAAAGCGGCGGTCCGTCATGGCGCGGACGCGCCGCGAAGCGCTCGGCCGCGCCGAGGGGCAGATAGAACAGCGCAGGAAAGGGCTCAACACGGAAGAAGCGAAAGCGACGCTCGCCGAATTCCTGGGCCGGTTCCTCGACTTCTACCGTACGGAAGGCGGCGTGGCGCTGCGCACCTGGCAGGATTACCGCTACCACATTTACGAGAACGTCATCCCGAAAATAGGGGCCGTCGTGATGCGCGATTTGAAGCCGCGGGACGTCGACCTGTGGCTCAAGTCGCTGCGCGACCGCGGCCTCGGCGACCGCACGGTGGAGTATGCGCAAGCGGTCCTGCGCCGCGCGCTGCAATTCGCCGTCGAGTGGGAGATTCTGGACCGCAATCCTGCCGCGGCGCGCTTCCGTGCGGCGAAACGGAAGCGCACGGTGAAGCCCGGCGGCGTGAAGATCCGGTTCCTTGATCCGGATGAGTCGCGCACGTTCCTCGATGCGGTGCGCGGCGACCGCCATGAGGTGCTGTATGCCCTCGCGATCACGACCGGCCTCCGGCCAGAAGAACTCTACGGCCTGAGGCTCAAAGACGTGAATCTTGACGGCCGGTGCCTTACAGTCAATCAGGTGCTCGCCCGGACGCGCCGGAAGAAGGGCGAGGACGTCCCGCGTTTCGCGTTCGGTCCGCCGAAGACCGAGAAGAGCCGCCGCACGATTGATTTTCCGGAGTTCGTGCGCGATCTGCTGGTGGAGCAACGCCGCCGCGTGATGGAGATGCGCCAGCTTGGCGGAACCGGCTGGCGCGACCACGGCCTCATGTTTCCATCGGAGGCCGGCACGCCGCTCGATGAGCGCAATGTGCTGCGCGGGTTTTACGAACTCTGCGCGGGGAACGGTCTCCCGAAGCTGCGGCTCTACGACTTGCGGCATACGCACGCATCGCTCCTCATCCACGAAGGCGTCCATCCGAAGAAGATCTCCGAGCGCCTCGGGCACTCATCGATCAAGCTCACCATGGACACTTACGGGCATCTCTTCGAAGGCAGCGATCACGACTCAGCGGAGAAGATGGAGCAGCTCTTCGGACGCTCGGAGAATCGGGCGCGCGTGATCCCTATGCCCGACTCCGAGCACCGTGCTGACAAAACTGCTGACAAAAACTCAAAAGCCCGCGTTGCGCGGGCCGCTAAGTGATTGAATTTATTTTGGAGCCACCCTCCGGGCTTGAACCGGAGACCTGCTGATTACGAATCAGCCGCTCTACCAACTGAGCTAGGGTGGCTTGCCTCTTCGATGATAGCGGCTCGGGGTGTGTTTCGCAACTTACGTTGCC
>Ga0335069_10010355_pt1 | contig 13214 bp, 13 predicted proteins | sample Lox_Sample_11_FD_206714 | JGI IMG/M metagenome (GOLD analysis project Ga0335069, IMG submission 206714) | Soil microbial communities from Loxahatchee National Wildlife Refuge, Florida, United States - Lox_Sample_1.1 | ecosystem: Environmental > Terrestrial > Soil > Wetlands | place: USA... | reverse complement strand
CGCCGAGCAACTGCGGCGCAAGGGGAGATCCATCGCCGATGCCGCCATCGAAGCAGGGGAACTTCGCCTGAGGCCGATCCTGATGACGTCGTTTGCCTTCATCCTCGGCGTTCTGCCCCTGGTGTTCGCCACCGGCGCCGGCGCCCTGGGACGCCGTTCGGTGGGTACCACGATCGTGGGCGGCATGGTGCTTTCCACCGTGCTGAACCTGTTCTTCATTCCCACGCTCTACGTGATCATGAGCTCCGGATTGGCCTCAGTGAAGGGCGCGAAGAAGGAGAAGATGGCGCACGCGTAGACCCTCGCCGCTACTCTTTGTCGCGATGCGCGATGATGGAGTCCCTGATGCGCTGATAGACTTCCCCGGTGATGATGCCTTGATCGATAAGGTCCTGCTTGGTTCGATAGGGCCTGTAGCGCACAATACGCTCCGCCCAGGGGCGCGTCATCCCGGGAACTTTCATCAACTGTTCCACGCTGGCGTGATTGATGTCGACTCGCTGTTCAGCGGGTGTTCTGTCGTGCGAGCCTGGCCGGGAGTAATCGCGATCCTGCTGCGGCAGGCTCGCGACCGGACCACAGAATGCCAGCAGCGCAAGTCCCAGAATCCCCTGAATCACTCTCACGGGGGTAATTGTCCTCCCGGTTGGCCGTCGTGGCAAGCTGCCGGGTGTTCCACCAACCAACGACGGGATGAAAGCAATTCACCCGGTCTTCGATTGCGATTGCGCTCCATCCTGTGAAAATGGGAGCTATGGAAACTTCCCCCGATCCCAATGTCCCGCATCCGGATGTCCATGAGCCGAGCTTTGGACGCACGGCAAAGACTCTGCTGGCCGCACTGTCGGCCCTGCTGGTTCTGTGCCTTGTGTTCTTATGGTCGACTCGAGATGCAATGCAGCACCTGCCCAACTCTTCCAGGGCGCAACGCGACCGCGCGATGTCGCGGACGCAGACTCTTGTGGACCAGAGCCCCTGGCAGACGGCACAGGCACTGGCTGCCATGGCTGTGACTGCGGAAGAGGATCGCTATGCCAGGGAAGCAGAGCGCCTCGCCGACCACGAGGTGGATCAGGCGTTCGCGGCCGCTCTGCGTGAAGCAACTCTCCGTGTCCAGAACCGCACCCTTACCGGTGAGGCTCTGGCGCTCTCCAACCGCGTGCATCAACTGGAACAGATGGTGGCTCAGGACCAGGCCACGATGAAGCAGCTTACGGCAAAGTCCTCAGGCAACACGAACGGGAGCGAGGACTCTGCCCCGGATTCGGACCTGGAGATCGCCAAGGCGCAGCTGGGGCTCGATTCCGACGAACTGGCCGACGCCAACGAAGACCTGGACCGGGCGACGGGCGATGAGCGCTCGCAGATCCAGAGTGAGCTTGCAGCGCACGAAGCTGCGATGAAGAAGTACGACAGCCAGGGTGGTCCCGACGGGCAGATCGCCGTACTCTCGGTGGGGAAGTACGGAACCCTGGCCGGCAAACTGGGCGCGTGGAACAGGCAACTTAGTCGCATTCGACTCCTTCAGCAGGCCCAGCAACACGCCCTTGAGGACGCAAAGAACTTCACGGAAAAGCACAACCAGCTTGCGGCGCAGGCCGACGCCATGGCAAAGGCTCACGGCGCCTCCGACAGCGATCGTGTCAAGCATCTCGCAGCCATCAAGGACCTGAGCGTGCAGCGCGAAATACTCAGCATCTACGATGACCGCATCCAGACCGAGCAGCGCCTGGCGGACGTGTATGAGAAATGGGCCAACCAGGTCCAGTTGCAGCATCGGATCGTCTTGCACCTCATCCTGAGCTCTCTGGTGTGGATCGTGGCCACCCTCGTGTGCATGGTTCTGGGGCACGGCCTGGTGCGGAGGATTATCGAATACCCGGTACTGGAGCGCAGACAACGCCAGACATTGCGCGCCATTCTGGAGCTCGCCGTGCAACTGGCGGGTGCGCTCTGCATCCTCTTCATCCTCTTCGGCGCGCCGCAACAGACGTCCACCATGATCGGCATTACAACGGCTGCCTTGACCATCGCGTTGCAGGACTTTGTGATTGCGTTCTGCGGATGGTTCGCGCTGATGGGCAGGCGGGGTATGCGCGTCGGCGATACGGTGGAGATCAACGGAGTGGGTGGTGAGGTGATCGAGATCGGACTCCTTTCCACCACCCTGCTGGAAACAGGCTCACTCGCAGATAAAGGCTATCCCACGGGGCGCCGCATTACGGTCATGAACAGCTTTGCCATCCGCGGGCAGTACTTCAACTTCTCAACCGCGGGCCAGTGGATGATGGATCGATTCACGGTGAGCATTCCTTCTTCTGAGGACACCCACGCCACTATCGAGAAGATTCAGCAGGCTGTGGAGGAGGAGACCGCGGAGAACGCACGGATCGCCGAGCGGGAGTGGAAACGGGCGATCCGCTCGGATCGGCTGCAAACGCTCCGGGCCGCGCCGTCGGTCAACTTGCGTCCCTCCGGCAATGACTTCGAAGTGGAAGTGCGGTACGTGACGAGGGCGACGGAGCGGGTCGAGACCCGAAATCGCTTATACCGGCGCGTCATCGATCTCCTGCACCGTCCGTCCGATTCGAAGGAGATCAACGGCGTGGTCGCAGACGCGGTTCGGGAAGGCTAGAGCGGTTCCACAGCACTTGCAGCCGTTTCTGGCCGCGATTCAAGGTGGCTTTTCCTTGATGAAAAAGCCACTTGGCGTTGTGGCTCCGGGACACAGCAACTGTGAAACCGCTGTAGCCTTCAGGCGGAACGACCGCTCGGAGCGATTTGACACCGGACAGGGTTTCCGCTTACGGTGAAAACAGATGCAGAGCCGCCGCCATCACGGCCATCACCACCATCATGGACATTCCATGCCGGCGGACTGCTACGGCCTGATTTAGAACGGCCCACCAGATCAAGAGCTTCATCCCAGCCCGCCGGCCAAAGAGCCAGCGGGCTTTTCGTTTCTCAATCCAGATTTTCCAAGCGAGAGAGTGACATGATCGATTTCGACAAGATGGACGGCCTGGCGCCCGGCATTGTGCAGGACGCGCGCACCGGCGAGGTGCTGATGCTTGGCTTTCTGAATCCCGCCAGCTATGCCAAAACGCTGGAGACCGGATTCGTGACCTTCTGGAGCCGCACGCGCCAGAAGCTGTGGATGAAGGGCGAGACCAGCGGCAATCGCCTGCGCGTCGTCTCTGCGTCAACGGACTGCGACAACGACACGCTGCTGTTCCGCGTAGAGGTGGAGGGCGACGGCCTGGTGTGCCACGAGGGGTCGGTCAGCTGCTTCACGCGCCCCATTGCACTCGGCAAAGACGCCGCGGAGGCCGCCAATGCCTAAGCTTCGTCTCGGCATCCCAAAAGGCAGTCTGCAGGAAGCCACCATCGCGCTCTTCCAGCGCGCCGGCTGGAACATCTATGCCGATGGCCGCTCCTACTTCCCCTCCATCGACGACAGCGAAATCGAATGCATGCTCATCCGCGCGCAGGAGATGGCGCGCTACGTGGATCATGGCGTGCTCGATGCCGGACTTACCGGGATCGACTGGGTCGTCGAAAGCCGTCTCAATGTTGCCAGTGTCACCTCCCTCACCTATGCCAAGCAGAGCCGCCGCAAAGTACGCTGGGTGCTTGCGGTGCCTGAAAACAGCGGCTTTGAGAAGGCCGAAGACCTTGAGGGCAGGATCATCGCCACGGAACTCGTGGAAGTAAGCAAGCGCTACTTTGCCGAGAAGGGTGTGAACGTGAAGGTGGAATTCAGCTGGGGCGCCACCGAGGTCAAGCCGCCCATGCTGGCCGACGCCATCGTCGAAGTCACGGAGACGGGCAGTTCGCTCAAGGCCAATCACCTCAAGATCATCGACACGGTAATGGAAAGCGAGACGCACCTGATCGCCAGCCGCGCCGCGCTTGCGGATGAATGGAAGCGCAGCAAGATCGAATCAATCGCCCTCATGTTGCGCGGCGCCATCGACGCGCAATCGCAGGTGGGACTCATGCTCAACGTGCGACGCGCCAATCTGGAGGCCGTACTTGCGGTGCTGCCCGCGCTGAATTCGCCCACCGTCTCGCAACTCAGCGACGCGGAGTGGGTGGCGGTGAACACCATCGTGGATGAACGCACCGCTCGCGATGTAATCCCGCGTCTCAAGGCAGCCAGCGCAACGGGCATCGTCGAATACCCGTTGAACAAGGTCGTTCTCTAGGAATCGGATCGCTGGATCCTCCACGAAGACGTGCGCTCCAGGTTTCGATGTTGAGACCTGGAAACACTTCAGAAAAGATGAAATGCTTCAGAACAATTGAAACGCTCAGGGGCACGAGTTCACACGTGCCGGTTACTGCTCCAAGATGATTAGGGCTTCAGCCCGTGAGGGGATTTGCGAATGCAGATCGATCAGGATTGCAGTTCACGAGGTCCGGAGGAATCATGAAGCTGATTCGGGCCAAAGGGCGCGGAGCGCGGCAGGCGGCGGAGAGGCTGGCCGTGCTGGAACGTCGCGGCGCAGCTCTCGAAGCCGTTCTGCCCGCGGTGAAGCGCATCGTTACCGACGTACGCAGCAACGGCGACCGCGCGCTGCTGCGCTACGCAAAGCGCTTCGACGGCCTTCCCGGACACGATGCCCTGCGCGTGAACCGCGACGAAATGGCGGCCGCCTGGGATGCCATCGACACCGAACTGCGCGTGACACTGTCGATGGCCGCGGAGCAAATTCGCGCCTTCGCGGTCCGGCAGTTGCCGGAGTCCTGGAGCGACGCACCGGTGGATGGCCTCATCACCGGGCAGCTTGTGCGCCCGATCCCATCCGTCGGATGCTACGTTCCCAGCGGACGGCATCCGCTGCCCTCCACGCTGCTCATGACGGCGATTCCCGCGCAGGTGGCGGGCGTACCGCGCATCGTGGCCGTTTCGCCACGGCCCGCGCTGGAGACGCTGGCCGCTGCGCATTTGCTCGGGATCGAAGAATTTTATCGAGTTGGTGGAGCACACGCCGTCGCCGCTCTGGCCTACGGAAGCGAGAGTCTGCCTCGCGTCGACAAAATTGTCGGGCCGGGAAACCAGTACGTCACCGCCGCCAAGCGCATGGTGGCCTTCGATTGCGCCATCGACATGATTGCGGGGCCAACCGAAATCGTTGTCACCAGCGATCGCGGAAGAGCGGCTGACATCGCTTCGGATCTCGTGGCGCAGGCGGAGCACGATCCCGAGACACTGTCGGTCTTCGTAACCACTCGCGCCGAGTTGGCCAGCGAAGTGATCGCGGAAACAAGGCAGCGCAGCCGCGAGAACCCCATTGCACGCGAGGCCCTGCAGCGTAACGGATGGGTGATTGTGGCGAGTAACGCGAAGGAGGCGCAACAGATCACCAATCGCCTCGCGCCCGAGCATCTCACCATTGATTCGCGGAACGATCTCGATTGGGTGCAGAACGCCGGCTCGGTGTTCATCGGGAGATGGTCGTCGCAGCCCATGGGCGATTACATCTCGGGTCCGAATCACACGCTGCCCACCGGCGGCATGGCGCGCGTCCGCGGCGGTTTGAGCGTGAATGACTTTGTGAAGCTGATTACGATTCAGGAGTACACGCCCGATGGCATCAGAGCACTGGGGCCGCATGCCGCTCTGCTGGCTGAGGCCGAGGGACTCACCGGGCACGCGGAAGCCGTTCGCGTCCGCCTCCGGAGCCTTCCGAAAGCAAGGAAAACCAATGTCTGAATCATCGGCAATCGTTCGTCCCCAGCCCCGCGCCCGCGTCCGGGCGATGAAGGAGTATCACCCTCCGCTGGGCTGCCGCGATGCTTTGCGTCTCGACTTCAATGAGAACACTCTCGCCTGCGCACCGGCAGTCCGCGAGGTACTGGCCGGCATCTCCGCCGGCGATTTGACGCGCTATCCCGAGCGCGAGCCTGTCGAGGCGCAGGTCGCCCAGCACCTGGGAATCGCGAGGGATAGCGCGGTTCTCACCAACGGCGTAGACGAAGCGATCCACGTGCTGTTCCAGACCTTTCTCGATGCCGGCGATGAGCTTCTTCTCTCCGTGCCCACTTACACCATGTATGATGTCTACGCATCGGCGACAGATGCAGCGGTGGTCAGCGTGCAGGCGGGCGACGACCTGCAGTTTCCGCATGAGCGCCTGCTGGCTGCAATCACGCCGCGCACCAAGATCGTCGCGATCGCCAGTCCCAACAGCCCCGCGGGCAGCGTGAGCACACGTGAACAGATCATCGAACTCGCGCGGCGCGCCCCGCACGCGCTGATCCTCGTCGACGAGGCCTACTACCACTTTCACGGCGAAACTGTGATCGACCTCGTGGGCGCCTTGCCGAATCTCATCGTGGCGCGCACGTTTTCCAAGGCGTACGGCCTCGCCGGTCTGCGCGTCGGTGTCCTCGCCGGAGCGGCCGAACACATGCATTGGGTCCGCCGCGTGCTGTCGCCGTACAGCGTCAACTCGGTGGCGCTCGCCTGCCTTCCCGCGGCGCTTGATGACAAGACTTATCTCGACTGGTACGTCAGCGAGGTGCTGGCCGCGCGAACGCAGTTCGAGGAGGCGCTCGACGCGGCAGGCGTGCGGCGCTGGCCGACTCGCGCCAATTTTGTGCTCGTCCATATCGGCTCCGCGCACCGCGAGTTTGTGCGGCGCATGAACGCGGCGGGCGTGCTGGTACGGGATCGCAGCAATGATCCCGGTTGCGATGGCTGTGTGCGCATTACCATCGGAACCCGCGAACAGATGCAGAAGGCGGCATGCGCAATGAAGAATGTTCTCAAGGATCTCCGCGAGGAGGAAGGCCTTTCGTGAGCACGAAGAAAAAGCCGACACCGCAATCCGCGCCAATGCACGGAAAACGAAGTGCACAGCTCGATCGCAATACCACGGAGACGCGCATCTCCCTCCGGCTGACCATCGAAGGCGTCGGCAAATACAACGTCAGCACCGGAATCCGCTTCTTCGATCACATGCTGGAACTGTTCACGCGCCACGGAGCCTTCGATCTCGACCTGCACTGCCAGGGTGACCTCGACGTCGACCAGCACCACACCGTGGAAGACGTGGGCATTGCATTGGGTGAGGCGTTCGATCGCGCCCTGGGCGACAAGCGCGGCATCCTGCGCGCCGGCTACTTCCTCATGCCCATGGATGAGACGCTTGCCGTTGCTGCCGTCGATCTGAGCGGCCGGGCCGCATTCGCCGTGGAGACAAAGGTGCGCACCCGGCTGGTCGGCGATCTGCAAAGCGAACTCGTCACCGACTTCTTCGAGGGCTTTGCCAGAGGAGCGCGCGCCAACGTGCACGTGAAGACGATGTACGGCCGATCCAACCACCACAAGATTGAGGCCATCTTCAAAGCCTTCGCTCGTGCATTGCGCGCGGCCTGCAGCCGCGACAAGCAACTGGGCGGGATGTTGCCTTCCACGAAAGGGCTGCTCTGATGCGCACAACGGTGATCGACTACAAAGCCGGAAACCTTACTTCGGTCCTGAAGGCCCTTCGCTATCTCGGGGCCGAAGTGGAGGTAACCGACAATGATATCTCGATGATCGAGAACGCCGAGCGGCTGGTGCTGCCGGGAGTTGGACATTTTGCGGCAACCCGCCGGCTCGATGAATCCGGCCTAGCACCCGCCATGCGCGCGGCAATTCAAAAAGGCACGCCGTTCCTGGGCATCTGCGTGGGCATGCAGTGGCTCTATTCCGGATCGAGCGAAGCTCCGCAACAGCCGGGACTGGGCTGCTTTTCCGAATCCTGCGCGCGCTTTCCGGAATGCGGCGAAAAGGTGCCGCATGTGGGCTGGAACTCGATTGAGCCGGTGCTCCACTCGCGCCTGCTCGCCGGAATCGATCCCGGAAGTTACATGTACTTCACGCATTCCTTCCGCGCGCCCGTCACAGCTGACACGTGCGCAGTGACTTCGTACATTGAGAGCTTCGCAGCGGCCGTGGAACGCGGCAATGTGATGGGGGTTCAATTCCACCCCGAGAAGTCATCGACCGCGGGGCTTAGCATTCTGCGCAACTTTCTGCAGTGGAAGCCGGAGGGGAACGGATGTTGACCAAGCGCATCATCGCCTGCCTCGACGTGCATGCAGGCCGTGTCGTCAAGGGCGTGCAATTCGTCGATCTCGTGGACGCCGGCGACCCAGCGGCACTGGCCGCGCACCACGCGCAGGGGGGCGCCGACGAAATTGTCCTGCTCGATATCACGGCCACGCATGAAGGACGAAAGACGCTTCTTGAAACCGTGCGCCGCACCGCGCGCGAACTCTTCATTCCCTTCACCGTGGGCGGAGGAATCCGCACGGCGCACGATGCGGAGGAGGTATTCGAAGCAGGCGCCGACAAGATCAGCGTGAACTCCGCAGCGCTGGCCAACCCCGCCCTGATCGAGGCCATCGGTCGCAGCTTTGGCGCGCAGGCCGTTGTGGTTGCAATTGACGCACGCCGCGATCCCGCCGCTGCCGACCCGGTTCGCAATGCGCAGGTGTTTGTGCAGGGAGGGCGCAAGCCATCCGGCCGCCGCGTTGTGGAGTGGGCGCGCGAAGCAGAGGCACGGGGCGCGGGCGAGATCCTTCTCACCTCAATGGATGCCGATGGCACGCGCGAAGGCTTCGACTGCGAACTCACCGCCGCTGTGAGCGACGCCGTGAGAATCCCGGTCATCGCCTCCGGCGGCGCGGGAACGGTGGGCCATTTTGCTGCAGTCTTCGCGCGCGGCAAAGCCGATGCCGCGCTGGCTGCAAGCATCTTTCACTTCGGCGTGTCGAGCGCCCGCGCACTCAAGGAAGACCTGGCCGCCGCGGGCGTGCCGGTGAGGTTGCCATGCTGATCCCGTCCATTGACCTGCTCGGCGGGCGCATTGTTCAACTGGTGCAGGGCGAACAGCTGCGTCTGGCATTCGACGACTTCGAGTACTGGATCGAAAAGTTCTCGCGCTTCCCTCTGGTGCAGTTGATCGATCTGGATGCGGCGATGCGCACCGGCGACAACTCGACGCTTGTGGATCAGATTGCGCGCCGTCTGCCGTGCCAGGTCGGCGGCGGCATCCATTCCATCGATCGCGCGCAGCGTGTTCTCGATGCCGGAGCCCGGCGTGTAATCGTCGGCTCGGCCTTGTTTTCCGCCGTTGAAGACGGCGCCCTGGTCAACACCGGCTTTGCCTCTGAACTGGGAGCTGCGGTGGGCGAGGAGCATGTGGTTGCGGGCATCGACACCAGGAACGGGCGCATCGCAGTGAAGGGATGGAAGGAACAGGTTGAGCTGACTCCCGACGATGCCATGCCGCAGCTCGAGCCGTATGCGTCGGCGTTCCTCTACACCCACGTCGACGGGGAAGGGCTGATGCGGGGCTTTCCCATTGACGTTGCGGCCAGGCTTCGGGCACTCACAAAACGGCAGCTCATCGTGGCGGGCGGCATCCGCAGCCAGCAGGAGGTAGATGCACTTGACGCGCTGGGCGTCGATGCCGTGGTCGGAATGGCGGTCTACACGCAGCTGCTTGCCATCTGAATTGAAACGGGCCCGGCGACACCTCGGCCGGCCGTCGGCTATGCTGAGGTGTGAACAGGAGAGAATGAGACCGGCATGAGCGTCAGCAAGCTACGTGGAATCCGATTGGCCAAGAGGCTGGAAGAAGTGGGCTTCTCCGACATCGTGCAGATCCGCAACAAGGTGATGTCGATGCGCGCGGAAGGGTTGCAGGTGCACGCGTTGCATGGCGGAGAGCCATTCTTCGAGACCCCCGACGACATCAAGTTTGCCGCGGTCCGCGCGCTGGTGGGCAATCATACTCACTACGCGCCTTCCTCGGGCCTGTTGCCGCTGCGCCAGGCGCTGGTCAACAAGCTCGCCGCAAAGAACGGGATCAATGTCACTACTGATGAAGTGATTGTGACCGTGGGTGGCTCGCAGGGGCTCTACGCCGCCTTCCAGAGCGTCCTGGATCCCGGCGATGACGCGCTCGTCTTCTCTCCCTACTGGACTCCCATTGGAGACCTCGTCACCGGAACCCAGGCCCGCCCGCTACTGGTGCCGAGCATTACCGCCCGCCGCAATGGTATTCGCAAGACCCTCGAGCAGTTTTCCACGCCTCGCGTGCGCGCCGTTTATTACAACACTCCGCAGAATCCGAGCGGCCTTGTGTTTACGCGCGCTGAAGCCGAGGAGGTGGCGGCGTTTGCGCGCGAACGCGACCTGATCGTGATTGCAGACGAGGCCTATGAAGACCTGGTGTACGATGGCGACCATGTCTCCATCGCCTCGCTCCCCGGCATGGCTGAACGCACCATCACTTGCTATACGTTCTCCAAGACCTATGCCATGACCGGCTGGCGCGCCGGGTACACCGTCGCCAAAGAGCCGTTTATGACGGCTCTGCGCAAGATCGTCCTTTATTCCACCAACGGCGTGGCCACGCCGGTCCAGCACGCCATGATTCAGGCTCTCGCCACCCCCGAGTCCGTGATCGCAGCAAAGCGTGAAGAATACCGCAGGCGCCGCGACCTGCTTGTGGCGGGATTGAATGAAGTCGGACTTGAATGCGATCCACCGGCCGGCGCGTTCTATGCATTCCCCAATGCGGAAAAGATCAACAAGAACAGCCGCACCGCGGCGCAGATCCTCCTCGAGAAGGCCCACATTGCTACTATCCCCGGCTCCGTTTTCGGCGCCCAGGGTGAAGGACATCTGCGCTTCGGATACGCCATTCCGGTAAGTGAAATCGAGAACTGCGTGGAAGCACTGCGCAGGTTCCTGGGCTGATCGTCTCCGCGAGTTTCAGCGCCTCCCGCTCACGCATCAACGCAGGCCGAGCCTATGCATGCGCCTCCCGTGGTGCGCGCCTCCACGCACGCAGCCCGAGAACGGCGAGTCCCACCAGCACCGCATACAGCACTGCGGTGAGCCAGAGATCCTTGTAGATGTACTCGCCGATATAAAGAAGATCCACCACGATCCACAACCACCAGTTCGCAATATGCTTGCGCGCCTGCCACCAACTTGCCACCAGGCTGAAGCTCGCCAGCGATGCATCCAGATACGGCAGCGATGCATGGAAGCGCTTGGCGATGGCTCCGAGCACAAACGTGCCCGCCACTCCGGCCACGATGGCGATCGAGGTGTTCGCGCCAGCGAGCGGCGCCACGCGCACCTCGCCTTCCTGCTGTACGCCGCGCCACCAGTTCCACCATCCATAGAGCGTGAATCCCACAAAGAACACCTGCAGTAGCGCATCGGAAAGCAGTTGGGCGCGAAAGAACACCACGAGATAGAGAACGTCGGCGGCCAGCGTAACCGGCCAGCACCAGAGTGTTCGGCGCGTGGTCAGCCAGATACCGATCAACGTGGTCAGCCAGCCTGCATCCTCCACCCAGTGGCTGGCGAAGTAGTGAACAACGACGCCGATCATGCCGCCACCTTCCGCGCCATGGCCCAGGCCCGTAACGAATGCAGAAGGTTCGCTCCGGCGTTGCGCCACCAATGCGCATGGCTCACCAGGTATCCTTCGCAGGCCATGTGTGCCTTCTCACGCGAATGGAGCACGCTGAGGAAGTAGTCCGCCTCAGACAATGCAAATTCCGCATGACAGAGCGCAAGCATCGGAGCTAGGGCGGCAGCTTCCACGGCGTTCAGTGGACGGACGGATTCGTAGCCATCGAGAAGCGTCCACAGATGATCGACGTGAACCGGCACGCGTTCAGGACGCATTGGATCGTTGACCAGCACCAGCCACTCCACCACATTGCGCTCAATCGCGTGCGCAAGATCATGCACAGCATTGGTCCGGTCGCACAGCCCGAAATCAATCACCGCTGTTGCCTGTGCATCTTCGCGTACGCCGGTCCAGAACAGGTTCGACGCATGCAGGTCGTTGTGCGTCCATAGACCAGGAAGCTTTGTCAGCAGAGGAAGCAACTCCGCATGGAACGGGGCCAGCAGATCGAGGGCTTCGGTTGCGCATCCATTTTGCTCCACGTATTTGCGCAACGCCGGCCGCCGCGCAACAAATCGGTCGAGCTCCGCTGCAGGGTTTTCCGAAGCGAAGATCGTGAAACCTGCCACCAGCGGCCGCGTCACCCGCCGTGGCGCATCGTAACCCTGTGCCGCCAGATGCAGGCGCGCGAGCATCTGCCCCGTCGAGTTAGCATGCGCTTCGGATCGAAACGGCGTCCAGGAGATTGCATCTTCGTACGCGTCCACTCCGCAGGGCGTCGCATGCACCTCGTAGGTCCAATCGCCCGACTCAATGACCGTCTCCCCAGCCTCATCACCGAGCACCACCGGCGCCGCGGCTCCGTGCGCGCGAAGATGCGCCATGAAACGATGCTCTTCGTGCAGGCCTTCCGCATCCCGGATCAGCCGTGCGTGACGTTTCACAAAGACGCGCCGATCCTGCGTCTGAATCACACTCGCCGCGGACAGCGGACGCGGACTGATGCTGACGATCTCAAAAGGCGGCCGCAGTTCCTTGAAGCGGGCGAGCACAAAGCAGACTTCATCCTGCGACAGAGGAGCCCAGTCAGGTTCCACCAGGGTGCCATCCAATCCGTGCGCCTTCGCTGCTGTGCTCAAGGCTCTCTGTCCTCTTTCCGCATTTCAAAACGTGTAATGTGCCGAAAGGCGAACCGTGGCCGGAGCGCCAAGGTGGATAAAGGTGTCGCCATAACTTGCCCCGGTGTCCTTCCAATAGCGTTTGTTCGTGATGTTGTCCGCATAAACGCGCAGCGTCATGTGTCCCCGTTCCCCGCCGGGTGTATAACTGGCGCCCAGGTTGAACAAGTTATACGCAGGCACGCTCACGGCATCATCGCGCGTTGCCTCCTTGCGTCCCGTGTAGCTCCATCCCGGCAGCAGGTGCAGACCGTGCGCACGCGGAACAACCACATCGGCAAACATCGTAGTGCGCAGACGGGGCACGTTGATCACCTGCTTATTGTCATACGACGGAGTTCCACTTTCATTGGAAACCGCACGGATCGCGGCCGCCGAGCCCGTGAGTTGCAGCCAGTGCGCCGCTTTGCCCTGCGCATTGAGTTCGATGCCACGGTGCGTTTCGTGGCCCTCGGATTCGAAGCAGAGATCGCCAGGACCGTAGAAGTCGTCCGCGCCACAAAAACTGTCCTTCGCGTCAATCCCCTTGGGATAAAAGAATGGCGCGCGCATGCGGAACACATCGGCCGTGAGCAGAATGCGCTGCCCCGGCTCATACTTG
>Ga0335069_10010354_pt1 | contig 13214 bp, 24 predicted proteins | sample Lox_Sample_11_FD_206714 | JGI IMG/M metagenome (GOLD analysis project Ga0335069, IMG submission 206714) | Soil microbial communities from Loxahatchee National Wildlife Refuge, Florida, United States - Lox_Sample_1.1 | ecosystem: Environmental > Terrestrial > Soil > Wetlands | place: USA... | reverse complement strand
CGCTTGTGATCGATGTTGGTAAACCAGCCGCACGTGCACTTGACGCCCACGCCGGCCGGGTGGGTTGCGACGCTGATCGCGTGCTCTAGGATTGGTGCGCTCATGGCGTTGCCCCGGTGTTGTTGACGTCGCCGATCAGCCACACCGTTTCGCGGCAAGTGGTGCGCGAGTCAAGCACCAGCACTCCGCGGGCGATCGTGAGTTGCTCCCACCCGGGCGGATCGGCAAAGCATGTCAGCGTGTCCGGTTCACCACCTGCGGCGCACGACCACCGGCCGCCAAGGTGAAAGGTGGTCGACGCCGGCGCCACGTTCGCCGGGCAGTCGCCCGCCCACGACACGAGCGTGATCTTGAAGTCGCGCGGTGGCTGCTCGGGTGGAGCGCAGGCGACGAGCAGCAGCAGCAGCGTGATCGGTTTCATGACCGCACCTCGCTCGGGCACGCGGGGCAGGTGGTGCGCGCGTCGTGGTGCGTGAGCTGAGCGGCGTTGTGGCCGCAGGTGGGGCACGACTGCGGCGGATCGCAAAAGACAACCGCGGCGCCCGTGTTCAGGTCGATCGCCATCAGCACCCTGACCGCACTGCCGTCCGACTTCGTGACCTTCGTGTTCAGCATGTTTGCCCTTCTCCTGGGTGGCCGGGTCGAAGGCTGGCCACCTAAGAGAACACTAACGGTCGACGGCCGCGCGTGTCAAGTCGGAGGTGATCCGGGCTCGGGCGTGCCCACCGCTGCCAATGCCGCCAACCGCCTGTCGCGCTCAGCCGTCATGGCGCTGACGGCCAGGCCGAGCGCCTTCACCCAATCGGGCGACAGCTTGTGGCCGGGCTCGAGCTGCTGCCCGTACTCGAGCAACGCCTCGTTGAGTGCGTCGGGATCGAGCTCCGAGATCTTCGCGCCCTTGTGCTTTCCGGCCGGCAGCACCTCGGCCGCGCGTGCCACCCAATCATCAGGCGGTTGCTGCGCCGGCGCGGTGGGCTTGGGCGACTCCGAACGTTTGGGACCGTTGGCGATTCGGTATGTGTTGCCGTTCGTCTCGAGCGGCGCGAGCTCGTACGTGTCCTTTCCGCTGAAGCTTTTCACCTGAAACGAACGCACGCCCGACAGGCCCACCGCGCCGCGGATCCGCACCGCCGTGCCGCGCTCACCGAAGAAAGTACCCGGCAGCGAGTAGAGCCCGATCTGTTTGCGGATCCAGTTGTTCGTTTCGTCGCCGAACATCAGGCGCAGGGCCTTGAGGCTCGTCGCGTTGATCTTGAGTGGCTTGGCCCACGGCTCGGAGAAGAAGAGCACCGGCCATTTTTCCTGACCGTGCTCCGCTTTCACGTCCGAGATCGTCACCAGCGGTTCGCGCGGCACGCTGCGCAGGCCAAACTCGTCGCTGCTCATGTAGGCACTGTTTTTCAAAAGTCGCGCGTCCATTTCAGATCCCCTCGTTTTCGATCTGCCGTTCCACCCAACCCGGGAGCGGGAGTTCCATTCTGCCCTCGAAGTATTCCGGCCAGCGGTCAGCCCGGGCGCACGCGGCCAGGGTGCCGAGCCAATCGCGGTAGCGCCGGCGACCGATCTGGAGCAGCCGCGGCGTGACGTCGTACACGCTGATCGCGTACGGCGGCCGAGTCTCAAGCGCGATCAGACTGATCGGCAGCTCGAGGCCCGTGGCGCCGGCGAAGCGATCTACGTACCAGGCGGCCTGTTCGAGGTAGTGCAGATTCCACGCGGTGCGATCGAAGCCATCGGGCGCCGCGTCGCTGGTGGTCTTCAGGTCGAGCAGGCACGACGGCGCGCGGCCCGGGTGGTGCACCACGCGATCGAGCCGAGCCTTTGCGCGCAGCTCGTAGCCGCCCACGCCGTTGATCGGCCGCTCGACGATCTGGTCGATCACCGTGACTTCTGAAGTGCCGTGCTCGAGCAGCTCGCCGGCGAGTGGGTGCAGGGCAGCGCGCCGGCCGAGCTCTTCGGCAAGCTCGTGCTGCTCTTCGGTCAGAATGATCTCGTTTGCGTGTTTCTCCTCGAAGATCTCCCACCTGGCGCCGGCGCGGCGATCACCGTCGAACACCACGGTCCGCACCGGGTAGAGCGCGGGCTCGAGCACGCGCAGGTGAATCGCCAGCCCGAGCCGCAGCTGATCGCCGCGCTTGTCGAGCGCCTTCGGATCGGCGGGTGGCTGCTTCACCTCGTGGCGGTAGTGCGCCGGCGAGCGCGCCAGCTGCTTCAGCGTCGAGAAGTTCACATAGCCGTCAGGCCCGTGCCGCAACTTGTCGTAGGTCGCGCGGTCGAAGCCGTACACGCCCGGCCGCAGCACTTCGAGGTTGTCGGGTGTCGGGAACAATTCGATCGGCGCCGTCTGAGCGGGGCTCATGCTTCACCCAGCAAAGCGGCTTCGAGGATCGCGATCGAATTCTTCCACTCGTTCCAAACGTTCGGCTCGCCGAGGTGGTGCCGAATTGCCAGCCACGCCATGCGAGCGGCGAGCAACCGGGTTTCGATCTCGTGCGCCTCGGTTTTGACCGTCTCGATTTTCGCGCCGACCTGCTCGATCTTCTGCTCGAGCTCGTTCATTGCTGCCGCTGCCGCATCAGGGTTCGGATCTGCCATGGGTTCGCTCTTCTCCGTGCTTCGGGTTGAACTGCACCGCGCGCCGACTTCTATCACTCGGGTCTGACATTCAGACACTGCGGCATTTTTGCCGCGCCGCCGCCCGGATCTCATCTACTCGGTTGTTGTCGAAGTCTCGGGGCCCTGATCCGAAAGGCAACGCCGTTCGTTCGTATAACCGATCAAGAACGCGATGCGATGATCAAGGCGGTTCGAAGCGACCGCACTCGAGAAGCGAAACAGGTTGCTGAAGCGAAAACCCAAGGCCGAGGGGTGAGAATCAGCCGCGCAGGTGGAACCCACCGGCAACCGGGTGGAGGAGACTCGAAACGATCGGTCCGGCGAAAACGCCTGTCAAGTGTGGACCGGATCCCACATTTTGCACTTTCGGTTTTTTTGCACCGCTTCTCAGAGGAGAAACGCGTTTTCACTTTGCTGAAAGTACGTGTCGATTTTGCACGACACGTACTTTCAGTCACACCGCCCCTATGAGCAAAACCGCCACAGTCGTTTTGCGGTACCCCATTGCGTCACCGAACCGACTCGTGAGACTCCTTCGCGGTAACAACATTCGCAGCGGCCGACTTCGACCTTCGAGCCGACCTTTTCAAGATGCGGCGCTTTCGAGTGCCCACCCGTCGCCGAGAGTCGAAGCTCGGCGGCGGGGCAGTCTTGAGGGGTGTGCATGGCCGGACAGCTCAAGCTCGTTGGGATGCCCCCATCACCACCCAGGCCACCCAAGAAGCTCGCGCCCGAGTGGCAGCTGTTCGAAGAATTCCAAACGTCTCGACGCGCCAAGCTGGTCGACGATCTCGGCATCGAGTTCGTGCCCGACAACACGGCGCCGGCATTGGTGGTGCTCGGTGTGCGGCGAATGCTCAGCGCGTGCTCCGGGCCCGAAGAGCTGCTGCGCGTGTTCGATCTGTGGCTCGGCGATGAGTGGGCGGCTTCGCTCACCGACCTGAAGAGCGGCGCCCCCATGCCGTTCACGTTTCAGGTGCTCGCGCGGCCCAAGGTCTTTCGCAACTTCCTCGAGCGCGCGCGGGGGATCCGATGACGCTCAAGCTCGTGGAAGCGCCCGAGTTCGACAAGCGCAACGGCGCTCTGATCGAAGGCCGGTGCCGTTTCTGGCTGCGTCGGGTGGTGCCGTACACCGCCGAACAGCTCGGACTCGTGGATCTTACCGAGGCGGGCCCGTTGCCGCGGGTGGCGATCTCCCGGCGCGCGCTGTTGATCATGCACAACCCGAGCACCGCAGACGCCACGCACAACGATCCGACCATGCGCGCGGTGCTCGACTTTGCGCGCGGGTGGCGCTGCTGCGAGGTGACGGTGGTCAATGTCAACCCGGTGCGGTGCACCAACCCTGCGTTGCTCGACGCACCCACCGAAGCCGAGGCAATCGCGAACGCCGGAATCATCGCGGGCGCGCTCGACGAAAAGCCCGACCTGATCGTTTGCGCCTGGGGTGCGATCAAGCGCAAGTGGTTCGGCCACGTCGCCGGCGTGCTCGAGGTGGTGCGCAAGCACGCGAGAGAGGGGCAGCCGCTCGGGTGCCTCGGCGTGACGAAAGACGGCCACCCGCGGCACCCGCTCTTCGTCGAGCGCACCAAGATCAGCGATCCCGAACCCTACGAGCCCGGGCACTTCTATCAGCTCGATCCGAAGATCGAAGAGCTGCGGAGACTCGGCCGCCGATGACCGCCGACGTTGGCCAGGTGGTGCGCCTCGAGCAGCGCCAACCGAAGGCGTCAGAACTCGTGCCCAAGCTGCTCGGCGCGCTGCTCGCCTCAGGCAAGTCGAAAGGCGGCGAGCGGCCACCTGCTGCCGGCATGCTCGATCGGATCTCGATCGTCGCCGAGGATTGTGGCGAACCGAAGTTCAAGACCTGCTTTGCGATCATCAGCCGCCTGTCGAAGGCCGGGCGCCCGTGTGACGCCGCTGCGGTATGGAGCGCCGGCCGAGGTGCGCGGCTCTTCTCTGATGACGATCGCGATTGGCTCGAGGCGCTCGAGGCGCGCAACACGGTCAGCGGTGCGAGCTTCTACGAGGTGGCAGAAGGGCTGTGGCGTTTGGTGCGCGCCGGCGCCATCGCTGCCGAGCTCGAGGCGCAAGCCCGCGCACTTCGCACCGGCCAGTTCAACCGCACCGAGGTGCCGCGCCAACTGCGAGCGATCGGCGATCAGTTTGAGCGGACCTTCCACGGAAACGAGCGCGTCGATCGCGACGTGATGGATCTGCTGCAAGAAGCCGACGATCGCGACGCCGGGCGGCTGCCGGAAACCTCGATCGTCCCGACCCGCCTGCAGATCGTCGACGAGCTGCTCGGCGGTGGGTGGCAGCCGTCTCTCAACGTGGTGCTCGGGCTGCCCAAGCAAGGAAAGTCGGCGCTGATGGCGGCGTGCATCGTGGCGCAGGCCGAGGCGGGTGGCACGCCGGGTCTGTTCTCGCTCGACGATCCGATCCGCTGGCTCACGATGCGACTGTTCGCCAGCGCAGCCGGCATTTCCCTGCAGGCGATGCGGCGCAAGCGGACCCCCGAAGAGCGCGAAGCGATGGAGCGCGTTGCCGAGCGGGTGCACCGGATCGCCGGCCGGGTGCTCTTCTTCGACTGGAGCAAGGCGACGGCGCCCGAAATCGTCGAGCGCGCACGCAACTGGATCCGCGCCGAGGGCTGCACGTGCGCCTACTTGGACACGCTGTCAGAGGTGCAGCACGGCCGGCGCGACAACTGGCGCGATCAACGCAACGTGCAGATCGGCGAAAGTGTGGGCGACTTCCGGCGCCTGGCGGCCGACAGCGGCGTGCCGTTCGTGCTCAACGTGCACACGATCCGCAAAGAAACCGAGCGCGAGATCGAAGCGCCGCCGCAACTCACCGACGCCGCCGAATCGTCTTTCATCGAGAAGCGCGCGCGGCTCATCGCCGGCGTGTGGCGAAAGACGATCCCGCTCGAGGATGGCACCACCGAGCAGCGGCTGCGGGTCACCTTGCGCGCGGCCAACGAAGTCGGCGGCGCTGGGCGCACGGTGGAGCTCGAGGAATTCAAGGGCGCCGCGATGGTCGCGCCTGACGGTGGTCGATTTGTTGACCTGGCGAAAGAGCGCGCCGCGCTCAAACGTTTGGACGGCGAGGCCAAAATGGTCGACTCGGCCGAGCAGAGCGTCCGCCGCGCCAAGCTCGTCGCCGAGCTGAAAGAGAAGGCCGGTTTGTTGAAGCCGAAGAAGCCCGAGCCCGCGCAGGCGCCGCAGCTCGAGCTGATCCCCGCGCCAGTCGCACCGGAGAAACCGTGAAGGACCCGAAGAAGATCCAAGAAGAGAAAGCGCGGCTTGAAAGGAGGCGCTGCCAGGCCCCGATCGGCATCGAAGAGGAAGAAGACGACGAGCACTTTTGCGATCTCTACGAGGCCAGCGAGCAGGCCAAACCCTGCGCCGGCACGTGCGCATATCTCCGCGAGCAACCCGAGCCATGAGCGCGATCGATCTCGTGCCGTGGACGCAGCAATGCAAGGGTTGCCCCGCGCGGGTGGCCTGGTGCCGAACCGAAAAGGGCAAGGCGATCCCGATCGACTTGGAGCCGACGAAGAGCGGCAACATCGTGCTCGAGCAGCCTGATCCGCGCGACGCTCCGATCGCCCGGGTGGTGCGCTCCAACTTGCTGCCCGACACTCCGCGCTACGTGGCGCACTTCGCCACCTGCAGCGCCGCCGAAAGGTTCCGCAAGTGAGCCGCGCCGATGCACTGCGCCAGGCGCAGAAGCTGATCGCGGGCGGGTGGAGCGAACCTTTCAGCCGCGACACTCAGGGGCGGATCTGTGGACCGCACGACGAGGGGGTCGCGTCGTACTCCGTCACCGACGCACTGCTGCTCGCCACCGGCAACACCGACGAGCTCGAGCACGAGTGCGCCGAGGCCCTCGAGCACGTGCTCGGCCGGCAGTTGTCCGAGTGGCTCAATGCCCCCGAGCGGCGCACGGCCGAGGTGTTGCGCGCGTTCGATCTCGCGATCCTGCAGGCCGAGGCGGTGCGCTGATGGCGATTATTCGAGCCTACGCGTTGTCGATCACCCTCAACCTGCGGCGCGATCGTGCTGCCGTTGAACGAACCGAAGGCGCGACCGTGCGGCAAGCCCTGCACCGGCCTGCGCAACGATCGCGGGCAACCCCGCTGCCGCAAGCACCGCGGCCGAAAGGTGAAGCCGTGAGCGGAGAACAGAGCGCGAAGCCGGAACGGTTCAGGGTCGAATCGGTCGACGATGGTTACGACACCTACTGGCGCATCGTCGACGCGACCACCGGCGAAGAAGTCGGGAGCGACCGCGCGGAGCCGGAGGACAAGATCCTCATCCGCGATTTTGACTGGATGCCCCGGAAGTTGAATGAACTGGCCAGAGCCCTGGAGGCCGGAGAAGCGAGAGCGGAGGAGGCAGACGAACGCGCCAACGCCATCGCTCTGGAGCACGAGCGAGTTGCTGGCGAAATGGACAAGGCGTGGGCCGCGTTCAACACGGAGGCGAACGCGCACCAAGAGACGCTGAAGAACCAGCGCGAGACGGCGGCGCTGGGCGTGCAGTTTCGAGAGGAGCGCGACGAGTGGAAGGCCCGCGCGGCCGAACTCGAACGGCATGCAAGCGACTACCGGGCATCGGAGGCTCGGGCGCGGCATGCAGAAGTCGAGCGCGACGCACTCGCAGGGCAACTCCAAGTGCTGCGCGAGGCGCTGGACCGAGATCAGACCGGGCTAGCGGCAGCGCTGAACAAGATCATCACCCACGTGAAGGGCTTTTCGTGGCTCTTGGAGGGTCGCGGTTCCTATGAATGGGATGACGATAGGTATCGCGAAGAGGCAGGCCACGCGATACGCCCGGTGATCAAGCTCGCCACTGAGGCCTTGGCCGCCTCTGGAACAATCGCCAATTCAGCTCTCGCCTCTACCTCCGCAACCGCAACCGAGTACCTCAGCCGGGTGAAGGCCGAGGCTCGGAGAGAGGCGCTGGAGGAGGCGAAGGTTGGGCCGTGGCTAGTTCACCAGTGCGTCGGCCCGCGACCCGATGGCACCTACGGACCTCGCGACGACGAGTACAACGTGGTGCTTGGGCTTGTGCCTCCGTTCGAGCACTTTGGTCGGGGCAGCTACACCAAGGCCGAGGCAGAGGCGCACGCGATGCGGCTCAATGCCGAACGCGCCCTCGCTACCCCTCAGGAGCCGACCAAGTGAGGCACCACGATTTGAAGTGCTGGCCGAGCGCATTCGCCGCCGTTGCGTCGGGACAGAAGAGGCACGAGGTGCGAGTCAACGACCGCGATTACATGCCCGGCGACACGGTGACGCTGCGGGAGTGGGATCCGACGACGACGAACCACGTCACGCGCGGCTACACCACTCGGGCGCTCGACTTCGTCATCGGCCACGTCACCGAAGCGGGCACGTGGGGGCTCCCGTCGCAGCCGCGCATTTGCGTCTTCACCCTTCTGCCGCCGACCACCTCCAAGGAGACCAAGTGAGCCATAGCGAATTGATTCGAGCAACGCGCCGAGAAGTTCGACGGTGCGAAGAGGCGATCAGGCGGGGCAGTCCAGTGGAGTTCTGGAGGCGGCGCTTGCTCCGAAGGCACATGGAGCTGACGACTGCGACTGCCTTGATTTCTGAAATGCTGGGATCTCTTCCCAGGCCTCAGGAGCCGACCAAGTGAGAATCCTGGGAATCGATCCGGGCCTGCGCTCCGTTGGCCTGGCAGTAGTCGACGGCGCCGGGCGCCTCGAGCTCGCCACCATGTTGCACAACCCCGAAGAGCACGACGACGGCCCCGTCGCGTGGGAGGCAATGGCCGAGGCGGTGCTCGAGCGCATTCGCGCCGACTTCGAGCAGGGTGCTGCGGCGCTCGACGTCGCGGTGGTCGAGCGGCAGCAGGTCCGCGGCAAAATGGTCAACCGGAATCCGCAGGTCATGATCACGCTCGCGAACGTCGCCGGCGTGCTGATCCACGCGATTCCGGCCGATCGCAAACTCGCGGTCTGGCCGTCGCAGTGGACGCACAACGAGAAAGAGGCGTGGGTCAGCGTGCGGCGATCGCTGACGCCCGACGAACTGAAGCGCTGCGAGCTCTACACCACCACCCCGAGCAGCGAGCACAATTTATGGGATGCGGTGGGGATCGCGCGCTGGGGAGCGCATCAGGCGCGGCTGCAGACAGGGACGGTGCGGTATGGCTGAGCGCGAGATCGACTGGCCAGCGAAGGCCGATCGCCGCTGCCGAACCGGTTGCGGCTGCAAGGACTGCGGGCCGATTCGAAGAAATCCGATCACGTTCGAGTATCCCGACGAGCTCGACGAGATCCTCACCAGCGACGGCCCGAAGCGCCGACGCGAAGAAAGCGAGACACCATGAAGTGCGCAGTCGTCGAATGCCATCAGCCGCGCGGGCAAGGAACGATCGCGGTTGCCGTCGAATCGGCCGAGGTGATCGCCGATCTCGAGCCGAACCCATTTTGCGCAGAGCACTTGATCGAGTTTCTCGGTTCGCTCGAGGCAAAGCAGCCCAAGCGCGCTACCGCCGATTTTGTCGAGCGCCGTTGGAAGGAATCGGCGATCACTGCGTCTCTGGCTCGTGGTAACAAACCGGAGCCCGAAAAGGCTCGGGCGCAGGGCGAGGGCAAAGCCACCGTGGGCACGAGTGGCCAGCCGACCGTGGTCGACGGCGACGAGCTCGTCGAGCTGCCAAGCGGCGGGTGGGCACCGCGGCGGGAGATCGAGCAGTTGCGCCAGGCCGACCGAAAGCGCTGGGAGGCCGATCCGAAGAAAGAGCACCAACGATGAAAACGAAGCCGAACCACCTGCCGGCCAGCGACGATCCCGACGAGCGCGCCACGCTGCCGGTGTGTCTGGCCTGGGCGTTGGCGATCGCCGGGCTCGATCGCTTCACGCTCGACGCGTTCGCCTCGAAAGCGGTGCACGTGGCCGAGCGCTACTACACGAAGCGCGACAACGGCCTGGCGCGCCCGTGGTTCGGCGACACCTGGGGCAACATTCCGTTTTCGCTCTTCGGCGCCGCGCTAGAGAAAGCCGCGCACGAATCGCGCCGCAGCAAGGTCAGCTCGATCTGCCTGCTCGTGCCCGGCGATCGCGACGAGCAACCCGCCTGGCAGCGCCACATCGAGCACACCCGAGACGGTCGCGACCTTTCCGAACGTTTGCAGTTGAGCACCCATACTGCGCCCGGCCGCTGGCAGTTCGGCACTTTCGATCTGCCCGACGTTCCGATGGGATCGCCCAACTTCGTCACGAAACTGCTCGTGTGGAGCTCGCGCCCGATCGCCGACCGGGTTGCAGCCGCCCGTGCTTTCGTCGATCCTGATGGCGGTCGCGCGGTTCGGTTGAGCTCTGTTTCGCTCTTCTCCGCCCGTGCTCGCGCGACCACCTTCCTTTCGCTGTCGCAGTCCAACCCGTTGCACCCGAGGTAACGCACCCATGGCAGAGCAGATCGAAGTGCCCGGCACCGAGCGCAAGTACAGCCCCGCGATCAAGTCGAAGCTGAAGAAAGTACGCAGCACGCGCGGCACCAAGGCCGAGGCATATCGCGAGTTCAAGAAGGCCGAGGCCGACCTGATCGCGCAGATGAAAGAGGAAAACGAAAAGATCGTGGTCGACGATTCGACCGTGCCCGCCGTGCAGTACGTGCTCGGCAACAAAGACACGCTCGTCGAGAAGCTCTGCAAGCCCGAGGGCGCCGAGCCGAAGAAGCGCGCCAAGAAGTCGAAGAAAGTTGAGGCGTGACCGTGGCGAATCGCGAGCAACTCGAGGCCACGATCCGAACCGGCATGCTCTTCTCCCTGCTCGAAGGCGGACTTGCCTACTGCACCCGGTTGCCCTGCGGTCACATCGGGTTCAACCTGAAACAGCGTGGGCAGCCCGACCGGCAAACGATGCACCTATGCGCTGGCGACGCCATGGCGATCGCCGAGATCCTCTCGCTGGCGCCCGAGCAGCGCACCGGCCTGATCACGATCGACGAGCAAGGCGTTTCCGTCGAGCTCGACTTTCGGCCGATCGACGGCGCAACGGTAGAGGGCGCGCCGCTCTTTCGGTTGAGCGTGAAAAGCGCGGCGGCGTTCCACACGTACGGCGTGCCCGATGCGATCCGCGCGGGCCTGGCGGGCAAGCTGCTCGAGCTCGTCGCCGGGAAAGCGGCGGTGTGTTGATGGATCGCGCGAAGATCTACCCGATCGATCAGGCGATCCCGATGCTCGCGCGCGGCCAGGTGGTGCCGTTCTGGCTCGAGCTGCCGATCGTCGATCTGCTCGATCTGTCGCACGCGCACGAGATCAATCAATGGGGCCTCGTGCTTCGTGTCGAGCATCCGTTGATGGCGTACGCCGGCGCCGATGCGTTCAAGCTCGAGGATCGCGGCCGTGGAATGGCGGTGCTGATGGGGCTCGAGGATGGGTGTTCGTTCGGATCGCTCGTGTGGTGCGTAGGGCTGCCGCAGCTTCTTTCTGTGCACTGGTCGCCGAATGCCGATGGGCTGAAGTGGCTGCAGGCGTTTCGCGCCGGGCTCGTCGATCGCATGCTGCTCGCCGTGTTGCCCGGCGTGTTCCACATCACGCCGCAAATGCGTCTCGAGGTGGAATCGGGCGAGCTGCTCGCGGTCGGGCTGTCGCCGCACCTGACCAAGGGCACGAAGCTCGAGCAGCCCGACAACATCGCCGGCAACCCGCTCAAGTTCCTGCTCGATTGGGCTGATCGCTCGCGGATCTGGAAGAAAGGCGCGGACGGCCACGAACCGCCGTTCATTCACCTGATCCAAGGCATGTTCGTCGATGCTGACACGGGGCCGGCGCCGGCGAGCGTCGACGATCGCATGCTCGAGGCGCTCAACCGCAACACGGCGGCGCTCGAACGGGTGGCACTGGTGCTCGAGCGGCTCAATCCCGATCGCCAAAAGAGCAGTACCGATCGATGCGCCCGTTGCCATCACGCGCGCGCAGTTCATGGCGAGGCGATGATCAGCGGCGAATCTACGCGCTGCACGTTTGGCGGCTTTCTTGAGGGCAGGCGAAACGACTGCGTTTGCCCGGAATTCTTGGAACCGTCATGATCGCCAGGGTGACAGAATCGAGGCGCCGGCAAGGTCGACCACGGGGCGAGATCGCGCCAGGCGTCAACGGCAAGCTGTCGGCCGAGAAAGCCCGGGCGATCCTTGAGCTCGATCTCGAGGGGCTGCAGCGGGTAGAGATTGCGGAGCGGCTTGGGATCCATCACCAGACCGTTCGCAATTACCTGCGCAAAGCAAACCGAGTACCGCGACCTGCTGCCACATGAGGATCGAGGCCAAGCACGCCGGCGCTTGCACTGCCTGCGCTCGACCGTTCGACGCAGGTGCAACCGTCGAATGGGATCTCAAGTTCGGCGCGCGCTGTGAGGCGTGTGCCGAGGCTCGGCGCTATCCCGAGCGCCGCAACAGTTACGCCGATTGGTGCAAGGCGTGCGATGCGTTCTGCGCGCCTGGTACGGGACTGCTCGAGCCAGAAGGCGCAACGGAGTTCAGCGTCAGGTGCGCCGATCGCCGTGGGTGCGACGCTCGAGCAGCTCGACGAAAGGAAACCACGTGAGCAACGAAATACACATCGTTGCGACGCTGACGCGAATCGCGGCGGCGCTCGACTGGATCGGCCTGATGCTGCTGATCGTCGCGCTCGTTCAGATGGCCAACTGCGCCGGGTGCGGCCACAAATGAGCACGGGTCAACAAGCGTTGCTGGAGCTCGACAAATGAACGAACTGATTTGGCTGCCGATCTTCTTCGGGTCTCTCGCGTTTTGCGTAGCGAAGGCCGCGCAGTGGATCCACAAAGGGCACCAACGGGAGCTGAAAGAAGCGCGCAAGGTCTACGAGCTCGTCGACGCCGCCATTCGACACGAAACCGAGCGACAGCGCGCGCAGGCCGTTTCGGCAGTGCGTGAATCGCAGGCCAGAGAGCTCGCGCGCGACGTCGAGCAGCTCGAGCACGACCTGCGGATCGAGCGCGATCCGTGGGCGCGCGTGCTCAGTCCGAGCAACAGAAGCGTGCTCGTCGCGAATGGGCCTGAGCTTCCGCGACCACCGCCGACACTTGTGCCAGGCCCGGGTCGCAAGGTGAGATCATGATGCAGCCGAACGATCTGACGGTGAGGGCCGAATGCTTCTGGTGCCTGCGCAAGGTGCTCTGCCAGGTGAACCCGCGCGGCCAGTTCGTCTGCCTCGACGTCGCCGAATGCTGGCGGCTGCACGACGAGCGCATTGGCAAGGCGCCGGGCGGCTACGTCAACAACCCCAAGCGCAAGATCATCAACATCAGAAAGAGGCTCGACGGTGACCGTGAACGCGTGGACGGAACGAAACGCAGCGCTCGAAAAGGCAAAGGGCGGGCTCGCTCGAGCAGCCGGCGCGCTGGCGACTGATGCCCCGCGTACGGAGCGCATCGCAGTGGCCATGCTTGAGGCCGGCTTCGCAATGCTGAAGCTCGCGCAGGCCGATACTGACGAGCGGGCGCTGAAGATGGCGCGCGAGATTCTTGCGGCCCTCACCGACGCGCGCGAATCCCCCCGGGTCAATCCTCCCGTTTCGACCCCGGGGGGCGCATCGTT
>Ga0335069_10010353_pt1 | contig 13214 bp, 7 predicted proteins | sample Lox_Sample_11_FD_206714 | JGI IMG/M metagenome (GOLD analysis project Ga0335069, IMG submission 206714) | Soil microbial communities from Loxahatchee National Wildlife Refuge, Florida, United States - Lox_Sample_1.1 | ecosystem: Environmental > Terrestrial > Soil > Wetlands | place: USA: Florida... | reverse complement strand
TCCGCTGGATCGAACCGCGACCGGGAAGCCGCCGACATGCTCGACCCAGGCGCCGAGTTGGTCGTTTGAGACCGCCGTGAGGTCGAAATCGGGCCGGATGACGAAGCCTGGCGGCACCGGGAATCCGGCTTCGACCAGTTCGTGCAGGGCAGCGGCCTTGCCGCCGCCGGCGGCGACCTCGAAGTCATTGGAGCCCAGGAACATCGGTAAGTATTGCGGCATCGGGGGTGCTCCTGACATCGCTTGGTACGGAACGAAGTTGTGCCTGGCCGCCAGGGCGCGCGCGGCGAGGACACCGCCGGCGGTGAGCCCGCCGTAGGACGGGCTGGGCGTCGCGGGTTCGAATCCGAGCAGAACCGCCTCCGCGATACACGAATACAAGACCCCTGGTGGCAGGTTCATGCCGGGAAAATTGGGAGCCTGTCCCGATGGCAGCAGCATCTTGCCGCCGGAGATTACGGTCGCGTTCGGCAGGGCCGTGACGGCGGGGTGCACGTCGCCGGGGACCGCGAGGTCGTAGACGACGACGTTCGGTTCGTCGGCGATACATTCGGGCCCGATGACGGGTACCGGCGAGTTGGTAGCGGTGATGACCACCCGACAATCGCGGAGTGCGGTCATGTCTTCGCTGACCGTGACTGTCGCGGTGTCGAGCCGGTCGGCGATGCGGCGCAACCGAGACGCCGACCCCGGCCTGCCGACCAGCACTACCGAATCGCTATGGGGCGCAAGGAGCTCCGTCAGCGCGGCGCCCATGTTGCCGATCGCGCCGACGACACCGACGCGGCGCTGTCCGGCATCGAGACGGACGAGTTCCCCGCGTAGCAGCTCGTACGCGCAGGCCACGGTGAGCGAGTTGCCGGAGGTGACCCGTACGGCGTCCTCGACGACGTCGCGCGACGCGTCGGTGACGATAGACGTGTAGCCGCCGAGACCGATCACCGAAGCCCCGAGTCGCACCGCAAGTTCGACGCCTTCGAGCACCATGTCTCGCACCGCCCGCCGGTGACCTGCCTGCAGGCTTTGCACGGCCTGCGCAGCCGTGAGCGGTACCGCGATCAGACAGACTTCGACCTGATCGTGCGATGCCGAGGAGACCAGCTGCCGGGTGACTTCGAACGGTGCCAACTCGCCCCGCATCCGGTCGAGCGCTGCGGCACATTGAGCGTCGGACCATCGCGCCAACTCGGGCGCCAGGCATCGCAACGTCGCGGGCGTGTCGAGGTTGGCCAGGAAGGCGACCCGCGGTGGCCCCGCCGAACCGGGTAGGCCCGATCCAACGGCAGGGCGGCTCGACGCGCGCAGGTGGTGTGGGGGCCGCCAGTCGGTTCGTGTCGGCTGGGTCAGGTGCTCCAGCAGGCTCGCGCAATCTTCGTTACAGATCAGCTCGGCCGTGTCCTCCAGCGCATCGACGAACCGGTCTTGATCTCGCTCGCTCAGGTAGGCGGACGGCTGCACGCGCAGTGTCGTCGGCGCGGAGAGCGTCGGCATGATCCTGATGCCGTGGCGATGCAGCATTGCGCCGGAAACGAGGAACCCGAATGCTTCGGGCTTGAGGAATTCGCGTAACAGACTCGACTTCGGTCGCGGAGGTGCCAATTCGATGCCGAGCAGCAGTCCGCGCCCGCGGACATCGACAATGACGTCAGGCCAACGCGCCGCCACGGCGTCGAGCCGATCGCGCAACCGTGTGCCGGTGACGGCGACTCGGTCCTGTACGTCTGCCAGCAGATCGAGCGCGGCCGCTGCGACGGCCGCCGAGTGATCGTCGTCGGCAAAGGTGGCCGTATGATGGCGACCGAAGTCGTCGACATAACGATCGGACCGCACCAGCATCGCGGAGATCTTCGCCAGCCCGCCTCCCAACGACTTCGACAGCAGGTAGTAGTCGGCCTTCACGCCTGACGGCTCCGAGGCGAGGAACGTGCCGGTACGGCCCATGCCGCACTGGATCTCGTCGAATACGAGCGCAGCGTCGTGACGGTCCGCCAGCGCTCGCATGGCCGCCAACGTCGCCACAGGCACCTCGCGGATGCCGCCTTCCCCTTGAATAGGCTCGACGAAGCAGGCCGCCACCGACGAGACGTGGCGAACCCTCGGTTGTGGGATTCCCGCGTGGTCGAAGGACACCGTAAATATCGGTGTTCGCTCGCGGTCGAGCGCGTCGACGATGTCCGTTGATTCCCAACTGTCGACCCGCACGCTGCGCGGACCATGCACCCGCAGATCCTCGGGAACGTTGACCCAGTCGGTGAGCATCCCGGCGGCCGCGGTTCTACCATGAAACGCGCCGCCGAGCGAGACGAACACGGGCTCGGTTGCCCGCATCTGCGCGACGGTCGCGAGTGACGACTCCAACACCGCCGCACACGAACGGGCTTCGCCAGACCCGGTGTTCAACAGCATCCGGTCGGCGCCGTCGCCGCGCGCGCGGCGCAGCGACCCGGCCAGCTCGTCGTGCACTGCGGCAAGGCGCCGGGCGCGTTCGATGGTCGCGTGTTTCACAGCTGCTTCCGTCGCGTCGGCACCGGTGCTGCCGAACGTGACCACGTATTCAGTTCCGGTCGACCGCCCAACGAGTGCCGACAACCGTGCAGCGAGTCGGGCCGATTCGGAACGGATGCTTGCCTGGGCGTTGAATGGCAGCCGTTGCGTGAGGCAATCCTGCGCGGCGCGAACGAGCGCCGGATGGTGGTGCCCGAAGAGTGACGCGCCGAGCCCGCCGACCAGATCCAGCACCGAATGGTTTTCGCCCACAGGAGATTCCAAGAACAAGGTATCGCCTGCTGCGGCGCGGTATTGCACATCGAGGCCGAAGGCGCGCAGCGTCCGGGCCAGACCCGGACGCGAGTACGCGGCGAACAATTCGTTGCAGTCGTTGCGGTCCACCGCGCGCCCTAACTCTGCGCCAGCTTGGCGGATATTCGCTGCGCGACGTCGCGCAGCGTCTCCATGACCGCGGCTTCCTCGTCCGAGATCTCAACGAGGAACAACGTTTCCAGGTCGACGATCAATTCGGCGGCACGCACGGAGTCAAGGCCGTAGTCGACGAGCGGCGCATCCGGTTCGAGTTCGGTTACTTGCAGGTGGGACCCGATCAATTCGCCGATCGCCGTCGTGATATCGCCGCTGGTCATCGGCTTTCATCCTCTGATTCGTCAAGGCGCTCGACGACACCTGTCGCACCGTCGAGCCGTACCCGCTCCCCGTCGCGGACTGTCGCCATCAGGCCGGGCACACCGACAACGGCCGGAATGCCGAGTTCGCGTGCCAGCACCGCGGAGTGCGACAGGATGCTGCCTCGCTCGATGAGCAGCCCCTTGACGCTCGGGAACAGCGGGCCCCAGCCGGGATCGGTGCGTACCGTTGTCAGTATCTTGCCGGCGACGTCCAGGTCGTCGTCGGACTGCAGGACAATTCGGAGCGCGCCTTCGGCCAAGCCCGGGCAGCATCCGGTGCCGCGCAGTATCCGGCGACCCGCATCGACGGCCTCGCCCTGAGGTACCACACGGCGCGCCCCGTAGGGCGTGCCGAACGTCTCGAACTGGTTCGGCGGCTCCGTGTGCTGGTACCGGGCGAACTCCGCCGCACGAAAGTGGGCGAGTCCGGGCAGGTCCGTGGTGAGGGCACGTCCCTCCACCAGCGCGCTGATCTCGTCCATGCCCAGGTAGTAGACGTCGCTCTGCTCGGCGAGAAACCCCGCCTCGTGGAGCCGCCGACCGACCTCGTGGTAGATGCCTCGCCCGACTCCGATCAGGCGGGTGCGAGTGAAACGCATGGCCTCCCGGTCCTTGACTGCGAGGCGCGCGTTCCGCAGCGCACGGGCCAGCCGGCGGCGGCGAAAGCGCGGAAGCGACTGCAGCGCTTCGCGTTCCAGCTCGTTACGCCGCTCGTGCCGGGCTCGCTCGAGTTGGTTTGCGTCGATTGCTTCGTCACCGACATAGTTTCGCAGCACCTTTGCGAGAAACGACGGATCCTGGCGCAGCGAGACGGTTTCCAGCTTCTGCTCTCCCATGCAGCGGTCGCCGTATCGCTCGATGAACTCGTCGAGCTCGACCGCCAGTTCGGGTGACCGGTCGCGCACAGCGCCGAACGCTGCGCTTGGTGTGCCCTCGGCCAACGCAGCGACGAGCGCCGGATCCTTGCGGATGCGCTCCGAAAACCGCATCAGCCGTATCGTCGGCTCCAGTGATTCGATCGCCTCCTCGGCGGCGAGCAGGCCCGCGACGATCTCCTCGGCGTCATCACCGGCGACGCTCGCGAGCAGTCTGCGAGCGCGGCCCGCCTGGTTACTCAGGTAGAGGTCGTTCAGCATCTGCATGGCCCATCGGTCGAACAAGGGCAAGGCCCGCTCGGCCAGCCCCAGCAGGTCGCGTAGGTCGGTTGCCGCCGCCAAATCGCGTTCGATCCGCCTGATTTCCCGCCCCACTTCGACCTGGAATCGCCGTATCCGCGCACCCCGACTGCGGATCTGCCAGGCTAAGCGCACCACGACCGGAATTAGCCGGGGCAGCCGCCGTAGCTGCTCCGCACGGGTCGGATGGATGCCCTCGATGAAGTCGACCGGGTGTTCCACACCGAGCATCTTCTCGACGTCTTCCTTGTTGCGGTTGAACGCCGGGCCCAGTTGGAGTAACCGATACCAGTTTTCGATGTTGTAGTACACGCGACCGTCGATAAGGCCAACCATGTTGCGTAGCACCGGGCGGTGCTCCTCGATGGTCTGCTCGTCGACGCCGACCGTCCGCAGCGTCTGGCGCAAGATCCTTTCGTATGCCGCGACGGCCCAAGAGAACGTGAGAGGCGTCGTGACACCGTTGAAGCTTTCCTGGATGTTGCTGTTGTCCCACACGCTTCGCCAATCGCCGAGCAAAGCGGGATTCGGCATTGCCGGCTTCGTGAGCGCGGTGATCGGCCGGGTCTGCAGCAGCACCAGGTCGCCGTTGCGAAGGGTCCACTCGATGTCCTGGGGTGCGCCGAGCGCCTCTGCCGCCCGCACTCCTTGGCGCGCCAGCCCGGCGGCCGACACGGGGTCGAGGCAGCGAACGGTTCGGCGGTCGGTTTCGACCGCCTCCTCTCGAGTCCCTCCAGCAGGATCGCGGACGACTCGAATATCCTTGTCCGCCACGGTGATCGACAGTTCGCGCCCATCGCGGGAAAGCACGATCTTGTCGGCGTTGCACGCGCCGCTGACGATACCCTCACCGAGACCCCAGCATGCGTTGACCACTAGCTCGTCAGGCGATCCCGACACCGGATCCTGTGTGAACAGCACGCCCGAGACGTCGCCTTCGACCATCTCCTGGATGATCACCGCTACCGCCGGAACTGCGGCCGCACCGCGCAGTTCGTGCCGATACGCGAGGGCACGAGCGTTGAAGGCCGACGCCCAGCAACGCCGGATCGCATCGAATACCTGCTGGGGCTCGTGGAGGAACAGGAACGACTCGTATATGCCCGCGAAGGAGTGCGCCCCACTGTCCTCGCCGACGACCGAGCTGCGCACGGCGATCGAACCGCGGTCGGCAACCACCGACTTGATCTCGTCGGTAAGCGCTCGATCGAGTGGAATCTCCTTGATTGCCTTTCGCAAGCGCTCGGCAGCCGCCTCGACATCGGCACCGCCGACGGTCGTTTCGTTCACGAGATCCTGAAGCCCCGCACGACGGAGGTGGTCCTCGCACACCTCGACTGGGACAACGGTCCACCACGGCACGTGCAGGCCTGCGCGCATCAACGACGCGAGTCCGATGGTCTTCCCGCCAACCCGGCCGACACCCGCCTGGACGGCGAGCGATGAGTCGAGCAGCATGCCCATCGTTACCGCCCCGCCGCCAGCGTCACTCCGACGACCAGCTGCACTAACAGGCACGCGACCAGCGCCGACGTTGCTACCGTCTTCGCACGCAGCCGAGACGGACCGTCGGCGAACCGGAGCGAAGCCGCTAGCGGAAGCACCTGCGTCGCCACAAGCAACCCGTATGCCATGCGCGATCCGGAACCGAGCTCATGCAACAACGCGCCGGCGATGAGGGCCGTCGCGGCACCGAGCACGACCAAAACCGCGACCGTGCCACGCAGCCCGAACGAGCGTGTCCAGGAACTGGACGGCTTGGTGTAGTCGACGACCGTTGGCCGCTCGTCCTCCGGTGTTCGGGACTTCCGCCCGACTTCCACCACTTCGGCACTCAAGGCATAGAAGCCCACCAGCCAGGCCGTCGTGCCCGGCAGTGGACGGCCGCCCGCACCCAGCTGCGCGATCCACAACGCTATGAGGGCCACGGTCGGCAGGAACGTCAACGCGTAGATCACCCGGCGTTCGTAGAGCCATGCATGGATCGGCCTGACGCGCGATGTTATCCACGAATGCAGCGCTATAACGGCGACCAGGACGACCCACCACCTGGTGACCTTTCCGAAGCCGTGGTCAACGAAGAGCGAGACCACGAGCTGAACGACAAAACACACACCGCCGATCACCGCAAGGTGCCGCAACGTCACCAGGTCCCGCTGCAGCACGCGCTCCGGATAATGCGCACTGTCATGGTCGAAGTCGATGTGGTCGTCGATGACGCGCAGCATCAAGAACAAGGCAACGAATGCGGCAAAGCCCAGGAAATCCTGCAGCAGCAATCGAGGCGGCATGCCGGTGAGGGCCTTTCCGGACTCGACGACCGCTAGGTAGAGGGGAAACACCCCGAACGGCTGAAACGGCGGAAACCGCTCCACCATGAAAGCGCTCAATCTCTTTACGAGCGGCGACTGCTCGGAAACGTTCAACACCATAACGCCATTCGCTTTCTTAGCCTTTTGCGTGTCGCCGTCATTCTCATCGCACCCTGAAAGCCCGCTTGCCCAGACCGTTCCATCGTGGCGCTGCTCAGGGTCGAGGGTTAGAGGCGAAGGTCCCCCCTCCGTGGGCCGTTTGGGCATCGTGTCGGGACCATTGCCTGGTAAGCAACGCAGCACTGGCGCTTCGGCTGGTGCAGCACTTGCGGCTGGCCACCGACGAGATCAGCGTCTGGCGTCGAGCCCCCAAAGCAGCCACGCCGCCAGCGGTGCGATCACGGGACTCGGCACGCACCAGTCGTAGGAGACGGACTGAAAACGGTTGTGTCCCAATCGATCCTGAGCGCGCCCGCACTCACAGTCGATTCCCTCTCATGTGCGCTGCAGCTGACGTCGACCTTGAGTTCGTCGATATACGCTGGCTCGGTGTACATTTCGGCATAGATGGTTCGCGTACTGCCCGATCCAGCTTGCTCGGGCCGCAGTAGGGTAGCGGGTTGACATGCGGACCTCTCCTCTCAATGGACCGCGAGAATCTCGTCGATGGTCGGCAAGGGCGAACCGAGGTAGCCTGCATCCAGGCAATGGTCCAACAGGATCCGTAGGTAATCCTTGCCGGTCGCCGGAAGCGGCCGGCCGAGCAGTTCGACGGCGTTCGTGGCATCGAAGGTGAGTCGACGGTCGAAGTAGCTCGTGTATTGGGCACCGATACGCAGGTAGTACTCCCGCTCGACGCCGTCGAGTTCGTCGGGGGAGAAGCTGGCGTGTGGTACGAAGGTCGCTACCTCGAACGATGGGTACTCGGCTAATACGTCGGACACCGCTCGAAGAGAGATCGCCTCGACCCCGACCGCGTGAAACGTCCGACCCGCTGCCGAGTCGATGTGTGCGATGGCGGCGACGACCACATCGGCGACGTGGTCGACGGGAACCAGCGAGAGCGTGGCCTCGTAGCGCCCCGGCAGGGTGCGCAACTTGCCTTCGACGATCAACTTGAGCACGGTGTAGAAGTTCTTATAGTCACGGATGGCGCCGGTCTCGGTGGCTCCGGTCACGATCCCAGGCCTGATGATCGTCCAGCGGAGGCCGTCGGCCGCCCTGACGAGTTGCTCGGCGTGGAACTTGCTGCGTTCGTACCCGTTTCCGAACGATTGGCCACGGTCGAATTCACTTTCACGCACGGTACCATCACGGCGTCCACAGACGTACGCGGTGCTGACATGAACGAGCGGGACGTCCAGTCGCCGCCCGAGAGCGATCGCGTTCCGAGTGGCGCCGATGTTGAGCTCGTCGTACACGCGATCCGGCGCGTTGAACGCCGTTGTCGCCGCGCAGTGGACGATACACCCGACGGTATGGGTCAACGCCGTCGAAACCTTCTCGTCGAGACCGAATCGCACAATGCGAACGTCGCCGGCGACATGACGCACCTTGTTGCTCGCTGCGATAGCACGGCCGTCGTTGGCGACAATTCGCGGCCTCCGGTGCGTCACCGCGACCACGGGTCGATTCATTGCGACCAAGCGTTTGACCACCTCAGCGCCGACCAAACCCGTTGCGCCGGTGACGAGGACGGCGTCCCGGCTCACGGCTTCAACCCGTTGTGGCTCGCGCCGGCGGTCACCAGAGCGATCACGTCGCCGACGGTATGCACGCCGGTCAGCTGTTCCGGCAGCTGTCTGGGCAGCCCGAATTTCCGTTCAAGGACGACGGTCAATTCCATCAGGCGCACGGAGTCGTATCCAAGATCGTCGATCAGCCGAAGGTCTGCGGCGGGATTCGCCCCGGGGGCCTCGTCCGTTGGAGCCATCGCGACGATCAGGCGCACAGCGGTGTCGTGGATGGTTTCGATCATGTCGAGCCCTTCCTTTCGCTTAGATGTGGTTGGGCGCCACCGGACGTCAGCAGGTCTCTCGCCTCGTCGATTGGAAGATCGGCGTCGAGGTAGGCGCCGAGGCGTAACCAGTCGTAACCGAGCGCGAGCGTGCGCCGCCATTGCTCCCGGGAGTCGAATGACGCCGGGAAGTCCACTCCCGCAACGGTCCTGAACGTGTCGACCATGTCGTCGAGCACCGCCAATGCCGTCGGCCCGTCGTCTTCGCGGCCGTCCTCGCGGGCGAAGTAGATTCGGAGCGCTTGTTGCAGCCGCTCGAGAAGCTGCTCACGACTCTCAAACTGATCGGGCACGATTCGCCGCACCGTCGCGACTGCGGCCACGTCGGCCGGGAGTGGCACGACGCCGAAGGCGGACACCAGCATTCGCACGGACGCCCCGATGAGCCGTCGTGCCGCGATGTCAGCGACCCGGCCCTGGTCGTTCTTGATCGCGCCGACGAGATCCTCCCTCGCGTTTTCCATCACGACGTTCGACCAGATGAGATTCATCCCGCACTCCGCGAACCGGCGTGCGGACAATGGGTGGAGCGTGGCGGTGCGCCGCTCGTCCCGGTTCGCGCCGGTGATACCGAGCGACGGGACGCCGGCAGTCGGCGGGCAGGTGTATGGACGGACCGCGTCGCACATCGCGACGGCGGGCTTGATCGGGCCGGCACCACTCCATCGCAAACCGACGAAGCCGAGTCGAACGAACTCGGCAAGATGCGGCCCGATGGCAGCCGACGTCCGGCGGTTGACCTCGTCGAGGGAGCGGCCGAAAACCACCGAGCGCCATGCTCGTGCACCGTCTTCCGAGAGTGCGAACACGTCGCGGTCGTCACGCACGACGTGCAGCCGCGCACCGATCGGCCAGGTCGTCACCCCAGGTACGCGGGCGAGCCGGACCGCATGCGGATCGTTGACCACCGACGGCACACCCAGCGAGGCAGCCAGATCGACGACCTCGTCGAGCAGCCCACCGCAGCCAGACTCGGTGTGCTCGGCGCGGGCCAGTTCGCCGTCGAGCAGGAGATACCGGCGGACCAGTTCGTGCGCGTCGATCCGATCCAATTGCATTGCGAGCCATTTAGTCTCGAGGTATCCCTCGCCATTGGCTGCGGCCCAGGCCTTCGCTGCCTGCTGCAGCCCGTCGCGGGCCCACCCGAGGGCGTCGGGCGTCGCGCCGATCGCCGCCATCGCGACGGCCTGACGCAACGACTGCTCGGCACGTGCGGTCCACCATCGGCGCATCAGCTCGGTGAAGGCCGGGTACGAAAGCACATCGCGCAGGGCTTCCACACGGGCCCGCGCGCTCCCGGCACGAATGATCGAGGCCCGCAGAAAGCGCTGGCATCGGTTCAGCAGATCCTTGTCGATCTGGGGCGTCGTGTTTTCGGTTGCTGCCACTTGCGCGGCGTGCTCGAGCTGTGATCGCAGCTGCGCGATCGAGCGGCTGCGGACCTCGACGCGGCGACCGTCCACGAAGAGCACCGTCGGCATCGTCGGCGCCTCCTCGTCGCCCGGGGTGATAACGAGAAAGTCGACGTCGGATCCCTCGTTTGCGAAGCCTTCGGCGATCGACCCTTCGATCAACACCGTGGCCTCCTCGGCGACGTCGACAACCTCGAGTGTGCGGGCGAGCAACTCGGCAATGACGTTGTCGGACAGCATCATTGTCCGATCGCGTCCGGCGTCGGCGACCGCCGTTCCTGCGTCGGCCGGCGTTGCAGAATCATGGACGACGACGTCGCTGCCGAGCTCGCCCGATTCGAGCAGCTGCCACATGTGCGTGCGACGAGGCTTTCCGCTCGTGGTCCGCCTGATCAGCCCTCGACGACCGGTCACAATCCGCACCGAGTGGGCCGGACCTAGGTGAGCGCGTAGAACGCGGCGGATCGAAGGAATGCAGTCGGCGCTGGAGTTCTCGACGAACACCGCGATACCCTGCGAGCCTACGCAGACCATCGCTACCGCACAGATCCTGTTCTTGGCGATGCCGGTCTCGTGCGCGATGCGGCTCTCGACATCCTCCATGAACACGGACTTGCCACGAACCTTGACGGCCGAACCCATCCGGCCGAGCACGTACAGCTGCCCGCCGCGGCGGAATCCCGCATCACCGGAATACAACTCACCGCCGATGAATCTGGTCGTGCCCGACGAGTCCAGGGGTCCAGAGTCACCCCGATATCCCGCTGCCACCGAGTTCCCGGTCACAACGACCTCGCCTAGCACCCCATCGGGCAGTTCGACGCCGAACGCGTCGACGATTCGGACTGTCGAGCCGGGAGGCGGTTCGCCGAGTCCGACCATCCAGCCGGCGCCGGCAAACGCACGCTCGCCGAAGTCGTGCTCCTCCAGCACGGTGACTGGCTTGTCCAGTCGCAGAGTCGAACTGTCGATCCGCAGCGCGCTGACAGGGCGGCCACTGGCTGTCGTCGAGGCCATCAGGGTCGCCTCGGCAAGCCCATAGGCGGGACGATAGGCGGCCGGCGTAAATCCTGTGGTCGCAAGGAGTTGTGAAAACGCTTGCAAATGCGCCACGTCGATCGGCTCAGCGCCGATGGTTAGTGACCGCCAGCCCGACAGGTCGAGGTCCGACACTTCGTCGGGAGTGACGCGCCGCGTGGTGTACGCGAGGCCGAAGGAGGGGGAAGCGGTGTGTTGAGCGTGTTGCATGGCGCGGATCCACCGCAGCGGATCGCGGACGAACTGATCCGGTCGCATCAGGTAGAGGTTGCCTTGGTTCGCCACCGTAGTGAGGAGGGTGCCGATGAGTCCCATGTCGTGGTACAGGGGCAGCCACGACGTGGTGGCGTCGCCGTTGCGCCACGCTATCGCCGAGTTGATCTGGGCGATGTTTGCGTTCAGATTCTGCCAGCTGATCGGGATCCCGCGAGGCGAGCCAGTCGACCCGGAGGTGAACTGCACCATGGCGAACCTGGCTGGATCGGTCGAATGGCCCACCGGTACAGCCTCGTTCGCGGACGCTTCGTCAAGAACTAGCGGTCGCCTTGATATTCCAGCTTTGGCCATCGCCCGATCGACGACATCCTTCTGGTCGCAGGACGTCGCGACCACCGCGGCGCCCGAGCCAGCGATGACGGCCGAGATGTGATCGATATACTCGTTGCCGTCGGCGAAGGTCGGTGGGGCGATGAGAGTGAGCGTGCCACCGCACAGCCATACTGCGTAAATCGATGCGATACAAAGATGACTGGTCGGAAGGATCAGGCACGCGCCGTCGGAACGGCGCAGCCCAGATGCTCGGAGCACCTCTGCCACTCGGCGCGCTTGATCGGCGATCCCCTGATATGTTCGGAATTCCCAACCTTCGTCTTCGTCGGCCAAATGAATCCCCGCATCGGCTGCGGGCTTGCCGAGCCAGTCGTAGATTACCGAAGCGCTGTCAACCGAAAGATTTCGTGCGTTGGAAACCATCTTGCGCTCATTCCCGACGGACACTGCAGCCGAGGCTCATATGCTGTCGATCGATCGCCGATTCCTGCGTTGGTCCATGGCCGGCCATGCGAACCGATGTGTCGGGCCGACAATTCGCATCGGGGTCGTAGTGCGCTAGGAATTTCGCCATCCGATCACCCAACGGTCCAGTAACCACAACTGGCCGTCGCGCAATCGAGCCAAGGGCCGCGCGGCGCTCGTGCGAGACAGGACTCGGGATTGCGCTGGCGCATTTTTCCTCCGTCGATGAGGGCTGCTTCGCCTAATATGACCAGCCCTGAACGTCCGGTGTAGGGGCGAAAGTCCCCGACCGTTGAGTCGTTCGGCGTCACCTTTCTTCGCGTCGCTCCGAGCGAGTCCAATGGTCGCCTTACGCCTTTGTGAAGTCATCGGTGTACCCATGAACCGCGCTTGCGGCCGTTTCGGGTTTGGCGACCGTTTCCGGGGAGTCGCCCCGGGTCTGGTTTTGTGGGAGCGCAGGCCCAGTTTCGGCAGGGGGTCGGAGATGCCGATGAGGCGTGGCAGGCAGCACAGTCCAAGCCCGGCTCCGACTCCCATACCCGCGCTACCGCGACGTGCGGCGTCTTGTGGACGCAGTCCCTCGAGCGCCCAGCCAAAAAGGGGCAAAAGGCCCTTCATGTTCGACGAGCCCAGCTTTCCGCAATTGGCCGAGCGGTATGAGCTCATTGCACCGCGGTCGGCTCACTTACCACTCCGCCAAACAAACGTCAGGCGCCGATCCGGCGATCGATCTGATCTCCACGCGTCGAGTTCGAGAATCGACTCACCACACGGCATTAACCGCCTGACCCTCTGCCCACCGTCGGGCGTCAACCCCCAGGCGATAGACCACTTTCTAGCCCCTCTGCGAGCCCAAACGTGAGCTCCTTCAATCGAAGTCCACCGACCTATTCAGATGTTGGCGCCGGTATCATGTGGTCACGGCTGCCGAACAGATCGCGGGCATCGTCAAGTTATTTGAGAATGCGTGTGACGCAGTCGATGTGAGTGTACTCGGAGGGCAATCTGTTGACTGACTGTGCCTTTCATGCCGCCGCAGCGGCTGTGATTTCGTGCCAAATCGTGAA
>Ga0335069_10010351_pt1 | contig 13215 bp, 27 predicted proteins | sample Lox_Sample_11_FD_206714 | JGI IMG/M metagenome (GOLD analysis project Ga0335069, IMG submission 206714) | Soil microbial communities from Loxahatchee National Wildlife Refuge, Florida, United States - Lox_Sample_1.1 | ecosystem: Environmental > Terrestrial > Soil > Wetlands | place: USA... | reverse complement strand
AAGTCAATTTTATGATTATAAATTCTTTAAATTAATTGAAACCAAAGAAGATCAAGCCGAATTAAAAGAAAGAGAAAAAGATGGTTTGGCAGTTATTGACAAAATTAATAAAAATTTTGATAAATTTAAACAAGATGCCAAAGGAGAAATTCTTAAATATAAAGAATTTTGGGAAGAAAATAAACAGGCAAAAGAAGCATTTTCAGAAAATGGAAATATTTATAAATTCTTTGATGGTGACTATGTTGTTGGCGTATTGGAACTTCCAGCAGAAAAATTATCTGATGGTAGCATAGATGGTGGCATGGGAGCAGTGGAAGGCCCACAAGAAGAAATTATTGAGGGAAAAGAAATTACTGAGGCAGAAGAGACTAAAGATGATTTAGGTTTAGATCTTAGATCTCCAGAAGAAAAGCCCGAAGAACAAAATAATCTAGGAGATTTGGGAAATTTAGAAACTCCTGCACAACCAGGAGAAGAAAATCCAGAAAATCCTGAACAACCTGAAAAACCAGAAGAAAAACCTGTTGATTTATCATCTCCCCAAAAATATTTTGTTGTATATGATATGAGTGGAGGAGAAAGAGAAGAAATTTTTAGATGTGGTTCCAATAATGTTGTAAATTCATTTAATTCATTTTATAATGATACCTTTAAAGGCGCAATGAAAGACATTATTCTTAAATATCAAGAACAAAAAGCTACAGAAAAACAAGAAGCTGAAAAATCAGAAAAGAAAAAAATAGAAACAGAAAAAGATAAAAAACTTAAAAAATTCTTAGGCAAAGAATCTACTAAAGAATCTCCAAAAGAATCTAAAGAAAAAGAAGATTAATTTATGAAAAAATTAGTTAAAGAAAGTTTAATTACAGAGAATACTAAAAATTATAATTTTAATTGGTATGTAAATGAAATTTTTGAGATTTTAAAATCTCCTGATTTTAATTTAGAACCAGAAGAAGCAAATGAATTGCGCGATTTAATTGTTACTCGCTATAGAAAACTTTTAATTGAATTTTTTGAGGGTGAAGAATCTCCCTATGCTGCAGCTGATAATTTTTATCAATTATATGCTCAAAATACAGTAGCTGGAAGAGATATTGAAATTAAACTTCAAGAACCTGAAGAAGAAGAAAAAGAACCTGATTATTCTAAAATGAGTAAATATGATATTCACAGAGAAATAGATAAAGCTTTAGATTCTGGAGATACTAAATTACTTAAAAAACTTCAACCCTTTGTTAAAGAACATTTTCTAAAGAAAAAAATAGAAACTTTTTTAAACGAAAGTAAGGAACTTTAAAAGTTCCTTTTCGTGTTTTTTTTAACAAAACTTTAACTGATTTAAAACGTATAACATTCGAATTTTAGTTAATATTACATAATATTTTGATGATAGGGCCAAAATACAAGAACTTAAGGCTAGAATCGCAGAACTAAAAAAGGAGGAATGAATATGATAAAATATTGGCACAAATTACCACAAAGCAAAATTGATGAACTAATCAATTCTGGGACCACCATCGGCTTCGTATTAGACCATTATAAGCAACCATCTTGGTGTGGTTATCCAAACGCACTAGCTGGAGCTGCCGGATGTTGGTCTTTAAACGATAATTCAAAAAATGGGACAAGAACAGAAATATCACGCAAATTCTGCAAAACTTGTGATTGTTATGAAAAAGAAAAAAACATTTGATTCTAAGCCGGTTTGCCCACGTTGCGGCTATAAGAACTTTGTTGGTTATACCGGATTCGGCGAAACCTATGCTTGTGATAGGTGCGGGTGTAATTTTACAGCGTTTTATCCTAAAAAACATAAGCCATGAAAACAGAAGAGGAAATATTAAAAGAGATAAAAGGTATTCCAAGGGAAGGCACTATTCATCCCTCTTCATCAATGTTATGTGTTACAGCTCTTGAAGCAATGAAAAGATGTTCCGCCCAGAAGGATGTGCTGATTGAGGCACAGGAGGAGTTGATTAAGTTGTATGGGAAATGGTGGGATGATGACTTATGGCATGATGATGAGGGTATTCCGATGGATGAAAGACGCAAATTTATCCAAATATGCAGACGAATTAAAGAACTAAAAAAGGAGGAATGAATTATGAAAACTTGGAATGGATTGGTTCAAAGAGCCAAGGATACGCTAGAGGCTTTTTATGAAGATACAAGATGGATGAGGGGTGATGGGAGGTATAATCATCATCAACTTTCTAATGAAATCATTTTTATTCCCGAATCCCTTAGTAATTATGAAGATGCATTTTCTCCTAAAATAAAATTTCATACATTTCTCGTAGGTCTTTCTACGGCTAATTATAGTAGTTTTGAAAAAAATTAATCTTTAATAAAAAAGGAGGATATATGTACATTAAATTATCCAAAGGTAAGAGTGCCAAAAAGGGAAGGGTGTTTGGTTATTATAGATGCTCTGATTTTGTGCTAATTAGCTTATTCTTATTCCATGTAAGAATTATGCGGAACAAGGAAGCATATAATAATTTACCACAAGCTGGGTAGTTAATTAAGATGTTAACTAAGCCCGTTTTTCACCTTACCAGTATTGATAAATTCATGAAAGAAAAAATATTAGATTTATCCAATAAAAGATATGAGTTTATAAAAAAACAAACCGAATCTTTTAATGAAGATACCCTAGAATATGGATATGAACCAAAAGAAATTGATGTTTTAGGCAAAAAAATTCTAATTTTACTTAAAAAACATATGGAAATTTTGCCCGTTGAATTTATTATGGAAGAGCTTTCCAAACTAGGTTTTGCTCCAAATTTACTTTATGATGATAATGGTTGGTGGGCAATTACAGGTGATGGTATGCAAACTCTTGTAACTGATAGTCCTCAAGATATAGAAACTTCGTTTTTTGTTGAAGCATCAAACTGGAAACCCACAATTAAAGAAGCATTAAAACACTATTTAAAGATTTAATAGATGGAAAATTATTGTATTAAAGACTCCTATGTTTCCAGAACAGAGGAGCGATTTTTATCTCAAAAACTTGAGATTGCAAAGGATCAAAATTTAACCTATCGTTACGCTAAAAAAATAGCAGAAAATAAAGGCTATAAAAAAATTGCAGACGTGGGATGTGGTTCAGGATATTTACTATTAAAATATTTTAGAGAATATGATACTGTAGGCTATGATTTGCCTGGAAATATTTCTTGGCTTAAAGAAAAATATCCAGATAGAAAATGGGTTCTTTCAGATTTATCTGTAAAACCTGAAGAAACTCCAGATTTGGTAATTTGTGCTGATGTAATAGAGCATGTATTGGAACCCAATATATTTGTAAATTGGATTAAAAATTTGGGTGCAAAAGATTTTATTTTTTCTACACCCCAAAGAGATTTACTTAATCCCGTAAAACACCCTACCAATGGTCCTCCAGCAAACAAATATCACATAAGAGAATGGAATTTTTGGGAATTTAACGCATATCTTAGAAGATTTTTTCCTCTTATTGAAGATCATTATGAAAAAGGAATTCACCAAGTATTGCATGCAACGTTATGACAAAAAAAGAAATACAGAAAGAAGTTTCCAAGATGAAGGAAACAGATAAATATCTAATGGGAACAAAAGCCTATCATCTATTGGGAGATATATCTAGAAAAGAGTATGATTTATTTCATGCAAGGGGAGAATCAGATAATTATTGGATTGGCATGTGGGTAACTGGCTATGGATTTTTTAATGTTTGTTTTCCAAAAGAAACATCAAGAGAATTAACTTCAAAAGAAATAGAAAAATATAATAGTACGTACATACAGGTAGGTTCAGGTTATCCTGTTAAATTAAATGTTAAATGATTACAATAGTTACAACTCATAAATTTCCTATTTTTAAATTATTTTATGAACATCACTTGCATGATATTCTAAAAGAAAATCTTTTATTATATGTTGATAAGGAAGATGCAAGCGAATTTCGTAATATAGTGGATTCTACCAAAACTAAAATTTTTGATAGAAAAGATATTATAACTTTTTATGGTGATCTTTATTTGGCCAATGCTCCCTATTGTAAAAAAATGTATTTTATAAATATGATTGCATCCATGGGATTATTGGATAATGACTCTATTTATATGACAGATGATGATATATTGGTTTATGATAAATCTTTTGATGATATAGTTAATTCAGATAAATTTATTTATGATAAAGAGCCTTTTCCAAAGGTGGAAAGTAATTATCACAATTGGAAACCGGTATATGATTTTTTTAAAAATGAAATGGAAGGAACCCCTTTGCATACTAGAGCTACAAATTTCTTTGTTCCTAAAAATTATGCTGGAGAATTTTCTAAAATGTTTGTTAATAAATTTTCTAAATTTATTAGAATTTTAAAAAATGAATCTGCAACAATTGATAGATTAAATGCCAAATCAAAGAGTAAAAGAGGATGTGATTGGTCAGTATTTTACATTGAGGTTCCTTTCTTTGATGTGGTATTTTCTTCCATGAACCCAAATTATTTTAAATTTTTACCTTTTTATTGTGTAACCTATTCTGAACTTAGAAAACTTAAGGAAAAATATAGCATAGAAGATACTAATTCAGTGATGAAATATTTTTGCTATAGAAAATCCTATCCTCAAAAACAACCTCTTTTACATTTTAATGTGGTAAATAAAGAGGCTTTAATGACAGATAGTTTTAATCATATGAATAATTTAGAAATGGTGTATAAAACTATAGATGAATTACTTAGCCAAACACCACGTGAAGAAAAAAAATTAAAAGAAAAAATAGTAAAAAGATTATTTTAATGTTATGATATACTTATCCATAGACATAGAAACTACAGGCTTAAATCCCGAAACCTGCCAAATTTTAGAAATTGGAGCTATTTATGAAAATAGTAAAATTGCTCATCCTTTCGATACTATTCCAACATTTAGAGCAATTTTGGCTCATAATTTTATTCAGGGAGAGCCCAATGGCCTTAAAATGAATAACTCCTTGATAGAAAGCATTATAGATTATTCCACTGGAGATCGTTCCAATAATTTACCATTTTTTAATCCTGAAACAGTTTTAGACAGATTATTTGAATGGTATAGACATATATACATACAAAGGGAACATATGGAGCCTCAACATCTTATAAATGTTGCAGGAAAAAATTTTGGTAGCTTTGATTATCAATTTTTAAAAAAATTACCCAATAATACTCCCTATAATTTTAACCATAAAGTTTTAGACCCAGGTTCTTTATATTTTAATAATGAATTGGACTGGACTTTACCAGGACTAGATAAATGTAAAGAAAGAGCAGGAATTTCTGGAAAAGTATCTCATACTGCATTGGGAGATGCTTGGGATGTTATACAAGTTTTAAGATATGTTCTATGAGTAATAATAAATTAACCAATGACTTATTGTTTACCAATGATTTAAGAATTAATTTAAAACTTAAATTACACAATTTTTTAAAAAATGATAAATATGATTGGGGGGAAAATAGGAATGAACTCGGGGTCCAGTGTCAAGTTGATAATACTGGTAATGATTTAGTGTCCTTTTATAATATGTTTACTTCTGATGCTGTTGTTGAAATGCTTATTATTGATACTATAATTAATAATGAATTACAAAATTAAATGTGTTTAAAGAAAAAAATGTATGAGTAATTTAAGTCCCCGACAAGATGACTTAAGAATTAAATTACAAGATTTTTTTAAAAATGATGAATTTAATTATCAATGGTATGGTGCTATTGTTGAAATGATTATTTTTGATACTATAATTAAAAATGAATTAAAAAATTAAAATATATTTATGCTTGAAGAACTACAATTAGAATTGGATAAAGAATTAAATTTATCATTATCTCCTTTAACTCGTCCTTTAACTCATATTTTTTTACTCTTTGGAACTTTTGACAATATTGATGATATATCATTTTTTGATTGGCAAATACAAAAAGAAATAAGACATTAAACACACATTATATGATACAATTAGACAATACTGTAGAAAAATTTAAGAAAATTATCCTTGAAGAATTGGCTGAAGAAGGAATAATTTGTTGGATTGCCGGAGGCTCTGTAAGAGATCATTTTATGGGTTTGGCTGAAGCTAATACTGATTATGATCTATTTTTTCCCAATGAAACTGAATTCGATAGCGCTCTAGATTATTTTAGAAATTTAGATGGAGTTCAAATTAAATGGGAATCTAATAATGGAGTTAAATTAGTTTATAATAATAGAACTTTTGATTTGGTTAAAAAATTCTTTAATAATCCTCAAGAAACTATTGATGCCTTTGATTTTACAGTTTCTATGTTTGCTGTGGATATGAATAAAGTTTATTGGGGTGAATCATCTTTTATAGATTTGGCCAAAAGACAATTAATGATTAATAAAATAACTTATGCTGCAAGTTCATTGAGTAGAGCATTTCGCTATATGAAAAAAGGTTTTTCTATTTGTAAAGAAGAAACTGCTAAATTATTTTTTGCTATTCAAGATGAAGCATTAGTTGAAGAAAATAGCATGAAGGAAAAAATATCATTTAACGAACTATTGGAAGTAAGAAAACAAAGAAGAGAAGAAATGTTTTTTAATAACAATTTATCCGGAGATCTTTTTAGAGGTATAGATTAATTTTATGACAATTACATATAAATTTGACGGGATATCTTTATTAGAAGATTTTTTATATCTATATTTTTCAGAACAACTGGGGTTTAATTGGGTATTATTAGAATTATGCAATGATGAATTAACAATGGAATTTAATGAATTTAATAATTTATTATTAGAATTATGCAATGATGAATTAATACCAGTTATTCCTACAGTGTAAGAAATATTGAAGGATATTTAAGAATTTTTAAAACAATAAAGAAATAAATGACAAATGATTCTTATAATATATTAGTTGCATCAGGAATTATAGCATTATGCTGGTTAGCTCCTGTTTTAACAATAGTGATAGCGTTTTTTCTGAGAAAAATATTTCCCAAATTATCTAAAAAATTTGATTCTAAAAATTAAAACTTATGACAGCAATTTACGTAATATTAACAATTATTCCTGTAACTTTATTTGTTATAGAATTTGCAACCTATGTTGTGTATGGAAACTTTATTCCAAAGCAAATAGAAAAAGTATTTTTAAATCTTGATGAAAATAAATTAAATCTTGAGCTTAATTCTATTTGTTTATCAATATTAAAATATGGTAATTCATATAACTATATCACCACAGCAAGAAGTATATTTTCAAAATATTATATTTATTCTATAGGAAGAATTCCTCGATGGTCACCACTCCATAAAAAAATAAAACATTGGTATGAAATAGCAACCAAAAACTATATTGAAAAATTAAATAAATCTTTAGAAGTAGATCCTAAAGAAAAAGAAAAAGTAGGTGAGGAAAATTAATGGATTACTTAATTATGATAAATTTTTATAAACTTCACAAAGGATATTGGTGGTTTCCTTTTATTCTTTTAATTATTTTTGTATTTACTTATTTTTTAAATAAAGATTTAACATCAGGTGGATTTTTCTTTTTATTATCTCTGCTATGTTCTGGAATTATGATGCCAATTTTTAATTTTCTTATAAATAAAAACGATTTAATAATATATGATCAATATGATTGTCAAATTATCAATATAGGAAAAAATTTAAGATTATTACTGGATAAATTAAAAATAGATCATAATACTGAGAAAGCTATAATATCAACTGCGCAACTAGAAGCATTAGATACTTTAATTTATTATCTTGAAAGAATTTGTGTAAATAATTATAAGTTTAAAACGGCAAAACAAATAAAAGATATAACTGCGATTTTACTTAATATTAATGATTTAAAAAATCAAAATATACTTATTCATCAGCAATATGGATTAAGAAAATGCGAAGATCATAAATTTTCAAGAAATTGTATTACAACGCTTATTATAATAACTGAAACTTCTGAATTATTATCGAGAAAATTTAAATTTAAAAATAATAATAGTATATTAAATAACTATAAATTTAATGAAAAAAATGGAAAAAATAGTGTTAAATTGTTGTTAAATGATTAAAAATGATTAAAATTAAATATAATTTTGAATATATAAATTAATGGAAGAACCTTGGTATACATATAAAGAAATAATTTTAAAGTTAGGAATAACTCCGCAAACTTTAAATAATTGGAGAAGAAACGGAAAAATTATGTATAAAAAAATAACAGAAAAAACATTTCTATATAAACTTCCAGAAACTAAAATTATTCAGGAAGATGGATCACAAAAAAATTTATAATGCAATAATAGAGAAGGCTATAAGTGAAAATAGAATTAAAAGAAAAAAATCCGATAAAAATTATATTTATTATGAAAATCATCATATTAAGCCAAGATGTTTAGGAGGAAAAAATGTAAAAGAAAATTTTGTTTTATTAACTGCTAGAGAACATTTTATTTGTCATAAATTATTAACATATATTTATCCAGGGAATTATAAAATAATTCATGCATTTCATTTAATGACTTTTATGAATAAAAGAAAATATGGAATAACATCAAGAGATTATGCATATGCAATTGAATTATTTAGATCAATTCCAAAAGATAATCATAAAGAAAAAAATCCAATGTTTGGAAAAACTACAATTTTACTATCAGATGGAACTTCAAAATCAATATCTATAAATGATCCTTTATATTTAAATGGAACATACAAAACATATCATTCAGGAAAAAATAATGGAATGTACGGAAAAAATAATTATAAGATATGGTTAAAAAAGTATGGAAAGGAAGAAGCAGATAAAAGAATGAAAGAATATAGAAAAAAATTAAAAAATTCTTTAAAAAATAGTAAAAATATAAATAATTCTGGTGTGCATAATCCAATGTATGGAAGAACTCCTTATGAAATATGGGTTAATAGATATGGAAAGGAAGAAGCAGATAGAAGAAACATAAAATGGAAAAAAAATCTTTCCGGAAAAACACTTTATCATAATGATAATTTATGTAAAAGAAAATATTTAAAACTTGAAGAAATCGAAGATTATATAAATAATGGCTGGGTAAAAGGCGCAGGAATTTTTAATAAAAAAAATATATGAAAATAGCTTTAATAAATGGAAGAGGCCGTGAAGGTGCAGGTGTACAACGTTTTGCTGTTGAACTTAATAGAATTTTAGTTAAACAAAAAATTGAGCATAAATTTTTTGTTTGTGAAGAAAAAAAGTGGGGAAGAGGAAATATGCAAGAATTTCCTGATTTTAAATCTATAACTAGTAAAGATATGATAGATTTAGAAAAAGAATTAAATACATTTGATTATGTTTTCATTATGGCGGTGCCCAGTGTTAAACACCCCCAAGATTGTATAAATAATTTTTATGATTTGGTTAAAAAAATTACTACTAAAAAAATTATTTTTCAAAATGATCACAAAATTGCTTCAATATGGAGAAATGCAAATTTTTTAGAAATGTGTAATTTATGTGATGGAATTGTAAGTCATTCAATTACTTCACCTTTTTATAATAAACTTATTACTCAATATGGAGAACAAATTAAATCTAAATTTATTAAATTACGTGTAGGATTTAATTTCGAACAACTTAAAAAATATAGAAAAGAAAATCACGTAAAGAAAATTACATATTTAGGGAGGTTTGCCACATTTAAGCAACCAGAGAGGCTCTTTGGATTCCTTCCTTATGCAAGAAATAATAATCTATTACTTGAAATGAAAGGAATAGAAAGATCTTTAGGAAGTTTACCCATATTTTATGATGACATTGGTAAAAAAATTCCTAAGCATGATATTTATGAAGTTAATGCAAAAACTATAGCCAATGGTCTTGAGGTGGCAAATGAAAAAAGAGATTTTGAACACATATACATCTTTGGACCATATGATTATATTGATGGCATGGAAACACTAAGTACAGCGTTGGTAGGTGCTGATTTTTACCATTTGGATGCAGATGCCTATGGAGATAATTTTGAATATGCTCAATGTGAAATTGTGGGTGTAGGAACTATTCCAATGTTTGATTATCATTGGGCAGAAAACTGCTGGGTATATGAAAATGGCAAAAAAACATCAAAAAGATTTTTAGACCTTGAAAATTATGGTCTGTTTGTTAAAAAAGATCTTTCCAATGTAAAAGAAATTGTAGATAAAATTAATGAGATTAATAGTAATAAAACTCTTAAGAAAAAATATTTAGATTGTAGCTTTGAAGTAACTCGAGATCATTGTGATAGTGAATGGATATTTCAAAAACTATTAGAAGATATTCAAACTCTTGAAAAAGGAGTAGTTATTAAAAGTAAAAAAGCTAAAGAATTATTTTAAACTATATTATATGTTATGTGTAAAAGCAACAGATTTACTTAATGATATTTTACTTGATGATAGGTTAAATGAAAATAATTATTCAGAAATATTTTTCCATCAAGAATTAGCAGATATAACTAGAACCCATCAAGAATTAGCAGATATAACTAGAACTATAAAAAGTGAAATAGATGAAAATTAAAAATTTTTATTGGGAATTAAATTCATATTTTTCTTCTTTACCCCTATTTTATGAAGAATTATATTTAGGAATTTTTTCTGATAGTTCTGATAGCTTATTAAATAATGAAATACTTGAATTAACTGAATTGGAAATTGAATTAGAAAATGAATCTTTAATATAACTTTAATAATCAAGCGATGGATAGACAGTTATTAATTAAAAAGGCATGGTACTACATAGCCGAAAATGATGAAGATGCAAATATTGTGATTGATGGAAAAATAGATGATGCTTCCGAATTAATTGCTGATTTTGTGGAAAGTTTAATTGATAATGGTGTGTTGAAAGAAATTAATAAAGGGCGAGGCGCATTGCCTATATCTGATGAATTAGAAAATTATATTTGATGAATTAAAAAATGAATCTTTAACATAACTTTAATTTTTAAATGGCTTTTTAAATTATAAAAAATATTATATTTACATCATAATTAACAAAAAAACATATGGCTAAATTTACATTGGAAGATTTTACTCCTGAAATTAAAAGTAAAATTGCAGACTACAAGAAAAAATGTACTGTTGATTTATACTCAGGTGTTGAATTTGCAAATTTTAACAGAGAAAAAAGCGTAGCATATATTGAAAAAATATATGAACTGGCTAAAAAGGATAAACCTGTGGTAATTTTTGCTGAAGATCCTGCAGATTATAAGGAAAAATTCAAACAAATTCATCACGAAAAAAACCTTGAAATTATTAACAATGAATTTCTTAAAATCAATGGTAAAAAGCATAATGAAAAAATTACCCTTGATGACATGGTTCCTGATAAAAATGAGGAAATAAAGGTAACATCCCATTATCTTTTTCTTTGCTCTTCATACCATAGAGTATATCTTACCTGGTATAAATTCATTCAGGATGAATTTAAAATTGACCATAAAAATAAAGAATTGCTTGATTGGCTTTATGCCAATGCCAATAACAACATTGCAAGATGTTATTTTACATCCATGTTTGTTTTGGTTCTTAAAATGCCTAAATATATCAAGAGAAATGAGATAGGATTTAATTCGGTAGATTCTCCGGCCATTGAATGGGAAAACTATGGCATGTATTATATTAATGGTCGTAGAATTTCAAAGGAATATTTTGATAAGGTGGCCAATAAAACCTTAACTTTTGATGAATTTATTGGCATAGAAAATGAAGACGTTAAGGCTACTATTGTTTCAATGATTATTCAAAAATTTGGCAATCCTTATCTAATGGAATTCTTAAATGCTAAGGTGGTAGATGAAGTTAAAATTGATCACACTTCAGGTTATTCAGAAATTGTAAGGCTTTGGAAAACCAATAAAACCTTTCCCTTTGTTAATGATTTACAAGGAAACCTTAATCAGCCTTATACATGGCTTGAATTAACTTGCCCATCAACAAAAAGTGTATATTTGATTACTACCAGTGCTCATTTTACCTCCGCACTTGAAGCATGCAAATTCCATAGGCCCGCTTCCATTCCTATGGAATTAAAATATGATTTTGAAGCTTTTAACAATTAAAAATGTTTGGCCTTCTGTAGTTTAAGTGGTAAAACGGAGGTTGCGGGTTCAAGCCCTGTCCAGAAGGCCAAACATTTTTAAAACTTTTAGGTTATAAAACCATAAAATAATTAATAATAAATAAATTAAAACTAAAAAATTAAATATGAAAATTTTATCACAAACAGGACATCAGGGAGATACTCAATGGTATAAACTTGAAAATATTCCCGAAGATGCAAAGAAAGTAGAAAAACAATTTATTGCCAAATCTGAAAAGACTGGAAATGTTCATGCATTATCAGGAAATTATGATATGTATGAAGTGGCAGATGGCTTTGTAATTGATGCTCATGAAGATTGTGTATTGAACCACACCGCAATCGCCGAACTTACAAACAATTGGAATACTCCAAAGGTTCTTCCAAAACGTGACCACAATCCTTCTCACATAAAGAAAGGTGTGTATTTTGTTGGAATTCAAAGAATGTTTAATCCATTGGCAAAAATGATGGAAAAAACTAAGGATTAATTTTGTTTTAAGTTAAAAATTAAAAGGGGAAGTGTTATCTTCCCTTTTTTTAGAATTTTATATATGAAAATTTATCCAAAAACAATTTCACAAGATATAATAAGTGTAAAACCTTAGCATTTGAAGATTATGTAAAAGGAAGAACTATAGTAAATGATTATTATAAATTTAATGAATTTTCTTCTTATGAAGAATTAAAAGAATTCATTAATAAAAAATTTAATGAAGAAAATTTAAAACTAAAATATTTAGATAAAAAGTGGCTAGAGGTATCTCATTGTATTAGTATGCCATTTAATTTAGATCCATCAATATTTTATAATCATATAGAAATTTTTCAAATAACTTGTTATGATACATCAAATACAGATTGTTTACGATATGGAATATCTATTTGTGATTTAAATCCACTTAAATGGAATTTAAATAAAATTAGAAAAATTATAGAAGATATTAAAAATGAGTAAAGTTATATGCAACAGTTTAGATTTTATTTTAAAAATTGATTTGGATATACAATTTTGGGAAGATTTTTTTATTACAAATGACATTTTTTATAATGGTAAAAATAGTAATTTTTTTGATGATATAGATGAGTTAGATTCTGAA
>Ga0335069_10010350_pt1 | contig 13216 bp, 7 predicted proteins | sample Lox_Sample_11_FD_206714 | JGI IMG/M metagenome (GOLD analysis project Ga0335069, IMG submission 206714) | Soil microbial communities from Loxahatchee National Wildlife Refuge, Florida, United States - Lox_Sample_1.1 | ecosystem: Environmental > Terrestrial > Soil > Wetlands | place: USA: Florida... | reverse complement strand
GACGCTGTTCGCCGACTACACGGCGTCGTCGGCGTGGTCGGGGCGGGTGACCGTCGGCGGGCAGGACCGCCGCTTCGTGTCGGTGAATCCGACGCCCGGCCAGCCCACGGAGGTCACGGAGGTGCGGAACCAGCGCGCGGTGCTCGACTGGCAGAACACCTGGCAGGCGGGCCCGGGGCAGCGCCTGACCGCGGGGCTCACGGCGGAACGCAGCCACACCCGCAACGACGGCTTCGGCGACATCGACCACCAGCAGAACCTCCTCGCGCTCTTCGCGCAGGAGGAGTGGACGCCGGCGCCGAATGTCTTCCTGACCGGCGGCCTGCGGAGCGACGATCATGACACCTTCGGCCGGGCCACCACCGGGCGGGTCACGGCGGCCTGGCTGCCGGTGCCCCGGCGGGTGAAGCTGCGGGCCAGCTACGGCACCGCCTTCCGCGCGCCGAGCTTCCTCGATCTCTACGGCCAGAGCAGCTACTACGTCGGGAATCCCCGGCTCCAGCCCGAGCATGCCCGCGGGTGGGACGGCGGGGCGGATTTCTACCTGCCGGACGGCCGCGGCACACTCAGCGCCACCTGGTTTGAGAACGATTACCGCGACCTGATTGTCTACGACTTCGCGGTGTTTCCCGGCACCACGGCCAACGTCGACCGGGCGCGCACCCGCGGCCTCGAGTTCGCTTGGAAGGAGCGGCTGGCGCCGGGGTGGGAGGCGCGGCTGGGCTACAACTACCTCGAGGCCGACGACCTGACGCAACAGACCCGCCTCCTGCGCCGGCCCCGGCACACGCTGACGGCCGGGGTCGAGCGGCGCGCGGGCCGCTGGAGCGGAGGCACCGGCCTGGTTTACGTGGCGGGCCGGCAGGACGTCGACCCGGTGACGTTCGCCACGTTCGACGCGCCGGACTACACCGTCGTCCGGGTCTATGCCGCATGGGCGGCCACCGACCGGCTCACGGTGAAGCTGCGGGTGGAGAACCTCCTCGACCGGCACTACGAGGAGGTGGCCGGCTATCCCGCGCTGGGCGCCGGTGTGTTTGCGGGCATCGAGACCCGGTTTTGAGGCCGGAGCGGACGTGGACGCGGCCGCCGGCGGGACCCGCTGGCGGCCGCACCTGCCGGGCCGCGGACTACCAAGGAGTCCACTCCGAATAATCGGCCACAATGGTCTCGACCCAGCGCAGCGGGCGGTGGGCGCGGAGCCAGGTCGCCAGGCGTTGATAGAGTCGGCTCGATTTCATGGGGCGGCGGTTGCAGTTCTGAGTCAGCGGGCGGCGCCCGGGGTTCCGGGGCCGCCGCGCGTCCCGGGCGGTTCAGGCGTAGCTGATCGCCGGCTGACCGTAGACGGCGCGGGCGGTGAGGAAGAAGTCGGCGAGCGAGAGCGCCGGGGCCAGGTCCGGACAGAGCTCGGCGAGCAGGGCGCGCAGGTATTCGCGCGCGCGGGCGATGCGGCTCTTGACCGTGCCGACATTGATGCCCAGCGCCCGGGCGATGTCCTCGTAGGACAGGTCGAGCACGTTGCGCATGATCAGGATCTCGCGGTGCTTCTGGTCGAGGCGTTCGAGACAGGTGGCGACGAGGGAGTTGAACTCGCTGGTCGCGGTCTCCTGCGCCGGATCGTGGTCGGTGGAGGCGACGAGGTCGGCGAGGGTCGATTGCGAGTCGTCGTTCAGCGGCCGGTCGAGCGACACCCAGTTCTGCCGGCGGCGCCGGAAGAAATACCAGTAGCGGTTGCGGGCGAGGTTGAGGGCGATGCGATAGAGCCAGGTGGAGAGCGAGGATTCGCCGCGAAACCGCGCGAGGCCGCGGTAGGCGCGGATGAAGGTGTCCTGGGTGATTTCCTCGGCGTCGGCGGCGTTGTGCAGCAGGTTCAGGGTCAGGCTGAAGATCTTGCCGCGGTAGCGGTTGACGATCTCGGTGAACGCGGACTCGTCGCCGGTGGAGAAACGTTGCAGCAGGCTCGAATCCTGCGGGACGTCGCCCGCGGCAGCATCAGGGCTCGGGGTGTGCCGCAAACCGGCGGAGGAATGGAGGTCAGGCGTGGTTGTGGTCATCATGGGAGAGGTGCGGTTGATGCAGTCACTTGGCTTGTACCTAGAATGGTGCCAGACTGGGCGCGCCCCGCCGAACTTGCTGGCAGACAAGCAGCTAAGATTTTCACCGCCGCCAGCAGGCGATCGTCAGCATTGCGATTCGCGGGACCGGAGGCTAACTGGACTGCACAATGCACGGATGCCACCCCCGGACCGCCCGCCAGGGATGCAGGCGGCACGGCCGCAAGAACGTCAGCCGACGCGGGCGGCGGGTCGCGGGCCGCTGACGGATGGTTTGCCTGGCGGGTCGGGCAACCGGCCTTCAGCGCCGGCGCGCGCCGGCGCGGCGCACCCGCGAGGCGGCGATCCGGTTGCCGGCGGACGGCGTCGCCGCCGTCGGCTCGATTTAACTTGGGCCCGCCGCTATTCGCCTTGAATCACCATGGCGAACCGTTGAGTTTCGAGCCGGAATTTTGAACCCCTCCACGAATCTCTATTCCATCCCCGAAGCGGAGTTGTTCAACCAGTTGGGCACTTCCGGCAGCGGGCTGAGCGCGGCCGGAGCGGCCGAGGTGCTGGATCGCGTGGGACCGAATACCGTGGTGGTGGGGCACCGGCACACCGTGCTGTTCGACCTGCTGGACCGCTGCCGCAACCCGCTCGTGATCCAGCTGCTGGTCATCGCGGTGGCTTCCTATGTCATGGGCGACCTGCGCTCCACGGTGGTGGTGGGCGGGATGGTGTTCCTGAGCGTGTTCTTGTCGTATTTCCAGGAGACGCGCTCGTCGCGCGCGGTGGAGAAGCTCCAGAAACTGGTGCGGACCACCGTGACGGTCGTGCGCGACGGCCACGAGGCGGAAGTCCTGCTGGAGGACGTCGTGCCCGGCGACGTGGTCGTGCTGGCGGCGGGCAGCCTGATCCCAGCCGACCTGCGCATCATCTCCGCCAAGGACTTCTTTGTCACGCAGTCGGCATTGACCGGGGAGTCGATGCCGGTGGAGAAAAACGCGGACCCGGTGCAGCCGGCCGGCCGCGCGGCCTTCGAATACAGCAACGCCTGCTTCATGGGCAGCAATGTGCTCAGCGGTTCGGCCCGGGGCGTCGTGCTCACCACGGGGGCGGGCACCTTCTTCGGTTCGCTCGCCCAGAAGCTGGGCTCGAAACGGGAGGCGACCAGCTTCGACAAGGGCGTGCATGGCTTCACCTGGCTGATGATCCGGTTCATGGTCATCATGGTCGGGATCACCTTCCTGATTGTCGGCCTGACCAAGCACAATTGGGGGGAGGCCTTCGTGTTCGCCCTCTCGGTGGCCGTGGGGCTCACCCCCGAGATGCTGCCGATGATCATGACGGTCTGCCTCTCGAAGGGCGCGCTGATGATGGCCCGGAAGAAGGTCATCGTGAAGCACCTCCACGCGATCCAGAACTTCGGGGCGATGGACGTGCTCTGCACGGACAAGACGGGCACGCTCACCCAGGATCACGTGGTGCTCGAGCGCTACGTCGACGTGACCAACCGGCCGAGCGAGGACGTGCTGCGCTACGCGTACATGAACAGCTTCTACCAGACCGGCCTGCGCAACCTGCTCGACCGCGCCATCCTCGCCCACACCGAGCTCGATGTGGAGCGCAACTGCCGGAAGGTCGACGAGATCCCGTTCGACTTCAAACGGCGGCGCATGTCGGTGGTGATCGATTACGAGGACCGCCACGTGCTGGTGTGCAAGGGGGCGGTCGAGGAGGTCGCCGCGGTGTGCGACAACTACCAGGTCGACGAGGACATCAACCCGCTCATCCGGCTGATCCGCGACGACCTGATGGACGAGTACCGCAACCTGAGCGCGCAGGGCTACCGCGTGCTCGCGATCGCGTACCGGGAGTTCGACCGCTCGAAACAGACGTTCTCCCTCGCCGACGAATCCGAGCTGATCCTGCTCGGCTACATCGCCTTCTTTGATCCGGCCAAGGATACGTCGGCGAAGGCGATCGAGGCGCTGGCCCGGTCGGGCGTGGCGGTGAAGATCCTGACGGGCGACAACGAGCTGGTGACGCGCAAGGTCTGTCGCGACGTGGCCATGGCGGTCACGCGGGTGGCGACGGGCCCGCAGCTGGCCGCGCTGGACGAGGCGGGCTTCGCCCGCGAGGTGGACGAGGCCAACGTGTTCGCGCGCCTGACGCCGGACCAGAAGGAGAAGGTCATCAAGACGCTGCGCGGGCAGGGGCGGGTGGTGGGGTTCATGGGCGACGGCATCAACGACGTGCTGGCGATGAAGGCGGCGGACGTGGGCATCTCGGTGGACACGGCGGTGGACGTGGCCAAGGAGTCCGCCGACATCATTCTCCTCGAGAAGAGCCTCCTCGTGCTCGAAGACGGCATCATCGAGGGCCGGAAGGTGTTCGGGAACATCGTCAAGTACATCAAAATGGGCGCCAGCTCGAACTTCGGGAACATGTTCAGCGTGGTGGGCGGCGCCTATTTCCTGCCGTTCCTGCCGATGGCGCCGATCCAGGTGCTGGTGAACAACCTGCTCTACGATTTCTCCCAGACCGGCATCCCGCTTGACCACGTCGACCAGGAGTACCTGGAGAAACCGCGCCGCTGGAACATCAAGAGCATCCGGAACTTCATGGTCTTCATCGGGCCGATCAGCTCGATCTTCGACTACGCCACGTTCTTCCTGATGCTGTATTTCTTCGGCTGCATCCACGGCGACCTGCCGGCGCCGGCGGCGCTGCTCCGGTTGTTCCCGCACGCCGAGGTGCCCGATTCCACCTACGCCGCCGCGCTGTTCCATACCGGCTGGTTCGTCGAATCGATCCTCACCCAGACGTTGATTGTGCACATCATCCGCACGCACCGCATCCCGTTCATCCAAAGTCGCGCCAGCAAGACGATGAGTTTCACCACGGTGCTGATCATGGCGATCGGCGTCTGGCTGCCCTATTCGCCGGTGGGTCGTTATCTGGGGATGGTGCCGCTGCCACCGGTGTTTTTCGTCTGGGTGGCCGGATTCCTCGGCGCCTATGCCGTCCTCACGCACAGCGTGAAGATGTGGTTTGCCCGGAAATTCGGGACCGACTAACTCTAGTCCGAGATCATGCGTAGCATCCTGACCGCCCTGCAGGAAGGCCGGCTGTTCGAATTGCCCGAGACGGGCAAGGCCCGCGCCCTGGAGTTCCTGGCCCGCATTCTGGACGCCAACCCCGACATCGAGGTGGGCACCGACGCCATCGAGGAGATCCAACGGCGCGAAGAGGAGTGCAACACCGGCATCGGCCTCGGCGTGGGCGTGCCGCACGTGCGCGCCCGGCGGGAGGAGGGCGAACTGTTCTGCGCCATCGGCTGGTCGTCGCAGGGGATCGACTATGGGGCGTCGGACGCCAAGCCCGTGCACCTGGTGGTGATGTACTACATCCCCGGGTCCCAGAAGAACGTCTACCTGAAGGAGATTTCCAGCCTGGTGAAGGCGATGCGGAAGACGGGCGGGATCGAACCATTGGCGCACGCCGCGGACCTCAACGACGTGCGGAACCTGCTGCTGGACTGGGTGGGGGCTGGGCTGGGCGACGTCGGGCCCGAGGCCGTGGCCCGCATGATCAAGCTGGAGGTCAAGCAGGCGCAGGCGGCGACCGCGCCCGCGCCGGCGGTGCCGGCCGAAGCGGCGGTGGCGGCGGAGCGGCGCGGCGCCAAGGTGTCCACCGTGTCGGTGCTGGTGGCCGCCCCGACGAACGTTTTCGTCCTCGCCCAGGATGGCGACTGGGCAGCGGCCATCGAGCGGGAGGACGGCCTGGCGCAGCGCCTGGCCACCGGGACGCCGTTTTCCGCGGGGGGGCGCCAGGTGTTCGTGGTGGCTTCCACCCCGTATCCGCGCGGCCGGGTGCTTTACCAGTGCGTCGCGCTCGCCGCGACGCCCTGATCCAGGATTCGCGCCGGCGGTCCGGCCGGGCGTCCGGGGCGTCCCCCGCCGGCGCCTGACCCGGCGGACGGGCGACAAAAAAGCCACGCGCTTCTGACGCGTGGCTTGGGATCAGACCGGCGAACGCCGGGGCGGACTATTTCTTCGGGGCCTGGGCCTCGATGTCGGTCAGGCGCTTCTGCAGCGCGTTCATCTCGTTGGCCAGTTTGTCCTCCAGCGACTTCCGCTCATTGCTGTCGATGATGCTCAGATGGGCGGCGTCACGCACGACGTTGGCGGGCAGGGTGAGGATGCGGGTGACCAGCGATTGGTCCTTGAAGGTGCTCAGGTAGAGGGCCGTGACCTCCTGCGCCAGGCTGAGCGAGTCGCGCGCCACCGCCTCCGTGGCGACCAGGTTGTTGTTGAGCTGCTGCTTGGCGGCGAGCTCGGTGGTCAGCACGTTGCTGATCTGGTCGGAAATCTTCTGGCTGTAGGCGACGATATGCTCACGCGTGAGGTTCTGGTCCTTCGCCATGTCGGCCAGGATCGGCTGGATCCGCTCCGCCAGGCGGGAGGAGACCTTGTCCACCTGCTCGTTCTGCTGTTTCTCCGCCTCCTCCGGGCTCTTGGGGAGGGGGTTGTAGGGCTGGATCTTCTGCGCAATCGCCTCCGCGAGCTGGTTCACGCGCTCGGCGTTCATCTTGGCCACCTCCTGCTGCGTCATGAACACGTCCGCGGCGCGCTTCTGAATGGCATCCTTGAGCAAGGTGTTCACCGCGTCGATCTGGCGGCGGGTTTCCTCCGCCGAGGCCTTCAGCTCCGCGTTGGTCTGATCGCGCAGGGCCGTAAGCTCCTGCTGCTGACGGGCCGCCATCTCATTGACCGTCTGCAGGTGAATCCAGAAAACGACGCCGCCGATGATCAGGGCAGTGATGATGACAGCGGGCAGTTGCTCTTTGAGTTTTTGCCACATGGGAGGACTTGGGGTTTGGATTACAGTGGAAAATCTAGGCTAGCAGGGCGACATGTAAAAGCAATGTTACTTTGGGAGGCCAACCGGGGCCCGGGCGGGGCGCCAGGCGGCGTGCGGAATATGAATTTAAGTCATGTCCGGACGCTCTGGTCTCGAGCGGAATCCGGGTAACACTCTGAGAGACAGCGGGCCGCGCAAGAGGTGCCGCGGGCGGCGGGCATTTCGGCCCGACGGAGGCAGTGTTGATGCCGCGGGCCTCCCTCGCGGCCGCCGTCCAGGCAAGGCGGTTAATGATTTCTCGCTTTTGCCCTAATTTAATCGGCGGCGATTGAAGCCTCAGCGCCCCGACGGCGTCATTATCCGTGTGCTTGAATGCATTCGCTCTCCTGCTTAGCGGGAGAGCGGGGTAACTGAAGAAAGCAAATGGCGGGCCGCTTAGGGGTAGGCGGCCCGCCTCTTTTCAGGGCGGCCGCCCATGGCCGGGGACGGACGCCGGGTTTGATTCCATCGCAGGGCGCGAAACCATTTTGCCGGCCGGGTGTTTGCGTTTTGATCATTTTCCAATTGGATATTGGATCAATCGGAACTCCGGTATCGACAAGATACCAAAAACTTACAGAGTTCTTCACAAGATATCCACAGCGATGGAACACCTGAGCGGGGCCGCAGCCCCCCATCCGAAGCTCAAGGTCACTGGGAAGGTTAAGACATTCGTCCTCGACACGAACGTTCTGCTGCACGACCCGCAGTCGATCTTCAAGTTTGAGGACAACAACCTCGCCGTGCCGGTCGAGGTGCTCGAGGAGCTCGACACCATCAAGAGCGAGCAGTCGACCGAGCGGGGCCGCAACGCCCGCCGCGTGCACCGGATTCTGCAGGAGCTGCTGCCCGACTCGCGCACGATGCTGGAGGGGGTCGAGCTGCCGAACGGCGGGACGCTCTCGGTGATCATCAACCGCCATCTGCTGGAAAAGAACTCCGCGTCGCCGGCGATGCAGCGGCTGATGGCGATTCTCCCCGACCTGACCAAGAAGGACAACCGCATCATCGCCTGCGCCCTCTTTGTCCAGGAAACCTTTCCGCCGCCCACCATCCTGGTGACGAAGGACGTCAATGTGCAGCTCAAGGCGCGCGCCGTGGGCCTGGAGTCGCAGGACTACCTCAACGACAAGGTGCCGGAGGATCCGGACGACGATTCCTATCACCGCGTCCCGGTGAGCGTCTACGAACTGCAGCGCTTCGCGTCGGAGGGGGAGTTTGCGCTGCCCGCCGAGGCGACGCGGCCGCTCGCGGTCAACGACTATCTCCTGCTGGTGTCGACGGAGGGCAAAACGATGCCGGCGCGCCATTTTGGCGGCGGCCTGGTGCGGCGGCTGCGGCTGCCCGAGTTCGTCAAGGCCCCGGGCGGCATCCCGATCCGCGCCCGCAATCTCGAGCAGCAGTTCTTCATGGACGCGCTGCTCGACGAAAGCATCTCGCTCATCACCTGTTTCGGGAAGGCCGGCACGGGCAAGACCCTCCTGTCGACCGCGTGCGCGCTGCACCAGATGAGCGACGAGCACGGGCGCTATGACGGCGTGGCGATTTCGCGGCCGGTCATCTCCCTGGGTCGGGACATCGGCTTTCTGCCTGGCACGCTGGAGGAGAAGATGAGGCCCTGGCTCCAGCCCTACTATGACGCGCTCGAGGTGCTCATGCCCTCCAAGCAGCCGAAGGAGCCGCAGTTCATGGGCAAGAAGGCGAGCCGGAAGAAAATGAAGAAGGAGGAGGCGTTCCTGCAGGCGTCGCGGCACGCGGCCGGCGTGAACGGCGCCAACGGCAACGGCGCCGCCGCGGTCAAGCCGTACGAGCGGCTGATCAAGAACGGCATGGTCGAGATCGAGGCGCTGTGCTTCATCCGCGGCCGGTCGATCGCGCGGCGGTTCTTCATCCTCGACGAGGCCCAGCAACTCACCCCGCACGAGGCCAAGACGGTCATCACGCGCATCTCGGAGGGCTCGAAGATCGTGCTGATCGGCGACCCGGCGCAGATCGACAACCCCTTCGTCGATTCCCGCAGCAACGGCCTGGTCTTCTGCCGCAATCGCATGAAGGGCCAGTCCATCGCCGCCCACGTGAAGCTGACCAAGGGTGAGCGGTCGAAACTCGCCGAGCTGGCGGCCGACCTGCTGTAGGCGCGCCGCCCGCGACCCGGCCCGGCCCGCGCGTGCTTTTGCCTCGCCCCGGCGGAGGCCCGCTGGCTTAACAGGACCGGCCCCGGCCCGCGGGGCGGTCCGGCCGGCCTTCGCGCTTCATGAACTTCGGCTATTTCGACGATGCGGCCCAGGAATACGTCATCACCCGCCCGGACACCCCCCGGCCGTGGAGCAACTACCTCGGGTCGATCGAATACGGGGCGATCATCACCAACAACGCCGGCGGCTACAGTTTCTATCGGAGCGCGCTGAGCAGCCGGTTCCTGCGCCTGCGGTCCAACTCGGTGCCGATGGACCAGCCGGGCCGCTATTTCTACCTGCGCGACCGCGCCAGCGGCGACTATTGGAGCGCGTCCTGGCAGCCGGTGGGCAAGCCGCTGGGCCGGTACAAGTCGACCTGCCGCCACGGCACGGCGTACACCGTCATCGAGGCGCGCTACGCCGGCATCGAGACGGAGGCCACGTATTTCGTCCCGCTCGGCCAGACCTTCGAGTACTGGCGGCTGCGGGTCACCAACCGCTCGAAGCAGCCGCGCTCCCTCTCGGTCTTCACCTACTGCGAGTTCGCCACCAGCTGGCACCTCCACAACGACCTGCTCAACCTCCAGTACGCGCAGTTCATCGCCAAGGCGGAGATGGTCGACGGCATCCTGGGCCTGGCGGTGCATCCGTACGTGCCGTTCGACCCGCAGCGGCTCGCCGGCTGCGGCCGGACATGGCTGGCGCTGACCGGCGCGCCGCTCGCCGGCTTCGAGACCGTGCGCGAACGTTTCCTCGGCAGCGTGTACCACACCTACGCGAACCCCGACGTGGTCGCCCGCGGCGCCTGCTCGAACTTCCTCGCCGAGGGCGAGAATCCCTGCGGCACGCTCCAGGCCGACCTCACCGTGGCGCCCGGCGAGACGCGCGAGCTGATCGTCCTGCTCGGGCTGGGCACGCCGGAGTCCCACGGCCGCGCGGCGGTGGCGGAATTCGGCTCGGCGGACCGGTGCGCGCGCGAGCTGGCCCGGCTGCAGGAGCACTGGCACGGCCTGCTCGACGCCATCAAGGTCAAGACGCCCGACCCGGACTTCAACCACATGGTCAACGTGTGGAACGCGTACAACGCGCTCGTCACCTATGCCTGGTCGCGCCACGCCTCGCTGGTCTACAACGGCGAGCGCGACGGCCTCGGCTTCCGCGACACGGTGCAGGACTTCCTCGGCGTGATGCCGCTGCTCAAGGGCGGCGTGCGCGAGCGGCTGGAATTGATGCTCACCGGCCAGGTGGCGAGCGGCGGGGCGATCCCCGTGATCAAGCCCTTCGACCACCGTCCGGGGCACGACCGGCCGCCGGCCGACGCGGAGTACCGCAGCGACGACTGCCTGTGGTTCTTCAACGCCGTGCCCGATTACGTGGCCGAGACCGGCGACCTGGATTTCTACCGCCGGGTGCTTCCCTATGCCGACCGGGGCGAGGCCACCGTGCTGGGACATCTGCGCCGCGCGCTGGAGTTCAATCTCGAGCGCACGGGCAAAAACGGCCTGCCGTGCGGCCTCGCGGCCGACTGGAACGATTGCGTGCAGATGGGCTACTACGGCGAGAGCGTCATGGTGGCGTTCCAGGTGCGCTACGGGCTGGACGTCTACGCGCGGATCGCCGACCGCCTGGGTCTGCCCGACGAGGCGGCGTGGGCGCGCGGGCGGCTCGCGGGCCTCGAGGCCAGCGTCCGGCAGGCGGCCTGGGACGGCGAATGGTTCCTCTGGGCCATCGGGGCCGACGGCCACCGTTACGGCTCGAAGCAGGAGGAGGAGGGGCAGATCTACATCAACACCCAGGTGTGGGCGGTGATCAGCGGGGCGGCCTCGCCCGAGCAGGCGCGCGCGGCCATGAACGCGCTCCGCGAAAGGCTCGCCACGCCCTTCGGCATCATGCTCAGCGCGCCGCCGTTCACCCGGACGCCGCGCACCGTCATGGGCGGCGTCATCTACAACCACGGGATCAAGGAGAACGCCGGCATCTTCTGCCACACCCAGAGCTGGGCGGTGATGGCCGAGGCGCTCCTCGGCAACGGGGACCAGGCCTACGAGTACTACCGCGCCTTCATGCCCGCGGCCTACAACGACCGGGCCGAGGTGCGCGAGAGCGAGCCCTACGTGCATTGCCAGACGACCTACGCCCCCTGCAACCGCAACGCGGGCAAGTCGCGCGTCTCCTGGCTTTCCGGCACCGTGTCGTGGAGCTACCACGCCGCCGTGCAGTGGATCCTCGGGGTCCGGCCCGAGGTCGACGGCCTGCGGATCGATCCGTGCCTCCCGCGAACCTGGCCGGGCTTCAGCATGCGGCGCAATTTCCGCGGCGTGAACGTGCGCATCGAGGTGAAGAACCCGCACGGCGTCTCCCGCGGCGTGCAGCGGCTCACGGTCGATCGCAAGGTCGTGCTGGGGAATCTGGTGCCGCTGGAGCGGCTCCGGGAGGGCGCCCGGATCGTCGCGGTGCTGGGCTGAGCGCGGTCAGCCCCGGCAGGCCTCGACCACGACCGCGCCCGCGAGCACGACGAGCGCCGCGCCGAAGGCCCGCGGCAGCCAGCGCTGGGCGCGTTCGAGGCGGCGGGCGACGGGCGGTGATTGCAGCGCCGCCACCACCAGGCTCCACGCGGTCGCGCCGTGCACGACCACGGCCACGGGGAGCACCACCCGCCAGCGGCGGTCCGTGTCCGGCCGCAGCGTCTGGGCGAACACGCTCACGAAGAACAGGAACGCCTTGGGGTTGGTCAGATTGCAGATCAGGCCCTGCACAAAGCCACTGCGCACCCCCGGCGCGCCGGCAGCGCCGGTCTCCGCCGCGCCCGGGCCGGGCGCCGCGCGCAGGGCGCGCCATCCGAGGTAGGCAAGGAACACCGCGCCGCCCAGCTGCACGCCGCGGAGCGCGGCCGGCGAGGCGGCCACGAATCCGAGCGAGATCACCAGCATCTGCGCGGCCAGGCCGGTCGCGATGCCCGCCACGGTGCCCAGGGCGTAGGCGCGGGGCGTGCCCACGCTGTTCTTCACGATCAGCAGGAAGTCCGGGCCGGGGCTGAGCAGGCCCAGGGTCAGCACCGCGAGCAGCCAGGCGAGATTGATCAGCATGCGGCGCCGGCGCGCCCGGGGCTCAGGCCCCCAGCGTCGCTTCAACCGTCACGGCGGTGACCCCGGCCGCGGGCGCGGGGATGAGGTTGCCCGGCACGCGGCGGCCGTCGACCCGCAGCGACTTCACGCCCTTGGACACGCCGCGCGGGTTCCGGACCACGATGGTGTAGGTCACGCCCCGGAACCGGCGGACCACCGTGAAGCCCTTCCACTTCCTCGGCAAGCAGGGATCGACGCGCAGGCCCTCGAATTCCGGCCGCACCCCGAGCAGGTATTGGCTGGCGACCACGAACGACCACGCCGCCGTCCCGGTGAGCCAGGAGTTCTTGCCCTCGCCGGGCGTGGGCGAGAACTGGGACGCCGTCATCTGGGCGTACACGTAGGGCTCCGACCGGTAGACGTCGTGATCGGGTTTGGCCGAAGGGCAGATGCTGAGATAGTAGTCGAGGGCCTTGTCGCCCTCGCCGAAGAGCGTCCACGCGATGTGGATCCAGGTGTTGTTGTGCGAGAAGACGCCGCCGTTTTCCTTGTAGCCCGGCGGATAGCTGGAGACCTCGCCGAGCTCGAGGTGGTAGTCGGAGTAGGGCGGCCACTGCAGGGCGCAGCCGAGGCCGCGCCGGTACAGGTGCCGGTCGACGGCGGCGAGCGCCTGGCGGGCGCGTCCATTGTCGCGGCCCGCGCCGCCGAGCACACACCACGCCTGGCTTTCGATGAAGAGCTTGCCCTCGGCGCACGATTTCGAGCCGACGGGCCGGCCGGCCGCGTCGAACGCCCGGGTGTACCACCCGCCGTCCCATGCCTGGGTCTCGACCGTGTCCAGCATGGCGGCGTAGTGGGCGTCGATCCGCGCGGCATCGGCCGCGCGCCCCAGCCAGCGGTAGAGCGCCGCGAGGTCGCGGGCGGCGTAGAGGAACAGGCCCGCGATCATGACCGACTCCGCCTTCGAGCCCGCGATGTCGCCGGTGACCTGGAACGACTCGTTGGGCTCCTTGGAAAAGCAGTTCAGGTTGAG
>Ga0335069_10010347_pt1 | contig 13219 bp, 10 predicted proteins | sample Lox_Sample_11_FD_206714 | JGI IMG/M metagenome (GOLD analysis project Ga0335069, IMG submission 206714) | Soil microbial communities from Loxahatchee National Wildlife Refuge, Florida, United States - Lox_Sample_1.1 | ecosystem: Environmental > Terrestrial > Soil > Wetlands | place: USA... | reverse complement strand
CGCGCGAGCTTCACGCGCCGCCCGATCACCGCGGCGAGCGGCGTGCGCGCCCTGAGGTCGTCGAGGAAGCCGGAGGGCAGCGCCATCAGCCGCCGAGCTTCGCGCGCACGACGGGGCCGACGCGCGCCATGTCCAGCGTCGCCGCGTGCTTCGCCTTCAGCGCCGCCATGACCTTGCCCATATCCTTCACGCCTGCCGCCCCCGTCTCGGAGATCGCCTCGGCGACCGCCCGGGCGGTCGCCGCTTCGTCCATCTGCTGCGGCAGGAAGGACTCGATCACCGCGATCTCCGCCTCCTCCTTCGCCACGAGGTCCGGGCGGTTACCCTGGCGGTAGAGATCGACGCTTTCGCGGCGAGACTTCGCCATGCCGCGCAGCATCGCGACGATCTGCTCGTCCGGCACCTGCTGCACACCGGAAGGACGCGCGGCGATGTCGGTGTCCTTCAGCCTGGCGAGGATCATCCGCAGGGTGGAGACGCGCGGCGCGTCGCCCGCGCGCATCGCCACCTTGAGCTGTTCGGTAAATTGGTCCCGCAACGCCATCGCCGTCGCTCCCCGATAACCATCCTCTACCCTATGGCAGTCCGCGAAGCAGCCCCCGGGAAAAGATTTCCCGGTAGATGCGGGCAGGTTGCCCTGGGAAAAAATCTCCCATATCTCTCCGCCATGGCGATTTCCGTGGACGATATCATCGGCCGGCTCGGCGGCCCGGCGGCGGCGGCGCGCGCGCTCGGCGTAGGCACCGAGGCGCTGCGCAAGTGGAAGCAGAACGGCGCCATTCCGGCGCGGCACTGGCCGGTGCTGGTGCAGGTGCTCCACCTCGCGCTGGCCGACCTGCCGGGCGCGCCAGCGACGCAGGAGACGCGAGGCCCCATGTCCGACCCGACCTCCCCGCCTGACGGTGCCACCGCCTGCCTCGTGCTCGCCGACGGGACGGTGTTCTGGGGGCGCGGCTTTGGCGCCCATGGCGCCGGCGAACCGGCCGAGGTCTGCTTCAATACCGGCATGACCGGCTACCAGGAGACGCTGACCGACCCCTCCTATGCCGGGCAGATCATCACCTTCACCTTCCCCCATATCGGCAATGTCGGCGCCAATCCCGAGGATATCGAGGCGACGACGATTGCCGCGCGCGGCCTCGTGGTCAAGCAGGACGTGACGGAGCCGGCCAACTGGCGGGCCGCGCAGAAGCTCGACGCATGGCTGCGCGCGCAGGGCGTGGCCGGGATGGCGGGCGTGGACACGCGCACTTTGACCGCGCGCATCCGCGACGGCGGCGCACCGAACGGCGTGCTGGCCTTCCCCGCCGAAGGGCGCTTCGACATCCCTGCATTGGCGGCCCGCGCCCGCAACTGGCCGGGGCTCGAAGGCATGGACCTCGCCCGCCGCGTCTCCTGCACGCAGTCCTATGCCTGGAACGAGACGCTGTGGACGTGGCCCGCCGGCCACGGGCGGCAGGTGGCACCCCGGCATCACGTGGTCGCGGTCGACTACGGGGCGAAGCGCAACATCCTGCGCTGCCTCGCTGCGGCCGGCTGCCGTGTGACCGTGGTGCCGGCGACCGCGACCGTCGAGGACATCCTGCGCCACGCGCCCGATGGCGTGTTCCTCTCCAACGGCCCCGGCGACCCGGCAGCGACGGGGACCTATGCCGTGCCGGCGATCCGCGGCGTGCTCGACGCCGGCAAGCCGCTGTTCGGCATCTGCCTCGGCCATCAGTTGCTGGCGATCGCGCTCGGCGGGCGCACCTACAAGCTCGCGCGTGGCCATCGCGGCGCCAACCAGCCGGTGAAGGACCTCGTCACCGGCCGCGTCGAGATCACCAGCCAGAACCACGGATTCGCGGTGGACGAGTCATCCCTGCCGGGCGATGTGCAGGTGACGCACAAGAGCCTGTTCGACGGCAGCAACGAGGGCCTCGCCTGCCCGTCCCGCCGCGCCTTCAGCGTGCAATATCACCCGGAAGCGAGCCCCGGCCCGACCGACAGCCGGCACCTGTTCGCACGCTTCGTGGCGATGATGGACGAGGCCGCCTGACATGCCCAAGCGCACCGACATCACATCCGTCCTCATCATCGGCGCCGGTCCGATCGTCATCGGCCAGGCCTGCGAGTTCGACTATTCCGGCGCCCAGGCATGCAAGGCGCTGCGCGAGGAGGGGTTCCGCACCATCCTGGTGAACTCCAACCCGGCGACGATCATGACCGATCCGGGGCTGGCGGACGCCACCTATATCGAGCCGATCTCGCCGGAGTTCGTCGAGCGCATCATCATGCGCGAGAAGCCTGATGCGATCCTGCCGACGATGGGGGGGCAGACGGCACTGAATACGGCGATGCAGCTCGCCGAATCCGGCGCGCTGGCGCGGCACGGCGTCGAACTGATCGGCGCGAGGGCCGACGTGATCGCGCGCGCCGAGGACCGGCTGCAGTTCCGCAACGCGATGGCGGAAATCGGCGTCGCAAGCCCGCACAGCGGCATCGCCCACTCGCTCGCCGAGGCACGCGAGGTGCTCGCGGAGGTCGGGCTGCCGGCGGTGATCCGGCCGAGCTTTACGCTCGGCGGCACCGGCGGCGGCATCGCATACAATCGCGAGGAGTTCGACCAGATCGTGCAGAGCGGCCTCGACGCCTCGCCCACGCGCGAGGTGCTGGTCGAGGAGAGTGTGCTCGGCTGGAAGGAATACGAGATGGAGGTGGTCCGCGACCGGGCGGACAACTGCATCATCGTCTGCTCGATAGAGAATATCGACCCGATGGGCATTCACACAGGCGATTCCGTGACGGTCGCGCCCGCGCTGACGCTGACCGACAAGGAATACCAGCGGATGCGTGACGCCTCGATCGCCTGCCTGCGCAAGATCGGCGTGGACACGGGCGGGTCGAACGTGCAGTTCGCCGTGAATCCCGCCGACGGGCGCATGGTCATCATCGAGATGAATCCGCGCGTGTCGCGTTCCTCCGCGCTCGCCTCCAAGGCCACGGGCTTTCCGATCGCCAAGATCGCGGCAAAGCTCGCCGTCGGCTACACGCTCGACGAGCTAGCGAACGACATCACACGTGTCACACCCGCTAGCTTCGAGCCGACAATCGACTACGTGGTGGTGAAGATCCCGCGCTTCACGTTCGAAAAATTCCCCGGCACGCCCGCACTGCTGACCACCAGCATGAAGTCGGTCGGCGAGGCGATGGCGATCGGCCGCAGCTTCCCGGAGGCGCTGCAGAAGGGATTGCGTAGTATGGAGACCGGGCTCGGCGGTCTCGATCCGATGGAACCGCCCGGCGACGGCGGCGCGGATGCATTTCGTGCCGCGCTCTCCACGCCGCGCCCCGATCGGCTGCTGATCGCGGCCCAGGCGCTGCGGGCGGGCGTGAGCGTCGCCGACATCCACGACGCCTGCCGCTTCGATCCATGGTTTCTGCGCGAACTCGACCGCATCGTCGCGGCGGAACGCGAGGTAGCGGCCCAGGGCCTGCCGCAGCACGCGACAGCACTGCGCCGCCTGAAGGCGCTCGGCTTCTCCGACCGGCAGCTTGCCGCGCTCGTGGGACTTCGCGAGGACGCTGTGGCAGCGCTGCGTCGGCGTCTCGGCGTTGTGCCCGTCTACAAGCGTATCGACACCTGTGCGGCCGAGTTCCCGTCCGCCACACCCTACATGTATTCCACGTACGAAGGTGGCTTCGGCGCACCCGCGTGCGAGGCCGATCCGTCCGACCGGCGGAAGGTCGTGATTCTCGGCGGCGGGCCGAACCGGATCGGTCAGGGCATCGAGTTCGATTATTGCTGCGTCCATGCCGCCTACGCGCTGCGCGACGCCGGCATCGAAACCATCATGGTCAACTGCAACCCGGAAACCGTCAGCACCGACTACGACACCTCCGACCGGCTCTATTTCGAACCGCTGACCGCCGAGGACGTAATCGCGCTCGTGCGGCGCGAGCAGAGCCGCGGCGAGGTGCTCGGCTGCATCGTGCAGTATGGCGGACAGACGCCGCTCAAGCTGTCGCAGGCGCTGCACCGCGCTGGCATCCCGGTGCTCGGCACCAGCGCCGACGCGATCGACATCGCGGAGGACCGCGAGCGCTTTCAGGGTCTGTTGCAGAAACTCGGATTGTTGCAAGCTGAGAACGGCATCGCCCGCTCGGCGGAGGAGGCCGAAACGGTTACGGAGCGCATCGGCTTTCCAGTGGTGATCCGGCCGAGCTACGTGCTCGGCGGCCGGGCGATGGAGATCGTGCATGACCGCGCCGCGCTGCATCGCTACATGCAGGAGGCGGTGCGCGTCTCAGGCGACAATCCCGTGCTGATCGACCGCTACCTCGCCGATGCGATCGAGGTCGATGTCGACTGCATTGCCGACGGGGAGCGGGTGTACGTCGCGGGCGTCATGGAGCACATCGAGGAGGCTGGCATTCACTCGGGCGATTCCGCCTGTGCGCTGCCGCCCTATTCGCTCTCGCCTGCCACGGTGACGGAACTGAAGGCGGAGACGGAGGCGCTGGCAAAGGCCCTCGGCGTCGTCGGGCTGATGAACGTGCAATACGCTATCAAGGACGACGCGATCTACGTGCTGGAAGTCAACCCGCGCGCCGCGCGCACCGTGCCGTTCGTCGCCAAGGCGACGGGCGTCGCCGTCGCGAAGATCGGCGCGCGCGTGATGGCCGGAGCGAAACTTACCGACTTCCGCCTGGACGACGAGGCCATCGTGCCGCATGTCGCGGTGAAGGAGGCAGTGTTCCCATTCAACCGCTTCCCGAATGTGGACACGATTCTTGGCCCGGAAATGAAATCGACGGGCGAGGTCATGGGCCTCGATTTTAGCTTCGAGCGCGCATTTGCGAAAAGCCAGCTTGGCGCGGGCGTGCGGCTGCCTGACGCAGGCGGTGTGTTCCTCTCCGTGCGTGACACCGACAAGACCGCCGCGGTCGCCGTGGCGCGGCGGCTGGTGGAACTTGGCTTCTCGATCCTTGCCACCCGCGGCACGGCAGCGCGGCTGCGCGAGGCAGGGCTGCCCGTCACCGTGGTCAACAAAGTGTTGGAAGGCCGGCCGCACTGCGTCGACGCCATCAAGTCAGGCGAGGTGCAACTGGTCATCAACACCGCCTCGGGCGCGCAGTCCGTGGCTGACAGCTTCGCGATCCGCCGCTCGGCGCTGACGCACGGCGTGCCGCACTATACCACGATCGCCGGCGCGCGGGCGGCAGCGCACGCCATTGCGGCGATGCGGGCGGGTGCTCTTGAAGTCGCGCCCTTGCAGGCGTATTTTCGCGGTTCGTTCTGAATCCCGTCGCGGCAGGGTCGCAGGCGGGGCGCCGGGATGGCCGGACGCCCCGCCGAGAACCCCGGCGCGGCGGTGGCGTTTGCGCGCCACCTGAACGAGCCCCGCCTTCGGCCTGACCTTGAGGATGACGCCGTGCAGAAGTTCCCGATGACCGCCCCCGGCTTGCAGCGGCTGGAAGAAGAACTGCGAACGCTCAAATCCGTCGAGCGTCCCGCGGTGATTCGCGCCATCGCCGAGGCGCGCACGCATGGCGACCTGTCCGAGAACGCCGAATACCATGCGGCGCGGGAGCGTCAGAGCTTCATCGAGGGCCGTATCGCGGAACTCGAGGAAATCGTTGCCTCCGCTGAAGTGATCGACCCGGCCTCGATCTCCGGCGAGCACGTCAAGTTCGGCGCGCATGTCCGGCTGGTCGACGAGGAGACCGAGAAGGAAGCCTCCTACCAGATCGTCGGCGTGCACGAGGCAGACATCAAGCTGCAGCGCCTGTCGATCTCCTCGCCGCTCGCCAAGGCGCTGATCGGCAAGAAGGTGGGCGATACCGTCTCCGTCCCCGCGCCGGGCGGCGACCGCAGCTACGAGATCCTATCCGTCTCCTACGGCGGCTGATCGTTCCGTGATCGGGCTGGAGGATGTGCGCGCCGCGGCGGCGCGGATCGCGGGCAGCGTCGTGCACACGCCGGCCGTTCCAAGCGACGCGGTGTCGCGGGCGACGGGCGCCGACGTCACGCTCAAGCTTGACAACCTGCAGGCAACCGGCGCCTTCAAGGAGCGCGGCGCAGCCAACCGCCTCGCCCTGCTCTCCCCGGCGGAGCGCAACCGCGGGGTGGTGGCCATGTCGGCCGGCAACCACGCGCAGGCGGTGGCACGGCACGCCGAACTGCGCGGCATCTCTGCCGTCATCGTGATGCCGAAGTTCACGCCGCTGACCAAGGTGCGCCGCACCGCCACCTGGGGCGCCCGGGTCGTGCTGCATGGCGAGACGCTGGCCGAAGCGGCGGCGCACGCGCACGAGGTGGCCGAGCAGGAAGGCCGCGTCTTCATCCACCCCTACGACGACCCGGCGGTAATGGCCGGCCAGGGCACGCTCGCGCTTGAACTGCTTGAGGACGTGCCGGACCTCGACGCGCTGGTCATCCCGGTCGGCGGTGGCGGGCTGATTGCCGGCTGTGCGGTGGCGGCAAGCGCGCTCCGGCCGGGGATCGAGGTGATCGGCGTCGAGGTCGCGGCCTATGCCGCCTTCGCGCAGGTGCTGGCCGGGCGGCCGGTCGAGGTCGGCGGCCCGACCATCGCCGAGGGCATCGCCGTGCGCGACATCGGCCTGGTGCCGCTGGAGGTGATCCGTGCGCACGTCGCCGACGTGGTGGTGGTGCCGGAGCGCGCCGTCGAGGAGGCGATCGCCCTGTTGGCCGAGGGCAGCAAGACGGTGGCCGAAGGGGCGGGCGCGGCCGGGGTTGCCGCGCTTCTTGCGTTTCCGGACCGTTTTGCCGGGCGGCGAATCGGCACGCCGGTGTGCGGCGGCAACATCGACGCGCGCATTCTGGCCAACGTCCTTCTGCGCAACCTGCTGCGGGACGGGCGCCTGCGCCGCCTCGTGCTGGAGATCCCGGACCGGCCGGGCGTGCTCGCCGACATCGCCGGCACGATCGGCGAGGCCGGAGGCAACATCATTGAGGTTTCGCACCACCGCCTGTTCGCCTCGCCGAGCGTGCAGGCGGCCGAGCTGGAAGTCATGTTCGAGGCGCGCGACGCCGATCACGGGGCCGAGATCGTGCGATCTTTGCAACAGACCTACACGCTGCGTCGCCCCTGACGCGTCCAGCAAGCAGCCGAAATTCTGCGACGTTTGTTCGCGACTGTGGCAGCGCCGGCACAGGGCGGCGCAACGACGCACCGTCACCACGTCTTCGCTGGCGATTGGGTCGGCGTCTCAGTTAGATGGCTCTCACGCAATCTTGAGGTCCGTTTCGCGATGGTCAAGAAAAGCCCGACGCCCGTCGTGGAGATTGTTGAGGACGAATCAACCAATGTTGTGGTTCTGCACCCAAGAATCACGCCGCGACTGACCGCCCTTCTGGCCCGCTGGCTGGAAGCGGGGCGGCGGATGGGGCTTTGCGATGCCTCCGCCTTCTTCCCCGACCGCACGGACCGGCAACGCGACTACGTGCTCGTCTGGGTGCGCGAGAACCCCGACCCGGCCTACATGGTACAGTCCCAGGGCGCGATCTGGGTGGTGACGGACGCGGTGCGCGAACGCGAGCTCGCCCGCCTGCCTAGCTTCGCTGAGGCGCTGCATTTCATCCGGCCGGTCCTGCCGCTGGAAGCCGCCGCCTGAGCTTGCTAGCCTCGCCGCACGGGGCGAGGAAGCGATGGACGGAAAACGTGTCTATGTCGTGGGCACCTGCGACACCAAGGGGCGGGAACTCGCCTATGTGCGGGACCTGATCCGCGCGGCGGGTGTCGCGGCTGCGCTGGTAGACGTCTCGACACGCGACACATCCGGTTCGGCCGACGTCGCAGCGCGCATCGTCGCGGCCTGCCATCCCGACGGGGCCGCCGCCGTGTTCACCGGCGACCGGGGCAGCGCCGTCGCCGCGATGGCGGTGGCGTTCGAGCATTTCCTGCTTGGTCGGGACGACGTCGCCGGGGTGATCGGCCTCGGCGGGTCGGGCAATACGGCGCTGGTCACGCACGCGATGCGGGCACTGCCGGTCGGCGTGCCGAAGCTGATGGTCTCCACCGTCGCCTCCTCCAACGTCGCGCCCTATGTGGGGCCGAGCGACATCGCGATGATGTACTCGGTCACCGACATTGCGGGGCTCAACCGAATCTCCCGCATCATCCTTGCGAACGCGGCACATGCCATCGCCGGCATGGCACGCGGCGAGGCGCCGGCCGCGGCCGCCGACCTGCCGGCGGTCGGTCTGACGATGTTCGGCGTCACCACGCCCTGCGTGAACCGCGTCACGTCGCTGCTCGGGGCGCGCTACGACTGCCTCGTGTTCCACGCGACAGGCACCGGCGGTCAGTCGATGGAGAAACTGGCGGACAGCGGCCTGCTTGCCGGCGTGATCGACGTCACGACGACAGAGGTCGCCGACTTGCTGGTGGGAGGGGTGTTCCCCTGCACGGAGGACCGGTTCGGCGCGATCGCACGGACGGGGCTGCCCTATGTCGGCTCCTGCGGCGCGCTCGACATGGTGAATTTCGGCGCGATGGCGACCGTGCCGGCACGATTCCGCGACCGGGTGCTCTACGTGCACAACCCGCAGGTGACGCTAATGCGGACGACGCCCGAGGAGAATGCACAGTTCGGCGCCTGGATCGGCGCGCGGCTGAACCGCTGCGAAGGACCGGTTCGCTTCCTGCTGCCGGAGGGCGGCGTTTCGCTGATCGATGCGCCTGGCAAGCCGTTCCATGACCCGGCCGCCGACGCGGCGCTGTTCGCAGCGCTGGAAGCGACCGTACGGCAAACCGCCCGCCGCCGCCTGGTCCGCGTGCCGCACGCGATCAACGATGACGCCTTCGCCGACACAGTGGTGGCGCATTTCCACGACGTGACGCAGGGGGCCTGATCATGCCGGCAATTCCGCGCGCGCAACTGCTCGCGCGATTCCACGAGATGGTGCGCCGGGGGGAGCCGATTGTCGGCGGCGGCGCCGGCACCGGGCTTTCCGCGAAATGCGAGGAAGCGGGCGGCATCGACCTGATTGTGATCTACAATTCCGGCCGCTACCGCATGGCCGGACGCGGGTCGCTCGCGGGCGTGCTTGCCTACGGCAACGCCAACGACATCGTCGTCGAGATGGCGCACGAGGTGCTGCCGGTGGTCAAACACACGCCGGTGCTGGCCGGTGTGAACGGCACCGACCCGTTCTGCATCTTCGACGAGTTCCTCGACCGGCTGAAGGCTCTCGGGTTCTCAGGCGTGCAGAACTTTCCGACCGTCGGGCTAATCGACGGCATGTTCCGCGCCAACCTGGAGGAAACCGGCATGGGCTACGCGCTCGAGGTGGAGCTGATCCGCCTCGCCCGCGCCAAGGACATGCTCACCACGCCCTACGTGTTCAACCCGGACGAAGCGCGCGCGATGGCCGACGCGGGGGCGGACATCATCGTCGCGCACATGGGGCTGACGACGGGCGGCACAATCGGCGCGGCAACGGCGCTCACGCTCGCCGACTGTCTGCCACGCATCGACGCGATCGCCGAGGCGGCACGCCGGATGCGGCCGGACGTGTTGCTCCTCTGCCACGGCGGCCCGATCGCGACGCCGGAAGATGCGCAATACATCCTCGACCACTGCGAGGCCATCCACGGCTTCTACGGCGCCTCCTCGATGGAGCGGCTGCCGACTGAGATCGCGCTGACCGAACAGACGCTGAAATTCAAGAAGATCGCTCGATCCTAGGGAGACGGAACGCATGGCCAAGGCCTACGCAAGCACCATCATCGACGCGCCTGTCGAGGCCGTCTGGGCAACGGCGCGCGACTTCGGCGCACTCTCCGCGTGGCTTCCCGCCGTCGAACGCAGCTACATTGAGGACGGACGCGATCCGGACAGCGTCGGCTGCGTCCGCCGCCTGCATCTCCGCGGCGGCGGAGGCTGCACCGAACGGCTGCTGGCTCTCGACGATTCGCGCTACAGCTTTACCTATGCCTTCGTCGAGCCTGCCTTCCCCGTGCGCGACTACGTCAGCACGCTCGAACTGATCCCCGTGACGAACGGCGACCGCACTTTCGCCCAGTGGTCCGGCTCCTTCGAGGAAACGCCGGAGGATGCCGGGACATACGTGAAGATCGTCTCGGAGGATGTCTACGGCGGCGGCCTCGCCGCGCTGCGCGCCAGGTCGCATACGGCTCCGCCCGGCAGGACCCGCTGGGACGGATGGCGGCCGGCGAAGGTGTTCTGCTCGTCGGTCATTAACGGCCCGCTCGACAAGGTGTGGGCGCGCGTGCGCGACTTTGCGGGCATGGGGGATTGGCACCCCGGCATCAGCGCGATGCACATGATCGGCCACGTGCGGTCCGACAAGGTTTCCGGCGTGCGCGACTTCCTGTTCGGCGAGGGCAAACTGCACGAGCGACTCACTCACCTCTCGGACATAGACCACGCCTTCCGCTACACGATCGAGGCCTCGCCGATGCCGTGGTTGAACTACCACGCCGGCGCGCGCCTCTATCCCGTCAGCGACGGCAACCACACCTTCGCGGTCTGGACCGCCGACTGGGTGGCCGCGCCGAACGACGACGTGGCACTGATCCCGGACATCCACGCCAACGTGTTCCAGAAAGCGTTCGACACGCTGAACGAGCGCTATTTCTCCGGCTGATCGGAGCGCGCTGCAGGCAGAACGAAGGGGTTTGGGAACAGATCGGAAAAGCGAAATTCCCCGACCTGGTCGATCAGCACCGGAAAGTCCGGCCCGACGAACTCGGCGAGGACCTGCCGGCAGGCGCCGCACGGCATGTAGGCCGTGGGCGGCGAGCCGGGCGGACTGTCGGGTAGCGCGATGGCGATACGGGTGAAGCGGCGATGGCCTGCGGCGACGGCGCTGACGACGGCGGTGCGCTCGGCGCAGATCGTCATGCCGAAGCTCGCATTCTCCACATTGCACCCGCAGATCACGCCGAACGGGCCTTCAAGCGCCGCGCCGACGCGGAATCGGGAATAGGGCACATGGGCGCGCTGCGCCGCCGCGCGGGCGGCGGTGACCAGGGGCTCATCAGCAACAATGGGCAATGGCATTCAGGTATCCTCCACGCGGGCCACGCCGGGCAGCAGCTTCATCGCCTGCGCCAGTCGCGGCGAGACGTTGAAGCCGCCGGGTAACGCGATCTCCACATCCTGCGCCGTGCCGACCCGCGGCACCAGCACGACGCGCCCGCGGCCCCGGCCCTCGCGCGTCAGCAGGGCACGGATGGGCTCGACCGCCTCCGTACGCTCCAGCCAGACGCGGATTCCCGCCCCCGCCGCGCGCGCCGCCTCGTCGAGCGGTACCACGTCGTTCGCGGTGATACGCAGCGTCTCGCCCTCCAAGCGGATGTCCGCCGTCACCAGGACCGGCGCGCCATCGGTCAGAAGATCGCGTGCGCGGGAGAGAACCTCGCTGAACGCAGTGATTTCGTAGCTGCCTGCGGCATCCGAAAGCCGCACCCAGGCCATGCGGCTGCCGGTGCGCGTGATGCGCTCCTTCGACGTAATGACGATGCCAGCGAGCTTCACCCGTGCCGCGCCCGTCTGCGCCCGCTCCTCCAGCCGGTTGCTCGCCACCACGTCGAGCCGTCGCAGCGTCTGCGCATAGGCATCGAGCGGATGTGCCGTGAGGTGGAACCCGATCGCCTCCGCCTCGAATCCCAGCGCATCGAGCGGCGGCCAGGCCGGTGTGTCCGGCAGGCGCAGCGGTTCCGGCTTCGCCGCGCCGAACAGACCGATCTGTCCGCTCTGCCGCTCCTCGGCGCGGGCCTGCGCGCGCCGCAGGATCGTCTCCGCGCCGGCGAACACACGCGCGCGGTTGCCGTCGAGCGTATCGAAGGCGCCGGCCTTGGCGAGATTCTCAAGCTGCATCCTGTTGAGCTGCGACGGCTCGACGCGCGCCGCGAAGTCCGCGAGATCGGCGAATGGGGCGCTGCCACGGGCCGCGACCAACGCCTGCATTGCGGCCAGCCCCACCTTCTTCACCGCCGCGAGTGCGTAGCGGATGCCGAGCGCCCCGCCCTCGTCGCGTTCAAGCGAGAAATCCGCCTCGGAGCAATTTACGTCCGGCGGCTTTACTCGGATGCCCATGCGGCCGGCATCCTGACGCAGCGCCGCCAAACGATCGGTGTTGCTGATGGCAAGGCTCATGCAGGCGGCGAGGAAGGCGACCGGATGGTTCGCCTTCATCCATGCCGTCTGATAGGCGACCAGCGCGTAGGCCGCCGCGTGCGACTTGTTAAAGCCGTAGTCGGCGAACTTGGCCATCAGGTCGAACACCTCCTCGGCCTTCGCCGTCGGAATGCCCCGGCCTGTCGCGCCATCGACGAACGTCTTGCGCTGCGCATCCATCTCGGCGCGGATCTTCTTGCCCATCGCGCGGCGCAGCAGGTCGGCCGCGCCGAGGCTGTAGCCCGCCATGCGTTGCGCGATCTGCATCACCTGCTCCTGGTAGACCATGATGCCGTAGGTCTCGGCCAGGATGTCGTGGATCTCGGGGTGCGGCGCCTCCCACGCCTCGCCGTGCTTGCGCTGGCAGTAGGCCGGGATATTCGCCATCGGACCCGGGCGGTAGAGGGCAACGGCGGCGATCAGGTCCTCGAAGCGGTCTGGCCGCATCTGCCGCAGCACGTCGCGCATCCCCTGGCCTTCGAACTGGAACACGCCGCCGGCATCGCCCCGTTGCAGCATCTCGTAGGTCGCCCGGTCATCAAGCGGCAGCTTCGCCAGATCGACCGTGATTCCCTGCTTCGCCAGGAACCGCACCGCGCGCTGCAGGATCGTCAGCGTCGTCAGGCCGAGGAAGTCGAACTTCACCAGCCCCGCCTGCTCGACATATTTCATCGAGTACTGCGTGACTAGGAAGTCCGAGCGCGGATCGCGGTAGATCGGCACGAGTTCGGTCAGCGGCCGGTCGCCGATCACCACGCCCGCCGCGTGGGTCGAAGCGTGGCGGTACAACCCCTCAAGCTGAAGCGCGATCTCCAGCAAGCGGCGCACGCTCTCATCGTCCGCGCGCATTTGCTGCAGCTTCGGCTCCCCGTCGATCGCCTGCTGCAGCGTCACGGGTTTGGCCGGATTGTTCGGGATCAGCTCCGCGACCTTGTTGACCTGCCCGAACGGCAGGCCGAGCACGCGCCCTACGTCGCGCACCGCCGCACGCGCCTGCAGCTTGCCGAAGGTGATGATCTGCGCGACGCGATCGGCACCGTACTCGCCGCGCACATAGGCGATCACCTCG
>Ga0335069_10010346_pt1 | contig 13219 bp, 9 predicted proteins | sample Lox_Sample_11_FD_206714 | JGI IMG/M metagenome (GOLD analysis project Ga0335069, IMG submission 206714) | Soil microbial communities from Loxahatchee National Wildlife Refuge, Florida, United States - Lox_Sample_1.1 | ecosystem: Environmental > Terrestrial > Soil > Wetlands | place: USA: Florida... | reverse complement strand
GAAAATCTAGAAAACAAAGGTGTTGCAGTGTTGCGGTGCTGCATCTACAGCGAGTTGGGGAAATTCTTAGGTACTGCGTATAGATATATGTATAGCGTGTTGTATATCCTAAAGTGAAGTCAAGAAAAATCGCAAATTACTTTGCGGTTCTTTTGCGGGCAGTTCCGAAACGGGAAAGGGGGAGGAAGAAGTTAGAGGTCGCAGAAAGCGTGAAAGGCTGGGCCACACTTCGGGGATGGAGTAGGTAGGGGAGAGTAGTAAGTAGCAGGCGAACAAGGTTTCGGTGGTCATGCAGGTTTTGAAGCAGAGGTTTGCTCGACGGCTTCTAGGCTAGATTCGACACGCCACCGATCCCCGCCAAAGTTCGCTTTGGAGAACTGGGGTGGAGGAAGGGCGGATATGGCAGCACCGGTTTTATGATTTCGTGGTGTTCACGGCGAAGAAGCGCGTGGAGAAGGTGCGCTACATGCATGACAATCCGGTGAAGCGGGGGTTGGTACTGGAGGCGCAGCAATGGAGGTGGAGCAGTTGTCGAGCGTACGAATTGGACGAGCGCCGGGCCGGTGCTGGTGAATGAGGCGGAGGGGATCGAGCTCACCCTCAGAAAAATCTCTTGATACCATCACCGGTGGTGCCCACGCTTCGAAAATCGCGAAGCGTGGGGCAGCCTAAGGAGTGGTGGTGTAAGAATCGAAAGGCCTTAAAGATGGGCCAGTCCCCTGGAGTTCCTGTACTGCTGCACCATCCGCATGACGGCAATTTGCAAGCAGCGTGCGATGGTACTTCTCCGCCAAGCGATTCTGGCCAGCTTGCTGCGCGGCTCGGATCGCACCCAACAATGTGTTGAATCGATTGGGATCACTCACGAGCGATTGCCGATACTGATCAAGCGCCTCCGCTGGTCGTCCGCTGAGAAGCAGCATGTCGGCAAGCATCTCGCGTGCCGGGATCTCGACTTCTCCTTTTCCGATTTTGGTCTGGCGCTCGGCGAGCGGTTGCAAAAGGGAGAGTGCGGTTTTCAGATCGTCACGAGTAAAGTCGACCCAGGCGCGAATCTCGGTGGCCGCGGCACTCTCAGTCGCGCGTGGTGGCTTTAATGCCTCCAGCTGTGCTAGCGCATCGTTCGCAGCTTTCTTGTCATGCAACTGAGCTGCACCTTCCGCATGCGCCAGCAGCGTTGCTTCCTGGCTGGAACGGCTTCCGCCTTGGATGGGTTCCAAATTCTCGGCCGTTTTCCAATTCTTTGTTTCAATGGCCAGTAGCGCGGAGTAGCGCGCTTCGACCGCTCCCCACATGTCTGGATATCTGGGATCCACGTCTGTCGGCAAAACAGTCTTGGCCTCTGTAACGATTGCTTGCGCCTCATCGAAGCGTCCCGTCTGCAGATAGGCATACTCCAGAAACTCCATGGCATGAAGACGATTTTCCGCACCGTGGTGAAGTCCTGCTGCTTCGGCCGCGGCTTTCGAAGCCAGGTTCGACGCGATGTCATCCTGCCAGAGTCCAAGCCGCGCAAAGATGTGCGACGGCATGTGCAGGGCATGAGGCACTTGCGGTGCGATCCGAGCATACTGGTGAGCTGCGCTCAGCCCCTGCGAAGCCATTTCAGGATTGTTGCAGGCATGAATGATGTAATGCGCGATTCCCGGATGGTTGGGATGCTTGCGAAACAGGGGCTGGAGAATGGCTAGCGCTTTCCTGGAATTGGCCAGTTCCACGTCATTCGGAGGATCGGATGCGAGGAGCGCAAGTGCGTAGAACACTTCTACCTCAAGGTCATCCGGATAGGTTTTCGTGACAGCCGCCATTGCGTCCGCGTAGGCGGTGGCATGTTGCAAAGAGTCCTCGGACCGATATTCGTCGAAAAAGCCGTGCAAGGCCTCTATGTAAGCAGCTTCGCGGGGACTCTTTTCGCGTGCGCGATCGGCTTGGGCGAGCTCAGCGGTGCCCTCCTCGATATCTTCTGGCGTGGGCGATGCCAGCAACTGATGAAAGTGCGTCATGGCTTCACCCCAGTGAGCGATGGCGCAATCCGGGTCTGAAGATGAAACTTTCTCAAAAGCAAGAAAGGCCTGGTCGTGCCAAAAAGAATGCAAGAGCGCGACGCCGCGATTGAAGTCGGCTCTCACGCTGGGGGCGCAAGTGATTTGGAAGTCAACAGTTCCGAGTTTTAGCGCGGAATTCGTGTGCGGTTGATTGGACAGAGGCGCAGCGTGAGCATTCAGGACGAACGCACTGAACACAATTGCCCCTAGAACGATTGTTGTTTTCATCGGAAAACTTGGCACCAGATGAAGAATACCTGTGCCAGAGGATTTGTTTGTCAAAGTTGACTGGCCAAACAAACTTCGATTGAGGACGGGCATAGCCCCCGCCCTCATGGCAACCGGTATGCGTAGAAGTTACTGTCCGCGGAACCATAAAGCAGCATGCCATTGACCACGGTCGGGGAGGGAAGGATTGGCGCGAGCGCCAGCGTGCTGTTCCAGAGCCTAGCACCGGAGGCAGCGTTGAGAGCGATCACGCGGCGGTCGAACTGCAAGTATAGAACTCCATTGGCGACAGTCGGTGCATTCGAAACGCAGCAGTTTGAGGTCATACTCCATACCATCGAACTGGTGTTCGCATCGAGCGCATAGGTCTTTACGACGTTAGAATCGGGGCCGCTAAAGTAGACTCGCTTGCCGTCGGTTGCGGGTGTCGTGAAACTCCAACCGAGGCTGTTGGTCCGCGTAAAACTCCATAGTGTGGTGCCGGTACGCCCGTCCAGTGAATACAGAACATCCGAGGAGCCGTTGTTGGTGGCCACGAAGACCGCTCCGTTCGCGGCGATCGCTGCGCCGATGTTGCCTCCAATGGACAACGTCCCCTTTGAAGCTCCGCTTAGCGCATCGAAAGCGTACAGAACCCCGTTGCTGACATGTCCGTCACTTCCGGTGACATAAACCGCCCCGTTTGCCACCGCAGGAGCATAAGTCACGAAATCCTCAATGATGCGTGTCCAGACCACCACTCCACTTCTTGCATCGATAGCGTAAAGGACCCCGGGCGCGCTCTGTGCCTCAGTGACGACGTATACAATCCCTCCCGCGACCACGGGATCGGTAAGATACCCAAACGTGTCGGTAATGGTGTAATCCCAAAGCATGGCGCCGGTTCTTGCGTTGACCGCGTAAACATCCGCGAGATTGATATTGCTGGAGGAGACGTAAACAATTCCGTTCTCTACCGCCGGTGAGGTGAGAACGTAGCCGTCGGTAGGGAAACTCCAGACCACGGAGCCATTGTTGGAGTTGATCGCGTACAGTCGGTTATCTATCTGCGTGCCAAAATAGATGAGGCCGCCAGCCTCGGCTGCACCACCGTTGATCGGTCCGCCGGTGGTCAACGTCCATGCTTTCTTAAGATGATGCACGGTTTGCGGGCTAAGATCTTGCTCGGATGGATTCCAGCCGCTGTGCCCCGGGGAGAATCCCAGTTGATGCCATGACACCCCAGACAGTGGGTGGGCCTGACTGAAGGCGAGAGTGCCGAGAAGCAGCACAAGAGCAAGAGCAGAGATGTTGCCGATTCGCGAGAGAATAAATTTCGGGCGAGCGCGCATAATTCAGCTCCCTTTCCTGGTTCGGCTATTTTCCAAAAACGTAGGCAGCACCCGTTACAGCGCCGTTCACCAAGGCGCCGTTGGCACCGACTACGGCAGTGGTGGCATCGATTCCGACGGATAGTCCAAAATTATCGTTCTTCACCGGATCTGAAGGCCCGAGAATAGCGCTCGCCTTCGGGCTTGAATGCCAACCCGAATTTGGTTTTAGAAATGCGAAAACCAAGCCTTCGTTCTGCGGGGAGCCATAGTGTGCCGGCCAACTGCCCAAAATGGCGACGGGGCCGGTGAAACCCACTGAGTAGCCGACCGCGAAACCGGATGGCGCTCCCTTAACTCCCAATTCCGCGGTGAAGGGCATGCCAGTAACCCAGCCGTTAGGACTCTTGGTGAAAATGTAGGCTTTTCCCGGGCCGCAATCGCTACAGCCGTTGTTTCCCAATTGAGAGGCGCCGACGATGAGTGAGTTGCCTCGGATCGCAACTGACCAACCGAAATCATCGTTGGCCTTGCCATCGGACGCCGTAAGCACGGCAGTTTCACTCGTATCCTGCCAACCGTTTGGAGGTTCGACGAAGACATAGGCGCCACCTTTCCACTTCTGAAAAGCTGCTGCGCCACCGATTACTGTGTTGCCATCGATGTCGATGGGGCCGATATTGCCATTCGAGGCATAAAGACGGGCTGTTTGCGTGCTGTTTGTCCATCCAGTTGGCGGCTGCACAAAAACGTAGCCGGTTCCGGGCCCGTTTTCTCCGAAAGCTCCGGTGGACACCACAGTGTCGCCACGAATCGCTACGCTGCCCCCGAAATAAGTGCCCGCACCTTCGTCGGAAGTGTTCAGTTCCGCAGTCTGGGTCATGTCGTGCCATCCTCCCTGAGGTTGGACGAAGACATAAACCGAGCCAGCCACGAATCCACCGTCCCGTGCAGTTTGCGGAGCGCCGACGGCAACCGTGTCGCCACTGATAGCGACGCTGACGCCGAAGCGATCAAAAGCGGCGCCATTTGACGCGGTCAGCCTGGCGGTCTGGGTCATGTTTCCCCAACCCGAGGGCGGCTTCACGAAAACGTACACCGCTCCCTGCGATTGGTTTCCATTGATGGTTTCCTCTGGGGCTCCCACCACAATGGTGTTGCCGCTAATGGCGACGGAGTAACCGAAATCGCCATATTGCTGGCCGTCGGAAGATGTCAATTTTGCTAACTGCCTGGCGCTCGCAGCCATAGCTGCTTGAGAGGAAAAAGCCATGAAGCCTGCCAACAACATGGTTGTCACGAAACTGAACATTGGAAGGAACTTGCGCATGGGAACCTCCAAGTGTGGCGGGGGGGATTGCCACAAGGGTGAATGTGCGGGATTCTACCACACGAACTTCATTTCGCAAGAAGATTACAGAACCTTATTTTGTCAGCGGCTGAACAATCACAGATTGCGGATTCGTTACTGCATATGGCGAACCTGGAGCCATCGAAAGCGATGTTGGAGTGACTGTGCCAACATAAAGTTTGCCGTTACTGCTGATTGCATAGAGATGGTCGCTATTGTCCCAAAACATCTGCAGGATCGGGCCGGTTGTGAGCAAGCCGGTGTAGTGGGTCACAGGATTGGCGCCGTTGAAATGGAAAAGCTGTAAACCTTCTTGACCAGCCACAGCCAGGATTTGCCCTGATGGCGACATCTTCATGTCATAGGGATTCTTGATCAACGTGGCGGGCATGTCTTTGTAAGTGCTGTCCGTGTGGATGTTACCTTTCGGACCAACTGTGTAGACCGCGATCTGGATAGGCCCAGGGGCACAGCCGGGCGGATTTGCAGGTTGCTCAAGAAACGCGAGATTGTTAGTCGGGTCGGCAACCGTGAGATCCGGGTAATACACGCGCACTCCCGACGGAGGTTTGGGCACATTGAACTTAAGATCAATCTGGTTGAGCAGTCCATTGTCCTCGCGTTCAAAGCCGTAGATGGCCGGGTACATGCACGCGGACTGATCCGTCGAATAGGCGAAGATGTTGTTACCGATAAAAAATGTACCGGTGTAGTCGCCGGGAAACGCACCGGTGACGGTATTTCCAAGATAGTTGAGTGCTCCCGAAGATTTGTCCACGGCGAAAGACGCCGTGAGGTCGTTGGTATCTTCGTCGTACTCCATTACATAAAGATCGCTGCCGGTGTGGTCAAAGAACAAATTTCCAGCTGTCAGGCAGGTGTCATCCGCCTGAACGCAAGAAGTCGAAGTTACGGAAGTTAGCGCTCCGTTCGATCCAATACGCAAAGTATCAATATTTGGTGGGCTCGAACTGTCGACAGCCATAAGGTATTTTCCGTTCACCGCCATCGAGTAGGCGTCCTCTTCAAAGGGGGAACCGGGTATTGGGGTGAGTGTGCCATTGGCATCAGCGGAATACCCGACAATCACGTTCGGCTGTCCGTTGCCGGGCGAGCTCGCAACATAAACGTAAGCGACAGAGGCGCTGCCCGATGCCTTGGGTTGTGAAGCATTCGATGGCGCAGCTTGTGCAAAAGCGACGGTCGTGCACGAGGCTACGCCGACGCAAATAACGGCAAGGGATTTCAACATCGGGATCGGCTCCTGCTGGCGGGACTGTCTGTTCCAGGATTTCGATGGGAATAGCAGGTGAGCGGTTGTACGGGGCTTTCTGAGTTCAGCGAGGGCGAGACGCCCTCGCGACAGCCGGTAGGATGCCGGCGCTAAGGTTTGGCGAAAAGTTTTTGGTCGATCGTTGGATTGAATTCGACTTTTGTGTATTCGACGAGGCTGTTCTCAGTCCCGTTTTGTTTGTTGGCATGCATGATGGGCAAAGTAATGCCGTCGGTTGTCTTCCAGTCGCTGAGGTCGGTTTCGCCGGAGGCGGGACCGGAGGACGCCAGCGTTTCGTAGTCCTCGCGCAACACGTGACCGGTTTTTGGATCGACGTACCAGCGGATCGACATGTCACCAGAGTTGATGTCGAGAATTTTCGTCTGTGTGTCGCCGACTTTCTCGGAGCCGTTTGCAGAAAAGACGAATTGCGGATTGTCGAGGTTCTGACCAATGTAGATCAAGTCGCGTTGGATCTGAAGCAGGCTCTCTTTCTTTTGGGCAGGCTGAAGATCGCGAATTCCCCCGTTCCCGGCAGACATGAAAGCCGCGTCCGCTGTGACGACCACCGAAAAAGGCCCCTGAGGGGTTTGCATGTTGATATGCATGCGATCGGGATAGGCAATCGTCGCGATCACGGTTGTGGCCGGGCCTCCGCTTGGATCTTTTTCGCTCAAAGTCGCGCGGAGTGTTTTGATCGTTTTCAGCTTCGCTAATCCGCCCATAGCTTCGACGGCTTTGGCCGCCAGCGCTTTGCCTTCAGAATTGGAAGCCGTAGGTTTTTCCGGAGGTGCAGCTTCACCCGCCGGCGCCGGAATCTTCGTGTCAATAGTAGTGACTGGCCCGAGAGTTGAGAGCGGCTTGTCGAATTGCTCGCTATTGCCTACGACCAAGACTGCGAGCTGATCTTTGTGGATGTATTTGGTGACGACGCGAGCGACGTCGGCGGTCTGAACTTTTTCAACCGCACTGCGGAAGCGCTCGAGAAAATCAGGCGGATAGCCGTAGAACTCATACGCCATGCGCTCACGCAAGACTTTGTCTGGCGAATCGAAGTTGAATACGAAGGAGTTCAGCAGGGAATCTTTGGCGCGCTTGATTTCGTCGTCATTAATCGGTTCGGACTTCAGCTTGTCTAGTTCTTTGTCCAACGCCTGAATAGCTTCAATCGTGCTCTCGCTCTTCGTGCCCATCGCCATTCGAATTATGCCCGGATGGTCGAAGGCGCCTCCGATGCCTCCACCAACGGTGTAGGCGAGGCCTTGGGCGGTACGGATGCTTTGGACGAGGCGAGAAGAGAAGCCGCCGCTGAAGGCTTCGTTGAAAACCTGGGCGGCAAAGTAGTCAGGATTGTCGCGCCGGATGCCGAGCTCGACCATGCGGATGTTGCTCTGGTTCACGTCGGTGCGCGGGATCAGATAGTAGCCCGGCTTGGCCGGAGTAAAGGCAATTTCAGGCGCCTTTGTCGGAGCGCCCTTGGCCCATGTGCCGAAGGCTTGACGAAGCTTTGCTTCCATCGCCGCGGAGTCGAAGTCTCCGACTAATCCGAGAATGATGTTGTTGGGCGAGACGTGCGCCTTGTGCCAGTCGACGAAATCCTGGCGCGTAACCGCCGCGACCGTGGCGTACTCGGGCTCGCGGACGTACGGGTTGTCTTTTCCGTAGGCCAGTTTTCCGGACTCGCGACCGGCGAGGTCGGCAACGTCGTCGTTGCGGCGGGAAATGGAATCGTCCATTTCTTTTTGAGCGAGGTCGAGCTTGTCCTGGCGGAATTCCGGATTGCGCAAAAGTTCAGTGAAGACGCGGAAGACGTCGTCGAAGTCGCCCTTAAGGCACGACCATCCGATGGTGGTGGAGTCCGCGGAGGAGCCGGTCTCGACTTTGGCGGCGCGGACTTCGAGAAAGTCGTCGAGTTGATCGCCGGTCTGCGACTTCGTGCCGCCGGTGCGCCAGACTTCTCCGTACATATCAAGCATGCCGGATTTCGCGGCAGGCTCTGAGCGCGAGCCGCCGCGGATGCGCGCGGTGCCGTCGATCAGCGGCAGCTCGTGATCCTCTTGCAGGAAGATCACCATGCCGTTGGGAAGCTCAAGGCGCTTCGGTTGCTGAGGATGAAACGCGGTGAGCGGCGGAATTGGAATCTGCTTCCAGTCGGTTGCCTGGGCGTTTGCCTGCGGTGCAAGCCAGCAGACTGCGAGAGTTGTGACGAAGAGTGCGAGGCGGCGAATCATTGCGCACCTCCTGCGTTGCTTTCGGAAGATGGCGTTGCGGTTTCGATGATTCCAACGGTGCGATTGTTCTCGGTGAAAGTCTGTGCCGCGACGCGGCGAATATCGGCCTTGGATATTTTGTCGATGCGATCCACCTGGCGGAATAATTCGCGCCAATCGCCGTAGCGGGCCTGATTAATACCGAGTTCAAATGCCAGGCCGGAGTTGCTGTCGAGACTGCGGATGAGATTTGCTTTGGCGCGGGTCTTGATCATCTTGAGTTCGTCGTCGCTGATGTCTTCTTTCTTAAGGCGATCGATTTCAGCGTGAATTGGCGCCGCCATGTCTTCGGGCTTGTGACCAGGCAGGGGGAATGCATAGAAGGCGAAAAGGTGCGGATATTTTGTGCCGGGCAGACCGGTGAATCCGGCAGAATAAGAGGCGATCTTCTGATCGCGAACCAGGGCACGATACAGGCGCGAGGTGCGTCCTTCGGACATCAGATCGGCGATGGCGTCGTAAACGGCGTCGTCCGGACTGCGGTAATCGGGGCGGTGGTAGCCCTCGAGATAGAGCGGCTGAGAAGGATCGCGCAGGACCACACGGCGCTCGGAATTTTGTGGCGGCTCAGTGGTGGTTCTCTCGTCTGGCTTGGGGTGCGATGGAATCCGGCCAAAATATTTTTCAATGAGCGGCATGGCTTCGGAGGCCTTCACATCGCCTACGACTACTACGACCATGTTAGACGGAATGTAGTACTCGTCGAAGAATTGTTGCGCATCGGTCGCGGAGAAGCTGTTCAGGTCCGACATCCAGCCGATCGTGGGGCGATGGTACTGGCTAGCTTGAAATGAAGCCGTAGTGAACTGTTCGAGAAGGCGGCCGATCGGGTTGCTGTCGGTACGCATGCGGCGCTCTTCGATTACGACGTTGCGCTCTTTGTAGAACTCGCGCATTACGGGGTGAAGAAAGCGCTCGGACTCCAGGTACGCCCAAAGCTCAAGGCGATTTTCAGGCAGGGAATAGAAGTAGTTGGTCTCGTCCTCGTTGGTGGAGGCGTTGATATCCTCGCCGCCGTTACGCTCCAGGATTTCGCTGAACTGGTTGGGAATGACGTAATGGCTGGCGTCTTTGATTGCGTCCTGCCAGGCGGTTTGCAGTTGCTTGAGCTTGGCCTCATCGCGGCCAAAGCGTTTATCACGCTCGGCGATGTAGGCAGCATAAGCGACTTCAACCTTTGCGAGCGCAGCTTTTTCGGCGGGGTAATCCTTGGTGCCGATCTTGTCGGTGCCTTTGAAAGCCATATGTTCGAACATGTGAGCAAGGCCGGTCTTGCCGAGTGGGTCCTGCGAGGAGCCTGCGTCTACGTGGGTATAAAAAGAAAAGACTGGCGCTTCGGGCCGCTCGCAGACGATGGCAGTCAGACCATTGTCGAGGGTCTTGACGGTGATGCGTTTTTCGAAAGAGGCAACGTCCTGGGCTGCGAGTACGGTCGAGATCAGTAGGATTGGCAGAATAAAGAGACGGCGCTTCATTGAACCTCCACAGGTTGGACGAATATGAAGGGCAGAAGTTTGAAAGTAAGTGGTGGACGGGGAGATTGTCAAACGGTGGGGTTGAGGGTTTATCGCGAATATCCTTATTTACCGCAAAGGACACGAAGGTTCACAAAGGATTGGTGTTTTCTTCGTGTGCCTTGGTGTCCTTAGTGGTCATTCTTTCGGTCTCCGAAATTTAGTCTTTCATTCCTTCTGAAATGTACAATCCAGCATCCAAGCTGTCGGGGTTCAACGGAGACTTGGCTTGAGCAAACCTCAAATTGTCGAAATCGGTGGCCGGCACCTTAGCCTGACGAACCTGGAAAAGGTTTTGTATCCCCAGGCCAACTTTACCAAGGGGCAGGTTGTCGATTATTACGCGCGAATTGCTTCTGCTCTGGTGCCACATCTGGCCGGGCGGCCGCTCACGCTGAAGCGTTATCCCTCGGGTGTGGATCAAGAATATTTTTTTGAAAAAAATGCTACGAAGCATCGTCCGGATTGGGTCAAAACTGCTCCAATTTGGAGCGAAGGCAATCAGCGGGATGTGAATTACATCTTGGCGAACGATTTGCCGACGTTGGTATGGATCGCGAACCTGGCTGGGCTGGAACTGCACCCGTCGCTATCTCTTGCGAAGAAAATCACCCAACCCACGATGATGGTCTTCGATCTGGATCCGGGCGCGCCGGCGAATATTGTGCAGTGCTGCCAGGTGGGATTCTGGCTGCGTGAAATCTTTGAAAAGTTCGGCCTGGAGAGCTTTCCGAAAACTTCGGGTTCGAAGGGATTGCAGATTTATGTGCCGCTGAACAGTGCGACCAGTTACGGCGAAACCAAGCCATTCGCGCATGCGCTCGCGCGTCTGCTGGAGAGCGAACATCGAGACCTCGTGGTTTCGGATATGAAGAAGGCGTTGCGGGTGGGGAAGATTCTCGTGGATTGGAGCCAGAATGATGAGCACAAGACCACGATTGGAGTGTATTCGCTGCGGGCGCGCGAACGACCGACGGTATCGACTCCGGTGACATGGGAAGAAGTGGAACGCGCTTTTAAGAAAAAGGATGCAAACCTGCTGGTGTTTGAATCGGAGCAGGTGTTGAAGCGGGTCGAGAAACTGGGAGATCTTTTTGCGCCGGTGCTTGAGTTGAAGCAAAAGTTGCCGAAGGTGGAAGGATTGGCGGAGGTTGAAGAAGAGGCTCCCGCCCCGGCCAAAAAGGAGCGGCCTGGCAAAGCGGGCTCGAAGAAGAAGGCGGGAAAGCGATAAACTTTTTTTTCGGCGGGCCTCTGGATAGGGCTTGGTGTTTCACTCATGGCACAACTTTACGCAGGCACGTCGGGGTGGGCGTATCCGAGCTGGAAGCCCGACTTCTATCCGCAGAAGCTGGCGCAGGCGAAATTTCTGTCGCACTATGCGACCCAGTTGAACGCGGTTGAGGTCAACTTCACCTTCCGGCAGCTGCTGAAGGATACGACGGCACAGAAGTGGATCTCCGAGACGCCTGCTGGATTCCTGTTCAGCGTGAAGGCGCACCAGGTGATCACGCACATCAAGCGGCTAAAAAAGACGGAGGACTTCGTCCCACGATTTCTATCTACCATTCAGCCGATCGCTGAGGCTGGGAAGTTGGGGCCGCTGCTTTTTCAATTGCCTCCCAACATGAAGATCGATATCGCGCTGCTGGAGGAATTTCTGGCGGTGGTTCCGCGCAGCGTGCCTTCGGCATTCGAGTTTCGACACACCTCGTGGTTCGATGACAGCGTATTTGATCTTCTGAAACGATGTAATCGCGCTCTGTGTATTGCGGAGACTGAGGAGCGGGTAACTCCGGACGTTGTGACAGCAGATTTCTGCTATTACCGGTATCGCAAGCCTAGCTATACGGACGAGGAGCGCAAGGGAATGGTGGAGCGGCTTAAAGAACATTTGAGTGCCGGTCGCAACGTTTTTGCTTACTTCAAGCATGAGGAAACGCCGGCGGGAGCTAAGTACGCGGTGGAGCTCTTGAACGAGATGCGTTAACCACAGAGGGCACAGAGAACCACAGAGTTCTTAGATCTTGTGCCTTGGTTATTACTTTTCCCAGCGTCCGATAACGCGCATACTCAGAATGTGCCGTCCCAGCCTGATGCTCGCGTTGTTTCCGGATTCCTTGACTACCTGAAAGTTGAAAAGGGGCTGGCGCCGCTGACGGTGAATGCCTACGCGACGGATATCGCGCAGTTCTCAAGTTTCCTGCAGAAGAAAAAAGGGGCGTTGATCAAGGCTCAACGAATTGATGTCCGCGATTTTATTCAGGAACTGTTCGCCAACTCCGTTGATGGCCGGTCGGTAGGGCGAAAGTTGTCGTCATTGCGCCATCTGTATCGATATCTTCTGCTCGACAAGTTGATTGATCACGACCCTACGCTGAACATCGATTCGCCCAAGCAATGGAAGGTGCTGCCGAAGTCGCTGGCCCGGGACGAGATGGAAACCGTGCTTCGTGGACCAGCGCCGCGATCGGGTGGCAAAGTCGCCGAGGCAATTGCTGGGCGCGATCGCGCCATGTTGGAGGTGTTTTATGCCGGGGCACTGCGAGTCTCGGAAATCGTTGGCGTGAGGCTTGAGGATCTGAAACTCGATCTTGGCTACATGCTGGTGCGAGGCAAAGGAGATAAGGAGCGGATCGTGCCCCTTGGCAAGGCGGCGCAGGAAGTGTTGGCCGGATATTTGAGGGAGGTGCGACCGGTACTGACAAATGGCCGCAGTTCTCCGCTTCTGTTCCTGGGCAGGGGGGCGCGGAAGCTGACGCGGCAACGGGTGTGGCAGATGGTGGGAGAAGCGTCGGCGGGATCGGGCAGACATGCGAGCCCGCACATGCTGCGTCATAGTTGCGCCACCCACATGGTGGAGAATGGCGCCGACCTGCGCACCGTGCAGACGATTTTGGGACACTCGGACATTTCGACGACTCAGGTCTACACGCATCTGGCACTGGATCGGTTGAAGAATGTTTATCAGAAGCATCATCCGAGAGCGAAGGCGAGATAACGAAACTGCAGATCCCTCGCTCCGCTCGGGATGACAACAAGTAACAGATGACCACAGCTCAGCAAAAGCGCACCGTTGTCGAGAAAGCAGTTGATCAATTCCTACGTTCTCTGCGAGAGCTTAATGCCTCGCCGCACACAATTAAGGCATATACCGGCGACCTGGATGTCTTCGCATCGTATGTAGGAACGAAAGGTTGGAAGAGCATCGATCATTTGATCGTGCGAGGA
>Ga0335069_10010345_pt1 | contig 13219 bp, 8 predicted proteins | sample Lox_Sample_11_FD_206714 | JGI IMG/M metagenome (GOLD analysis project Ga0335069, IMG submission 206714) | Soil microbial communities from Loxahatchee National Wildlife Refuge, Florida, United States - Lox_Sample_1.1 | ecosystem: Environmental > Terrestrial > Soil > Wetlands | place: USA: Florida... | reverse complement strand
GTGCAGTTTGCTTTGAAGTTCTACTTCTAAAATAACGTTCGAACCTGGCGCGGCTTTGGGCCGCCCACTAATCTAATGGCCGCGCAGAAAGCCGGCCTGAGTTATTTCGGAGACTACGATGTATCCCGATCTGCAGAAAGAGCTTTCAACATTCGAACGGCGCACGCCGAAGTCGGCCGAGGCGCACAAGAAGAACCTCAAGCGCATTCCGCTGGGAGTGGCCAGCAATTATCGCGCGTATGATCCGTGGCCGATTTTCGTGAAGGACGCCAGCGGCAGCAAGTTCCGCGATCTCGACGGGAATGAATACATTGATCACAACCTGACGTTTGGTGCACTCATGGCCGGGCACTGTCATCCGGCGGTGATGAATGCGGTGGAGAAGCGGCTTTCGACGGGAACCATGTACGGCATGCCGCACGACATGGAGTGGGAGTTGGCGGAAGAAATCTGCAACCGCTTCCCGGTCGAGATGTGCCGGTTCGGCAACAGCGGCACGGAAGCGACCATGCACGCGATCCGCCTGGCGCGCGCGGCGACGGGACGCGACAAGATTGTCAAGTTCGAAGGCGCATATCACGGGTTGCATGATAGTGCGCTGGTCAGCGTGAAGCCGCATGCCCCGGAGTATGGCGACATCAATGCGCCTGCTTCAGTCTCGGGTGGTTTGGGCGTTCCGAAGGCAGCGTTGGAGAACGTAAAGATTGCTACCTTCAACAATCTCGAGACGGTGGAGCGGCGTTTCAAGGAGAATCCCGGGCAGATCGCGGCAATCATTTTGGAGCCGATCCTAATGAACGTCGGCCTGTGCATGCCGAAGCCCGGCTTCCTCAAAGGCCTGCGCGAGATTTGCGACAGGAACGGCGCGCTGCTGATCTTTGACGAAGTGAAGACCGGCGCGAAATTGTGCTGGGGCGGCGCCAGTGAGTATTTCGGCGTGACTCCGGACATGATTTGCCTGGCCAAGTCGATCGGCGGAGGGTTGCCGCTGGCGGCCTTCGGCACACACAAGTCCGTGATGGATCTGATCTCGCAGCATAAGGTCTTCCACGGCGGAACTTACAACACCAATCCGGTTTCGATGGCGGCGGGGCTGGCGACGTTCCGCGAGGTGCTCACGCGTGAGAACTATACGAATGTCGAGAAGCTGAGCAAGAAACTGGCTGAGGGATATCGCAAGATCATTGCGAAAGTTGGATTGCAGGCTTACATCGCGCAGGCGGGGGCAAATGGCGCGCTGATGCTGTATCCGAAGGAGATCGTCAACTATCGCGACTGGACCGTGATCGATGTGGATCTGTGGCGGCACTACTGGTTCGGCATGGTCAATCGCGGCGTGATGGCTCAGCCCTATTGGTGGGATGAGCAGTGGACCATCTCGGTGCAGCACACCGAGGCGGACATCGATAAACACATCGCGGCGTTCGATGACATTGCGGCCTCGCTTGCCAAAGCGCAACAGGAGCGAAGCGAGAGAGTGCCGGCGGAAGTAGCACATTAAGAGAGCTATCGGCCGTCAGCCTTCAGCTTTCAGTTGGAGGCTGACGCCTCTCGATGTAGCGCCTTGTCAAACTCAACACAATCCGGACAGCCACACCTGATCCGCGCGCTTGGGCGTCGCGATCTCGTGTTGCTGTTTGTTGTTGCGGTGTTCAACCTGAACGTTGTGCCGTCGATTGCGGCGAACGGTGGGGTTACGGTTTGGCTTTGGATTGTTTCGCTGCTGCTTTTCTTCTGGCCGCAGGGGATCGCTGTGATTGAACTCGCGCATCGATATCCGGGCGAAGGCGGCGTTTATCTTTGGGCCAAAGAAGTCTTCGGCGACTTCCACGGCTTTCTTTCCGGCTGGTGTTATTGGACCAACAACATGCTCTACGTGCCGACGGTGATGCTCTACTTCGTCGGCGTGTCGGTATATGTTCTGGGTCCCGGGCATCAGGGATTGGCGGATAACAAGATATTCGCTTCGGTTGCGGCGCTTACGCTGCTTGCGCTGCTTACGTTGTTCAACATTCTTGGGCTTGGCGTGGGGAAGTGGATCAACAATCTGGGGGCGATCGGCACGTTCGTGGCGGCGGCCGTGCTGATCGGGTTGGGCGTGGTGATCTGGGGACGCTTTGGAAGTACGATCAGCCGCGCTGATTTTGCGATCCCGGCGAATCCGAAGTTCGTGCTGAATTCATTTGGAGTCATCTGCTTCGGGTTAGTGGGACTGGAACTTGCGTCGGTGATGGGGGATGAGATTCAGGATCCGCGGCGGACTTTGCCCGGAGCGGTCGCGTTGGGTGGAGTGATGTCGGGCGCTCTTTATATAGGCGCGACGCTGACGTTGCTGGTTGCCGTCGGAAAGAACGTGAACGTGCTGCAGGGGATCGTGCAGGCGGTGACTCATATGGCAGGGCGCGCGGGCGTGGGATGGATCTCGATTCCATTTGCGGTTCTGCTGAGCCTGTCGATTGCCGGAATTGGTTCGGCGTGGATGGGCGGGTCGGCGCGGATACCGTTTGTGGCCGGGCTTGATTCGTATATGCCAAGTTGGTTGGGGAAGGTGCATCCGCGGTATGCGACGCCTTATGCGGCGTTGATTCTGCAAGGTTGTGTATCGGCCGTTCTGGTGATACTCAATTTCGCTGGGGCTGGGGTGCAGGAGACGTTTCAGAAGCTGCTATCGCTGGCCGTGGTTCTGCAATTAGTTCCTTTCCTCTATATGTTCGGCGCGCTGGTGAAATTCGCGGTGACTGAAGAAAAGCCAGTAGGCCAGTACGGCCGGGGTGCGCTGTTTGTCGCGGGAGCGAGCGGGCTGCTGACGACGATTCTCGGGATCTCCCTGGTATTTTTCCCTGCGCAGCAGATTACGTCTCTGTGGCAGTACGAACTGTGGATGGTGGGCGGGACGGTATTCTTCATCGGCTTAGCCGCATTTTTCTTCTTCGTGTACGGCCGCCGGAAGGCGGTGAAACGGGTGGGACTCAACGTGTCATTGCCCGTGAGCGAAGTGCAGCGGTAGGTGGATATCGGGTGCGAGGGCGAGACGCCCTCGCGACAGCCGGCGAGGACGCCGGCGGTACGAGATTGGAGGCCATGATGCCCAGCGGAGTGCAGGCGGAAGTTAAGACATACCAGATGTTCGTCAATGGGGAGTGGGTCGCCAGCCATTCCGGCAAGACCTTCCCTGTATGTGACCCCTCGACTGAGGAAGCGATTGCGCAGGTTCCAGATGCTAGCGCTGAAGACGTGAACCGCGCGGTTGGTGCGGCGAAAGCCGCCTTTGAAGAAGGGCCCTGGTCGACAACTACCGCGCAGGAACGCGGGCGGGTGCTGTTCCGGCTGGCCGAAAAAATTCGGCAGAATCTGCCGGCGCTCGCGGAACTCGAGTGCCGCAATACTGGCAAGCCCATTGTCGAGGCGGAATACGACATCAACGATGTCGCGACCTGCTTTGAATACTATGGCGGGCTGGCGACCAAGATCACCGGGCATGTGAATCCGGTTCCGGATAATGCGCTGTCGCTGTCGCTGAAGGAGCCGGTTGGCGTTGCCGGACAGATCATTCCCTGGAACTACCCGCTGCTGATGGCGGCCTGGAAACTGGCTCCAGCTCTGGCTGCGGGATGCACGTGCGTGCTTAAGCCCGCCGAACAAACACCTCTCACAGCGCTGGAGTTCGCGAAGTATTTTGAGGAGTGCGGATTGCCTCCGGGCGTGGTGAACATCGTAACCGGATTCGGAGAAAGCTGCGGTGCTCCGCTCGTGCAGCATCCGGATGTGAACAAAATCGCGTTCACGGGCAGCGCTGCGGTTGGGAAGATCATCGTCAAGCAGGCCGCCGATACGGTGAAGCGCGTCACGCTGGAGCTGGGGGGGAAGTCGCCCAACATTTTCTTTGCTGACGCCGATTTCGAGGCCGCAATCGACGGAGCGCTTTTTGGGGTGTTCATCAATCAGGGCGAAGTCTGTTCGGCCGGTAGCCGCATTCTGGTGCAGAAGTCCATCTACAAGAACTTCGTCGATGCGATGACCGAAAAGGCCAAGAAGATCAAGCTGGGCCCTCCGCTTGATCGCGAGACGAAGATGGGGCCGCTGGTCAGCAAAGAACAGTACGACCGGGTCAATGAATATCTTGCGCTGGGCAAGAAGGAAGCTAAGCTTGCGTCCGGCGGCGGGCGTCCAGAAAAGTTCGCCAAGGGCTACTATGTGCAGCCCACGATTTTCTATGACGTGAATAACAGCGCGCGGATCGCGCGTGAAGAGATTTTCGGGCCGGTCGCGGCAGTGATTCCGTTTGATGACGAAAAAGATGCGATGAAGATCGCTAACGACTCTCCGTACGGACTTGCGGCTGCCGTCTGGACTCGCGACATCTTCAAGGCAATGCGTGCGGTCAAGTCTCTGCGCGCGGGGATTGTCTGGGTCAATCATATGCAGCCGACCTACGTGGAAGCTCCGTGGGGAGGATTCAAGCAATCCGGCTTCGGGCGTGAACTGGGGCCATGGGGCATTGAAGAGTATCTGGAGACCAAGCAGGTGCACATCAATCTGAATGAGGCGCCGATTGGATGGTACTGAGTGAGTCGCGAGTTGCGAGTCCCGAGTCCTGAGACAAACCGCGACTGCGAAAGAGCAGGGCTATGCTAACGACCAACGACTAACCGAACGAGAAACCGATGTCTACTATTCAACTTCGTACACCGATTCCCGGTCCAAGATCCAAGGCTCTTGCTGAGCGCCGCGCGAAGGCTGTGCCCCGAGGGCTTTCGCAAGGGACACCCATCTATGTTGCTAAGGCGGAGGGCGCCTGCATTGAAGACGTTGATGGAAACCGCTACATCGATTTTGCGGGAGGAATCGGCTGTATCAATGTCGGACATCGGCGGGATGAGGTGGTTGGTGCCGTGAGAGATCAGCTTGATCGCTTCCTGCACACGTGCGTGCAGGTTACGCCTTACGAACTGTATGTCCGCCTGGCCGAGCGGATGAATGAGGTCACGCCGGGGAAGTTCGCGAAGAAGACCATTTTTGTGAACAGCGGGGCAGAGGCCGTAGAGAATGCAGTGAAAATCGCGCGGGCGTATACGAAGCGTCCGGCCATCATTGCCTTTGAAGATGCGTTTCACGGGCGCACGATGATGACACTGGCGCTGACCAGCAAAACGCATCCGTACAAGGCGGGGTTCGCGCCGTTTCCCAGCGAGGTGTATCGGGTTCCGTACGCTTACTGTTATCGGTGCTCGTATTCGAAGAAGTATCCGTCATGCGATCTTTATTGCGCGCGGCATCTGGAAGACACGTTCAAGCGCGTAGTGGCGAATGAAGAAGTCGCGGCGGTGATTGCCGAGCCGGTGCTGGGCGAAGGTGGATTTGTTGTGCCTCCACCGGATTATTTCCAGGTGTTGATTGATCTGTGCCACAAGTACGGAATTCTCTTCATTGCCGACGAAGTGCAGTCGGGGTTCGGGCGTACCGGCGTGCTGTTCGCAAGCCAGCGGTACGGGATTGAGCCGGATATTCTGGTGAGCGCGAAGTCCCTTGGCGGGGGGTTGCCTCTGGCCGCAGTGACTGGGCACGCTGATGTGATGGACGCTCCCGGTGTGGGCGGTTTGGGTGGAACGTTTGCAGGCAACCCACTCTCCTGCGCAGCTGCAATGGCCGTGCTGGATTTGTTTGAGCGCGAAGATCTTCTGGCCCGCGCCGACCGGCTTGGGGATCACTTCCAGCGGCGGGCTCGCGAGTGGCAGGATCGGTGGCCGATTATCGGAGATGTGCGCGGTTTGGGCGGCATGCAGGCCATTGAACTGGTACAGTCGCAGGAGAGCAAGGTGCCGGCGACTGAACAGACGAAGAAGATCACCCAGTATTGTTACGAACATGGGCTGATCACGATAACAGCCGGGACATACTCGAATGTAATTCGGGTGCTTGTGCCGCTGGTGATCACAAAAGAACAGATGGATGAGGCGCTGGATGTGCTGGAGTCCGCCATCGCCTCGGTCTCTGATCAAAAGAGCGCAGTGGCGCAGCTGGTGTGAGATTGTCCGAGTTCCCAGGAGGACTTGGAAGAGTCGGCGCCCGTTTCAGAATTTGGAACACGCAGTTCTGGTTCATTAAACACTTACTCTTCGCGACAGCGAAAGGCATCACCTTCATGAGTGTTGCAGCACCTCCCGCTAATAAACTCACGCATTACATCAATGGACAATGGACGGAAGCGCACACATCGGAGTGGCGCGATGTAGTGAATCCCGCGACGGGCGAAGTGCTCGCCAGCGTTCCGCTTGCCGATGCGTCCGACGTCAATGCTGCGGTTGAGGCCGCGGCTGCTGCTTTTCCGGAATGGCGGCGTACTCCTCCTGAGGATCGCATTCAGCCGTTGTTTAAGCTGAAGATGCTGCTGGAAGAGCATATCGACGATATAGCTCGGATCATCACCTTGGAGAACGGCAAGACCTTCGCCGAAGCCAAAGCCGAGATGCGGCGGGCCATTGAGAACGTCGAGGTGGCTTGCGGCATCCCGATGATGATGCAAGGTTACAACCTGGAGGATGTTGCGCGAGGAATTGATGAGACGATGATCCGCCAGCCACTCGGCGTTGTGGCGGCCATCACTCCGTTCAACTTCCCAGGCATGATTCCGTTCTGGTTCCTGCCGTACGCGATAGCGACGGGAAATACGTTGATCGTGAAGCCGTCGGAGCGGGTGCCGCTCACCATGCGGTACGCCTGCGAGTTGATTGCGCAGACGGGCGTCCCAAAGGGCGTGGTGAACCTGGTCAATGGCGGCAAGGCGGCGGTGGATGCACTGATTGATCATCCGAAAGTTCGGGCGATCAGCTTTGTGGGATCGACTCCGGTTGCACGGTACATCTATTCGCGCGCGGCGCAGCAGGGCAAGCGCTGCCAGTGCCAGGGCGGAGCCAAGAATCACGTCATTGTACTGCCTGATGCGGAGATGTCGATGGCTACGCAGATCATCAGCGACAGCGCATTTGGCTGTGCTGGACAGCGCTGTCTGGCTGTATCGGTTGCGGTGACTGTCGCTGAGGCGCAGAAGACATTTCGCGATTCCATCGCGGAGGCTGCCTCGAAGCTGAAAGTCGGCAATGGCCTAGAAGACGGAGTGCAGATGGGGCCGGTGATCACGCCGCAGAGCAAGGAGCGGGTGGAGTCGCTAATCGGGCTTGGCGAGAAGCATGGGGCGAAGGTTCTGGTCGATGGGCGTAATGCGAAGATTCCAAAACTCGAGTCGGGAAATTTCGTGAAACCGACGGTTCTGGATGGCGTGCCCGCGACCAGCGAGCTAACCGATACAGAAATCTTCGGCCCGGTGCTGAGCCTCGTTCACGCCGACAACATGGATGAAGCGATCGCCTTCTTAGAACGCAGCGCGTACGGCAATCAGGCGTCGCTGTTCACATCGAGTGGATCGGCCGCGCGGCGATTCCGATACGAAGCGCCGGCGGGGAACATTGGCATTAACATCGGAGTAGCCGCGCCTATGGCCTATTTCCCGTTCACGGGATGGAAGAACAGTTTCTTTGGCGACCTGCATGCGCAGGGCAGGGACGCAATCGAGTTCTATACCGACAAGAAAGTCGTGATTGAACGCTGGGCAAGGGAGCACAGCCGCAAGTTCTGAGAATTGAGTAATTGTGAAATTGAGTAATTGTGTAATTGAAAATGCAAGCAGGTGCTTTTAATTACACAATTACTCGATTACACATTTACTCAATCTGAGGAATTCATGACTACCACTATCGAAAATCCCATTATGACCGGACAGGAAATAGTCGCCCTCACAAAGAAGCACACATTGTTTGAGTGGTCGGCGCAATCGAAGGTCGATCCGATTCCCGTCGCTAAGGCCAAGGGTATCTATTTCTGGACGCCGGAAGGGAAACGCTTCATCGATTTCAATAGTCAGTTGATGTCAGTCAACATCGGGCACGGCGATGAGCGGGTGATTCGTGCCATCAGTGAGCAGGCGCAGACGCTGGCATACGCGAATCCGTTCATGGCGACCGAACCGCGTGCGCGACTCGGGGCAAAGCTGGCGGAGATCACGCCCGGCGACATCGATACCTTCTTCTTTACCAATGGCGGAGCTGAGGCGAACGAGAATGCGATCAAGATTGCGCGCTTCTTCACCGGCCGTCACAAAATCATGGCGCGGTACCGCTCGTATCACGGAGCCACGGCCGGCAGCATCTCCCTGACCGGCGATCCGCGGCGCTGGGCCGCAGAGCCTGGCATTCCAGGCGTGGTGCGCGTGCTCGACCCTTATCACGGCATTGAGCGCGGGTGGGAGTCGGCCGAATCCTCGCTCGCGATGATTGAAGAGACGATGCAGTTGGAAGGGCCGCATACGATTGCGGCCTTCATCCTCGAGACTGTGGTTGGCACGAACGGCATCCTGATTCCGCCGGACGGATACATGCAGGGCGTGCGCAAGCTTTGCGACAAGTACGGAATGTTGATGATTGCCGACGAAGTGATGGCCGGATTCGGGCGCACGGGAGAGTGGTTTGCAATCGATCAGTGGGAGGTAGTGCCCGACCTGATCTGCATGGCCAAAGGACTAACGTCGAGCTATCTGCCGCTCGGGGCGGTGGGGATGCGGCATCACATCGCGCAGCACTTCCAGGACAAGGTTTTCTATGGAGGGCTGACTTACAACTCGCATCCGATGGGCTGCGCGGCGGCGCTGGCTACGATCCGGGTCTATGAAGAAGATCACCTGATTGAGAATGCCCGCCGGATGGGCGCCGTCATGAAGGAGCTTGGAGCCGAGCTGCAGGCTAAGCACCCGTCGGTTGGGGCGGTGCGATCGATCGGATTGTTCGGAATCATGGAGTTGGTGCGAAGCCGCAAGACTATGCAGCCCATGGCTCCGTTCAACGGAACTTCCGACGAGATGGCCGCGCTTGGGAAATTCTTCCGCGAGCAGGGACTGTATACGATCGTCCGCTGGAACTCGTTTTATACGAATCCGCCGCTCTGCATTAACGAGCAGCAGCTACGGGAGGCGTTTGCGATTATCGACAAGGGGCTTGAGATCACAGACCGGGCGGTGAAGGACTAAGCTTCTGGCAATCGTCAAGCCCTTAACCGCGAGGATCGCAAGAACAGCGGCAAAAGGCGCCGAAAACCCGCCGAAAAACCCGCCCCGCAGTGCAGTGAGTGTCAATTACGCTGCCTGGTCGTGTTTGGGGTAGCTCCCGAACAACTTGCGGACGAAGCCGTGGAACCTGTGGACTCCACCGGAGCCGGGCAGGAACATGAAGGGACACTGCCCGGGCACAACCTGAATTCCATTCTCTTTGCAGAACTTGAGGGCCGTGTCGGTCACGGCGCCTTTGTTTCCCGCACTGTATAGCCAGATGCGGCGGATGCCTGCGGCCGCGCAATCCGCTACTACGGAATCCGTCACTTCTGCGCGCGTCATCAGCAGCGCGGCGTCCACCGGCGGCTGGATGTCCTGCGCTCGTGCGAAACAGGGCAATCCGAGAACTTCTGCTGTCTTCGGGTTGACTGGTACCACGTCATAACCGCGCTTCTGTAATTCCTGGAAAAGTACGGCGCTGAATTCCTTCGGATTGCGAGAGACCCCGATCATCGCGATGCGCTTCTGTGCGAGGAAATCCTCTATCGTGTTCAGAGAGACTGGCCTGGGCATAATTCGCCTCCTGAGATCACATACAGCCTAGGCAATTGGGAGGCATCCGGCTGTGACATGGATCACGTGCGGGAAAGGCGCCGACCTGATAGGGAATTCCTGGTTTGTGGCTGGAATGCCGCATTGGGCTTGCAGATTAGCCCGTCCCGGGGCACAATCTATACGCGTATGAGAGCCCATTCTGGGCTACAGTGGAGAGTCGAGCTCCACGCGGGGGTAGGTAGAAAATGAGGAACCGCATCATTCTGGCGGGAGTAGTCCTATTTGGGCTTGCAGCGTTCGCGCAGGAAACCAACAACGGTTCGTCGTCAACTTCCGGCAGCGCCGGCGCTCAGGCTACCAGCGATCGCGAACCTCTAGTCTCGCCGCGCCCCACGGATTTCTGGGACGGCGACGATCCGAACTTCGTGAACCTCGTGACCCATCCGTTCGCTAATAAAAAGTACGTGCAGCGGCATGTCACGCCCATCCGAGACCGGATCAATGAACTGGATCAGATCACGTCAGAAAACAGCACCCGGATCAAGGACGCTGATGCGCGCGCGCAGCAGGGACTGCAGCTAGTGTCGGAGAAGACGAGCTTGGCCGACCAGCATGCCAGCGATGCCGCGAGCAAGGCACAGGTAGCACAAAACGCAGCGAACAACGCCTCGACGCGAGTGGCTAACGCGGAGGAAATGGTTGGCAATCTGGATCAGTACAAGGGTGCCGCGCAGACCGAGATTCGGTTCCATCCGGGGCAGACGGTACTGAGCAAGAGCGCAAAAGACGCTCTCGACGGAATGGCCACTCCGTTAAAGGGCCAGCGAGGGTACATCATCGAAGTGCGCGGGTTCGCTCCGGGACAGGGACAGGCGGCGATCCGCAGTTCACAGCGAATGGCGGACTCGGTGGTTCGGTATCTCGTGCTGAGCCACGATATCCCGGTATACCGGATCTACGTGATGAGCATGGGGAATGCGGCGTTAGCTGGAGGTGGGAAAGGCTCTGGTGGCGCACGCGTCGAGGTGAGTGTTCTGAGAAATGATCTGGTGACCTCGGCACAACGGTAACCTCGTTTCCGATTCCATAGGGCAAGGCAGTCCGGCTTGCCCTTTTTGCTGCATGGGTGAACCGCGGTAATTCTTGGAGATTCCCATTTTGGGATTTATCCGGACGAATGTGACTGAAATCACAGACCTTCGAAAGCCCACCATCAATGATGGGGTTCGTTGGCTCGCTCCTTCCCCCAAGCGGGCGCGCCAGGTAAGGCGTCAGGCTCCTATGCAGAAGGAGCATGCCGCGAGCTGTTGCGCGCCGCAAAGCCTGTTCTACACGCGATAGCGCCACAGTTGTGCTCCACGGAATTCTTAATATGTGAGGGTTGGCTATGAGTTCTGCCGATCGGCCCGGGGATATTGGCGTCTCCGCGAATTGGCTGCGAAGCAAGCCGCGACAGTATGCGTTTGCCCTTGCGGCTGCTTGCGCGGCAATAGCAATTCAACGCGGCCTGGAAGCCGCTCTAGGCTTCTCGCATTCGTTTTTTCTTTTCTATCCAACGATTCTGGGCGTGACCCTGCTGGCCGGTTTCTGGGCCGGCATTGAGGTGACGGTTGTCTGTACATTGGCCGGCGCATATTTTTTGCTCGAGCCTCACATCTCATTGGCGGCGAGCGACGAGACCACGAAAACGGGTTTGGCTGCGTTTGCGATCGTGGGAACTGCGATCAGCTGGCTGGCGGGCTCATTGCGGGAAAGCGGAGATCGATATCGCGACCTGGTCCAGAACAGCGAGGATTTGATCTGCACGCATGACCTTAAGGGAAAGCTGCTTTCCGTCAATCCGCTTGCTGCGCGGTTGCTGGGATACGAAGTTGACGAACTGCTGAAGAGTCCTATGCGCGAACTCATTGCTCCGGAGTTTCGGGTGCAATTTGATGAGTATCTGGAGAGGATGAAGACGAAAGGGGCCGACAGCGGTTTTCTGTGCGTGCTTGCCAAAGACGGCCAGCGGCGTATCTGGGAGTATCGGAATACCCTGCGCACTCGAGGGGTGCCCCGTCCGGTAATAAGGGGAATGGCGCGCGACGTGACGGAACGCAAACGGGCCGAGGATGCACTGCGCCGAAGCGAGCAGCGGATGCGGCTATTCATCGAGCACGCTCCTGCGGGGGCAGCGCTGTTCGATCGGGAGATGCGGTATGTGCAGGCGAGCCGCAGGTGGTGCGAAGACTACGGCCTTGTGGGCCGCGAGATCATTGGTGTTTCCCACTATGATCTTTTCCCTGAGATTCCAGAGCGTTGGAAGGAAGCCCATCGCCGAGGTTTGGCAGGTGAAATTCTTCAGGAAGAATGCGACCGGTTCGAGCGTGCTGACGGGAGCGTGCAATGGATACGATGGGAACTGCGCCCCTGGTACGAAAAAGGAGAAATCGGCGGGCTTGCAATTTTTGCCGAAGATGTGACTCAACGCGAACTCGCGGCGCAGGCTTTGCGCAGATCCGAAGAAAGCTACCGTTTACTGTTCGAAAAAAGCGTTGCCGGCGTGGGCATGATCAGTATGGAGGGACACGTTCTCGAATGTAATGACGCATGGGCCCAGATGTTCGGATACAGCTCAGCCGCGGAATGCCGAGGGATGCAGATCCAGGATTGTTATCCCGATCCCCAGCAGCGTGATTTGCTGCTGGAGGAGTTACGCAAGCACGGAGTTTTCGCGGATCGAGAGTGGGAACTGTTGCGAAAGGACGGCACCCGGTTTTGCGTATTACTCAATAGTGTACTGATTGAGCAGGATGGTGGGGATTCGGTTATCCAATCCACCATGTTTGATATCAGCACGCGGAAGAGGGCGGAACAGGCGCTACGCCGCAGCGAGGAGCATTTCCGCATTCTGGTTGAGCAGGCCTCGGACGGAATTTTCATTTCCAATGCAGAAGGAAAGTATCTCGATGTGAATTCGGCGGGGGCCGAGATGCTGGGCTACGCACGAGACGAGATCCTGCAGTTGTCGATTTCCGACATCGTGGTGCCGGATGAGAGACATCGGGTAGCTGGAGAGCGCGCGGAGCTTGCCAGTGGAAAAGCTATTCGGAATGAATGGAACTTCCAGCGCAAGGATGGCACGGTCTTCCCAGGAGAAGTGTCGGCGCGGCGTTTACCCGACGGACGATTGCAGGGCATTTTGCGCGATGTCACCGAGCGGAAACGATCCGAAGAAGTCCTGCGCGAGAGCGAGGAGCGCTTCCGTGTAGCGCTCAAGGATTCTCCCATCACGGTATTCAGCCAGGATGCCGAGCTTCGCTATACGTGGCTCTTCAATCCTCAGCTGTATTGGCAACATGATGTTCTGGGCAAGACTGATGACGAACTGATCGGTCCAAAAGGGGCTGCGGCTCTGAATGAACTCAAACGCCGAGTGCTTGCAACGGGAGCGGGCATTCGCGACGAAGTCGCCATCCCACAAAACGGCACCAGCCACGTCTTTGACGCGACCATTGAACCACTGTTAGGGCCAGGGAAGACGGTGGTCGGAATTACCGCAGCTCTGATGGATATTGCGCGCCTGCG
>Ga0335069_10010342_pt1 | contig 13221 bp, 15 predicted proteins | sample Lox_Sample_11_FD_206714 | JGI IMG/M metagenome (GOLD analysis project Ga0335069, IMG submission 206714) | Soil microbial communities from Loxahatchee National Wildlife Refuge, Florida, United States - Lox_Sample_1.1 | ecosystem: Environmental > Terrestrial > Soil > Wetlands | place: USA... | reverse complement strand
CTGACGGCGGGAAATTCTATTGGACGCAGAAGGGTGGTAACAACGCGGGTCTGGGTCGAATTTGTCGGGCTAACATTCAGGTTCCGCATGGTCAGTCGACCGAGAACCGCCGGGACATTGAGGCTCTCTATGACAATCTTCCGGAGCCGATTGATCTGGATCTCGATCCGGTGAATCGGAAGCTGTATTGGACCGACCGCGGCGACCCGCCGCGTGGCAACACGGTGAACCGTGCGCCCATGGACCCGGAGACCGAAAATGGCAAGGAACCTGAGATCCTTTTCACCCATTTGATGGAAGGCATCGGCCTGGCTCTGGATCTTAAGGGAGGCCAAATGTTCATTACCGACTTCGGCGCCTCGGTCTACAGTGCACATCTCGATGGGTCGAACCGGCGGACCTTGTTGGTTGCTGAAGGAAACCTCACCGGCATTGCATATGCGGAGGTGCGGTCCGACCATATCGACGAGAATAGGCTCGTGAAGTCCCGTTTTCCCCAATAATTCACGCTCCCATCGAGCAGGTGGATCTCCCGGCGTGGTGCTTTGGTCTGTCGGAAGCGGAATACCAGTCTTGTTCCCCGGCTCACGTTTCTGCCGCAGTAACCTCGGCGCCGGACGGCCGGCGCATGTCCATTAACGTCGAAGTTCTGGGCGGAAGCCCTATGGTGCAGCACTACGTCGAGGAGATCGCTGAGCCGCATCACCTGCGGCTCGTTTCGAACTCAGACGTCTTTGCGCCGACAGGCAGGATTCAGGTAGACGTCATTTGGGACTTGAGCGTGAAGAAGATCGACGACAATACATGCGAGTTTACCAACGTGGTGCACAGCTCCTTCACGCCAGAGCTCTTGGATTCTCTGGCCAAACAGGGTATTCCACGGGAGGTGTTCCAGGCCAGTCGCAAGCCCGTTTCAGAAGCGCACAACCGGCAGGAGACGCCGCTCTTCGCCAAAAGCATTGAGCGCCATGCCGTGAAGAATGCAAGTTTTGCTGGAGCGGCGAAAGTCTAGCGGAGGTAGCGACAACACAGAAGCTCGGTGAATCCACGAAAGGAAAACATGACAGAACTAGAGTTCGCCAAAGAGATCACAGCACTTCTCGTCATTGATCCATACAACGACTTCATCTCCGAGGGCGGTAAAGTATGGGACCGCCTTAAAGCCGTTGTGGAAGCGAACCAGTGCATCCCCCACATGGTCCAAGTCCTCGAATCTGCTCGAAACGCCGGAATCCAGGTGTTCTATGCGCTGCACCGGCAATATCGTCCCGGCGACTACGAGACCTGGAAGTACATCGCGCCAATCCAGAAAGCGGCCTGGAAGCGAAAGACATTCGAACACGGCACATGGGGCGGTGAGATCCGACCAGAACTCAAACCCGGCCCCGGCGACGTCGTGGCCGGGGAGCATTGGTGTTCCAGTGGTTTCGCCAACGCCGATCTAGATTTGCAGCTCAAGAAACACGGCATTCACAAACTCATTGTCATCGGACTGATCGCGCACACCTGTGTGGAGGCGACGGTTCGCCACGCCGCCGAGCTCGGATATGAGGCCACAATGGTAAGGGACGCGACGGCGGATTACTCCGATGAACACACGCGCGCCGCTCTCGAAATCAACATTCCAAATTACGCCAGTTCGATATTTACCACGGAGGAAATCGTGGCCGCGATCTCAGTGCTCAACGAAGCCAGCCTCGGTGCAGGGCGATGATTTTCGGCCGCGCCGGAGAGGGCGCGGCCGCTGGCCCCGGGTCAGCGCGAGAGACATAAGTGCCTGTGCAGCTTGAAGTTCTTTTGAGGTGCAGCTACAACACTCGCCGCGCACGTTTCGCTTCAGCCCCTATTAGCATGGCGGCACTAATGGAACTGGCGAGCGCGAGTCCTGCCGCAAGCCAGAGCACGACGCGATAGCCGGCGACAAAAGCTTCGTCGATCGCTTTGCGCGCCATCGGGTCCTTTGTTTCGACGCCGGCAAGCCTGGAACGCTGTGCTTGAACGTGAGCGATCACCTCGGGCGAGACGCGTAGATGCTTTAGGTTCTGAGCCAGTGCCGTCTGAAAAATACCGGCAAGCAACGCACCGAAAGCCGCGACAGCCAACAAAGCCGCTATACGCGAAATAGCATTATTCACTCCCGACGCGGTGCCCGCGCGGCTTTGATCGACCGAGTTCATTACGGTTGCGGTGAGCGGAGCCACACTAATCGCCATGCCAAGCCCAAGCACGACGAGCGCCGGGAAGAACATCGTCCAGTACGATCCCCCGATGTGGGGCCGTGTGCATAGCGCAAATCCGGTCGCCACGATTAGCGGGCCGATTATCAAGGGGGTCCTTGCGCCATATCGATCGAGCAGCCCGCCCGACCAGCGGGACAACAGAAACATCAACAGGATGAACGGCAGGAGAGCGGCGCCAGCCTCGGTTGGAGTGTAGCCCTGCACCTGGATCAAATCCAGTGGCAAGAAGAACAGCATGCCGCTTAAAGCAGAGTAGAGAAAGAGCGTCAGCAAATTCGCGCCACTGAAACTGGGGGAGAGGAACAGCCTGAGTGGGAGCATCGGCGCCGGTGAGCGCGCCTCCCAAAACAAGAGCCCGACCAAGATGATTACGCCCCCGAAGCCGATAACTGGCATCGCATTGATCAGGCCAAAGACGATTCCACCCAGCCCGAGTACGGCCAAGACGCCCCCTGCCCAATCGAACCGACGCGATCGATCAGCTCCGGTGCTCTCGGGGACTTTCCAGACACTCAGTAGCATGACCGCAAGCCCTACAGGCACATTAATGAAGAACACCCATCGCCAGGAACCGTGTTGGGTGAACCATCCTCCCAGCACGGGGCCGACTGCCGCGGTTATGGAAGTGAAACCGGACCAGGTTCCGATCGCACGGCCCCGTTCCTCCTCCGAAAAATTAGCGCTGATCAGCGCTAGACTGCCGGGGATCAGCAACGCTCCACCAATCCCCTGAACGCCTCTGGCGACAACCAGCCATCGAATGTTGGGCGCGCAACCGCACCAGATGGAGGCCACCGTAAAGAGCGCAACACCGACGCCGAAAATCTTGCGCCGGCCGTATAAATCCCCCAGAACGCCACCGACCAGCAGGAGCGCTGCCAGGAACAACGCGTACGACTCAACCAGCCATTGAACATCGGACAGCGTGGCGTGAAGCGCAGATTGCAAAGCCGGGAGGGCTACGTTTACGACTGTGCTGTCGATGAACGCCATACTCGAACCTAGGATCGTCGCGGCCAAAATCAATGGTCCATTCACAGCGGCGGGCTGACAGCATCGACTACTGCGGATTGCGGCTTCGTCGCAGGGAGGCCTCGCGATACTGGCCATCCACCCATTGTCCGCCCGATTGCTCTTGCGCTGAGGTCTGGATGTTGGCTCCAGAACAACGAAACGATAGAATCCGTGTCCATGTTGCGTACAAACGGCCTGTGGTTCCTGCGAACGGGATGGTTCCTGCGATTGCAATTTCAGTAACCAGGTTCGCCCCCCGTAAAGCTACCGCAGGGATTGCTAGGCGGAAGCAGCCGCGCCACGCAGGCCCATTCTCGCCAGAACTCCCTGGAATTTCGGATGCGCCGCCAGACGGCGGAAACGTTGATCTGCCGCCAGGGTCAGCAAGCGAATGTTCCGTTGTTGGACCGCGATTTCGAGCCACCGCAGAGACTCCTCATCTTCACCCAATCCGAAGTAGACGATCGCGAGATCGACGGCCGGCTGTTCGGCATGACTCAGCAGCTTTTGCGCGATCCGGCGTGGCTCATCGGTCTCGCCGCTGATTGCGAGCGCGTGTCCCAAGGCGCCAAGCGGCGACGGTATTCGCGGTCCTTACCGATGGGTGCGCCACCCCTGGTACGCCGCCGCAATCGTTCTCATCTGGTCCTGCGTCGACTTCACTGCGGACGGGTTGCTCTTCAATGTGCTCTGGACTGCTTGGATTTGCATTGGAGCAAAACTCGAAGAGAAGGATCTCTCGGCCGAGTTGGGTCAGGTCTACGACCGGTATCGCCAACAAGTCCCGATGCTGATCCCATGGCGTGGCGTATACCGGCCTTCATCAGCGATGAAAACTCTCGAGTGCCGCACAACAAGCCAGCAGGGAGAGAGTCGGGCGTATCTTTATAAGAAACGGCTCGAAATACTCTAGACAGAATCACACGAATCTGCTACTGTCAAGGTATGGACACCGCAACGAAGCGACTCTACAACTCGCCAAGTTGTACCCGCCTGTCCAGTTTATCCCTATCATCTTTGCTTTGGTATTAGTCGCGGCTTCTTAGCGCTGCGGAGAGCATGGGCAATTGGTAGCCCAGAATCCTGCTAAGATTCCGTCGCTTCGGCACATCGGGGTTCGAGTCCCCGGCTCTCCGCCATGTTCTTTGACAACTTGTGTACACGCGCGCGTGAGTGAGTGGCAAAACTGACCGGCCGTAACCCGGTTGCCCTCGTGGCTACGTAGGTTCGAGTCCTACCGCGCGCACCAAGATGTCCAGGTGGCGCAATCGGCAGACGCCTGCGGTTGAGAGCCGCAGTTTTGCGGGTTCGAGGCCCGCCCTGGACACGGGCCGGTGGTGGAATCTGGTAGACACACCTCGCTCAGAACGAGGCGCCCACAGCATGGGAGTTCGAGTCTCCCCCGGCCCACCAGTTTTACTCCCGTGGCGGAATCGGTAGACGCGGCTCGCTCAAAACGAGTGTCAACATACAGGTTCGAATCCTGCCGGGAGTACCACGCACCCGACCGGACGGCGACGGTAGCAGCCTCCAAAACTGCGATTCGAGGTTCAATTCCTTGCGGGTGTGCCATGTGGGAGATGCCGAAGTTGTCGAGGCGGCGGTCCGCAAAACCGTTCTTACCGGGTTCGAGTCCCGGCTCTCACTCCATCGGAGGGCGCGAAGCGACGGCAACGCTTTCTGGTCCCGAAAACCAGCGCTCCGGAAAGGCCCGGATGGGGGTTCGACTCCTCCGCCCTCCGCCACTACATTAAAGTTCTTGTTTTTTGGAATCTCTTCACTTACTATATAAACTGCGTGATACAAGCTATCCATTTCGGGACAATGCCGCAGGGAACGAAACCCGCGTGCGTCGATACCCTTAATGCGCGTGAAGGTCCATAGCCCCGTAGATAGTACTTGGTGTTCTCACTACGGGGCCGATCGAAAGATCGGCCCTTTCGCTTTTTACGGGCCTTTTCTACGGGCACTTGGGAAACGGCTTAACCCGCATGATTTGGGATCATGAGAATCCCGGTTCGAATCCGGGGTGCCCGACCAGTGTGTCTTGACGGCCGAAAGATCGGGTAAGTGCGCGTCAGGGCTGTAAGGATCTAACCGTCCACGCGCTGCCGTCGAAGTGTGTTCTTTGACAACTGAATAGTAAGTACGTGTATTTGAAGCGAGTGTGACTTATTGGCTGAGTTCCAGCCTTCCAAGCTGGCCAAGAGAGTTCGATTCTCTCCACTCGCTCCACGCGGGTATCGTCTAGCGGCTAGGATTGGACCTTGCCATGGTCCGGACACCGGTTCGAATCCGGTTACTCGCTCCATGTCGAAGTAGTTTAGTGGGAAAAACGGAGCCCTCGTAAAGCTCAGATGGCGGTTCGAATCCGCCCTTCGGCTCCAGCCGGTGTAGCTCAATGGGAGAGCAGTTGCATGGTAGGCGACCGACGAGCGTTCGATTCGCTCCGCTGGCTCCAAGTTCTGAGCCCCGCAAGCATTGCTGGCGATGCGCCGCTCCTGTAAAGCGGGGAAGCGAGTTCGATTCTTGCGCGGGGCTCCATCCGGGAGAAGCTCAGTTGGTTGAGCACTCGACCGATAATCGAGAGGCCGCTGGTTCGATCCCAGCTTCCCGGACCAGTTTTGATGCGGAGAAGATGAGCTGGAGCGCACGGCGGTCTCATAAGCCGCCATTAGGTGGGTTCGATTCCCACCTCCGCAACCATGGGGACGTCGTTCAACGGGAGGATGGCTGGCCTGCACCCAGCCGATGAGAGTTCGATTCTCTCCGTCTCCACCAAGTTCGCCTGCGTAGCTGAGATGGACTAGCGCCGGTCTGAAAAGCCGGTCACGGAGATTCGAGCGCTCCCGCAGGCACCAGATGTGACCGTGGCCGAGTGGCTGAGGCGTTGGATTGTGGCTCCAACTACGAGAGTTCAATTCTCTCCGGTCACCCCATTGTTAAGAAGGGGGTTCGGTTAGTGGAAAGCCGCCAGTCTTTGAAGCTGGCTTCGGGCGTTCGATTCGCTCACCCCCTGCCACTGGCCGCTGGCGCAATTTGGCAGCGCACCGCGCTCTGAACGCGGAGGTTCCAGGTTCGAGGCCTGGGCGGCCAGCCAGATTTTCGCGGGTATCGTTCAAAGGACAGGATAGAACGCTACGAACGTTCAGATTGAGGTTCGACTCCTCATACCCGTACCAAGGTTATCGGCCGGTCGTCCAGTCGCATAGGACGCAGCGCTCCGGACGCTGAGATTGGGGTTGGAATCCCCACTGGTCGACCAGTTTTCGCGGTGATGGCCGAGCGGCTGAGGCACCTGATTGTCGATCAGGACGAGGTGGGTTCGACTCCCATTCATCGCGCCAAATTTCCGGGGCCGTCTTCTAACGGCAGGATCTCTGGTTCTCAGCCAGAGGATGCGAGTTCGATTCTCGCCGGCCCTGCCATGGGGGTGTCGTCTGATTGGCCAGGATCGCTGTCTTTCAAGCAGCGGATGCGGATCGTGGCCCGCCGCCCCTACCAGTTTTCGGGCTATAAGCTTTGCCGGCGAAGCACTCGACTCTTAATCGAGAGAGCACAGTTCGACTCTGTGATGGCCCACCAGGTTGTTCTGGGGTAGCAAAATTGGCAATGCGCCTGGCTGTTAACCAGGAGATGTGCAGGTTCGAGTCCTGCCCCCAGAGCCAATATCGTGTCCCCGCCGGGAGGCCGGCGCCTCAAGCCGCCTTATACGCGGTCGCAGCGGACTGCTGCCTAGATCCTGGATCGACACCAGGGGCGGGGACCAAGCCGGGGTTGTCGTCTGGCGACGGCGCTTCTCCTACAAAGAAGATCAGTAGAGTTCGATCCTCTACCCCGGCACCAGTTCGGAACCTATGCCGAATCGGAGAGGCACCTGACTTTTAATCAGGACCAGGTGGGTTCGATCCCCACAGGTTCCACCAAAGAATGTAGAAAGAAGGGGAAGAGCGCCATGGAGATCATCGACAACATCCCCGTCTGGGGCGCGCCCGTAGACGAATCGGCGCTCAAGCAAATCAAGACCTGCTACTACATCTTCGGCCAGGCGGCGATGATGGCAGACCACCACAAAGGCTACGGCGTGCCGATCGGCGGCGTCATCGCTCACGAGAATCTGGTGAGCCCGTCCGGTGTCGGCTACGACATCGGCTGCGGGAACAAAGCCGTGCTCACCGACGCCGATTGCGCCGACGTGCGCGCCAACATTGCCCGGATCATGGATGACGTCTGGACTACCAGCTTCGGTCTGGCCCGCAAGAACAAACAGCCGGTCGACCACGATCTCTTTGATGACAATAATGACGACGCCTGGCAGATCACGCAGGGCGCCAACAGCGCCGCGTGGAAGCTGACCTCGCTGCGCGACATGGCACGGGCGCAACTCGGCACCGTCGGCAGCGGCAACCACTACGTGGATGTTTTCGAAGACGAGCAGGGCCGGATTTGGGTCGGGGTGCACTTCGGCTCCCGCGGATTTGGCCACAAGATCGCCACGCGCTTTCTGAATCGCGCCGGCGCAAAAGACGATATGGACTCCACTCCGGTGGCGCTCGACTCCCGGACGCAGGAAGGTCAGGACTACATTGCCGCCATGAAGCTCGCCGGCAGATATGCATACGCCGGCCGGGACTGGGTGTGCGATCGCGTTGTCAGGATCCTGGGCGCGCGGGTGCTGGACTCGGTTCATAACCACCACAACTTCGCGTGGCGAGAAAACCACAACGGGAAGGATCTCTGGGTGGTGCGAAAGGGCGCGACGCCGGCGTTCCCTGGTCAAAGAGGATTCGTGGGTGGAACTATGGGCGAGACCTCCGTCATCCTCGAAGGCATCGAGAACGAAAGGGCCTCGCTCTCGCTTTACTCGACCGTCCATGGCGCCGGCCGCGTGATGGGCCGGATGGAAGCCAAGGGCAAGCGGAACAAAACCGGCGAGTGGACGCGCCCTCCGAAGGTAACGCAGGAAATGATGGATAGCTGGGTGAGTGATTCGCGGGTCGAGTTGCGTGGGGGCGGCGTCGATGAGTCGCCGTACTGTTACAAGCGGCTGCCGGAAGTTCTCGCCGAACACTCGGACTCGGTACGCGTGCTCCACACGCTCAAGCCGTTGGGTGTCGCAATGGCCGGCAAAGACGTGTACGACCCGTTTAAGGATTGAGGCCCCATCGTCTAAATGGAAAAGGCGCAGGTTTCCTAAACCTGGGATCCCCGTTCGAGTCGGGGTGGGGCTACCACGGGCGCGTCGTCCAAAGGACAGGGCCTCGCTCTTCTAAAGCGAAGATCGCAGTTCGAATCTGCGCGCGCCTGCCATGAAGCAGTCAGAAGTCGGATTTCGGGCGTGGTGAAGTCGGGGGGTACTTCGACTTGTAATCGAGAGGTCGCGGGTTCGAATCCCGCCGTCTCCAAAAGGGACGTAGCTCAGTGGTAGAGCGCTAAGTGCCCCTGGCGCGTGTTCCCGCCCGTTTTGTTGTTCGGGGATGGTGAAGTTGGCGGCTCCTTCGTCTGCTAAACGACTGCCGCCGGCGTTCGTTCCTCCCCGAAGTTCTTGGCCGTGGTGAAGTGTTCGGTTCCTTCGACTGAAAATCGAAACGAAGACCGGACGCGCTTGTTCCCGGCCATTATTTTCAGGCGTGGTGAAGTAGACGGCTACTTCTCGGTAGAGCGGCCCTACACCGCTGCGGTTCGATCCCGCTAATGCCGTTTGCGCATGTTCCCGCCTGTTTCAGTTAAGGAGAATGACAATGTCCCGCCTCAATGTGCCTGCACCGGCGCCGGTGACCCACGAACGTGGGCCGGCGCACGCGACTGATTCCGGCCGCCAACTCCGCCGGTCAGTATTGACCTGCCTCCTGTGGGAAGACACGCTTTACGAAACTGGCACCGAGATCGCAAACCGGATCGCGGAATTGGTTCCGCAGGTCGCGCCTCAAGAGGTGGCGGACCTTGCCGCGGAGGCTCGTGATCGGCTCCAGTTGCGTCACGTGCCACTCTTTCTCTTGCGTGAGCTCGCGCGGCGAAAGGGGACCGGCCCGATCGTTGAAAAGGCCCTTGGCCATGTCATTCAGCGCGCCGACGAACTGGCAGAGTTCCTGGCGATGTACTGGAACGAGAAGCGGCAGCCATTGGCCGCCGGCGTCAAGCGTGGACTCGCGGCCGCTTTCGGCAAGTTCGATGAGTACCGGCTCGCCAAGTACGACCGCGCCAGCAAGATCAAGCTTCGCGACGTGCTGTTCCTGGTGCACGCAAAGCCAAAAGACGATAGCCAGGCCGCCCTGTGGAAGCGTCTTGTCGATGGCGAACTCGCCACCCCCGACACATGGGAAGTCGAACTTTCCGCCGGCAAAGACAAAAAGGAATCGTTCGAGCGCCTGCTCCGTGAAGGCAAGCTCGGCGGACTCGCTGTGCTCCGCAACCTGCGTAACATGCAGCAGGCCGGTGTCGACGAGAGTCTAATCCGGGTGCGTCTGGATCAAGGCATCGCGCGAGCGTTGCCTTTCCGCTTCGTAACCGCGGCGGGATACGCACCGAACCTGGAAGCCGCGCTCGAGGCGGCGATGCTGAAGGGCGTCATGGAATTGCAGCCGCTGCCCGGAAAGACCGGATTGCTCGTCGACGTTTCGGGTTCAATGGACGAGAGAATCGCTCGGAAATCTGAAGCAACCCGGATCGATGCCGCCGCAGGACTCGCTATTTTGCTTCGCGAAATAGCGGAGCGAGTGGCGATCGCGACATTCTCGAATAAGGTGGCCGTGATCCCGCCGCGCCGCGGCTTCGCCTTGCGGGACGCCATTAAAGCCTCGCAGCCGCACCAGGGGACGTACCTCCGGCGCGCTCTGGAGTTGCTCCGCGATGACGCGCAAGCGACCGGATGGTCCGGCCTTGACCGCGTGATCGTCATCACCGACGAGCAGTCGCACGATGGCATCCTGCCTGCATTCACGAAGCTGGCGTACGTTGTTAACGTAGCGCCCTATAAGCACGGGGTCAGCTACCGCGATGGATGGACCCACATCGACGGCTGGTCCGAACGCGTGATTGACTACGTTCGCGAGGCGGAAGCCGACGCGGCGTGAAGGACGTGAAGCCACTGCCGTTGATTCCTGACGCCGGTAAGCAGAATGTACGAAAGACGATTGAGGGGCTATGCCGCCGTCGGGTACTTGATCGAGCAATGATTCGCGCAACGAATTGGCTTCGCGTGCAGTCGTGATCGATGAGTTTCGGGTGAAAGTAGCCCGAGGGCAGGAGCGATCTTCGAGATCCAGACTACGGGGAACACGCCGACAAAATTCGCTTCCAGCCATTCCGCGCGGTCGCTGCTTCCAAAACGATATCGCGCAGTGTGCTGGCATCGACGCGTTCATCCGAGATGTTCACCGTCCGCTGGTATTCTTGAGCCAGTTCCTGCCGCTCATGGCGATTGGCGGCCCGCTCCAGGATTCGCGAGTATGCTTCGCACGCGTAGGCGAACGTTTCCCGCATGGGGTAGTTAATATCGAGCAGCCATTCCTTTCGCCTTGTTTGGGCGAGGCCGAGTGTGGACCGTTTGCAGTTGTGAAAGATGTGGGCGGTCTCGTGGACGATGAAGTCTGCGAACGGATCCGAATCGCGAAAGTACTCGACAGAGATGTAGCAAGTGGTTTCCTCGCTGAAGCCCACAAGAATTGGCGCATCCGGTCCGAGAAGGTCCGCACCCGCGCCGGCAAGGTAGAGGTTGGCCAGTGTTCAGGCGGAACCATCGAAACTGCAGTTGAATACGAGATGTTCAATATTCGTGCCGGTCACGAACACCACCGCCCGCTCCAGAGCGTTGAGCACGACTTCGTGCTCGTCAAGGGGGAATAGTCCTCTAACCATCGGACCCACCTTCATGCGGGTCATAGCAACGGTATCTAAGGCCGGCGGAGGCGCCACGGCCATCTCGCCGACCGAGTGGTGAACGGCGGTGAGAAGGGCTTCGCGGAGTTCGCGACGACCTCTTTTCGCTTTTTCCAGCCAGTCGCCCGGCCAGGCACCGTACAACGGATCGGCTTCTCCGGTTCGGATGTAATCTGCGATGGCCCTTTGAATGGCGGATGAATTCGTCACGTGTTCAGTGAGGGCTACTCTCCCGCGTGGTCAAGAAACATGCGCTCCAGGTGCGGCGCAACAAAGAACCGAGCTCGGGAACGCAACAAGTCCAGTTCCGGCTTCACGCTCCGGATCTGGCCGTCCCTCTTGGCCCGGAGCAGCACGCCCAGTAGGCCGGTGACCCGCAATCCAGCTCGTTCGGCTGCAATGCGACCGTCGCGCTCATCCAACAAAATCAAATCGGCAGCCATCTCCAGCGCGAGTGCTATGGCTTCGGCCTCTCCCGGATCGAGAGTGGCCTTCAGCAGACGGGCCACTTTGTCGTCCCCGAGTGTGTGGACCTTGATCCACCCCGCACGAAACGCTTCTTGAACTTGTCGTACAGCATCGGCCTGAGGCAGTCGGTCAAGTTCGCTCCTGACAGCTCCGGGAATAAGAATTTCCTGAAATTGGGCGCGTAGCAGATCGAGGCGGCCGATAATGGCGAGATTACAGATTGGTGAGGTGTTACTCGCGACGACCATAGGAGATGTCTTGCGCGAGATCCGTGTCGCCGTAGTGCCGGGCGATGCCACGCTGCCCGATCAGATCGCCGAAGGGCATACGGTCCATCTGCGCAAGTTCGGCAGCCTTCCCGAGTGCGAGGGCGCCTTGAGCGTAGAGTGCGACCGCAAGCTCAGTCCGGAGCCGCTGCGCGATCTCCCCCTCGGGAATGCGAAGGCCCTGTAGCACCGAATCCGGGATATTGAGCATCAATCCCATACGCTCACAATACCGCTGTTTCAGTGACGCGTGCCACGGTGCGGTGCGGTGTCCTGTCCGAACGCGTCACGAACCGGTTTCTCTCGACTTGGCACATTCTGGCACAGCCTGCACTGTTTCAGTCCCAAATATGGCTCTGTGCCAATTATCTGAAGAACTCGGGTCATCTTAGGTAATTTAAAATCAGCAGGTTGAGGGCTGGTGGACCTGGTGAGATTCGAACAAAATCAGACGCCGAAAACACGTAACTTGCTGACTTCTGAAAATGCCGAATGGGCCAGATGTGCACAAAAGGGATTCTCGTGGCACGTTTCTGGCACATTTTCTGATTTGGCCACGACAGATTCCTTTCGAACCCACTAGACACGAAAAGCGACGTTGACCCCGGCGCTTCGTGGCACTCGAAAGGACCACTATGCCGACTTCGAGCGAGTCGAGTGTACCCGACTGCCGTCGCCCTGGCAAGACCCACATCCGAAGGTTCAAAGTGCCTTCGCACACCCAGGTGCCCAATGAGATCTTCGACGAACTGATGCATGATCTGAGCGGTGCGGAGTTCAAAGTGCTCTGCTACATCGCCCGACGAACGTACGGATTTCACCGAATAGAGGATTCAATCAGCCTGAAGCAGATCTGCAGCGGAATACTCACCCGTGATGGGCGCCGACTGGACCATGGCACCGGGTTGGCGCGATCCACGGCTGTGGTTGCGATCCGAGCGCTCGTCAACCGCAGCCTGATTCTGGCTGTACGTTCCCGTGAGACATCCACGCGACCAGGTGCGGGCGAACGCTTCGAGGTGAATCGGTACCGGATCGTCGTCGAGGAGAGTGGTGAATATCGAGAAGACAGCACGGACGGTGGTCCGAAAACCGGGACAGGCTCGGTCCGGAAATCCGACTACGCCAGTACGGGAATCAAACCGGGAGGTGGTCCGAAAAGCGAACGCCTACAAAATAAAGTGAATACAAAAGAAAGGTCGGAGTCCTCGTCCTCAGCGGAAGCTGCTGTGTTCGGCGACAATTAAAACTCCGGGCTGACGACAATTAAAACTCCCGCTCGACGACAACTAATGTGACCATCGATAATCGCGCTCACCCAGCGCCAAGGGATGGTCACAGACGAGCAGGTGAGG
>Ga0335069_10010341_pt1 | contig 13222 bp, 8 predicted proteins | sample Lox_Sample_11_FD_206714 | JGI IMG/M metagenome (GOLD analysis project Ga0335069, IMG submission 206714) | Soil microbial communities from Loxahatchee National Wildlife Refuge, Florida, United States - Lox_Sample_1.1 | ecosystem: Environmental > Terrestrial > Soil > Wetlands | place: USA: Florida... | reverse complement strand
CTACCGACTGATTTTTACTGTCGTCCGGGACCGGTTGTCCGAAGTGCGGAAAATTCCACCCGTCAAGCACCCAGCTACGGCCAACCGGAACGTTGCTTAGAAGCAGCGTAGCCGCTTATACTGCTTGCGTAGCGGCCGCGGTATCATCGTGCCCGCGGAGCCCTGAAGGAGGCTGTCTTCAGCAGTAGTGAGGACCGAATCCGTCCGAGTCAGGCCTTAGAGGCAGCAAGTGGGCCTCCTATTGTGTCGGGGCAGACCTGTTTTGCGCTCAAACCTTGGTATTACCGGGCTGCCGAAAGTCTCTTTACCGTTCTTTTCCCTTCCAATTGCCGTATTTGCGGTTTGCCTCTTCTGAATATTTCCCGCTTGCCGGTCTGCCCGGAATGCATTGCCTCGGCTGAACCGATCACCGGGAACGTCTGCTCGGTCTGTGGAGAGCGGGTGCTCTCGTCTTATGCCATTCACGATGACGACGGTCGGTTGCGCTGTCCCGTGTGCCGTCGCGTAGACCGTCCATTCGAGCGCGCCGTAGCCTACGGTAGCTACGACGGAGCGCTCCGCGAACTGGTTCACCTGCTCAAGTACAACGGAGTGCGCCCTGCAGCCAACGTTCTGGGACGGATGCTCGCCGAAGCCATCGCTATGCTTCAATCGTCGTTCGGGCAACCTACCATCCTAGTCGTGCCGGTGCCGCTCTTCACGGGCAAAAGACTGCAGCGCGGATTCAACCAGGCTGAAATGATTGCGCGCGCGGCCTTGCGGGCCACTCTAAACAACCCGGCATCTCGGCGCCGCCTTGAGCTGGCGGAAGATGTCCTGACTCGCACCCGGGAAACTCATTCCCAGATCGGCCTGACTAGCCATCAACGCCGCGAAAATCTGCGTGGCGCGTTCAAGGTTGCGCGTGCCCGGGAAGTCACTGGCCGCGAGTTCCTGCTCGTGGATGATGTCTATACTACGGGGACGACCGCCATCGAATGCGCACGCGTTTTGCGCCGGGCAGGAGCCTCAAAGGTATGGGTCGCAACCGTAGCACGGACCCTGAAGCTTGCATCTAAGTACGCGGAACAAGGTTTGAAAGAGACAGGTTTCAAAGTTTCAGAGTTTCAAAGTTTCAAAGACGATGATTCGGTGTTAGATAACCAGCCGGAACGCGAGCACTTTGAAACCTTGAGACTTTGAAACCTTATTTTTTGAAACCTGAGTTCTTATGTCGCTACGCATGGAACATGACGCAGGATCCCGGCACGCCGCCGGCATGTATTCGCCGGCGGTGGCACCGCACCGGTCTGGAGACGGTCACGCGCTTCTGTCGCCCGTTCTCGTGCTGAACGCGTCCTACGAGCCGATCAACGTGTGCGCCGCGCGTCGAGCGCTCGTTCTCGTTCTGAAGGGCGTAGCCATGACCGAAGAGGAGAATGGCCATTTCCTCCACTCGGCGCGGGTAGCCATGCGCCTTCCGTCTGTGATTCGCCTTCTCGAATATCGCCGGATTCCACACCAGAGTCGCGCGTTATCTCGCAAGAACATCCTGCTGCGCGACCGTAATACCTGCCAGTACTGCCACACGGTGTTGCCGTCGAGTGAACTGACACTCGACCATGTCATTCCGCGGTCCCGCGGAGGCCTGTCCACCTGGGAGAATCTCGTCGCCTGCTGCCATCCGTGCAATCGCCGCAAAGGGAATCAGTTCCCCGTAGAAGCCGGCATGAAGCTGATGCGCGAGCCTCGCGCCTTCAATCTCCACACCAGCCGCCACATCATGCGCTTGATGGGCCGCTCGGACGATAAGTGGAGAAAGTATCTGTTCTATTAGGAGCAGGTTTGAAACGAGGTTTCAAAGTTTCAAAGTTGGAATCCACCCTAGGCATGTTTTCGACGCAAGGAATCAATCAGCCTGTTGAGTGGACCAAGCAGTTGGAATATTTGATTAGACAAGGTTTCATACCGCTTAGTGTGCAGGTAGCTAAGGTCTGAGGCAATCAGGAGTTGCGCGTCTAGTTCTAAGAGTGACCCTCGGGCCTGTCCCAGAAAATGAACAAATTCGCCCGGAGTAAGCCGTCCCTGCCCCTCAGCAATATTCGACACAACTGAGACTGCAGCGCGTCGAATCTGCGAAGTTAGTCCGTAGATCTCTGTTTTCGGAAATTGCTCTGTCGACCGATAGACTTCAACGACCAAAGCTCTGGCCTGTCGCCATACGAAGAGATCACGATACGAGCGCGCCACCAGAGAGCTTATCCTGCTGATCATCCGTAGCTCAATGGATTTTGCGAAGCAAAGAGCGTTTTGGTTCCACTTTGAAACTTTGAAACGTTCAAACCTACCTTACTGCGGCTTCTGCTGCTCCGGAGGCTTCTGATCTGGCTGTTTACCCTGCGGCGCCTTCTCCACTTCCTTCCCGTTGTACAGGATTTTCACGTTTGATCCGAACCGCCTGTAATCTTCATATTTCACGATCTCGCGGATGTGCACGTCTTCCATCTTGAAGTGCAGTTCGTCGTCAGCCTTCGTGTAAACCGGGAACCAGTACGCTCCGTCAATCTGCTGCCGCCACGTCGTGAACTTCGGAAAGAGATTTTCCTGATCGCCGCGTTTCTTTACTTCATTGCACGGCTTCCCATTGCATAGATCGGGAACGGTTTTGCCATATGTTTTGACGATCTGAAAATCCTTATCGTCGACCCACACGCGACCCTGAAAATAGCGCTTCTTGCCTTCAATTTTTTTAGGAGCAATATCAAAGACGTAACAGTGCAGTTCGTCTTCCTGCTGCTGCCCTACATAAAGGATGTTGTATTCAGGAATTTCCGCATCCGTGAGTACGAAGGGCAGCTTGTGCCGGATGTCGTCCAAATCTTCCTGGGACATGAAAATTCTTTGCAGGCTCGATTGCGGCGCGAACACAACGTTCTCCAGGCGCTTGCCTCTGTCATCAAACAATACGTCAAATACCTCGTGGTATTCACCATCCACGGTTTCCCCGTCAACCGTTTGCACCTTCACGTCCTGACGGTACGTGTATTGCTCCCGCGCCTTGGCGAATTCGGTTTCCTTGGCGGCAAAGCGCTTAATGATTTCGTCGGGAGTGACGCCGGCGGGTTGCGCCGTATCTAAGGGACCCTCTTGCGAGAGCGCGAACGGACCGAGGCCGCAGACCAGCAGCGAAAGGCAGACAAAAAAACGCCTGGAGCGAATCATTGTTCTAGTGTATCGAATCCCGGAAGTCCGAATCCGGGCGACTCATGGTGTGATTCCGACAAGGAGGGACACGTTCCTGAAAAAAACGGGCAGACACCGCGGCGACCCTTCCCTCCAACCCCTCTCCGCTCAGTGAGGCTGGAGGGAGGGTGCTGCAGTTCTGCCGCACTCTTGGATGCCTTCACCGAGAAGGGGTTGCCGCCCAATGCAAGTTTGGCAAAAGCAGGTTTCAGAGTTTCAAAGTTTCAAGGTCGTTGGGATATGGGCTACTCATAAGTCCAGCGAGAATTCAGAACTCATAATGAGCTCTTGCGAGAAAAGGTTTTTGCTCTGAAAGGTTGAAACGTTGAAACTTCGAAATTCCCTCCCTGGTGCTAAACTCATCCGTTTGCCAAAGGAGTACCCTCATGCGCCGTCTTTTTCCGCTCACTCTTGCAATCTTCGCGTTCGCTTTGTCCGTCGTTGCCCAGACCAAGCATCCCTTCACCTTCGAAGACATGATGAAGTTGAAACGTGTCGGTGACCCGCAGGTCTCGCCCGACGGCAAGTGGGTCATCTTCAGCGTGGTTGACGTCGATCTTGCCGCGAACTCGAAGACGCCGCATATCTGGATCGTTCCCATGGCTGGTGGCGAAGAGAAGGAATTGATCTCCGGTCAGGATGCCGACCGTCCACGCTGGGCTCCTGATGGGAAGCGCTTCGCCTTCATGTCGACGAAAGATGGCGGCTCGCAGGTCTGGGTAGCGGAGTTCGATGCAGCGGCCGCTGCGGTCATCAAATCGACAAAGCTCACATCTACCGTCACCGAAGCCAGCGGAGAGCAATGGTCGCCAGACGGCAAGAATATCTTGTTCACTTCGGACGTCTATCCCGAATGCGACGGCGCAGCCCAGGCGGAAACCGACTGCAACGCAAGAAAGGCGCACGCCGCCGAGCAATCAAAAGTTAAAGCACAGATTTTCGATCACCTTCTTTACCGCCACTGGAACGCATACAAAGAGGGCAAGCGCACGCACATCTTCGTGATTCGCGCGCCGAAGGCATCGACCGATGCCTCTTCGGAAGGCGAATCGCTGATGGAAGATTTCCCACGCGATCTCACCCACGGCGACTACGACGCTCCGGTCTTCTCGCTTGGCGGACAAGACGACTACGCCTTCTCGCCCGATGGCAAAGAGATCTGCTACGCCTCGAACCACGACAAGAATCCAGCGGCTTCGACGAACAACGATCTGTGGATCGTTCCGGTCACCGGAGGGAATGCAAAGAACATCACCGCCGACAATCCCGCCAGCGACACCTCGCCGCTCTATTCCCCCGACGGCAAGTACATCGCCTACCGCGCCCAGCAGCGTCCCGGATACGAGAGCGACCGCTTCCGCCTCATGCTCTATGACCGCAAGACCGGCGAGAAGAAGAATCTGACGGAGGGCTTTCAGCAGTGGGTCGGATCGTTTGCATGGTCTCCCCACTCGAAAACGATTTACTTCAGTTCGGAGCATAAGGGCCATTCGCTCATCTACGCGGCTGGAATGGAACGCCAGAACGACGGCTCCTATCCGATCCGAACCCTGGTCTACGGTTTCGACGATGATGTTGCAGTTGCACCGGATGGGGGGCGGCTGATCTACAGCCGAATCTCAATCAAGTTTCCGACCGAGATCTACGCAGCGGATGCGACTGGGCAAGGTTGTCCTTCTAGAACAGGCGATGTGGACGCAGGAAAAGAGAGCTGTTCGTTGACGAAAGACTGGCGGCTCACTCATGTGAACGACGCTTTCCTCTCGCAAGTTGAAATGCAGCCACTGGAAAACTTTACATTCAAAGGCGCAGAGGACGACGAAGTCGAAGGCTTCCTTATCAAGCCGCCGAACTTCGACGCCTCCAAGAAATATCCCGTGAAGTTCCTCATCCATGGCGGCCCGCAGGGTGCGTGGGGAGACGACTGGTCGTATCGCTGGAATCCTGAACTCTTCGCATCACCGACTTCAGGGCAGCCCTCGGGCTACCTCGTCATCATGATCAACTTCCACGGCTCCACGGGATACGGGCAGAAGTTCATCGATGCCATCAATGGCGACTGGGGCGGCGCTCCCTTCGAAGACCTGATGAAAGGCCTCGACTATGCCGAGCAGACCTACCCGTTCATCGACAAAAGCCGCGAGTGCGCCCTCGGCGCCAGCTACGGCGGATACATGGCCAACTGGATCCTCGGACACACCGACCACTTCAAGTGCATCGTGACGCATGACGGCATGTTCAACGCCGAGTCCGCCTGGGGATCAACCGAAGAACTTTGGTTCAGCAACTGGGAGTTCAAAGGCACGCCCTACGACAACCGCGAGATGTATCAGAAGTGGTCACCGCACCAGTACGCGAAGAACTTCAAGACGCCGACACTTGTCGTCCACGGCCAGCGTGACTATCGCCTCGATGTCAGCGAGGGGTTCCAGCTTTTCACTACGCTTCAGATGGAAGGGGTTCCGTCGAAGATGCTCTACTTCCCCGACGAAGGCCACTGGGTCCTGAAGCCTCAGAACTCCCAGCTCTGGTACAAAACAGTAAACGACTGGGTCGATCGGTGGACGAAATAGGCGGGGCTTCGGGCTCCAGCCTTCGGGCTTCAGGCCGGCAAGCTTAAGAGTTATGTAAGACAGCCCCCGGGGCGGTCCGCTAAGCAAAGCTTGGCGAATGTGATGCGGGCGCGTTCGTCCCGAAGGGGACGGAAAGAAGTAGAATGCCATCTCAGCAGGATAGATTCACCGGATGGCTAGGCCCCCAGCCGCTTCCCGCAACGGATGTCTCGCCGGCAAGGACTCCCTCTCTGACGATCCCGTCCCCATAGATGGCAGCACTTCCAGAGGAAAATCAAGCATCGCTCCGGAACCGGCTGTCACTCCGACGTCAACCTCAACCGGCGGATCGAAACCTCCATCGGACGGCACAATGTTTGCAAGGCCGTTGACATCCGTAGTCGCGAAACTCTGCACGCTGCTCAGGATCACCGGCATACCCGGATTGCCAGCTGTGTTCTCTGCCGGTCCACCTCGTCCGGCAGAGCCCTGCGATCGCAACACCATCGTCAGGAAACTAATCGGCGCGGCTAACACTGGATCCGGAGGGGATGATGAATCCGTCACCCGAACCACAACAGGTTGAAATGCCTGTCCCGTTGAAATCTGGCCCGCACCAGCGACCGCTTGTAGTTTCTGCAGCGTCAATGGGGTTACATAGAAGTTGAATGGAATACACGGCGAATTTCCGGAGACACACGCGATGACTTCGACTTGCGTGGCGATCTGGCTCACGCTCAAGTCCACCGTCGCGTAGCCGTTGATATTCGTTTGTGCACTGGCTGCACTCAACGTGCCCAACCCCGCAATTATGAAGTAAGTTACCTGAACATTGTTCTGAGGCGATCCGTTGCTCAGCACGCGAGTCGTGAGCGGGGCTGTGATTGTCGCGCCCTGCGAGACCCACACATTCGCTTTGAGAGCCCCAATATCAGCGGAATGAGCAATTGCATTCAGCTGAACGTTGACTGACTTTGCCGGACTGTACACGCCGGGAGCCAACGTAGCGGTGATCGTCACCACGCCGGCGGCTGTTGGAGTCGCCCAGGTCCACGCTTTTCCGCTTTCGTCCGTAATCACGGTGCAGGCCGCGGCTCCTCCGCACGCTGAAAGTTGCACACTGCCGGGAGCGCTCCATCCAATGGTTGCGCCAACAACAGGTGTTACCCCATCCGATGCGAAAACACTTACGATGATCGGATTGATTGCGGGCACTCCAACGATCACCGGTGGCCCGGATCCCGAGATCTGGATCTTATCTGTGGCCGCAGCCCCGTAAGTGATCACCCCAGTCATCGAGGTCGAACCTCCGCTAACTGGGTCGCTGATTGTGATGTTCTGCACACCGTCAGAATGCGGCGGAGAGGCTAGGATCATTTGAGTTGCGTTAGCAGAAAGCTGGGGTGCATTCGTCGCGCCAACCGCCGATGCCATCCCCGAAGCGAATCCTGTGCCTTGTACGACGAGCGGCCCGCCGGTCACAGGCAGGCGAGCTGGCGAGACCGAGTCTGCATAAAGAAGATGCGCGTGATAGTAATAATCCGGCCGTCCATCACCCCGCACATCTGAGACGCCCACCACAAAGTTTCCGGACGCATTGAACACGGCGTCCAGCCGAGTCATTCCAAACGGCTGTTGATTGAATGGGGACGACGTATACGCCGGAGGAGGAGAACCCGGCGGTGCGGAGCTGTTCCAGATTCCAATTACAGGTTGCAGCTTCGCCTCGCTGGCGGCTCCAGTCTCGTCGAGCGCTGTCACTGCTACAGACAGGGTTCGATTCGACTGTGCCGCCAGCGAGAAATACTGCACATCGCCCGGACTGTTGAACGACGAATTCCAGTCTCCACCTTCGGGCAGCGCTGCCGGCGCGCTCCAAGTCGATGTCGGCTCCGGCAAAGCCTTCGCGCTGCCGCTCATCAGAATGTCTTGCTGAATATCGCCTCCGGGCCCGACAGTCACGACGATCGGGGCGAACGATCCCGAGGGAGCGACTGGGCCTGGCGAGTAGGGCCCGACACCGGGCGACCATAGTGGATCGAGGCCCTCAATGCTCAACTGATATTGCGCGTTCGTATTCGGTGGCTGCAGCCCAGATAAGTCGAAGAATCCTTCCACGCTCGAATCCATCGAGCCCCAATTTGTGAATGGATTCCCCAGCACATCTGCAAAGCCGGTGATCGGATTTCCCTCATTGCCGCTGAATAGAAATCCTGAGACCGATGACATGGCATACCTTCGCGAAGCCTGCCCTGTATTCGGATCGATCCACCGCGCTACGACATTTGCTCCCTGCATGGGCGTGGTCCGGTTCCCGTGTGTGTCGGTGAAATAAACCGTGCCGTGGATTCTGGCAGTCGCCGAGGAAAAGATTTGCTTGCCGGGAAAATTTGAAGCGTTTTGGGCGGTCACCGGGTACAGCCGCGAGACGGCCGCCATGTCGTCCATCGAAAGCTGATATCCATTCGGATAACACAACGTGATGGGCACACAGTTCCACAAGTCCATGAAATGCATCACAGGAAATCCGGCATAGTCATCGCTCGTGGGATGTGGCTTGCCCGTCTGCACATTGAGGTTCAACTGCGACCAGCCGACACCAAGAACACTCCCGATCACGCGGACCAGGTGATATTCCACATCTGTCAGCTGTGATGTCTGCTGCACGCACTGCCCATTCATCACGATCAGCGCGTGCTCGTAAGTGGCGTAGGAGCCGTAGTTATCCGTTCCGCCGAATACCGCGTTGAAAAAGCATTGACTCGCGCCTCCCGCTCCGGTGCCAAGCAGCGCATCCGTCACAGAGCCGTCGGAGTCATACACGACTCCAACTGGCATTCCAACAGCCGAAGGCTGAATATCCGCCGGCATGGAAATTGAGCCATCGGCATTCACCGTAACATTCGTCCCATTTACGTCTTCAGCCAGTGAACCGCCATTGTTCGCAACCAGCGCGGCCGTTGAAACCGATGTCCACACGCTGAATGCCCCAGCCACAAAACTATTTGCTGACGAATTGGAAAGAAGAGGACTCAAACTACCCTGATCTGTGTAGTAACTGATGACGCCTTGCGGCCAGGTCAGCGGTTGCCCCGTTACATCAGAATCAAAGTAGCTTGTTCCCGCAACGTATTTCGGTCCACCCGCTCGACACACCAAGGCGCCAAGTAAAACAATCCCCGCTGCCAGTGCCAGCCGGAGGAGGAATGGACGAGTTGTATATGCCAGGCAGTTTTTCATGGTCACATCCCTCGGCACACTCATTCCTCCTCCCTGGCACGCCGCACCGCCAAGGCGAAATCGCTGAAAGGAACGCGCGACCTCCCACCAAGGACGGGATCTCTCCGAAACTTCGACGCCTGTCCTGAACTTAGCTGCACTCTCCCCAACGCATCGACCGCAAAACGCCCTAGCGGCCCACCAACCCAGCTCGTCAACCCTAGCTTGCTCTCCGGATATAGAAAGAGCATCACGCGCTCACCAATGCGGTACCGTTGTCCCATTGACCACAATCCGGCCCACTGCGAGATCGTCAGATCTCGTCCTGGAGTCGCTCCACGGATCGCATTCTCCACGTGAAACGTGATGTCGAGCGTTGCCAGATTCTGACCGGCATGTCCCGGCAATCGCTCGATCCGGGTCACGGTGCCGGAGAAAATCATTCCCGCCGCGTCCGCGAGCGCAAGAAGTCCAGAGGAATCGGGATTCGTTATGGGAAAGCGGGGATAATGCCTGACGGGTTCTCCAAGGCGAAACTGCTCGATTCCAGGTTCCGGGGCGATCCTCTGCGGTTGACGCGGAGCCACCGTCTGCGCCAGAGCAGAACTTACCAGCAATAGTGGGAGCAGAGCAGATGCACATCTCCCAAACATGGGGAGACCTCAATCCTTCGATCTGCTCGGAGAGACCTAGGGAAACGCGCCAGAGTACGCGCAATAAGAACTCAAAATCAGTGACACCCATCACAAAGGCTGTGAATGACAAAAATCTTTTTGGAGAACAGCCCATTCTGGGAATCAACACGAGTGAGAGCAAGAAATTGGCACCACCGGGGATGGGCAATCGTTGATTGCTCGCATCGCGGATCGACGGAAGAGAGCCGTGGTTCTGTGGACGTGCCGGCGAGGAATGTTGGGTGAGGGTTATTGGTCCACTGTAAGAATCGAGGGAACCTTCTGGCCGCGAAGGACGCAGCGCGCCTGCAGGACGCTGCGAATCAATCTCCGCTGGCGTGGTTCTGGTTCGGGACGAGTACCAGTCGCGGGCGTACCGGGGCTGGTTCGGGGCGGGCAGGTTCACCGAAAGTGGCAAGGATCCCGAAAACTGCAACGTAAGCGGCCAAAATGCCAAGGCTGACGGAGGCGATGACGGTGAAGCAGAGGATGAAGGGCATCAGGAGCGAAATCACGGTCTTAAAATCCTTCTCGACATTTCAATGAAGCTGGCCACTCCGAATCGTTGTCGTCCTATTGCCGATCATGCAATCTGAGTCGTTAAAGCCAGCGTCTTCAATCTCGCCTGCGTTGACGCTCCGCGCTAGTGACGACTAAGATACGGAGTAGAGCTGTGTACTTCTACTTTCGGACAATTCTGGGTACCTGTCGACGTTACGGAAGGGACATCACCCTGGACAGATGATGGCGATTACCAAGATTTCTGTCCGGGGCGCGCGGCAGCACAATCTCAAAAACATTAGCGTCGAAATTCCGCGGAATACGCTCACGGTCGTGACCGGATTGAGCGGGTCGGGAAAATCTTCGCTAGCTTTCGACACGATTTATGCCGAAGGACAGCGCCGCTACGTTGAAACGTTATCGGCCTATGCGCGGCAGTTTCTGGACCAGATGGAGCGTCCCGATGTTGATGGAATTGATGGACTTAGCCCATCGATTTCGATCGAGCAGAAGACTACCAGCCGTAGTCCCCGGTCGACCGTAGGAACGATCACCGAGATTTACGACTACCTTCGCCTTTTGTTTGCCTCCATTGGCGTTCCGCATTGTCCGAAGTGCGGTAGGGCCATCAGCCGGCAGTCGGCGGACCAGATTGTGCAGCGCGTCATGGCACTGACTCCGGAAGATCGAGTGATGGTGATGGCGCCGATCGTGCGCGGGCGCAAGGGCGAATTCAAGAAAGAGATGGAGACGCTCGCGAAGCACGGCTACACACGCGCGCGCATCGACGGCGAACTGGTCAGCTTGGAAGACGACAACGTCGTTAATCTTGATAAGCGAAAGAATCACACGATCGAAGTCGTAGTCGACCGCTTGCTGGTGAAGGCGGGCATTGAGCATCGGCTGGAACAGTCGGTGCAAACGGCCATGAAGTTGGCGGGCGGGCTGGTACAGATTGCGGTGGTGAACGGCGACGAGACTCTCTATTCCGAGAAACTGGCCTGTCCCGATTGCGGAATTAACGTGCCGCAGCTTGAGCCGCGGTCGTTTTCGTTTAATAGCATGTATGGAGCTTGTCCCGAGTGCCATGGACTGGGGAGCAAGTACGATTTTGATCCGGCGAAGGTGATCAGCGATTGGTCAAAGCCGCTGCTCGATGGCGGATTGGGTCCGGGATCGGCGTCGCAAAATTTGATTCATCAACTGCATGTCGTTTCGGCGGCCTACAAGATCGATCTCAACACTCCGTTCGAAAAATTGCCGGAGAAGATACAAGATTTCTTGCTCAATGGCGAGCAAGGGCGCGGCGGGCGAACGGGCTTTCACGGAATCTTCGGATACCTAAAGCAGAATCTGGAAGAGTCGACGTCAGAGGGTTACCGCGACTGGCTGATGGATCACATGTCGGCGACGGAATGTCCGGCATGCTACGGAAAGCGGCTGCGGCCGGAGAGCCTTGCGGTCAAAGTCAATGGGATGTCGATCGCCGATCTCACGGCCATGCCGGTATCCAAAGCTCTGGAAGTGGCGCAGGAAATCAAGCTGCAGGGGCGTGAAGCGATCATCGCTGGGCGCGTCATGCATGAAGTGGTCGAGCGCCTGCAGTTTCTCAATGCCGTGGGGCTGGGATACATCTCTCTGGATCGCTCGGCGGCGACATTGTCCGGAGGCGAGGGCCAGCGGATTCGTCTGGCAACGCAAATTGGATCGAAGCTGCGTGGCGTGCTCTATGTGCTCGACGAACCGTCGATCGGGCTGCATCACCGTGATAACGGGCGATTGCTGAATGCGTTGGAAAATTTGCGCGATCTCGGGAACACGGTGCTGGTCGTTGAGCACGATGAAGAGACGATCCGGCGTGCGGATTACGTCGTGGATCTTGGTCCCGGTGCTGGACGGCATGGCGGTGCTCTCGTAGCGCAGGGCACGCCGGATGAGATCATGCGAGCGCCAGATTCGTTGACCGGTGCGTATATTTCCGGACGGACGCAGATTGAAGTGCGCCCAGAGCGGCGTCAGAAAAACGGTGCTTCGCTGACGATTCTGGGGGCGAAAGAGAACAACCTCAAGAATTTCGACGTGACGTTTCCGCTCGGCGTGATGACGGTTGTAACAGGAGTTTCTGGATCGGGCAAATCGACCCTGGTGAACGACATCCTTTATCGAGCTTTGGCGCGGCAGCTTTATCGCTCGCGGGAGAAGGCGGGCGAGCACAAGGCCATTTCGGGGGCCGAGAACATCGATAAGGTAATCCGGATCGATCAGTCGCCGATTGGACGCTCCCCCCGGTCGAATCCGGCGACTTATACCGGGGTGTTCACTGCGATACGCGATCTGTATGCCATGCTGCCAGAGTCGCGCGAGCGCGGTTATAAGGCTGGACGCTTTTCATTTAACGTAACAGGTGGACGATGCGAGGCGTGCCAGGGTGAAGGACAGCGCCGCATCGAGATGAATTTCCTGCCGGATGTGTACGTTCTCTGCGAAGTTTGCGGCGGTCGACGGTACAACCACGAGACGCTGGCCGTGAAGTATAACGGATATTCGATCGCGGACCTGCTCGAGATGCCGGTTTCCGACGCGCTGCCGATTCTTGAGAATATTCCACAGGTCAAGCCGAAACTGCAGACTCTGGTCGATGTCGGACTGGGGTACATTCACTTAGGGCAGTCAGCCGTGACGCTTTCCGGGGGAGAGGCGCAGCGCATTAAGCTAGCGCGGGAGCTGAGCAAGCGGCAGACTGGCAAGACGCTCTATCTTCTGGATGAGCCGACAACCGGGTTGCACTTCGATGATGTCAAGAAACTGCTCGATGTGTTGCATCGGCTGACCGATTTAGGGAATTCGATCATCATTATCGAGCATAATTTGGACGTAATCCGCAATGCCGACTGGATCATCGATCTCGGGCCCGAAGGCGGCGAAGATGGCGGACGAATCGTGGCTCAGGGTACGCCGGAGCAGGTGGCACGGGTGAAGAAATCGTATACGGGGCAGGCGTTGGCGGAGCACTTTACAAGATCATCTCCGAGTTCTCAAATCTCAGTAGTCAGT
>Ga0335069_10010340_pt1 | contig 13224 bp, 12 predicted proteins | sample Lox_Sample_11_FD_206714 | JGI IMG/M metagenome (GOLD analysis project Ga0335069, IMG submission 206714) | Soil microbial communities from Loxahatchee National Wildlife Refuge, Florida, United States - Lox_Sample_1.1 | ecosystem: Environmental > Terrestrial > Soil > Wetlands | place: USA... | reverse complement strand
TCAATTGGGCGGAGTGTCGGTCGATGGACGCTATCACACCAGGTTCTGAACTTTTCGTCTGAACACAACCGCCGGCTTGCTTTGCCCCTCAATGGTATACCCAGCGTGAGTTGCGATATCCGTGCGTCTCTATCGTTCCGCTCGATGCAGAACTACCGGAACGCTCGATGGTACCTCCCATGTCGTATCAATGGATGGGTCCGAACCGTCGGGTGCGGGTCCGATTGCCGGTCTTCCTGGTTCCTCCTTGGGAAGAGCAGGACTCTCCCAAGGGAGCGCGAACGATCGCTGCAGTTCGATCAAACTTCCTTTTACCAGGCCGCTGTACTTACTATCTCCCGATTTGAAACTCACACGATCGCCGTCGACTTTGCCTTCGATGACGGGCGTAGGAACATCGTCCCCGCCGAAAAAGCCGGCACCCCCCTCGACCGTTCCTGTTAATTGGCTTCCATCCTGGCGGAGGGTAAATACGGTGTTGGTACCCACAATCATAGAGAGGAAATCGTTAGATGATCCCAAGGCGACTGGTCTCCACAATCCGGTGATACCGGCTCCAGATGGTACCTCACGCTCCCACACCGCAACTTGCGGACGCAGTTTCACCGGCTTCGTGCTTATTGTGAGAGTGGCTGAACTTAGGCCTGGGGAGGCCGCATCAACCGTAATCTCCCCAGCGGTCTTCGCCGACTGCACGAGCGCCATGCAATAGCCTGAGAAAGCTTTTCGGGACATTCCTTTGTCGGAAGCGTGATCGGTCGGGTCTCCATTGCCGACGCCTATCAGCTTCCCCGCGCCCGTGACACGGAACATGACTTCATTGTCGGTAACTGGGACTGTGCGACCTTGTACGTCTTGCACCTCGATGGCACACATGACCACATCTTCACCATCGGCGCTCATCTCTTCGCGATCTGCTGTCATTACCAGCTTTGTTGCCGGGCCCGTCGTGTCACGCCGCGTCGACATGAGCTGCTTGCCGTCCTTCCAGCCGCGCGCCTCAATAGAACCGGGAGCATATTTCACAACCCACGCGACGTGCGAGTCTTTCTTCACATCCTTTGCGCCAAGACTGCCACCGTTGTGGAATAACTCCACACGGTCAAGGTTTGAGTAGACCCAGACGGCGATCTCCTTGCCCTCGAAGCCCGGCCAGTTCCAGTGGGGGAACAGATGCAGGACAGGCTTTGAGGTCCACCACGACTGGTAGTAATAGAAGGAGTCCTTGGGAAAGCCGCAAGTGTCTATGATCCCGTACTGCGAACTGATGTTCGGCCACTGGTAAGGCGACGGTTCGCCACGATAATCGAAACCTGTCCACACAAATCCGCCCGAGAGCCACGGGCGCGCGTTGCAGAATCGCCACCACCCCTCGGCCGATGCTCTTCCTGTCGTGGTATATGGATCGTAGGAGCTGACAAAACCCTTGCTGCGATCCGTGATGTAGATGCCACGTGTGCCCACGGCGCTGACGGTCTCGGTGCCCATCACGGGCTTATCGGGATTCTTTTTATGGAAGTCCTCTGCACCGGGATCCATGTAGTTGTAACCGGCAACGTCACCGACAGCCAGCCCGCCAGTCCCGATTGCGCCAGCGGGAGCAATGGACACTGGTCGTGAGCCGTCGTGCCGAGCCGCGACTGCTTTCATCGCGGTCAGGATTAGCGTCCCTCTCGCACTATTAGCCTGGCCTTCTTCATTGCCCATCGAATACATAAAAACGCTGGGATGATTGCGATCGCGGCGGACCAAATTCTCAAACTGGTTGAGGCCTTCTTTATTCGACGACATCATGCGTGTTTCATCGAATACGAGCATGCCCAACTGATCGCACGCATCCAGCAGTTCGGGTGTCGGTGGATTATGTGAGGTGCGGATCGAGTTGCAGCCCATCTCCTGCAGTTTTCGCACGCGGTACTGCTGCACTGCGTCGGGCAGTGCGGCGCCGATTCCAGCATGGTCCTGGTGATTGCAGGTTCCCTTCAGCTTGACCGACCTGCCATTGAGTAGAAGACCCTTTTGAGCGTCGAATTGGGCTGTTCGAATTCCGAATGGAGTTTCGTAACGATCGACAACTTGACCCCCGGTCTGAATCTCTGTGACAAGCTTATAGAGGTTTCGTTCTTCCAGTGACCACAGCAGGGGCTGTTTAACGACGATCTCCTGGCGATAGTCCTGATCTCCGCCGGCGCCAACCGATGCGGGCGCGCTTGCGTGTTCTCCCACCACCGCCCCTGCCGGGTCTAGGACCGTAGACACGATCCGGGCATCCTGCGCCGCCGTTCCATCATTTCTCACTTCAGTCAGAACAGAAAGAGTAGCTTCCCCGGCACGAAGTTGCGACTTCACGAACGTCCCCCACTGCTTCACATGCAAGGGGTTGGTCTTCACCAGCCAAACATGGCGGTAGATCCCCGCCCCCTCATAGAACCAGCCGTCACTCTCAGTAGCATCGACACGTACGAGCAGAACGTTGCGCTGACCGATGTAGGCAAAATCCGAAACGTCGAAGCTGAAAGGATCGTACCCACCGCTGTGCCGGCCGATGTAGAAGCCGTTCAGCACCACCATGGTTTCCCGATATGCCCCGTCGAACTCGAGGGTGATTCGCTTGCCCGCATCCTCAGCGGGAATTTCCAACACGCGACGGTACCATCCCACGCTTGTCGCCGGATACTTGCGTCCCAGCGGATAGAAGCCCTTGTTCAATAAGTCCGGGTCATTCTCAAAGGGAAGTTCGACCGCCCAATCATGCGGCAAATCGATGCTTCGCCAGTCACCATCGTCGAACGCAATCGCACCTGCGGGCATAAAATTCCCGGTCTTCTGGAAGTTGCCCCAGGTCGCTCCTCCGAACCCGAAATCCTTGCCTGGATCGTCCGCATGTCCAAAATGGAAGCGCCACCCAAAATCGAGCAGCAGTCGCTCGCGGCCAGCCCCTGGGACTGGAGATGCAGCAGGATCCATGAGAATGCTGGAGTCGCTAGCGGCTCCAGTCATCGGAGGATTAAGGCGGATTCCTTTGGCAGCCGCAGCGATCGCTGGCGCCAGTAAGCTGGCTTTGAGCACATCACGGCGTGTCGGCATTTCTCCTCCTGTTATCACCTGAGGCTATACGTCTGGGACACACGCACTGCTATCAGCGTGAGACAAAAGCACCGCAGTATACGCTCGCAGTTTCTGGCCCACAATACCTGCCGATCGCCCCCATGGTTCCAACTGCCGGAGCCCGGCCCGCACTAGACACGATTGTTGTCAGTGAAGAATTGTGCGTGCGCCGCAACACCGATGTTGTCCAATCGGACCATCGAAGCTGTTCGGGACGCCAAATTCCTGATTGCGTCAGCGCCTGAATGGCACCAGCGTCCCTCATATCATCCAAGTTGCGATGAGGTTGCTGAAGCGCTCGTTGAGGATAGGTTTGTGGCAGCCGGACCTGTAAACCGATTCTTCGGGCTGCTTTCTGCAAATTATAGAGGGTGCCGCAGGCTTCGCTGCCAATCCGACCGAGAAGTGTCCTAGTGGGCCCATCGTGTCACTCACTGCAATGTGGCGCCTCGCGCGAAGAAAGCAAAAGGAACAAAACAAATCAGTCCCATGGCGAAGACTGCCAATACATCGCCTGTACTTGGACCAAGGTGGTTTTCGGAAATGATGGGCTGCAGCAAAAGTAACGTGATCAAACCGATGAACAGCATGCTGGCCTGAAACAGCAAGCCCAATCCGACGACATATCCGAGAGCCTTGCGTCGCCAAAGCAGCAAGCCGCCAATGATCCATGAGGGACTCAGCAGCACGTCCGTACAACGGACCGCCAGCTCGGAAGCGTCGACTGGGGTCCGCTTTACGAGAGCGCCTATCATCACGGCGATCGCCCACACAAAGAACAAAACACCCAGTCCCATCAAGACTCCCGAGCCAACCTTCTCAGCCACTCTCCCCGCAAGACGTTGTTGCACGGTCGTCCCGTCGACCGAAAGAAGGAGACTTGCCATTGCATAAAAGTTCATCGCAGCCAACACAAGATGCAAAAGGAACAGCACACTCAGGGGTCTTGCCAACAAGAAAACGATGTCATGGTAGAGGAGATAGAACAGTGCCCCCGGCCAGAGTAGAAGACCGACCAGCCTATCGTGCCGGGCAAGCCAAATCGAAAGCAACAGCAAGGGCATCCCGAGGAGATTGACGAGATCCGCGGGCAGTGAATTCCGTAGTATGTCCTTTGTCGAATAGATGGTCGTTGGGTGTGCGAGACCAATCGCACAACCAAGAATCATCAGGGCAGCGATCGCTAAAGAGCCGGCAAAAGCAATTTTGTAGCAAAGCCTACTCCGGACAAAAGCATCGCGTTCTATCTCGTCCATGAGAACATCTCCGTCAGGACTCCGGTTCAGCTCCGACGTGAGACCTCTTATGCCGCAACGGAGGCTGACCGCACGACTGGCTGGCGCATGCGAACCATCAAGATGCCGATTGTGATCATCCATGCCGCCAGAGGGAAGCCGGAGGCGATGGCCTCTGGGCCCCAGCCCGCGGGATTGTAGAAATGCATGATGTCAGGGCTGCCGACAAACATCGATGGGACGAAAACGAGGCAGCACAGGGCGCATAGATAGCCCACCCAAGCGCTCCACGCCGGCAAGGCGCGGCTGGCCGCGCCTGCGTATCCGGCAAGAGCCATGAACACGGCCATCAGAAAAAGGGCCACGGAGCCGTACATCAGGAATGTGCTCTCCAACATGGCGCGAATGATGACCCCATTGCCAGGAATGGTGCGGGCGTCAACGACGGTCGCGGCCTGCAGTGAGTCGGCGACCAGGGTCAGCGTGACGTACACGAGTCCAACTCCGAATATGAGCGTGCCGAGCCACTCGTACTGTTTATCAGCCTGGCGGATGAGGTGACGGAAACCGGCGAGGAAAATCATGAACAGAGTCAGGATGATGAAATCGAAAAAGACACAAATCATGACGTTCGTGCCGTACGTCGCAGTGAAGTCGCTGATCTTCCCCGGATCGGTGACACCGGGAAAACCAGCTCGTACGAGGTAAAAGGGAAACTCGACAAAAAACGCGGCGATCGCGGCCAGGCCGCAGGCACCCGTCCGGCGGTAGACCTTCTGATCTTCCATATACGATTCCTTTCTTCAGAAAATTCTCACCACACTCCAGGCAGCAGCCGATAACGTGTGCGCTTGGTGAATTCTTGGTAACCGGGAAGTTCCTGGCGCAAGGTTTCATCCTCGCGAGAAGTGCGCCAGATCATCAGAGCGACAATCGCTATACCTAAGGACAGTGCCGCGACCGAGCCGAGCACCAGCGGCATTCCCAGATACATCAGGAAGGAGCCGAGATACATGGGATGGCGCACAAAGCTGTACGGTCCCGACATAACGACTGTATGGCCACGATCCGTCTGGATCCGGACTGTTGCCTCGGCAAATGGATTCACACAGAGGACCCACACGATCAGCGCAATGCCCATGGCGAAGGCTAGTGCGCCGACATATACAAAGCCAAACGGCATGAATGTCCAGCGAAACCGCGCTGCATCCAGCCCTGCGACCGCAGGCTGACTGAATACGAGAGGAAAATAGAGAGCCCAAAAGACCTTGTCGAAATGCTTTGTGTCCTTCCGGTGGCGTTGTGCTCGCGCGTTCATCACCGCAGGGTTATGACGGAATCCGACGACTCCGATTGTTGCTATGCCCGTGACCCACAACACGACAGAAATCCAGCCGCGGATCCAGTCGAGACGGCCGGCGCTTAGAAAAATCGAGCCCGTCCACCAAGCGGAGGCTCCTATAAGTTGGGCCAGTCCCCTTGCGGGACTCAACGAGGGCGGGGCTGATAGCTGTTCGACTGCAGATGCATTTGCCATGAACTCCTCCAACAGACCAACCGCGTTCGGTATGAGTCGGGACTAGCTCTCCAGAGTTCGACAATCTGATCCCGCATTCTCATGCGGACTAAGGACCGCTCCTTTGCTGGCTGCCCAATTGAATCGAGCGCGACCGCCTCTGATCAAAATCCAAATTCCGACGACAAATTCAAACGGAAGGTAAGGAAGATATATGGCGAAAGATAGTTCGTGGCCAGCTAGAGCACACACTGTTCCGATCAAGGCCAATGAAACTGCGCCCAGACCCCAGATAGACAAAGCGCGCGGAATAATGACTGATTTGTAGAACAAAACGTAAAAGAGGACTGCACCCAGACAAAAAGGCAGCATGAGCAGTTGGTATCCGGAATTCATGGACGCGAGCGCCAGATTCCCGGCTGTCTGTAAATCAGTGGGGTGTCCCGCGGTCGCGTATTCATGACTTATCCGCAAAAGAGACAGTGCCGCAATTCTGCTTGCGGCAAGCAGCGCCGCTTCCAGTATGTAGAAGCCAAAGCCAGCCAGAGCCAGAATCTCGTTTTCCCTACGCAATGTCGTGTAAAGAACTGCTCCTAAGAAAATGACTCCAATTGCAGTGATCATCTCGCCGAAGACATTCACCCTCATCAGCCACGGATGGTTGGCAATCCTGATCATGGTTTCGCTGATATTTCCGGGCATGATCAATGCCACTTGCAGGATCACTCCACTGAGCAATGACGTGATGGCTTGCAGAAGAAATGCTGCGCCCAGAATTCTTGGAGCCCGGTCATGAGAGCTCATTCTGCCTCCAGTTTTTGACAGCAGGGGCGATGTAGCATCTACTTCTGCGACTTCGGCCTTCGTCGGCTCCCGATTCTTGTCTGTGAAAGCTCCGATACTCATTACGGCCCTCCTTAAGAACGAGCAAGCACGCGGGCGAAATTACCCGGAATGCGCTTGCTTCCCGAGTTGAAGTAGCCTTCGTCCTACAAGGAATAGCCACACTGGATACCCTAGACCAGCAACGATCATGAAAATCGAAGCCACCCTGGGACGAAAGGGAGCGAAGAGAATGTGCACCAAATCAAGCGCGTGTGTGATGATGCCAACGTAGGCCGTCGCCTTGCTGAAAATCCCACGCGACATAACAACTGAAATCCACACGGCTCCGATTTGCACGAAGAGTCCGCCCATGTAGGCACCCGTTCCATGCCAGATGTCGGTGGCCAACACCGCTTCACCCGCAGCGAGGAAATGGGCTTTCATGGCGTCGCTCGTAGCAGCCGCATACTTGTCACTCAGGGCCATCAGTGGAAGCGCCGTGGGCATTGCAAGCACCAGGGTCACACCCAGGAAAACCAGAACCGTGCCAATGGCTGCGTGAGTGCGATCTGTGTCTTTCAAAGCCGCAAAGAAGCCAAAGAAGAGGAGATAGTACAAGGGCAACACCAAAACAGTCGCGAAATCGAGCCGTAAGAGACCCAGAAACTTGTTCTGCTGCAACGCGCGAAACGCTTCTGCAACGCTATCCGGCGGCCCGCCTAGGATAGCGATCTGGACTATTGTCGCGAGACAGTAAATAAGGAAGATGAAGGCAGCAACTCCCGCCGCCCGGCAAACGCCAGTCCAGTTGAAGGCGGAGGATGCAGAGGACGTTCGGGGATGTTCGGCAGGCATAGTCATCTTCTTGTCTCCCGCTTTGCGCTCGGAGAGTACACTTCCTCTCCAACACCTTCTGCTCGGCGATACAGGCAGAGGCAGATCTCGTTGCCATCCTGATCTTCAACGACCCAGGACGCCAGTGCCTTTGTCTTGGGCTTGACTCGTAGGCACACCCTTCGATCTCAACACTTTGCGATGACTCTTCGACACCGTTAACGCGCAAACAGAGGAGTTGGAGAACTTCATATCGCGGCCGCTGAATTCGCCGGTGCCCTGCTCACGCTTATTGCAATTACGAACAGCGCGACGTAGATCGCTCCAACAAGCAGGCAGGATCCAAAGGTTAGCGGTGTGAACTTGAACAGAAAGAATTCCTCCGCCGCGCGCGACAGGTAGAGAACCGAAACTAACAACAACACGACCCGGCCAACTCCGGTCTGGAGCAATTCTTTTCCATGAAACAACGACACGTAGGCGAAAAATAAGATGAATAGTGCACCGCCTGTGTTGAGCGCTTCCATCAGTGCCCGGTATGGCGGTGCGACTGGAGTGAGATGGTGGATCTGGTAACCCAAGAGAAGATGAAAGAGAAAGAAAAAAGCATTGAGAACTCCGCCAGCCACAAGCAAAGCTTTGGACATAAAGGCAATCCTTTCCCCCAACTTGCTAAATCGAGCTTATCGGCCACGACCAAGAATGCAGTGACCCGAATCACGAATCGTGGTGAGAAGGCAATTTTCTTTGGCCACACTCGTAGGGAGTGATTGGCGTGTCTCAGATCACAGACTCCCGCCACTGCGGTGAGTACAAATGATGCACAAGAGACGCAAACATGGAACGGCTGGATAGAGTTGCCGCTAAGCAGACGGTCAGACTGACGCATTACGGGCGCAAATCAGGCAAGCCGCACGAGGTTACAATTTGGTTCGTCGTAGACGGCGAGCGAGTCTATCTGGGAACCGCAAACGTCGGCCGGCAGTGGGTGCGCAATGTCCAGAAAACACCAAAGGTGAAGCTAACGATCCGAGATGAATCCTTCGACGGCGCGGCACTTGATCTGCTTCTGCACAGACGGAATGCTGGCGTATCCCATTCGACGGACTGTCGCTCTGTGCTGCCGATTCTGCGCGTCTCCAGTTGCTCGAGCGTCAGTTTCAGCCAAACTTGCAGAAGAAGGAGCTCGCTGATGACAACTCCGCTGCCATCAGGAGTGAACTTCGTCAGTTAATCAATCTTCAAATTGAGGTCTTCGGCAGCCATCACCGCTCACACTCTTCCGGTTGGAACAATGTCAGCACAGAGCCGAACGTATCAAACTACTCGGGCAAGAACTCGATCGCATGGGGTCTGCTCACGATTCCACATGGACGTTTTAAGCTCCAATAGATTGGATATCTCGGCCCCTGCCCGGACGGGCCAGCTAACTAGAAGCTGACTCCCAATCGCTGATCAGCGTGAGTTGAGAAATCTTAGAGTCTCCGAACTTCTCCATTTGCTATGCACAGCTAGCTACGATCAGAGTCATATCGTCGGCCTGCCTACCACGGCTCGCCTGCTGCACTTCGGCGACAATGTTATTCAGGATTTCGATAGCCGGTTGTTGACGATGCTTCTGAGTCGTCGCGATCAACCGTTCTTCGCCAAACTCTTCCTGTTCGTTCGGCCCCGCTTCAGAAATGCCGTCGGTATAGATCACAAGGGCATCGCCGGACGCAAGCTCGCACTCAGCAACGGAGCAGTCCCAGTCCTCAAACAGTCCCAAGACAGTCGCCGTTGCCGGGAGCCGCTCAAGATCTCCATCGGCACGCATGAGGATCGGAGGATTGTGGCCGCAATTCACATAACGCAAACGCCTGGTTCCGTCGTCGTAGATTGCGAAGAACATCGTCGCATAGTGACTCGTTTCCGTGTTCCGATAGAACAGGAGATTGACCGATCGCAACAAGCGGGACATGTCCTCCAGCGCCAGTGCGTATTGACCCCGCAGATTGGCTTGCAGATTGGCCATGAGCAGTGCGGCCGACATTCCTTTACCTGAGATGTCAGCCAGCACCAGACCGAGACGGCCCGAACCAAAATCGAGAAAGTCGTAATAGTCGCCTCCAACGGCGCGCGTCTGAATACACCTGCCGCAGATGTCCAGCGTCTTCAGCGAAGGCCCCTGCTGTGGCAGCAGGCGGCTTTGCACCTGACGCGCGATCTGCATTTCCTGTTCTATGCGGCGCTCGGCTTCGATTTGTTCCGCCATTTTTTCCGCAAGCGTGATGCTGCGCATGGCGATTCCCGCCTGACTCGCAACCGATGCCAGCAGACGTCTGTCACTGTAGGAATACGGTTCTTCGGAAAGTCTGGGCCCCAGCACGGCCACTCCATCGAGTGTTCCCGTTCCGGAGCCGCGAATTGGCACGAGGCACTCAGGATTGAGCGGAGCCAGTTGCGTGTCCCGCATTTCCTCGGCAATCAATTCCAACGGGCCTTCGCGCTCTGCCAGTTTCGCAAATTCCGGCGCGGTGCTGGAAAGGACCATGGCTTGCGCGGGTGGATTGCCCGCATGCGCGAGCAGCTGTCCATTGTCGTTTCGGAAGTAGACAAACACTGAACGCGGATGCAGCGCATCCCGGATGTTCTGCTGGAGAAGCGATGCCAATCCTTCACGGCTGCTGGTGTTGAGGGTCTTGGCAGCAAGGTCCTCCAGGATTTGCTGCGCGTCGTATGCGCTGCGGAAAAAAGCGCGGTCCAGCCGTGTCCGAACACGACGATGGACCTGGCTTGCGCTCGAGATCATCAGCACCCCAAACGTCGCACCAACAGGAATGGCGGCCTTCGATCCGGCGGAGAAATAGTTCGAGAACGCCTGTCCAAACCATAAGGTTAGGCCCACAGAGAGTACGAAAATGAAGATCAAAAAGCCGCGTTCAACCACGAAGTAGCGAGCGCTACGTTTTAGCAGGACAGGAATGTCCATGACCCGATGCTTTACCACAGCGTACGCAAAGGAGACAGGGAACAGGAACAGCAGTATGACCTTGGCAAAATTCAGCCAAAAAGAAGTTTGCACATAGAAAACTTCCTGCGCCAGTGCCATGGCTACAGCAGGCGTCACGCCGACCACTGTGCCCCAGAAAATCACTTTTATCTTTCGTACGTCATCCCTGCTTGGGGCACTGATCCTGTTGCTCAATAAGGAAATGAGCCCGAGCAAAACAGATCCGTAAGAGACGAATCTGCGAGCATCCTGGGCGATATGGTCGGACACTATGGCGAGGACAATGGGTAAAGCTCTGTAATCACCGTGGCGGTACCCCCCAAGACCCAAACAGAGGCAGGCCAGCAAAAGCACCCACTTCAGCCAGGGAACTTTGCGGTCGATAGGGGAGCGCGTTGGAAAGACCGCGAAAAAGAAGTAGAAAAGTCCGGTGAGGACACTGCCCATCAAGCTCCGATAGGCGAGCAGGTACGAGCGGAGATGCGGCGTCGCAGCCGCAAATTCGTCGGGCATGTCCGCGGCCACAATAAAGGTCCCGAACAGCAGCGCCAGCAGCCATGCATTGGGGTCTTCCACGCGCAGAAACAGCACCGCCAATCCCACGAAGAGGAATAGCAGCGGGTACATCCGAAGTATCTGCAGGGCTATGGTACGGGGAATTGTCTTGGTGTCACCCACTCCTTGCCTGGCCCGAAATCGGGGCGTGATCACAATGGGTTGTGATTGTCCCGCCCGCTGCAGGGTGAGCGTCACCATATCTCCCGGGTGTGAGCTCCGCCAAATGCGTGCCATCAAGTTGTCCCAGCCCTGCGCCGAATCTGCCCTGCTTCCATTGATCGCTATGATGCGATCGTTCGCTTTCAGCCCTGCCTTTTCGGCTGGGCTTTTCGCATGTACGCTATTAATTTCAATTCCCCCGGGTGAATACGATTCATCGAAGCCCACTTCGACCTGTGGCACCGGCGATGGGCGCTGAATGTAGTACATCCAGGCTGCACTGTAAAAAACGGTCAGGGACGCAAAAAGGATCCCAAGGGCCAATAACAAAGGTCGGGATATACGACTGTGCGTCGTGGCTGTCGCCATTTGGTAAACGAGTGTTCTCCCTCGCTTCGGCTGTAGTGTAATCGAAGTGGCCGAGGCATAGAGCGAAGTTCTCTCTAAGCACGTCATTGGCGATCCTGTCGCTGTGGCGGCGCTGACCTCATGGGGTGTACAAGCCTTAAAATCGCCTTGCTGACAGAAGCCGGTACTTGACTGGGAACGCCACATCGCCAAATCCCTCGTGGACCGCGGGATTATTGTGGGCGAGGTAGGGGGGCACGTTGAGAATGACGTCTACCCTCTCGAATGGGATCAACTCCAAGCCTTTGCCATCAGCATAGTTGTCGGTTGTCACCCCTTTGTGTTCACCTGCCAACATTGGTCGTCGCGCGGCCCGTTCGGGATGTTTGGTGTGCCAATCGTTTAGGAGATTTCTTCTTCTAGAAAACTTGGAGCGAATTTTCTATTCTGCTGCTATATCAGAGTTGTATGTAGTTTGTAGACAGCGACTCGCGTTTCTAGCCCGACCATCCTCAACTCACCGGCGCCATTTCGTTTGCCGGCTGGGACCAGTCGCCGCGCGAGACGTTGAGCCGACGAATCTTGTTCTGTAGGGTAGTGCGTTTCAGGCCGAGGCGCACTGCCGCGCCGCCAGCACCGGCTATCTTGCCGGAAGATGCTTTCAGCGCATCAATGATGGCTTGCCGCTCTGCCTGGTGAAATGTGGCAGCAGAGCAAAACGTGGGAGCGGGATGAAATGTGGGATCTCCACGATGCTCTCGCATCGCGTCCTTTAATTCTTCAATCGGGACGTACAATTCACTTCCCTGCGTGAGAATGACGGCGCGTTCGATGAAGTTCTGCAGTTCGCGGACGTTACCCGGCCATGATGCGTTCTCCAGCATTTCCATCGCTTGCCGAGGGACCAATTGAATTTTCTTTCCCATTTGTCGCGACAGTTTGGATACAAAGTAGTTAACCAGCAGGGGAATATCCCCGTGGCGTTCACGAAGCGGCGGGATCTCAATCGGGAACACGTTTAGTCGATAAAAGAGGTCCTCACGGAATTTACCTGCCTCAATCATTGCCGGAAGATCCCGATGTGTGGCGGCTACCATTCGCACATCGACATGGATTGTTTTGGCACTCCCCAGGCGCTCAAACTCCTGCTCCTGAACGGCGCGCAACAGCTTTGGCTGCAAGTCCAGGCCTATGTCACCAACTTCATCGAGAAAGAGAGAACCACGATCGGCGAGTTCAAATCTGCCCTTTCTTTGCATCAGGGCCCCGGTGAAAGCGCCTCTCTCGTGGCCAAACAGTTCACTTTCAAGTAGTCCTGACGGAATCGCGGCACAATTGACCCGCACGAAAGTACGATCTCGCCTGGTACTGAGATTATGAATCGCGCGTGCGATCAGTTCCTTGCCGGTTCCGGTCTCGCCATGCAGAAGCACCGTCGAATCAGTTGGTGCGACAATCGTGATCTGCTCCAGCACCTTGTACAGCGCGCTGCTTTTGCCAACGATGTCATGGAAGTTGAGCTCGGAACGTATCGTTGATTCGAGACCAAGCCGTTCTTGTTCGTTGCGCGCAATACACTGCTGCACGGCGCTCAACAATTCTTCAGGGTCGAAAGGCTTGGTCAAGAAATTCGCGGCTCCGGCTTTCAC
>Ga0335069_10010338_pt1 | contig 13224 bp, 11 predicted proteins | sample Lox_Sample_11_FD_206714 | JGI IMG/M metagenome (GOLD analysis project Ga0335069, IMG submission 206714) | Soil microbial communities from Loxahatchee National Wildlife Refuge, Florida, United States - Lox_Sample_1.1 | ecosystem: Environmental > Terrestrial > Soil > Wetlands | place: USA... | reverse complement strand
TGCCTGCGTCGGTCGTCGCTGCGCTTGGCCAGATCTGACGCACGCTCGGCGCTCTCGCTACGCGAACTCATGAATAATCCGGGCTAGCGCATCGCGATGGCGTCGATCTCGATCCGCGCGCCGCGCGGCAGCGCGGCGACGCCGACGGTGGCGCGGGCGGGGAAAGGCTGGCGGAGGGAGCGGCCGTACACCTCGTTGACGGCGGCGAAGTCGGCCAGGTCGACGAGGTAGATCGTGGTGCGGACCAGGTGCTCGAACCCGAGCCCTGCGGCGTGCAACACGGCGCGCATATTCTGCAGCACGCGCTCGGCCTCGGCGACGGTGCCGCCGGGGACCAGTGTGCCGGTAGCGGGATCGAGCCCGATCTGTCCCGACAGAAAGACCAGCCCGCCGTGCTCGACGGCCTGGCTGTAGGGGCCGATCGCCTGTGGAGCGCCGTCGGTGTGCAGCGCCTTAGGCATCAGTCGCGCCGCGCGGGGATCGCCGCTCGACGACCGCCCCGCGTTTGGCCGCGCTCAGGCGGCCTTCTTGACCCGGCCCGATCGGATGCAGCGCGTACAGACCTTGATGTACTTCACCGTGCCGTCGAGGTTGGCGCGCACCCGCTGCAGGTTCGGGCTCCAGCGCCGCTTGCTCTTGTTGTTGGCGTGGCTGACACTGTGGCCGACCGACGGCCCCTTGCCGCACACTGCGCATTGTCTCATCGGGGTGACTCCTTCGCCGCCCGCCGGCGGGGTTCGCCGGCACCGGGCCGGAACCCGCGTAGCTAGCACGCGGCATCAGGGCAGGCAACGCGGGCAGGTGGCGATGACCTTTCAACGCAGAGGCCCCAGAGGGCACAGAGGTGCGCAGAGGTAGGAGGCGAGGGGCGGGCCGCGCTAGCGAGTTCACAACGGGCGGGGAAGGCGCGCGTCGAGCGCGGCCCGCCCCTCGCCTCTTTCTGCGTCCCTCCGCGTCCTCAGCGGCCTCTGCGTTGAAAGGCCGTCATCGCACCCGCCCGCGTGGCCGGCGCATCCGTTCGATCAGCCGGGTCGTCGAGTAGCCCTTGGCGAACGGCAGGGAGCGCACCCGCCCGCCGCGGGCCAGCACGAGATCGGCGCCGACGATGCGGTCGACGGTCCAGTCGCCGCCCTTCACCAGCACGTCGGGGCGCAGGGCGCAGATGAGCTCGTAGGGCGTCTCCTGGTCGAAGACGATGACGTAGTCGACCGCCTCGAGCGCCGCCAGGACCTCGGCGCGATCGCGCGCCGCGACCAGCGGGCGCGCGGGGCCCTTGCCGAGGCGGCGCGCCGAACGGTCGCTGTTGACCGCCACGACCAGCGCGTCGCCGAGCCGCCGGGCGGCGCGCAGATAGCGCACGTGGCCGGGGTGGAGGAGGTCGAAAACGCCGTTGGTGAACACGACGCGCTGGCCGGCGCGTCGGCGCGCCGCCAGGCGCCGCCGCAGGACCGGGAGCGGGAGGAGCTTCGGGTGGGTGGGTTGGGCAGCCGCCATCGCGTCCTTCCGGTGCGCCGTCGCGCGATTGCGCGCACCACCGCTACCAGCTCGCGCGGCGGATCGCGACTCCCGCAGCGGGCACGGACCGCCGGCCTCGATGCGGGCCGGGCCCGGGACCCCGCCGGCGGGCGCCGGGAGGGGGGCGGTGAGAGGGCAACGGCCCTCGAAGCGAGGTGGCCCAGTGTGTTAGGAGAACCGCCATGCCCGATTTTCGCCGCCGGGCGGTGCGGGAGAGCATGACCGTCCGCCTCGACCCCAGCGGCATGCTGGACGACGCCATCGGCAGCGAGGGCCTGACGCGCGGCGAGATCGAGGCCCTGGCAGAGCGGGCGGCGGAGTGCGCGCGCGCCCTGGAGACCAAGCGCGCCGCTGGCGAGCTGCCGGTGTACGATCTGCCGCAGCAGACCGACATGGTGCGCCAGATCACCAAGCTGGCGGCGGCGGTGCGCGAGGAGGTCGACACGCTGGTGGTCCTCGGGATCGGCGGCTCGGCGTTGGGGAGCCGCTCCATCCTGGAGGCCTTGGCGGACGGCACGAAGCGGGTCGAGGTGGCGGACAACGTCGACCCATGGAGCTTCGGACGGCTGCTCGACTCGCTCGACCTCAAGCGCACCGCATTCAATGTGGTGAGCAAATCGGGCGAGACCGCGGCGACCATGGCGCAGTTTCTGGTCGTGCGCGACCGTCTGTTGCGCGCGCTGGGCGCCATCGACTACCAGCCGCGCGTCATCATCACCACCGACGGCGAGCACGGCAGCCTGCGCCAGATCGTCAACGACGAGGGGTTTCGCGACCTGGTGGTGCCGAGCGGCATCAGCGGCCGCTTCTCCGTGCTGAGCGCCGCGGGGCTCTTTCCCGCGGCGGTGGCCGGGGTGCGCATCGAGGACCTGCTCGCCGGCGCGGCGTGGATGGACCGCCGGCTGCGGGCGGAGGCGCTGTGGGAGAACCCGGCGCACCTCATGGCGACGCTGCTCTACCTGGCCGAGACCAAGCGCCGGAAGAACGTCGTCGTGCTGATGCCGTACAGCGATCGCCTGCGGGATTTCGCGCGCTGGTTCGCCCAGCTCTGGGCGGAGAGCCTGGCCAAATCGTCGGACGTGGAGGGCAACCCGACGCACAGCGGGCAGACCCCGCAGCCGGCAGTCGGCGCGACCGATCAGCATTCGCAGCTGCAGCTCTACCTCGACGGGCCGCCCGACAAGGTGGTGACGTTCATCCGCATCGAGGACCACGGGCGCGAGCTCGAGATTCCCAGCGCGTACGGGGACCTCGAGGGCGTCGGCTACTTGAGCGGCAAGGGCCTCGGGGCGCTGCTCAACATGGAGCAGCGCGCCACCGAGCTCGCCCTCCAGAAGCGCGGGCGGATGGTGATGACGCTGTCGCTGCCGCAGCTCAACGCCTTTACGCTCGGGCAGCTGTTCTTCCTGTTCGAGGCGGCGACGGTGTTTGCCGGCGCGCTGCACCGGGTGAACAGCTGGGATCAGCCCGCGGCGGAGGAGGGACGGCGTCTGACGTTCGGTCTGGCGGGCCGCAAGGGGTGGGAGGACCGCGCCACCGAGGTGGAGGAATGGCTGGCGAGCAAGGCGAGCCGGGCTATCGGGTGAGCGAGGCCGGCGCCGCCGCCGGGTCCGTCGGCCGGCGCGTGCGCGTTCTGCCGCCGGAGATCGCCGACCAGATCGCCGCCGGCGAGGTGGTGGAGCGCCCCGCCGCGGTGGTCAAGGAGCTGGTCGAGAACGCGCTCGACGCCGGCGCGCGGCACATCACCGTCGAGCTCGAGCAGGCCGGCAACGCGCTGATCGCCGTGCTCGACGACGGCGAGGGGATGGTCGCTGAGGACGCCGTCTGCGCGTTCCGCCGCCACGCGACCAGCAAGCTCGGCACGGTCGACGACTTGGCCCACATCGCGACGCTCGGCTTTCGCGGCGAGGCGCTGGCCAGCATCGCCGCCGTGTCGCGCACTACCTTGGTGACGCGGCAGCCCGGCGAGCTCGGCGGCACGCGCGTGCAGGTGGAGCACGGCCGGGTCATCGACGTGCGCGAGACCGGCGCGCCGGTCGGCACCCGCGTCGAGGTCGTTGACCTGTTCGGTAACACCCCGGCGCGGCGCAAGTTCCTCAAGGCGCCGGCCACCGAGGTCGGGCACGTGAGCGAGCTGGTGACGCGCACGGCGCTGGCCTGGCCGCGGGTTGCCTTCGCGCTGCGCCACGGCGGGCGCAGCCTGCTCGAGCTCGCGGCGGTGGACGACGACGCGGAGCGCGTGCGGCAAGTGTTCGGGGCCGAGCGCGCCGAGGCGATGCTGCCGTTTGCCCACCGCGCCGGCGGCGCGACCGTCCACGGCTGGCTCACCGACTCGCACCTGACCTTCCCCGGCCCGCGCCAGGTGTACACCTACGTCAACCGGCGCTACGTGCGCGACAAGGTGGTCACCCACGCGCTGTTGGCTGGGTACAGCACGCTGTTGATGCACGGCCGCTATCCGGGGGCGGCGGTGTTCCTCGACGTGCCGGTCGAGGAGGTCGACGTGAACGTCCACCCGGCCAAGTCCGAGGTGCGGTTTCGCCGCGGCGGCGCCGTGCATGAACTGATCGCCCAGGCGGTGCAGGCGCGGCTGCGCGACCAGTCGCGGGAGCCGCGTCGCGGCGGTGGGCTCGGCGCGGCGAACCCACCCATGCCCCTGCACCCGTTGCCGTGGCCGGCGCGGCGGGACGGGGGGACCGCCCTGCCGCTGCGTCTGGTCGACGGCGTGCCGATCGCCGCCGAGCAGGCGTCGCCCGCCGGCCTGCGCCCGCGCCCGGGCGCGCCGCTGCTCGAGCCGCCGGCCGGCGACGGGCCGGGGTCGTTCGCGTCCCTGCGCGCCGTCGGCCAGGTGTTCGAGGGCTACCTGATCTGCGAGGGGCGCGATCAGGTCGTGCTCATCGATCAGCACGCGGCGCACGAGCGCGTCACCTTCGAGCGCCTGCGCGCCGCCTACGCCAGCGGCCTGGTGCCGCGCCAACAGCTGCTGGTTCCCACCGTCGTCGAGGTCGGGCCCCGCGAGGCGGCGCTGTTGCGCGAGCAGATCGATACGCTCGACGGTGTCGGGTTCGAGATCGAGCCGTACCCCGGCGATGCCTTCGCCGTGCGCGCCGTGCCGGCGCTGCTCGCCGACACCGACGCCGAGGTGCTGCTGCGCGACCTGACCGAAGATCTCGCCGACGTCGGGCGCTCGCGCCGGGTGGACGAGGCGAGCGAGGCGGTCCTCGCCCGCCTGGCGTGTCACAGCGCCGTCCGCGTCGGCCATCAGATGGGCCCACAGCAGATCCGCGCGCTGCTGGTGGCGATGGACCACGTCGATTTCTCCGGCAACTGCCCGCACGGGCGGCCGGCGTACATCGTGTGGGGTCGCGGCGACTTCGAGCGCTGGTTCAAGCGGACGTAGCGGGTGAGGTGGGTTCGGGCAGGGCGGCATCGGGGGGCAGGGATCGGGGGTCGGCGAGGCTCGCGGCCTTCGCGGCGACTACGCTCTCTGCTCTGCCGGCGCCCCGGGGCGTCGCGTGATGACCGACACGGGACTGGGTCCGCTCGCGGTTGACGGCGCGCCCGCGCTCGCGCTGGTCGGGCCGACCGGCACGGGAAAGACGGAGCTCAGCCTGGAGCTCGCCGAGCGCGTCGGCGCGGAGATCGTCAACTGCGATTCGCGCCAGGTCTACCGTCTGCTCGACCTCGGCACCGCCAAGCCGACTGCCGCGCAGCGCGCCGCCGTCCCGCATCATCTCTTCGACGTCGTCGACCCCGACCAAACATTTGACTGCGCACGCTACCGCGAACTCGCCCGCACGGCGGTCGCCGCCATCCAGGCGCGCGGCAAGCGCGCGCTCTTGGTCGGCGGCACCGGCCTCTACCTCAAGGTGCTGCGCTATGGCCTCGCCCCGGCACCGCCGCGCGATGCGGCGCTGCGCGTGCGGCTCGAGGCGATGGAGCGCGCCGCGCCCGGCGCCCTGCATGCGCGCCTGCAGGGGTGTGACCCGACCGCCGCGGCGCGCCTGCACCCGCGCGACCGCCTGCGTCTGATCCGCGCCCTCGAGGTGCACGAGCTCACCGGACGCCCGCTGAGCGCCTGGCAGGCCGAGCACGGGTTCCGCGCCGCGGAGCTGCCGATCCGCGTGATCGGCTTGCGCCTGGAGCGCGCCGCGCTGTACGCGCGCCTCGACGCGCGCTGCGCGGCGATGGTCGCGGCCGGCCTGCTGGACGAGGTACGCAGCCTCTGGCAACGGGGCTTCGGCCCGGAGCTGCCGGCGCTGCAGAGCATCGGCTACCGCGAGATGGGCGCGCACCTGCGCGGCCGCTGCGACCTGGCGACGGCGCTGCTCGCCATGCAGCGCGCCACCCGCCAGTTCGCCAAGCGCCAGCTGACCTGGTTGCGCGCCGACCCCGCCGTGGAGTGGGTCGACGCCGCGACCGTGTCGGCCGCCGCGCTCGCCGAGGCGACGCGGGGATCGCCCGCGGGCTGATCGCCGGCAAGGCGCTGCCGCCACACGAACGGACAACGGCCAACGGACAACGGGCAACGCCACGCCCCCCCGAGCGGCGCGTCGGTGAAAAACGCACGTTGCCCCTTCCCGGCTTTTGCGCTAGCTGACGAGCGCCCATCGGCCTCCATTCATGTGGCGTTCGAGACTGACCGCCGGCGCGTCCGGGCGCGCCGTATCGTCGCCCGGGCTCGCCTGCTAGGAGAAGTGCGTGTCGCGCTCCACACCCCTCGAGGCGCTGCGCGCCCAGATCGATCACCTCGATGAGCAGCTCGTGCGCTTGCTCAACCGGCGCGCCGAGCTGGTCGTCCGGGTCGGCCAAGCCAAGGAGCGCAGCGGCCACCGCGGCGCGAAGTACGCCCCCGAGCGCGAGAAGCGCATCTTCCAGCGCCTGGCGCGGCTCAACGGCGGGCCGTTGCGCGCTCAGCACGTCCGCACCATCTTCCGCGAGGTGATCTCGAGCTGTCTGGCGCTCGAGCAGCCGCTGCGCATCGCCTATCTCGGGCCGGCCGGGACGTACTCGCAGCAGGCGGCGGCCGATCAATTCGGCTCGGGCGCGGCGCTGCTGCCGTATGCCTCGATCGACGGCGTCTTCGACGAGGTCGAACGGGCTCGCGCCGAGTACGGCGTGGTGCCGGTGGAAAACTCCACCGAGGGCGTGGTGGCCCAGACGCTCGACCGCTTCATCGCCTCGCCGCTCAGCATCAAGGCCGAGGTGGTGCTGCGCATCGATCACTGTCTGCTGGCGCGCGACGCCGACGCGGGGCGCGTGCGCCGCATCGTCTCGCACCCGCAGTCGCTCGCCCAGTGCCGCACCTGGCTGGCGCAGCACTTTCCCGACCTGGCGGTGGTGGAGGTGGCGAGCAACGCCGCCGCCGCGGCGCTGGCGGCGCGCCAGGCAGGCACCGCCGCGATCGCCGGCCGGCGGGCCGCGGAGCGCTACAAGCTCAAGATCGTCGCGGCGAGCATCCAGGATCAGCCGAACAACGTCACCCGCTTCCTCGTCGTCAGCAACGACATGCGCGCCCGACCGACCGGCGACGACAAGACCTCGATTCTGTTCGCCGTGCCGCACGAAGCCGGAGCGCTGTTCCGCGTGCTCGCGGTGTTCGCCGCCCAGCGCATCAACCTCAGCACCATCGAATCGCGCCCGCTCAAGGGCCGGGCCTGGGAGTACGTGTTCTTCATCGACCTCGCCGGCCATGCCGACGAGCCGCGCATGCGCAAGGCGTTGAACGCGCTCAAGCGCCGGGCGCTGTTCGTCAAGGTCCTGGGCTCGTATCCGGCGTGGCGCTGGCCGGAAGGTGAGGCGAAGGGATGAACATCAAGAACCTGGTGCGGCCCTGGCTGCGGTCGCTCGAGCCGTATCCGCCCGGCAAGCCGATCGACGAGCTGGAGCGCGAGTACGGCGTGACCGACTCGATCAAGCTCGCCTCCAACGAGAACCCGCTCGGCCCGTCGCCGAAGGCGCTGCACGCGCTGCGCGCGGCGCTGGCCGACGTGCATCGCTACCCGGACGGGAGCTGCTACCACCTGCGCCGCGCCCTGGCGCGCAAGCTGCGGGTCGCCCCCGAGGCGCTGCTCTTCGGCAACGGCTCGAACGAGATCATCGAGCTGATCGTCCGGACGTTCCTGCACGCCGGCGAGGAAGCGGTGATGGCCGACCAGGCGTTCGTCATCTACCGCATGCTGGTGCAGGCGCAGGGCGGCAAGGGCATCGTCGTGCCGCTGCGCACCTTCACCCACGATCTGGAGGCGATGGCCGAGGCGATCACCCCGGCCACCCGGCTGATCTTCCTCGCCAACCCCAACAACCCGACCGGGACGATCTTCTTCCGCGAGCCGTGGGAGGAGTTCCTCGCCGCCGTTCCCCGCGACGTGATGATCGTGATGGACGAGGCGTACGCCGAGTTCGTCGAGGATCCGCGCTACCCCGACGCGCTCGCCGACCTGCGCGGCGACCATCTGCTCATCGTGCTGCGTACCTTCTCGAAGATCTACGGCCTCGCCGGTCTGCGCATCGGCTATGGGGTCGCGCACCCGGAGATCATCGACCTGCTCAATCGCCTGCGGGCGCCGTTCAACGTCAACACGCTCGCCCAGGTCGCGGCGCTCGCGGCGCTCGATGATGACGAGCACGTCGAGCGCACCCGCCAGGGCAACCGCGAGGGCATGGCCTACCTGCGCGAGGCGTTCGACGGGCTCGGGCTCGAGCACGTGCCGAGCTGGGCGAACTTCATCCTGCTGAAGGTCGGGAACGCCGCGCGCCTCTACGATGCGCTGCTGCGCCAGGGCGTCATCGTCCGCCCGGTGCCGGTGTACGGCTTCCCCGAGCACGTGCGGGTGACGGTCGGCACGCGCGAGGAGAACGAGCGCTTCGTCCGCGCCCTGGCCCGCACGCTCGAGGAGGAGGGGCGCGGCGTTGCTGTTTGAGCGCGCGGCGATCGTCGGCGTTGGGTTGATCGGCGGTTCGCTGGCGCTGGCGGCGCGGGCCGCGGGCCTGATCGGCGAAGCGGTCGGCGTCGGACGCAGCGAGTCGAACCTGCAGGCTGCGCTGGCGCGCGGCATCGTCGATCGCGCTACGCAGGACCTTGCGGCCATCGGCCCCGTCGACCTCGTCGTCCTGGCGGTACCGGTGCGCAGCACCGCGACGGTCGCCGCCGCGCTGCTCCCTCACCTGGCGCCGGGGACGGTCGTCACCGACGTCGGCAGCGTCAAGGGCGCGGTCGTCGACGCCGTGGAAGCGCTGCTGCCGGCCGATCGTCCGTTCGTCGGATCGCATCCGATCGCCGGCAGCGAGCGCAGCGGCGCACTGGCCGCCGACCCGGCGCTGTTCCGCGGCGCGCGCTGCGTGCTGACGCCGACCCCGCGCACCGACCCCGCCGCGCTCGGCCGCGTGCGCGCGCTGTGGGCCGGCGTGGGCGCGCGGGTCGAGGAGATGACGCCGGCCGCGCACGACCGCGCGCTGGCGTGGACGAGCCATGTCGTGCACGCGCTCGCGTACGCGCTGGTGCGCGCCATCGAGCGCGCCGATCCGGCGCTGCTGGCGCGCGGCGGACCGAGCCTGCGCGATGCGACGCGCGTCGCCGCCAGCCCGGCCGAGCTGTGGCGCGACATCTTCCTCGCCAACGCCGACGCGGTGATCGATGCGCTCGGGCAGTACGCGGCGGAGCTCGACCGCCTGCGCGCGGCGATCGCCGCCGGCGATGCCGAGCCCCTGCAGGCGCTGCTCGACGCCGCGGTGGCCGCCAAGCGGCGCAGCGAGGGCGCGCCGTGAGCGCCACCGCCCTCGAGATCCACCCGCTCGAGCGGCCGCCCGACACGACGATCACCGTCCCGGGCTCGAAGTCGATCACCAACCGGGCCGTCCTGCTGGCCGCGCTGGCCGAGGGGCGTTCGGAGCTGAGCGGGGCGCTGTTCAGCGACGACACGCGCTACATGGTCGACGCGCTGCGAGCCCTCGGTGTGACGGTGGAGGCGGACGCCGCGCGGGCCCACCTCGGCGTCGCCGGCTGCGGCGGGCGCTGGCCGGTCGAGCAGGCCGACCTCGTCGTCGGCAACGCCGGCACGGCGATGCGCTTTCTGGTCGCCGCGCTGTGCCTCGGCCGCGGGCGCTATCGGATCGACGGCAGCCCGCGCATGCGCGAGCGGCCGATCCAGGAGCTGGTCGATGCGCTGCAGCAGCTCGGCGCGCAGGTGACGTGCCTGGCCGGCGTGCCGCCGGTGCGCGTGAGCGGCGGGCTCGCTGGCGGCCGGGCGGAGCTGCATGCTGGCCGCTCGAGCCAGTTCCTCTCCGCCCTCCTGCACGTGGCGTCGTACGCGCGGCGCGACGTGTGCATCGCGCTGGCGGGCGAGGTGATCGCCCACCCCTACGTCGACATGACCGTCGCGATGATGGCCGAGTGGGGCGTGCAGGTGGAGCGCGACGGCTACCGCGAGTTCCGCGTCCGCGCCGGGCAGCGCTATCGCGCCCGATCGTACGCCGTCGAGCCCGACGCCTCGAGCGCGCACTACTTCCTCGCCGCCGCCGCGCTCACCGGCGGGCGGGTGCGCGTGCCCGGGCTGGGCCGCGGCTCGTTGCAGGGCGACGTGCGGTTCGCCGACCTGCTTGCCGAGATGGGCGCGACGGTGCGGTGGGAGGCGGGGGCGATCGAGGTCGAAGGACCGGCGCGCCTCGCCGGCATCGATGCCGACCTGAACGCCATCTCCGACACCGCGCCGACGCTGGCCGCGCTGGCGCCGTTCGCCGGCGCGCCGGTGCACATCCGCAACGTCGCGCACCTGCGCTGGCAGGAGAGCGACCGCTTGCGCGCCGTCGCCGCCGAGCTGACGCGGCTCGGGGTGCGGGTCGACGAGCGCGCCGACGGCCTGACGGTGTGGCCGTCGCCCATCGCCCCGGCGCTGGTGCAGACCTACGACGACCATCGCCTGGCGATGGCGTTCGCGCTGATCGGCCTGCGGGTCCCGGGCATCCGCATCGAGAACCCGGCCTGCGTCGCGAAGACCTTCCCCGACTATTTCGAGCGGCTGGACGGGTTGCGGCGATGAGGGACGGTCGCTGGTCGCTCGATGCTGGTCGCGGGTTGCTGGTCGCCAACGGCGGGTCGCTGGTCGCGGGTCGCGGGTCGCGGGCGGCTGATACCGGCGGTCGCTGGTCGCTGGTCGTTGGTCGTTGGCGGGGGAGAGGCGGCGGCTCGACTGGCGGCGCGTTCCGGGCGCCGACGCCGCGGGCGACCGGCCCGCGGCGCTGCGCAGCGAACCGCCACACGATCGACCGCCACCAGCGACCAGCGACCAGCGACCAGCGACCGTTCACCGCCGCCCAATCATGAGCCTCGTCATCGCCATCGACGGGCCGGCCGGCTCCGGCAAGAGCACCATCGGCCGCCGTCTCGCCCAGGAGCTCGGGCTGCGCTACGTCGACACCGGGGCGATGTATCGGGTGGTCGGCGTGCTCGCCGACCGGCACGGCATCGACCTCGGGGACGCGGCGGCGCTGGCGGCGCTCTGCGCGGCGCTCGACCTGCGCTTCGACGAGCGCGCCGACGGCGTGCACGTGATCGCCAACGGCGACGATCTCTCGCACGCGATTCGCAGCGCCGCGGCCGGGCAGCTCGCCTCGAAAGTCTCGGTGATGCCGGTGGTGCGCGAGCGTCTGGTCGCCGTGCAGCGCGCCATGGCTGCGGGCGCCGGCGTGGTGATGGAAGGCCGCGACATCGGCACGGTGGTGCTGCCGCAGGCGACGGTCAAGATCTACCTGCAGGCGAGCGCCGCGGAGCGGGCGCGGCGCCGCTGCGCCGATCTCGCGGCGCGCGGCGAGGCCGCCGATCTCGCCGAGGTGACGCGCGAGATCGAGGAGCGCGACCGCCGCGACCAGGGGCGCGCCCACTCGCCGCTCAGGCCGGCGGACGACGCTTTGCATGTTGACACGACCAGCGAGCCGATCGAGGCGGTGGTGGCGCGCGTGCGCGCGCTGGTCGCGGCGCGGCAGAACCCTTGAAAGGGTCTCCCAACGGGGATATGTACGCAGAATCTCGTCCCCAGGGGGTACACCTCACATGAATCAGCAACCCAGAGTGGCCGCGCCCGACGGCGGCAACGACGACTTCCGCAGGCTCTTCGAGGAGAGCCTGCGCGCCGTCAAGCCGGGCGAGGTGGTGCGGGGCCGCGTGGTCGGCGTCGGCCGCGACCAGGTCACCGTCGACATCGGGTACAAATCCGAGGGACAGATTCCACTCTCCGAGTTCACCACCCGCGACGGCGAGGTCACCGTGCGGGAGGGCGATGAGATCGACGTCTTCTTCGACGCCGACGAGGGCGAGCACGGCGGCATCGTGCTGTCGCGCAGCAAGGCGGAGCAGGCGAAGGTGTGGCGGGACATCGAGGAGGCATTCCAGAACAACGGCGTCATCGAGGGGATGATCGTCGGCAAGGTCAAAGGCGGCCTCAAGGTCGACGTGGGCGTGGCGGCCTTCCTGCCGGGCTCGCACGCCGACATCCGTCCGGCTCGCAACCTCGACCGCTTCATCGGCCAACGCGGCCACTTCGCGGTGCTGAAGTTCAACCGCGCGCGCGGCAACGTCGTCGTCTCCCGCCGCGCCGTCATGGAGCGCGAGCGCGCCCAGCTCAAGCAGGAGACGCTCAAGGTCCTCGAAGAGGGCGTCATTCTCGAAGGCATCGTGAAGAACATCACCGACTATGGGGCGTTCGTCGATCTCGGCGGCATCGACGGCCTGCTGCACGTCACCGACATGTCCTGGGGGCGCGTGAACAAGCCGTCCGACGTGGTGAGCGTGGGCGACCGCGCTCGCGTCGTGGTGCTCAAGTACGATCCCGAGCGCGGACGGGTGTCACTCGGCATGAAGCAGATCATGCCCGACCCGTGGTCGAGCGTCGCCGAGCGCTACCCGGTCGGCGCCCGCGTGCACGGCAAGGTGGTGAGCTTGGCCGACTACGGCGCCTTCGTCGAGCTCGAGCCGGGCATCGAAGGGCTGGTGCACGTGTCCGAGATGTCGTGGACCAAGCGCGTCACCCACCCGTCCAAGGTGCTCGAGGTCGGTCAGCCGGTGGACGTGATGGTGCTCGACGTCGACACCGCCAACCGCCGGATCTCGCTGGGCCTCAAGCAGGCGGAGCCCAATCCGTGGGAGATGGTGCGCATCAACCATCCGGTCGGCAGCCACATCCGCGGGCAGGTGAAGAACATCACCGACTTCGGCGTGTTCATCGGCGTCGAGGAGGGCATCGATGGGCTGGTGCACATCTCCGATCTGCACTGGACGAAGAAGGTGCGCCATCCCTCGGAGCTGTTCCAGAAGGGCGACGAGGTCGAGGCGGTGGTGCTCGGGATCGACGTCGACAACGAGCGCATTTCGCTCGGCGTCAAGCAGCTCGCCGAGGATCCGTGGCACAGCATGCACCAGCGCTACCCGGTCGGGGCCAAGGTGAAGGGCAAGGTCACCAGCGTCACCGACTTCGGCGTGTTCATGGAGGTGGAGGAGGGGATCGAAGGGCTGATTCACGTCTCCCAGCTCAGCACCGAGCGCGTCGACAAGCCCCAGGCGATGTTCGCCCCGGGGCAGGAGATCGAGGCCGAGGTGACCGCCATCGACGCGCGCGACCGCAAGATCGCCCTCAGCATCAAGGCGCTGCGCAAGTCGGAGGAGCGCGAGGAGATCGAATCGTACCTGCAGCGGGAGCGCGAGGGCGGGCGCTTCTC
>Ga0335069_10010337_pt1 | contig 13225 bp, 11 predicted proteins | sample Lox_Sample_11_FD_206714 | JGI IMG/M metagenome (GOLD analysis project Ga0335069, IMG submission 206714) | Soil microbial communities from Loxahatchee National Wildlife Refuge, Florida, United States - Lox_Sample_1.1 | ecosystem: Environmental > Terrestrial > Soil > Wetlands | place: USA... | reverse complement strand
CAGCCGTCGTCGCTTTTCTGCAGCAGCACGGTCTCAAACATGCATCAGAGCGCCTCGACCAGAACGCGGCATCCCTGCTGCGCAGCGGCGCGCCCGGCATCCTGGCGGGCGGCTTGCATCTCACCGAATTCGCGATCGTGCTTCTGATCAGCGCGCTTTATCTCGCAGTGCAGCCGGACTGGTATCGGCAGGGCTTCGCCAAACTGTTCGGCCGCAGCGCGCGCAACGAAGTCGACAGCGGCCTTCTGAAGATCGGCATTGCGCTGCGCCTCTGGCTTCTTGGCCAGTTCATTATCATGGCCGTCGTGACCGTGCTGTCCTTCTTCGCGACGTGGGCCATCGGATTGCCAAACCCGATTGCGCTGGCGCTCGTTGCAGGCCTTGCCGAGTTCATCCCTTATCTGGGTCCCTTCATCGGCGCCGTGCCGGCGCTTCTGGCCGCCGTAACGCTGGGCATAGAGCCGATGTTCTGGACGGCGGCCTCCTATCTCGGCATCCATCTTCTCGAGGGCTATCTGATCGCGCCGTTGCTGCAGAGGCATTTCATCAGCATCCCGCCGGCGCTCGTGCTGATCGGAATCCTGACCTGGGGCCTTCTGTTCGGCACGCTCGGCGTCGTCATCGCTACCCCGCTCACCGTCACGCTCTTCATCGCCATCAAGCTGTTCTATGTCCGCGACGCGCTCGGCCAACGCGCCGAGGTGCCGGAAAAAAGCCCGCTGTGACCCTGCCACCGCGGTTGAAGGCCGGAGCCCTTACAACGCGATTCATGTTCCCGTTCCGCTGCCAGCACCGGGATCGGAACCTAGAGGTTGAGCACACGTTCTGGACGTGCCGGGGCCAACTGTTTTGGAGAGATTCGATGCTTAAGCGTTTCTTGTTGGGCGCGGCGCCGCTGCTGTTGGCCGGATTCATGACGGCCACGCCTGCTGCCGCGCAGGAAGGTAGCGGACTGGTTGCGAAGGCCGCGCATGAAGTCCGCACGATGGAAGACGACCCGCAGATGCGCGGACTGCTTGCGCACGCGAGAGGCGTGGTCCTCGTTCCCGAATACGGCCACGGCGCGTTCATCATCGGCGGCAAGGGCGGCGAAGGCGTGCTGCTGGTTCGCGAACGGAGCGGCCGCTGGAGCAACCCGGCCTTCTTCGGCCTCGGCGGCGTCAGTTTCGGCTTCCAGGCCGGGGGCAATGTCGGCGAGGTGGCTTACGTTCTGATGTCACCGGCCGCCGTCCGCCGTTTCGTGGACGGAAACAACTTCTCCCTCGGCGCCGGCGCAGGTCTCGATGTCGTGACCTATCACAACGGCGAGCACATCAATCTGACCGGACAGGATGTAGTCGCGTGGAGCAACACGACGGGTCTTTACGGTGGTGCGGATGTCGGGGCGACCGACATCGCCTATGACGGCCGCCTGACGAGCGACTTCTACGGTACGCGGGATCTCGACATCCGCCAGGCGCTCGACGGACAGGTGCGGAATACCGACGCCGACCGGCTGCGCGCCTCGCTGCCATAAGCTGACAACCGTCACTCCGAAGGGCGGCTCCGGCCGCCCTTCTTTTTGCATTTCCGGTTTCACCTCCCCTTAAATGGGGAGGTGAGCATGAGACCGCGCAAAACCGCTGCCGAAGACAGGCTTCCGAAGCCGAAGCGCGCCGATCTGAAGGAGATCGAAGGCGCCTGCGTCTGCGGCGAGATCGTCGTAGCGGTGGTCTATCCCGCGTTCTGGGCGTGGCACGACCATTCGAAAGCCACGCGACGCGCGCATGGCGCGGCCTACGCGACATTCATCGGTGCCTACAAGAGTCGCGTGCGCATCGCGAAGGGCGAGCAATTCCTCTCGCGCTTCTTGAATAAAACGACGGGGACGACGCGAAGCTTTTGCGCCCGCTGCGGGACACAGGTCTTGTATGAGCGCCCGCACGCACCCAGATGGATCAACATTCCCCGCGCGCTTTTTGACACGCGTACCGGCCGCGAGCCGCGCTATCACGTCGGCCTCGATGAATCTGTGGAGTGGGAATATCGCGGCGAAGCCGTGAAGCCTCTCAAAGGTTATCCTGGCGTCATGATCGAGCGGCCGCGAAAGAAGAAGCCGATTGAGCCGCCGGATGGCTTTTAGTTCACCTCTGGACGATCGCGCGGACTTCCTTCCGGCGCGGCGGTCGCATACAAATGCGCCGGGCTGAACTAACGACGTCGCGCACATTCGCGTTTATCGATCATTGGCCCATGCACCCACTCCAGAGTTCCACGGCTTCGCGGCCGATCGACAATGAGACGGCCTCGTTTCCCGCCGGCGGCGGCGAAATGGGTGCGCTGATCCGGACCTACGACTGGTCGAAGACGAGCCTCGGACCTTTGTCCGGCTGGCCTGCGAGTCTGAAAACAGTCACGTCGATGCTGCTCCTGTCGCCGGTCCCCATCGTGCTCCTGTGGGGAGAAGACGGCGTCATGATCTACAACGACGCCTATTCGGTCTTTGCCGGCGGCCGCCACCCGCAACTTCTGGGCTCCAAGGTTCGCGAAGGCTGGCCCGAGGTCGCCGAATTCAATGACAATGTGATGAAGGTAGGCCTTGCGGGCGGCACGCTTGCCTATCGCGATCAGGAACTGACGCTCTATCGCCACGGCAAGCCCGAGCAGGTCTGGATGAATCTCGACTATTCGCCCGTGCTGGACGAGCATGCGCGGCCGGTGGGCGTGATCGCCGTCGTGGTCGAGACGAGCGAACGCGTGCGCGCCGATGCCGGCCTCAGGGACAGCGAGGAGCGATTCCGCGCTCTCGTCACCGCCACGTCCGACGTCGTCTATCGCATGAGCGCCGACTGGAAAGAGATGCGCCAGCTCGACGGACGCGGATTCATTCGCGACATGGATACGCCGAGCGTCGCCTGGCTCGAAGAATATCTGTTCCCGGAAGATCAGCCCGCCGTGCTTGAGGCCATCGCGGAGGCGATCCGCAGGAAAAGCGTCTTCCAGCTCGAGCATCGCATCAGGCGCGTCGACGGCACGGAGGGCTGGACACTGTCGCGAGCCATTCCGCTTTTCGGCAAGAACAGGGAAATCCTCGAATGGTTCGGCGCCGCGACCGACGTCACGGAGCGCCGCCAGACCGAGGAGCATCTGAGGCTCGTGATCAACGAGCTCAATCATCGCGTGAAGAACAATCTCGCGATGATGCAGGCGATCGCGGCGCAGACCTTCCGGGGCGACGATGCCGTCCGCCAGATGCGCAACAATTTCACGGCCCGACTCCTGGCGCTGGCGCGCGCCAATGATCTTCTGACGGGCGAGCGCGGGCCCTCGGCCTCTATTGCGACGATGGTCGAACAGACGATCCGCCCGTTCATGGCGTCGCAGCCGGCGCGCTGCGTCATTTCCGGTCCCCAAGTGCGGCTGTCGCCGAAGACGGCGCTCTCCTTCGCGCTGGCAATGCACGAGCTCTCCACCAACGCGCTCAAACACGGCGCCTGGTCGAATGCGAGCGGCCGCGTGACGGTGACATGGTCCGTGCGGGAGGTTTATGGCGTCCGCAATCTTCATTTCGAATGGCGTGAGAGCGGGGGGCCGCCCGTCGAAGCGCCGAAGCAGCGAGGCTTCGGTTCGCGCCTGATCCAGACCGGCCTCGCCGCCGAGATGGGCGGAGAGGCTCGGATGACGTTCGAACCCGAAGGCTTCGTCTGCACGATAGAAGCGCCGCTGCCGAGCTGCGAATAGACGACCATGCGCATCCTGATCGTCGAAGACGAGATGACCATCGCGCTCCTTCTGGAGGACATGCTGACCGAGCTCGGGCACGAGGTCGCCGGCATCGCCATGCGCCTGCCCAAGGCGCTGGAACTGGCGCGCGACGCGGAATTCGACCTCGCGATCCTCGACGTCAACCTCGACGGACACATGTCGTTCCCCATCGCCGACATTCTGGTCGAGCGGCAGGTGCCGTTCCTGTTCGCGAGCGGCTATGGCGCCGCCGGTGTCGTCGGTGCGCACAAGGACCGGCCGGTGCTGCGAAAGCCGTTCGAGCTGAAGGATCTGCAGGACGCGATCGAACGCCTTTAGGCGGCTTGCGTCCGTGCCGGGCTCAGCATGCGCGTGCCGGCGACAATGCCGAGCGCGATCAGCGCGACGATGCTGGCGAACCAGCTTCCCGCCGCCGCGATGGCGCCGGCCGCCGCCCAGGTGATCGACGAGAACGCCTCCGAGAACGTCGCGATGCGCGAGGACGTGTGCCGGCGGCGGAACTGGCTGCGCTTGGCCTGCGCGCGGAACCAGAACTGGATCGCCGCCGCCGATGCTGCCGACGCCGCGATGCCGGCCGTGGCGATCAGCGCCAGCTCCGGCGCAAGGAACAGAAGGCCTGCCAGGAACGGCGCGAACACGACGGCGACGCATTCGAGCACCGCTTCGATCTTGGCGCGCCACAGCTGTGCGCGCGACACGGGCGCGGTCTGCACCAGATCGGGCGCGTCCTCGCCGGAGATGGTCAGCCAGGCGAGACCGCCTGCGAGCTGGCCTGCGGCCATGATCAGCACCGGCACCAGCACCATCCGCGCGCTGCCCTGTGCCGAGAAGCTCCGGCACAACAGCGCGGCCGGCGGCAGCAGATAAAGAAGCTGCATCAGGGATTGCGACATCAGCCACGGGTCGCGGATCAGAAGCAGCAATTCCTTGTGGCGGAGCGCGACGGATGTCGGCTCGACCTTGAAGGCGCGCACGACCTTCGGTTTTTGCGGGCGGTGCGTGATGCTCGACGCGGCGACGGCGTACTGCCCGAAGCGCGGTGCGAAGGCAAGAATGGCCACGAGCAAGAGCAGCGTGCCGGCGAACAGCACATGCTCGAGCGCCGATGCATCGCCAAGCGCCGCGCGGGCCGGCAGCCACCAGACGCTGTCGAGCGCCGGCACATGCGAGAGCACGAAATGCGATTTGAGGACCGCGGCGCGCGACATCGTGCCGGTCGAGAACAGGGCCGCAAGCTGAAGCCCGATGACGAACACGCCGCCGATCACCGCCGCCGCGATCTGCGCCGCAAGCCGCGTGCGCTTGGGCCCGATGAGGTGGAACAGCGCCACGGTCAGCATGGCGCCGATGGCTGTCGCGGTGAACGCCACCGCCACGATGACGCCATAGGCGCCGAACCATTTCGCGCCGCCTTCAAAGATGAGGACATTGATGAACGGCCCCATCAGCAGCAGCGACATGGTCGACACCGACAGCGCGATGGCCGCAAGGCGCACCGCGAAGAGGCGGTTGGCATGCGCCGGCGAGCTCAAGATCAGTTCGAGGTCGGAGCGCGAATAGAAGGTGCGCGTGACGCTTTCCATCGCCTGCGAAAGCATGGCGGAGAGCGCGAGCCCGATGCCGACCGTCACCGCGAGGCGGGTCGACAGATCGCCGGCGATCGCGAGGGCGCCGACGCGGCCGAGCGCGCACCAGGCAACGACATGGAGGATCCCGAGAAAAACGAGGACGCCGATGGCGACCTTCTTCTCGCGCCCGCGCCGCCCCCCGGTCATCACCGACAACGTGTCGCGCCAGGAGAGCCTCAGCTCGTGGCGGGCGAACCAGAGAAGCGAGCCGCGCCGAATCATGCCGCCGCCTCTTCGACGATGGCGAGGAAGATCTCTTCCAGCGTGGAATCGCCCTGCCCTGCCCGCGCGCGCAATTGCTCGAGCGTGCCTTCCGCCACCAGCTTGCCGCCGGAGATCACGCCGATGCGGTCGGCCATGCGTTCGGCGATCTCGAGTATGTGTGTCGTCATGATCACGGTGGCGCCGTTCTTGACGCGCTCGGCGAGCACCGTTTTCACGAGGCGCGCGCTCCCCGCGTCGAGGCCTGTCAGCGGCTCATCGAGGATGATGAGCTTCGGCTCATGCACCAGCGCGCCCGCCAGCGCCACCTTCTGCTTCATGCCGCGCGAGAATCCTTCACAACGCTCATGCGCGTGCTTTTCGAGTCCCAGCCAGTGGATCAGGTGCCGCGCGCGCACTTCCGCGATGTGGTTCTCGACGTTCCAGAGACCGGAGACGAATTCGAGATATTCGAACGGCGTCAGCTTGTCGTAGATCATGGGCTCGTCGGAGAGCCAGCCGATGATCTGCTTGGCGCGTTCGGGCTCCGAGCGCACATTGATGCCGAAGACCGAGATGCGGCCCTCGTCGGGCTGAAGCAGCCCCGCCACCATGCGCAGCGTCGTCGTCTTGCCGGCGCCGTTCGGCCCCAGAAGCATGTAGAACTCGCCCGCGCGCACGGAGAGATCGAGCAGATCGACCGCCGGCCGGTCAAACGACTTGCACAGCCCCCGGATTTGGAGAGCCGGAACGCCAGTATTCGCGGTCATAAAGGCCCCAGACCCAAAGATGCCGGGGAGGAGGATGGGGACAGGATGGTTTAAGAGGAATAAAGGGCGGGAATTGAGGCAAATTGGAAGGGAGGCAGCCTGTCAATCTCCCACAACTTTCAACTCGGCAGGCTTTATACTCTCGATAGCGTTGAGGAGTGTCAGGGGCCAGCGGCAACAGATCAGAAAGCCTGTTGGATTTGGCCCGCAGGACAATGACTGCGATCGGGAGCGTGGCGATTGGCTGTTGGAACGCGAGATTTTGGTCAACGGTCACGAACAGGTCGAAATGCTGTGATGCAAGTGCAAGCAGCTCGCCGTTCTTGATTGCCGTCCAGCCCATCTGGCGCGCGGTCCGCACGTCGTGGCTCGACAAGGCCCGCGACAGTCGCCAATCAACACACTCGTCGAGGAAAATTTTCACGAAACCGATTCGACAAGCCGGTCCTTCGCTTGCTCCAAGAACGCGATCACCTGCTCGCGCTCGACGGAGGGAAAGCCCTCGAGGAATTCGTCAATGGTGTCTCCGGCTTCAAGGTAGTCGAGCAGTGTCTGCACGGGAACACGCGTTCCGCTAAAAACAGCGGTTCCGCCCATGACGTCCGGATCGCGTGAAATGACCTGCCGAGTCATAAAACCATCATAGCGAAGGGCTCGGTCCGGGACAACGTCACCCACCACCCCTCTCCCCCTGCATGACCACAAAACTCGCCATGTCCCAGGCGTTGCGCATGCCGATCACGAGGAGTGCGACGAGCGCGACGGCAAGCGTCTCGAAAGTGGGTTCGCTCTGGGTAAGCGCCATGAAGGCCGCCGTAGCCATCGCGGCGTAGGCCAGTATCGGCAGGACGATGTAGAAGATGCGGTCGTCGGCATCGAGGCGCATGTGCCAGATGCGCGTGGCGGCGATGATGCTGTAGAGCGCGCCGCCGATGCCGCCGGTGCCCAGCAGAATCGCAAGCGAAACGCGCGTCAGTGTCGGTACGGTCAGGATCGCCGAGCCCACCAGCACCGATCCCAGATGCACGGCGATCGGCGTAATGAATCCCTTCATGCCCAGCGAGCGCTTTTCGAGATTGGAGACGAGCGTCACGACGATGAACGCCGCGCCGACGATGGCGCCGGATGCGGTGCCGATCATCACATAGAAGTCGCGCCATTCGGCGAGTGCGTGCATGGAGGAAGACCCGGAGCGTGCCCGTCGGCGAGCTTGTCATGAGGCAGCCGCCGTTGTCATCGATCCGGTTTGAGACCAATCCTCCCCACGCGACATGTTCCGGGCGCAGCGCGGAGCGCGACGGCGGAAGCGGGGGAGGATTACGCCTCAATAAATCGGTACAAAAACCGCAACATCGCCCCAGGCCGATCAAGGCGTTCCGCCGCGGACATGCGAAACGTTGAAGTACAGGCCGCGATTTCGCCTGCCGGTTTTGATCGGTACTGGCCTGTTCCGGGCGCCCCATCTCCCCCCTGTTGCTGGACAACAGTCGTCCGGTCCTACTCTTGACGAACGAAGGCTCGCCAGCGCCATCGAACGAGATCTAGATCCGCACCCCCTAGTCAACGAGATGGGCAGCATAGTGAATGCCGCTGTTGGTCCGGGGGCCTCCGATTATCGTGAGCGGGCCTTGAGGGCCGCCGGCATTGATCCAGCCAGCGCGGAGGCGAAGGGCTACGAGGTCCATCATATTGTAGCTGAGATCGCGCTCGCCGCGGCGCCTGCCAGACAAGCGCTTTCTGAGGCTGGCATCGGAATACATGATCTGCGGAATTTGGTTGCGCTGTACCGAGGTCCATCAAAGTCTTCACACAGGCGCGTATTATAATGGGGTAAACGATGCTACCAGGCTCGGTCTGTTGAATGGCGGTTCCTCTGGCGTAAGCGTCGCCCTCTCAACCATCAAGGCATCACTTATCACGAGAGGCCAATTTCCGTGAAAATTTGGGAAATGAATCCGGAAGAAGGTTCACTCGTCGGCACAATGCCGGACGAATTGTTAAAGACACTAGTACGATGCGGTAGCCCAGCCGAAGAGAGAAAAGCGCTGCATGCCGCCGGAGCGAGCGTCGTTCACATGCAGCTAGCGAAACCTTCCGCAGCCACGGTCGAAAACACTCGACAATCGCTACCCGATCTCGTGATTTGGTCGTCGATTCGAATTTTTTCCCGGCGGGCCGTATCGGCCGCGATCGAATACGGATGCGAGTCAGAAGAATTTTGGCCGTGTCGGTTCCAATCAAATCCCGAAGAGGAATTCTTTCTTCATCTGCCTGTGAAGGTTTTTGATATCGTCGACGTTGATAAATCGACCTTCAAACATATTCTTCCCCTAAATCCACCGATCCCAATGTTCATTGAAAAACTGGTGACAAAACCGTTGCCTGAGCATCTTACGCCAATTTTTAGAGCTGAAAGACCTGGGACGGTTCAAGTGTTTAGTGAGTTATTTGTCCGAGATGATTTTAAACTCGCATGGAATCGGAATGCATTTGCCGGTGCTGTCTTTCGTCTACTTTCGACGTGAAGAGGCGCGCGTGCGGGGGATTCGTGCGCACTTTGCATGGCAACCTTTTTGAAGGCCGGGCGACGGTGGAAGTATTCACCGGCCACTGAAGCGCACTGACTCGAAAAAGTGGCTTGCGGATCAGCTGATTGATCGTCGGCATTCGCTCTTTCCAAATCCTCGTCTTCAATTCGCGAACCAAACGACGATCCGGGCCAAGGCCTGATTCGGCCTGCCCCGCGATGAAGCGGGGGAGGATTACGCCTCAATAAATCGGTACAAAAACCGCAACATCGCCCCAGGCCGATCAAGGCGTTCCGCCGCGGACATGCGAAACGTTGAGGTACAGGCCGCGATTTCGCTTGCCGGTTTTGATCAAAATGTCTATGGTTTTTGTCATAACGAAGACCCGCGCCCGGCGCTCTTGCGAGCCGCCGGGTTTTTTGTCGGATCTTCCAGATGGAGGCGGGTTACACGCCCGTCCTTCGCGCGCCGAACGGCGGATTCCAAATCGGCGCCGCGCCGCGCTCGCGGAAGCGTCCGCCTTCGATCGCGGCGAATGATGCGATGGCGGCGCCCAGGAACGATGCCGCGGCGATCAGGAACGCCTCGATGACGGCGGCGACTCGCGCCTTGTGGATCGCATCCTTCGATTGCGCGATCAGAAGGTCGACGCGATTGGTGGCGTCGTCGCGGGAGATGCCCATGTGCTCGGACATGATGCCGGCGAGATAATCGCGGTCCTCCGGCGGCACGCCCTGCTTGGTGTCGCTCTTCAAGAGGATGCGCGCGGCTTCCTCCCGGCGATAGGTGATGTTTTCATCCGCCCGCGGATGATAGGTGCGGAAGAGCTGGTCGAGCTCGTTGGCGACCGTGGTCTCGCCGATGACAGAGTTCTCCGGGCCCGTGCCGCCCGACGGCGCGACGACATGCGAGGCCGTGGCGGCGCCGGCGACCGCAAACACGGCCGCGATCAGGACCGCGAGGCCCCAGGTGCAGATGCCGTGCATGGAGTCGCGGAATTCCGCTTCACCGACATCGGCCGCCAGACTGGGATTGCGCATGCGCCCGGCGATATAGCCGCCGAAGCCGAAGCTCGCGAGCGCGATGAAGACCAGCCACAGTCCGGACAGGACCCAGAGCCAGGACGAGGACTCGCGCCAGGTCGGCGACGACGACATCACCGAAAGCCCGATGGCTCCGCCGAAGGTCAGGAGCGTCAGCGAAATGCCGCCGGCGACGACCGCGCCGGCCCAGACGGCGCGCCAGTCGATGAAAGGTTCTCCCGCCGCGCGCGGGAGGGTGGGCGCCGCGCCGCTCATCTCAGCGCATTCCGAAGAAGGACAGAATGGCCATGATCACGACGACCAAGCCGACCAGATAAATCAAGCCACCCATAATATTCCTCTCTGTTGTGCCGCGCATTCGCAGCGCGTGCCGTTCGCACGAAAACGGTCATGTTGCGGTAATCGTTCCGAGGGCGAGGCTGTGCCTTCGCCGGATGCGTGGAGCCTTATCTTTTGTTCGTGTCGGCTTGCGACAGAAGTTCCTCGTCTTGCCCGGCGCGTCGGCCATGGGGTCCTCGGGTCCCTGTCACGCAATTCGCGCCGGCCGGGCCGCGGAAGCTGCGTCGGAAAATTTGGGTATCGATGCCGAAAAAAGTACGTATACTGATGAAATCCACCCTGCCCACCCTGATCTTCGTCGCGCCCCCAAGGTCGCGCGTCGCGGAAAAGCCCGCCGCGAAAGGACAAGATCGACGCGAACCCTTGAGGCCGATAATTTCCACCCTGGTCCTGCCCCTGATAGCAGGGGAGATTGGCCTCGCAGCGCTTCGGCGTTATCGTTCCGTCAAAACAACACCAAAGGGGAACCCATGGGAGAGATCAGGAGCGGCGCGCGCACGATTACGACCGCCGCGCTCAACGAGAACGCGACGCGCGCCGCCTCAGGGTTCAGGAAGCTCGGCATCGGCCGCGGCGATACGGTGGCGTTGTATCTGAGGAACGACTTCGCGTTTCTGGAGGCGAGCCTTGCGGCGGGTCTCGTCGGCGCCTATCCCGTACCGGTCAACTGGCACTACACCGAAGACGAGGCGCGCTATCTCTTCGAGAATTCCGGCGCCAAGGCGATTGTCATCCATGCCGATCTCATCGAGCCGATAAGGGCAGCCATTCCGGCCAATGTGCATGTGTTCGTGGTGCCGACGCCGCCCGAGATCGTGAAGGCCTACGGTATCGATCCGATGTCGACGCGCGTGCCGGCCGATGCGCAGGACTGGAACGCGTGGCTCGCGGATTTTCCACCCTACACGCAGGGCCTCGCCGAGCCGCCCGGCACCATCATCTACACATCCGGCACGACCGGGCGGCCGAAAGGCGTGCGCCGCACACCGCCGACGCAGGAGCAGGCGGCCGCGCAGCTCGCCATTCTCTGCCGCGGCTTCGGCTTCGCGCCGTGGCTCAGCGAGCCCGAAAAGATGGTCGTGGCCGTGGTCGGGCCGATGTATCACTCCGCCCCCAACGCCTACGGCATGTTCGCCACGCGACTCGGCGCCAACGTCGTCCTCGAGCCGCGCTTCGATGCGGAAGATCTGCTGCGCATGATCGAGCGGGACCGCGTCACCCACATCCACATGGTGCCGATCATGTTCAACCGGCTTCTCAAGCTGCCGGATGCGGTGAAGAGGAAATACGACCTCTCCTCGCTCAAATTCATCGTGCATGCGGCGGCGCCGGTGTCGCCGGTCGTCAAGCGCGAGATGATCGAATGGTGGGGACCGGTCATCAACGAATATTACGGCGCCACCGAAACCGGCATCGTCGTCTTCTGCGACTCGAAAGACTGGCTTTCCCATCCCGGCACCGTCGGCCGCGCCATTCCGGAGGCCGATGTGCGCGTCATCGACGTCAACGGGAATACCCTGCCGACCGGCGAGATCGGCGAAGTGGTGGCGCGCGTCAGGGCCATCGCCGACTTCACCTATCACGGCGACGACCAGAAGCGCCGCGACAGCGAAAAGGTCGGCCTCATCGCGCCGGGCGATGTCGGTTATTTCGACAAGGACGGCTTTCTCTATCTCTGCGATCGCGCCAAGGACATGGTGATCTCCGGCGGCGTCAACATCTATCCCGCCGAAATCGAAAGCGAGCTGCACAAGATGCCGGGCGTCGCAGACTGCGCCGTCTTCGGCATTCCCGACGACGAATATGGCGAAGCCATCTGCGCCGTCGTGCAGACCCAGCCCGGCCAGCATCTGAGCGAGACGGATGTGCGCTCGTACTTGCGCGGGCGCGTCGCCGGTTACAAGGTTCCGAAGAAGGTCGATTTCGCGCGCGATCTGCCGCGCGAGGATTCCGGCAAGATATTCAAACGCAAGCTGCGCGAGCCCTACTGGGCCGGCCGCGACAAGCGCATAAACTGAAACGGCGCCGGGACTTTTCGCCGGACTTGCAAATGGCGGCGGACGTCACGATGCGCCGCAGTTCCGCGCGCTGGCGCCGAACGGCTCCGAGCCACCTTTTTGCGATCACGCAAGGCATCGTCCCCCGCTGTTCATCATACCTGGGACGGTGGCCGGCCGGCGCATTCGGCCTGCTGAAGCTTGACCGCAGCCACCCGCTCGGGCGGGGCTGCGGCCCAAACCGGTTGGACGGACGGCCTATAATCGCTAAGAGAAGACCTCGTTTGCGATTTCAGAGCCCGACCCGTCATGCCGACCCCAACTTTCAAGTCCGGTTTTCTTTCGAATTTCGTCGCTCGCGGCGCCTATTACGATTGTTCCGCCCCCGAGGAGCTCGACGCGCTGTTCCTGAAGGAACGCGTCACCGCCTATATCGGCTTCGATTGCACCGCATCGAGCATGCATATCGGCAACCTTGTGCAGCTGATGACCTTGCGGCGGCTGCAGCAGGCGGGTCACCGGCCCATTCTCCTGATGGGCGGCGGCACCACCAAAGCCGGCGATCCTTCCGGCAGGGATGAAATGCGGCTGATCCTCTCCCCGGAACAGATCGAGGCGAACAAGCAGAGCATGCTGAGCGGCGTGCGGCATCTGCTGAAGTTCGGCGACGGTCCGTCGGACGCGATCATGGTCGACAACGCCGAATGGCTCGACAAGCTCGAATACATCCCCTTCCTGCGCGAGGTCGGCCGGCATTTCTCCGTCAACCGCATGCTGACCATGGACAGCGTCAAGCTGCGGCTCGATCGCGAGCAGCCGATGTCGTTTCTGGAATTCAACTATTCCATCATGCAGGCCTACGACTTTGTCGAACTGAACAAGCGCTTCGGTTGCCGCCTGCAATCCTCCGGCTCCGACCAGTGGGGCAATGTGGTGTCGGGCATCGAGCTCGGCCGGCGCCTCGGAACCCCGCCA
>Ga0335069_10010336_pt1 | contig 13225 bp, 10 predicted proteins | sample Lox_Sample_11_FD_206714 | JGI IMG/M metagenome (GOLD analysis project Ga0335069, IMG submission 206714) | Soil microbial communities from Loxahatchee National Wildlife Refuge, Florida, United States - Lox_Sample_1.1 | ecosystem: Environmental > Terrestrial > Soil > Wetlands | place: USA... | reverse complement strand
ACCTGGCCTGATCGAGGCGACATAGGGCAAGGTGATCAAGGGGGGATAGGTGGGATAGCTGGTCTGGAATTGCCAGCGGCTGATTGGCATATCCCCGGGAGCGGTGTTCCTGGTGAGGGCGAACAGTTTGATGAAATCGCGGTGGATGGCGCTTACCACCGCCATCGGCTGCTGCATGACGACCGCGCGCTCGAAACGGTCTGCCATGGCCTCGATCGTCATGCCCGGCGGCGGCTGGTAGCTCAGCAGCGGGCCTGACGGATCACCGACTAGGCCATCGATACCCAATGTGGCCACCACCTGCGGTGCTGGGCACAAACTTCGCTCGTCTGGCGGCAGCCGGAGCGTAGCGCAATCGGCCGCCGCGGCTGTGCGCCCGTAGAAGACATACGAATTCCGCTGGGTGAATGTGAAATGACCCGACACCGCGAACTGGACCGTCATGTATATGAGTACCGGGATCGCGGAGCCGGCCAGCAGTAGCGCGCTCCCGGCCGGCCGCTGCCACCGTGTCCCGCGGATCAGCAGGAAGGCCAGCGCAGGGACGATCAGAACCGCCCCGACCTCCCTGACGTCAACGGCCACGCCCACGGCCAGGCCAGCCAGACCTACCTGCCAGGCGGCCGGCCTGCGGCGCCACAGCAACAGGGTGAGACTCGCCACGATGAGCGCCTCGAACAGCACATCTGGCATGATCGTCTGCTCGGCCTGCAGCTGATAGCCGTCCAGCAGCACGGGCACGGCAGCAAGCGCGGCCGCCCAGCGCCACATGCTGTAGCGGAGCAGGACCAAGTAGAGCGACAAGGCAATGCCCAGGCCCAGGATGTGCTGGACCGCCGCGACTGCAGCCAGCCCGCCAGCTCGCTGCAGCGGCCAGAGCAAAGCCAGGTAACCAAGAGGATCCAGGTTCGACTCGCCGTGCAGGTACCGGTACGAGTCGATGTAGACCAGCGCCGGGCTGTAGGCGACCTGAGTCAGGATCCGCAGCAACAGCCCGGCACCGAACACGATCGTGAACAGCCAGTGCCGGCGGGCGCGCGTGCGGGCAGCCATGAGCAAGCCACGCAGGCTGCTTGTGCCGTCCGTGAACCCTGTCCAGGGCGCATGCCCGCGCACGCTGGTCTCCCTTCAGGAATTCTTATCCCGGGGACCAGCTAATCAGCGGGCGCCAGGAGTCGACTGGCTGTTCCGCTAAAGACGCCGCCCAGGTAGCGGGCCTGAACGTCGATCAGCAGGGGCCGGGAGAGCGTAAGGAGCCTGCCGCGCGCCGGGCCACCCGCAGTACGGGACACGGCTAAGGTTGGCTCGCATGGCAGGCAGCGGGATCGATCCTGGCTCCGCCCTCTTCCTTGGCTCCCGATTGCCCAGCCCGCGGTCACCGCGTCCCGGGCGGCCCGCCGGGCCGTCACCGGTAGCAGCGCCGCCAGCCCAGGCCCGCGCCCCGCTCACCTGGAAATTGAGGCACCCGGCTGAGACGGGGGAATCAGCCGCTGGAACTTGCCCGCGGCCATGACGTGGCGATCACAGTAACGATCATGAACGGAGGCCAGTGCATGACACGGCGACCAGAATCTACGGCACGTCGTTACGGCAAGGTCTTTGATGAGATCGCGGCTGAGTACGACCGCCGGCGCCCGGCTTATCCTGACGAACTTATCGGCCAAGCTTGTCAGGTCGCGGGGATCGGCGGCGGTGATCATGTGCTTGAGGTCGGGTGCGGAAGCGGCCAGCTGACGCGCGGCCTGGTCGCCCGGGGCCTGCACGTCACGGCGCTCGAACCCGGCAAGAGCCTGCTAGCACTGGCCAGGCAGAACCTGGAAGATGCTGGAGCGGTCGAATTTGTGAACGCTCAGTTTGAGGATGCATCGCTTCCCCGTGAGCATTTTCAGGCCGTGTTCGCTGCGTCCGCGTTTCACTGGATTGATCCTAAGGTCAGCTGGCAGAAGGCCGCTGACGTACTTGTTCCCGGCGGGACGCTCGCCCTCGTGCAGTACTTCGGACTTGAGGAACCACGTACCAGGCGAGATCAGAAAGCAGCACTCGCGGCCATAGGAAAGGTCTCCCCGGACATTGCCGCTGATTGGCCAGCGTACCGGGATCTCGACGCCACGCTGGCTGGAGTGGAACAACGCCGCGGCAACGTCTCAGAGGTATGGGCCTGGCTCGGCAGCTACGACATAGGGCAAGATTATGCCGCCGGCTTGTTCGGTGATGTCCAGGTGGCAGTCATGCCAAAGCTCATCGAGCAAACTCCTGACCAGCTCAATGCCCTCCTTCGTACGATGTCGTTTTACGCCCGGCTTTCGCCAGACCAGCGCCAGGCCCTTGAGCATGAATATGAGGCCGTTTATGAACGACTCGGGCGGCCGATTCGGGCTAGCACGGTCGCGGCCCTCGTCACGGCACGGCGCAGCGCCCGGTGATGCCACCAGCCCAGCCCTGACGCTGTGCCGGGGCGGACAGGTGGAATCATTGGGCGGGCTCGGTGCTGGCCCGAGCGGCCGGGCTGGCGGGTGACGCGGCCCGGGTGCGGCGCCGGCCCAGATTGCCGGCCAGCACGCGCAGCGTCACCGCGGGGCGAAATAGCTGGCCGGGCGGGTCGAGCAGCCCGGTCACGCGCAGGAATTGCAAGGTGAGCGCGGGATCATGTTCGGCCGCCCGCTGGAGCCGGTCGATGTAGGCGTTGACGACGCGCACCGGAAGGGGGCGTGGCGCCGCCACGGTTGGTATGGCCAGGTCGGCGCCGGTGGTCAGCTGCCAGGCGGTGCTGACCGGCTTGGCCGCGGCCCGGAAGTACCGCCGGGCCAGATCCCGCTCGCCCCCAGCCAGGCTGCTGCGCAGCGCGGCTGCTTGCCGCGCCGCCACCGTCATGCCCTGCCCGTAGATGGGGTTGAAGCTGCAGATCGCATCCCCGATGACCAGCAGCCCGGCCGGGAACCGGCGCAGCCGCTCGTAACGGCGCCGCAGGTTGGCCGGGAACCGGTGGGCGCGGATCTCGCTCAGCGGTTGCCCGCTGCGGATCGCGGCCATCACGTGCGCGGGGGCCAGGCTCTGCGCGAAGGCCAGGAACCCGTCGGGGTCGGCCGGCGGGTGATGTCCAGCGTATCCGGCCAGCGTCAGGATCCAGCGGTCGCCCTCCTGGGCGAACAGCGCCATGGCGGTGGGCCGCTTGGTCTCGGTGCCGATCAGGATCAGCTTCTCATCGCCCAGCGCTCCGGCCGGCAGCCGCAGATACCGGCTGGCGTACTTGATGTCCACCAGGAGCTGCTCTTCGGCCGGCGGCTCGTAGCCGAGTTCTTTCAGCCACGCCGGGGTGCGCCCGCTGCGGCCGGTCGCGTCCACGACGAGATCGGCGGCGAGGGCCTCTTCAGCACCGCGGCCGGTGCGCGGCACCACCCGCACCCCGGTAACCCGGTCACGGGCCGTTGTGGTGACCAGGCCGGCCACCTCACACTGGTCCCGGATCGTCACATTGGGCAGCGCCCGGACCCGGTCGCGGACCCGGCGTTCCAGATACGGCCGGCTCTGCGCATAGGTTGGCTCGCCGGGCTGGCCGTCCTGGCTGAGCAGGTGGCCCCCGAGGAAGAAGCGGAACTCCCGCGGGTGACGCAGCACCGGGACACCGTCGGCTGCCAGGCTGGCCAGCAGCCCGGGGAAAAGCTCGTCGAGGATCTGCGCCCCGCGCGGCAACAGCCCGTGGGCGTGCAGTCCCTGGGGCACCCCTTTGCGGGCCGAACCGGACTCCGGCAGCGGGTCACGTTCGACGATCGTCACCCGCCGGTATGAATCAGCCAGCACGCGGGCCGCGAGCAGCCCGCCCATGCTGGCGCCCACAACCGCCGCATGGTCACCAATCTTCGGCATTCCGGTCTCCCCCGTTGCGTATCGCGCGGCGCTGGCCGCAGGCGCAGGCGCAGCGCCGTACACGTGAAGAGCCCGCCGTCATGCCGCTGATACACAGACCGTGTCCTGCTGGCGGGTCCCTCGCTGGCAGGCGGACGTCAGCTGACGGCGTGTATCTGCTGAGCCTGGCGCCCGCTCTTTCCCGGTGAGCAGCGAGGTCGCTGGATCCCTGCTCCGCACGATCTACGCCAGGGGGCCACGATGACGACCACGACCCGTACTACCCACACTGGCAGCCCGCCGGGCCAGGGGCGGACGAAGCACGTTCTGCTCCGCGATGATCAGGGCTGCCTGGCCCTCGTGCGGCTGCGGTCCTGGCATCGCCTGCTGGCCCGCTGCGCGGGGCGGCGGCTGGACGATGAGCTCGCCGCCGGCACCAGCCCGGAGAGCAGCATCAGGCTCGCGGCCCGGGCCATCCAGCTGACGTCGAGCAAGTCCCGCCGCGACCTGGCCACGAGCCTGGAGCGGATACTCGCGGCCGTGCGGGAACAGCCAGCCGGGATTCCCTGGGGGACGCGTGCTGTTCACCCGCCGCGCCTGCCGCTGTGCCGGGCACGGATCAGCCGTTCAGCGGGGCCGCTCGCCACGCTGGTCGGCTACCTGACCGCGCCCGGCCCGGTTCCCGTGCAAGGCGTGGCCATCGTCCACCAATTGGTGACTAACGGCGTGGGCCCGCTCTACTGGCAGGCCTGCCGCGATGACCTGGGCGACATCATCGAGAAAGCGACGCAGGCGCTGACCCGCTGACATCCCGCTGCGTGCAGTGCCCGTCCGCCGTAAAGTGCCTCTGAACTGGGATGATGGGAGGGACCACAGCGAACGCGAGGGTGCCTGGAACCGGGGACTACATTTGATCCTGTGGCTGACCCGGATGCCGTCCGGCTCACGCTGCCGGGGGCGGCAGCGATCGGGGAGCTGGTCCCGCGCCGCGACAGCGTGCTCATCGTCCGGTAGCTGATCACCTATCCGGATGATCATCACAGGGGGGATCAGGCGTGCCAGCGGACGGGGCCGGCAGGCGCGAACGAGGCAGGCAGGCATGAAGGCGGCAGGCCTGCCGGGCATCCGGCGTGTCCAGCAGGCAGCCGGGTGGGGCAAGAAGAAGTACGCCGGGTCCCTGGCTGAAGACCTGTGGCGCCGGCTGGACGCGATGGACTTCATCAACCGGGGGATGCTGTTCGCGGCCACGCTGCTGCTGTGCTTCTTCCCGTTCCTCATCGTGGTGAGTGCGCTGGCAGGCCGGTCGGTGGTGACTGAGCTGACCCGGTATACCGGCCTGAACGCCCAGGCCACAGCCGATATGGATCATTTGTTTGCCTCGTCGGCTGCTACGGCCAGCGCTGTCGTCGGGACCGCGTCGATGGTGTTCTTCGTGCTGAGCGGGATCGCCGCGATTACCGCACTTCAGCAGATTTACGAGCAGGTCTTCGGCCTGCGGCACCAGAGGATGTCGTTCCTGCCCCGTCGGCTGGCCGTGCTGGGCGTGCTGATCGGCACTTCGCTGCTGACCGGCTGGGCTGGCCGCGGGCTGCGCCACGCCGGGGGGCCGGCGCTGCTCGCGGCCGCTGGCCTGGTCTGGGCCACGGGCTTTTGGTGGCTCACGATGTGGATCCTGCTCGCGGGGCGGATCTCCTGGCGGAAACTGTTCCCCGCCGCCTGCGCCACGGGCGTGCTGTATGTGGCCATGGAGGTGGTCTTTTCGTTCTTCTTCTCCGGGATGGTGATATCCAACGACGAGAAGTACGGGCCGATCGGGATCATCTTCGCCCTCCTCTCCTATCTGATCGCCATCGGCGTCGTGGTCATCCTGGGCGCGGTCGTGGGCCTGGCCTGGCAGGAGCGCTCGGCTGGCAAGGGCGAGGCCGGCCAGTTACCGGGCGGCCGCCCTGCGGCCAGCCGCTTCTGTATCAGGGCCAGCGCTAGTGGACTCTGACCTGCTGAGAAGGAAGGTCCGGAACTGACCGGGGGGAAGGTTCGTCATGTCGCGTTCAGGTGTCTTCTACGCCATCAAGGCCATGGAACGGACGGCCGCGGGGACCGCTGCGCCTGCGGCTGAGCGTGACGCCCCGGCCCTAGCCCGCCCGGACGGCGGCACCTCTTCGCTGGCACGGCGCCTGCTGACTGCGGTGAAGCAGGTGCGGGTGCGCGCTGGACGCGCGCGGGTGCCCGCGGGTTCTTAGCCGGCGCCGGCCCGTGAAGTCCCCGGTCTGTGCCCTGGCTCAGCGTGGTCGCTGCGGGCAGACGTCGAGGGGGCGGATCCGCCCGGCAACCGGCATGCCCCTCCGGCCGCCGCCTGATACGGCCCTTATCCTGCTCTGATGGTGCGCGAGGACAGCGAGTTCGTGATCGTCGGCGGTGGGCTGCTGGGGCTGGCCGCGGGAGCCGCCCTGACCCGGCGCGGGCGCCAGGTGACCGTACTGGAGCAGGCCACGGTGGGGCACCTGGGCGGCGGGTCGAAGGGCAGCTGCCGGATCTTCCGGCTCGGCTATCCGGACCCGGAGTACGTCGCCCTGGCCAGGCAGGCCCGCCAGTTGTGGACTGAGCTGGAGCAGCCCGGCAGTGCCCAGCTTGTCACGCCGGTGCCGCACCTGACCTTCGGCAGTGAACTCGGCGAAGTACGCCAGGCGATGCTCGCGGCGGGAGCGCCCTGCGAACTGCTCCCGGCGGGTGAGGCAGCCCGGAGGTATCCTGGCGTGGCTGTGCCGGGCCCGGTTCTGTACGAGCCCGGGTCCGGCGTCATCGACGCCGAGGCGGCCCTGCGGTCGCTGGCCGCGGCCGTGCCCGGCCTCCGCGAGCGCGCCAGGGTCACCGGCATCGGCGACGACGGGCGGCGGGTCACGGTCAGCACCGACGGCGGGTCCTTCTCCTGCCGCGCTGTGATCGTGTGCGCGGGGCCGTGGACGGCTGGCCTGCTCAGCACCGCGAAGACCTCCCTTCCGGCGGCTGCCACCCAGGAGCAGGTCGCCTACCTGGCCCCAGCTGACGGTGCGGTCCCGGGTCTGCCGATCGTTATCGAGCATGGCAGCCGCGGCTTCTATGGGCTGCCGGTTCCCGGCGCACCGCTCTACAAGACCGGCGTGCACCACGCCGGGCCATCGGCCGACCCCGGCCACCAGGATCTCGACCCGGACCCGGAGCTGGCGCAAGACGTGCTGGACTCGGTGCGCCGTCACCTGCCCGGGCTGACCCCCCACCCGGTCTCACTCGAACGCTGTATCTACGACAACAGCCCAGACGAGGACTTCGTGATCGGCCGGATCGGCAACGTGGTCATCGGCAGCGGCACTTCCGGCCACGGCTTCAAATTCGGCCCGCTGCTCGGCGACTGGCTGGCGGCGCTCGCCACCCAGGAGACAGCGCAGATACCGCGCCGGTTCTCCCCGTCCCGGTTTACCCAGCCCGGCAGCGGCCGGTAGCCCGGGAGGACGTGGCTCACAGCGCGACGGAAGTGCCGGCTCCTCGCTGCTGGGCGGCGGTGAGGATCAGGGCGGCGGCCGCCGCGTCCTGGGCGGCGACCCCGACCGATTTATAGAGCGTGAGCTGGGCATCGCCGGTCCGCCCTGGTGCCGTTCCGGCGGCGACCTGGCCGATCTCCGCGGCGATGTGGCCGGCGTCGATGGCCTGCTGGCCGATCGCCTGGCGGAGCTCGACGGCGCCGGCCGGCGGCGGGGCCAGCGCCGCGGCGCGGGATTCGACGACGACCAGGGCGTCCTGGATGGTGGCGGTGTCGAGTTCGCCCGTACCGCTGGTGTTGTATCCGACCGAGTTGATGTGGGTGCCAGGCCGTAGCCATTCGCGCCGCAGGACCGGGTGTGCCGCGTGAGTGGCGGTGCACACGATGTCGGCGGAGCGGACGGCCTCCTCGATCGAGGCAGCGGCCTGGGCCGGGACGCCAGCGGCGGCGAGCTCGCTGGCTGCCGCCTTCGCCCGGCCCGGGTCCCGCCCGGCGATCCGCAGCGTCTGCACGCCGGGCAGCCGGGCCAGCGCCTGGGCGTGCGCGCGGGCCTGCACCCCGGTCCCGATCACCGCCACCCCGGTGGCGTCCGGGCGGGCGAGCAGCCGGGTGGCCAGCGCGGATCCGGCCGCGGTGCGGGCCGCGGTGATGTAGGTGCCGTCCATCACCGCGGCCGGGGTCCCGGTGCGGGGATCGAAGCAGCAGATCAGGGCCTGGTGGGTCGGCTCCTCCTGGTTGTGCGGGAACAAACTGACCAGCTTGCTGGTGAGCGCGCCAGCCGACGGCAGGTAGGCCGGCATCGCCGCCAGCAGCGCGTCCTGCTCAGGGACCAGCGCCGCGACCCGGGATGGCACCGACGCCCGGCCGGCGCTCAGCTCGATCATCGCCGTCTGGAGCGCCTCGACGAGAGCGTCCAGGTCGAGCAGCGAGATCACCTCGGCGGAGGAAAGAACCAGCACGGTGTTCCTATCAGGAGAGCAGCGGATCAACGAGGATCTTGGGGCCCGGGCCGGCCCCCGTGGGCCGGTGGCCGGCCAGCACGGAGCCGACCTGCTCCAGGCCAACGGTGGCCGCCACGAGCGGCCGCGGATCCACCGCACCGGCCGCGAAGGCCTGGATCGTGGCATCGAGGCTGGGTGAGGCGGACAGAATGCCTACCGCCGTGACGTCTTTCAGCGCGAGCGTGCGGGTGTCGATCTGGCTGGGCAGGCCGGCCAGTCCCACATAGACGACCCGGCCGGCCGGCTCCACCAGGTCGAGGGCCAGAGCGGGCAGGTGGGCGGCGTTCGAGGCGTCGACGACCGCATCGAAGGGCAGGTCAGGCACGGTGTCTTCGGTCCAGGTGTGCTCGAAGCCGAGACCGCGGACGAACGCCAGCGAGCCGGGCGTGAGACCCATCAGGTGCACCTCAGCCCCGGCCGCCCGCAGGAACATGGCGGCCAGCGAGCCAATGGTTCCGGGGCCGAGGACCAGGGCGCGGTTCCCCGGCCCCGCAGCAGCGGCCTCGGCCGCGCGCAGGGCGCAGCCGCCGGGGTCGGCCAGGGCGCCGAGGACGGCGTCGACGGAATCGGGCAGCGCGTGCAGCGAGAAGGCAGGAACCGCGATCTGCTCCGCCAGGGCGCCAGGCCGGCCGTCCCGGACACCGACCTCCTGCCGGTTCTCGCACACGTGCTGGTGCCCGCGGCGGCAGCGGCGGCAGGTGCCGTCGCCGAGCATGGTGTCGCCCATGACCCGGCGGCCAGCCCAGCCAGGGTCGACGCCGTCACCGACAGCAGTGACCGTGCCAGACCACTCGTGACCCAGGCGCATCGGGTAGGACGAGTGCCCTTCGTGCAGATAAGCCATCTGCCCGGTGAAGAACTCGACGTCGGTGCCGCACACGCCGACCCGTTCGACGTCCACGACCACTTCGCCGGGGGCCGCCACCGGCGCCGGCACCTCCTGTACCGACGCCTCTTCCGGCCCGGTCAGCACGAACGCACGCATAATCCAGGTCATCATGCCAATAGCGGGGAAATCTGCACAACCACAGGAGAGACATGGCAACCACCAGGACTGCGCTGGTGACCGGGGGTGCCAGCGGGCTCGGCGCGGCCAGCGCCCAGCGGCTCCGGGCCGACGGCCTGAGAGTGACCACGCTCGACCTCGCCGCCGGCTCCGCTGACGTCTGCGCGGATGTGACCGACGAGCAGGCACTGCGGCGGGCCGCCAGCGAGATCGGCCCCGTCGACGTGCTGGTCAACTCGGCCGGGATCGTCGGGCCCAACAAGCCCCTGCTGGAGACCACCGCCGGGGAGTGGCGCCGCGTGCTGGACGTCAACGTCCTGGGCACCGTCAACACCATGCGCATCTTCGTCCCCGGCATGCGTGACCGTGGCTGGGGCCGCGTGGTCAACCTCGCCAGCATGGCCGGGAAAGACGGCAACCCCAACCTGTCGATCTACTCCGCCTCCAAGGCGGCCGTCATCGGCCTGACCAAATCGGCCGGCAAGGAACTGGCCACCACCGGTGTGCTCGTCAATGTCATTGCCCCCGCCGTCATCGCCACCCCGATGAATGACGACACCGAACCCGGCGTGCTGGCGTACATGACCAGCCTCATCCCGATGCAGCGGCTGGGCCGCCCGGAGGAGGTCGCCGAGCTCGTCGCGTTCCTCTGCTCCGACCGGGTCAGCTTCTCCACCGGCGCTGTCTACGACATCAGCGGCGGCCGTGCGACCTACTGAGCGGACTCGGCCTGGCTGCGGTGCCGGTAAAACTCCATCGGCTCGGGCGGCAGCGGAATGTTCCCGAGGATCAGGTCTGCCGCCTTCTCGGCCATCATCATGACTGGCGCGTAGATGTTGCCGTTGGTGATGTAGGGCATCGCGGAGGCGTCCACCACGCGCAGCCCGTCCAGGCCGTGCACCCGCATGCTCGCCGGGTCGAGGACCGCCCCAGGACCGGTGCCCATCTTGGCCGTGCAGGAGGGGTGCAGCGCGGTCTCCGCGTCCCGGCGCACCCAGTCGAGTATCTCCTCATCGGTCTTGACATCCAGCCCGGGTGACAGCTCGCCGTCGTTGTATTGATCGAAGGCGGGCTGGTTCAGGATGTTCCTGGCCACGTGGATGGCCTCGGGCCACTCCCTCCGGTCCTGCTCGGTGGACAGGTAGTTGAACCGCAGCGCTGGGTGGGTCCGCGGATCGGCCGACGTGATCTGCACCGAACCCCGTGCGTCGGAGTACATCGGGCCGATGTGCACCTGGTAGCCGTGGCCGCCGGCCGGGACAGAGCCGTCGTAGCGGATCGCGATGGGCAGGAAGTGGAACATCAGGTTGGGGTAGGCCACGTCCTCGTTGCTGCGGGCGAAGCCGCCGCCCTCGAAGTGATTGGTGGCCCCGGGCCCGCTGCGGAAGAACAGCCAGTCCGCGCCGATCCACGGCCGGTTGCGCATCTTCAGCGCCGGCTGGACGGAGACGGGCAGCTTGCAGCCGTACTGGATGTACACCTCGAGGTGGTCCTGCATATTCTCGCCCACGCCTGCGAGGTCGGCCACGACGTCGACGCCCTGCCCGCGGAGCAGCTCCGCGGGGCCCACCCCAGAGAGCTGGAGGAGCTGCGGGGTGTTGATCGCGCCGCCGCACAGGATGATCTCGCCACCGAGCGCCTTCCGCACACTCCCGGTGCCCGTCCGGTACTCCACGCCGGTCGCGCGCGAGCCGTCGAACAAGATCTTGGTCACGAACGCGAGGGTCTCCACCCGCAGGTTGGGCCGGTTCATCACCGGATGCAGGTACGCCCGGGCGGCGCTGAGCCGCCTGCCGCGGTGCACGTTGCGGTCGAACGGCGCGAAGCCTTCCTGCCGGTAACCATTGACGTCGTCGGTCAGCGAATACCCAGCCTGCTGCGCCGCCTCGAAGAAGGCCTGGAACAGCGGGCTGCTGGCCGGGCCGCGTTCGAGCACGAGCGGCCCCTCGTAGCCGCGCCACTTCCCGCCCCCGGCCAGGCAGGTCTCCATCCTCTTGAAGTACGGCAGGCAGTGCGCGTAGTCCCAGTCCGCCATGCCCGGGTCGGCCGCCCAGCGCTCGTAGTCCAGCGGGTTGCCGCGCTGGAAGATCATCCCGTTGATGCTGCTCGACCCGCCGAGCACCTTGCCCCGGGCGTGGTAGACCCTGCGCCCGTTCATGAACGGTTCCGGTTCGGACTCGTACTTCCAGTCGTACAACCGGTTCCCGATGGGGTAGGTCAGGGCGGCGGGCATGTGGATGAACACGTCCCACGGGTAGTCCTGCCGCCCGGCCTCGAGGACCAGAACCCGGTTTTCTGGGTCGGCGCTGAGCCGGTTCGCGAGCGCGCTGCCCGCCGAGCCGCCGCCGACGATGATGAAGTCATTCCGTGCCGCGCTCATAGCACCCTCCAGTCAGGTTCAGCCCCAGCGGATACCCAGCGACAGTTCGGCCGCCAGGCCGGACTGCACCGATGCCACGGCCCGGAACGCCTCCCTGAGGTAGGACCGGGCCAGCGGGTTCAGGGTCTTGGGATCGATGAAGTCGTCTGGCTTCTCGCCGCGCCGCAACTGCCCCACTTGGTGATCGAGGCGCAGCGAGAAGATGAAGCCGAACGCCTCCACCAGCGTGCGGGCGTCCGCGCTGTCGAGTGTCCCCGCCGACTCGGCCGCACGGAGCCGTTCCACGGTGGAGCCGCTCGCGCCGCCGGCGGCCAGGCCTGCCCAGCGGGCGAGGCCCATGATCGGGATCAGCCCGCCGTGCTTGATGTCGAGCTGGCCCCGGCGCTCCCCGGAGTGCTCGACCACGAAATCGCGCAGGAAGCCGGTGGGCGGGCGGGCGGCGAGGGCGTACTGGGCGAGCAGCCGCTGCAGGTCCGGGGGGCTGTGTTCCTGCCACAGCTCGTCGGCCACCGGACTGCCCGCACCACCGCCACGGCCATCGCCACCACCGCTGGGCCACAGCGGGCGGCTGTCGGTCATCAGCGAGACGAGGATGAGTGCCTGCTCCTGGGTCGGGTCCGCGCTGAGGTTCCGCGCGGCGGCCCGCCAGGATGCGAGCGACCGGGCGAACAACGGGTCGGCGGCGCTCGCGCCGTGCCGGTCTGGCTGCACCCCGCACGCTGCGAGGCCGCTGTCCACGGCGCGGGCCACCCGCGTCATGTACCCGGCCACCTCGGCGCCCGCGTCCGCGTCCGCCCAGGCGAGCGCGCTGTCGACGTCGGAGGATGGCACGGTCTCCCGCCGGGCCAGGCTGCCGAGCGCGAACCAGGTGAAGGCGGCCGGGGGATCGCCTGCGTCGCTGACGGCCAGCTCGATCAGCCGCCGGCTGAGCGCGTCGAGCACCACGGAATGAATGGCCGCCACCTGCTCAGCCGCCACACCCGCATCGTGCAGCGCGATGATCATCGGGTTCAGCCCCGCCACCGCGGATGCCAGATCCGCGGCGCTCGTCGCGAGGTCGATGGCCCGGCGCAGCAGAAACGGCTTGCGCGCCTCGGCCGTGACCACGTCACCGACGTCGATCACGCCCAGCACCTGGCCGGCCGCGGACAGGACCGGGGCGTGATGCACGCCGCGGTCGAGCAGGTCCAGCAGGACATCGCCACCCAGGCTGTCCGCGCGGACAGCGTGCACGGGAGTCGTCATGATGGCCGAGACGGGCTCGTCCGGGCTGACCCCAGCCGCGACGACCCGCGACCGGAGGTCACGATCGGTGACAATGCCCAGAGCCTGCCCGGTCTGCACCAGGACGGCGCTCGCTCCTTCCGCTGTCATCTGCTTCGCGGCCTCGCGGATCGGCTGGTCCGCGGCGCAGAGCAGCGGCGGCCCGCTGATCAGCGTCTCAATCCGGCGCAGCACCGGGTCGGCCGGCGTGCTTTCTG
>Ga0335069_10010335_pt1 | contig 13227 bp, 9 predicted proteins | sample Lox_Sample_11_FD_206714 | JGI IMG/M metagenome (GOLD analysis project Ga0335069, IMG submission 206714) | Soil microbial communities from Loxahatchee National Wildlife Refuge, Florida, United States - Lox_Sample_1.1 | ecosystem: Environmental > Terrestrial > Soil > Wetlands | place: USA: Florida... | reverse complement strand
AGGCAACGCTGCCGGAACACGAACGAACGGAAGAGCGAATAGCGCAATGCTATGAAGAAATGATCATTCTCTATCGCGATGGTTGTCTTCGGCAGACCCATCTGTATGATGGTATCATGGAATTGATTAAAACGCTGCAACGCAAAAATTATTCGTTAGCCGTCTTTTCCAACAAAGCGGATGAGATGACGCAAATGATCGTCGAGAAGCTGATCGGCAAAAGAAATTTTGAAATTGTTTTTGGCGCGCAGCCGGCAATTCCGCGCAAACCGGATCCGTCCGGCGCTCTTCTCATCGGTCAGCGTCTCGGTATCGAGCCACAGAACATGGCTTACCTTGGAGATACCAGTACCGACATGATGACTGCGGCACGTGCAGGAATGTTCGCCATTGGTGCGCTATGGGGATTCAGGACGGAAACAGAACTCGTAGAAAACGGCGCGCAGGCACTCGCCCGGCATCCACAAGATGTGCTGCACATTTTGGGTGAGAGATAACAGCGGTTTATACTGTTCGAGAAAAAATCGGTTTCTCCTTGCGCAGTTTTTCTAAATACGCATCGAAGCACATAGCAATGTTGCGGAGGACAAACCGTCCGGCATCCCGCACGACAATGCGGTCATCGTCCATAGAAATCAATTCCTGTGGAAGAAACGCTTGCAGCTTTTCCAGCGCGCTAGCAAAATAATTATCGAAGACAATCGCAAACCGCCGCTCGACATCGCGTTTATGCAATTCCAGGTCGCACATCAAGCGCATAATGACGAACTTGCGAATCTCATCGTCGCGCGTCATGCGATAGCCGAGAATCGTCGGGAAGTTGCCGGAGCGGACCGCTTCATAGTACGCGGGAAGTTCTTTCGCATTCTGCGAATACACGTTGCCGAAATGCGAGATGGCAGACATGCCGAATCCGAACAAATCCGCGCCGGCTTTGATGGAATAACCCTGAAAATTTCTGTGCAACCGTTTTCGTTTTTGCTCCAGCGCAAGTTCATCCGTCGGTTTTGCAAAGTGATCCATGCCGATGTACTCGTAGCCGGCGTTTTGCAATGTGTTGATTGTTAATTGGAGCAATTGTAATTTTTCGTCCGGCGAAGGCAGTTGATCGATATGCAATAATTTTTGATGTGGCTTCAACCATGGAACGTACGCAAAATTGAAGACCGCAATGCGTTCCGGCGAAAGTTCGACCACTTTCTCCAGCGTTCGTTTGAACGAATCCACGGTTTGCAGCGGCAATCCATAAATGAGATCGACGTTCATGCTCGTAACACCGAGATCGCGCGACCATGCGAAGACCTGTTTCGTCAGTGCCTCCGGTTGAATGCGATTGACTGCCTTTTGAACATCGTCCTGAAAATCTTGTACACCAAGACTGAACCGGTTTGCTCCTGAAGCAACAAACGCTTTGAGATGATCGAATGTTAGTTCGCGCGGATCGAGCTCCACACTCATCTCTGCATCCTCGGCAAACGTAAAATGATTTTTGAAGTGCGCTGCAAGATCACGAATTTCTTCCGGCGAAAGAAACGAAGGTGTGCCGCCGCCCCATGCCATTTGCACGACCGGACGTGTTGCGGCCATGCGGGACGCCGTATGCGTTATTTCAACTTTTAACGCTTCCAGATATTCGACCGCATGACGATGGTTGGGTGTAATGATGGTTGTGCAGCCGCAGAAATAACACAGCGTGTCACAGAACGGAATGTGCACATACAGCGATAAGGGGCTGTTGTTGCTTTCTTGATTGTTTACAGAAAGGTCTTCCTCAAATTGTTGTGCGCCGTATGTCTTTGAAAACACGGGTGCTGTAGGGTAGCTGGTATAACGCGGACCGGGAACATCGAAGGTTCGTAAAATAGAAAGCAGGTGATTGTCCGCGGGAGTCGTCATGTTGCCCCAAAAATCTTCACGAAGCTTGAACGAAAAACAAAGTTATGCGACACGTTTGTGCCGCACCCTTTTTATTTTCTTTTCGCAGTGAGAGCAAATTTGTGCTGTTGGGTTTTTCTTCAATTGTGCGGCAGATATTTTGTTTCCGCATTCTGCACAGATGCCGCAACCGCTTTTCAACGGATCGTTCAGCGCGTCTTCAATCTCTTTGCCGACCGTTCCGGTGCGCAGCATATTATCACACATTGCACCGACCACTGATTTGCATGGCTGCTCAACCTGGCCGCAATAGACACAAACATAATCTTTTCCGTCTTTCAGCGAACGAACCAACGGCGACTTTGCCGTTTGGTCCAAATCTTCACTGAGCGCGTGTACCAGTCTCCGATAATGTGATGGAATTTTTTTCTTTATCTTTTTCTTCATCTCTTCACTCCACGGTAAAAACATCCGTGGAGAACCAGTAGTTCCTAAACTAACGATTTAAAACGATTGAGCGCCTTCATATAATTTGCTCGTTCATACGCAGAAGGGTCCGCAATGGATTTATGACTCAAACTTCCTTTCATCTGTTCGACAGAAACATATTCATGCTCTGTCAACCAGTGTTCGACTTCTTTTACGGTTTTTGCAATATGCTCTGGCCCGTGCAACAACAGCGCCGAGCACATCATAGTAATATCCGCACCAACCATAATCATTTTAATGACGTCTTCTGCGGTATGAATGCCGCTCGATGCTGCAATACTTGCATTGATTTTTCCATGCAGTACTCCGATCCATCGCATCGGCAAACGATTATCGTTCGAATTGCTTAACGTGACACCGGGCGTTACATCTAATTCATCCAAATCGATATCCGGTTGATAAAAACGGTTGAACAGTACCAACCCATTGGCGCCTTCGTTGACCAACCGCTGTGCAAAATTCGGAAGCGAACTAAAGAACGGACTTAATTTAACAGCGATGGGAATTTTTACCGAAGAACGAACCCGTTTCAAAACATCCGAATACCGCCTTTCCACTTCCTGTGCGCTCACGGCGCTATCAGTTGCAACGTGGTAGACGTTTAATTCCAGTGCAGCGGCTCCGGCTTTTTCCATTTCCTTTGCATAGTTTGTCCAACCGCCCGGCGTTATGCCGTTCAAACTTCCGATAATCGGAATCGACAATTTTGAAGCTGCTTCGGAAAGAAGTTCGACATACTCTTCCGGTTCCAGATGATACTCGCCGGCATCGGGAAAATAGGATAATGCTTCTGCAAAACTTTCCGTACCGTACGTTTTGTAATGATCGAGCGCATCGGATTCGTGCTCGATCTGCTCTTCGAATAAAGAATACATCACAATCGCTGCAACATGAGCATCTTCCAATCGGCGCATCGTGTCCATATTTTTTGATAACGGACTTGCAGACGCCACAATGGGGTTTTTTAATTTTAATCCAAGATACGATGTTGATAAATCCATTTGAGTATCTCCTTGTTCGGGAAAATTTTCTCTGTGGAAGTTAAACATTCAAGCCGCCCCAATGGTTTCAGGGCGGCTTGTTTTTTTGCGATTAATTTGTTGCGGGCTGTTGCGCCGTCGCTTCAAGGGCAAACTGCTCGTATAACGCCCAGCGAACTTTCACATCTTCTTCCGCAAGCTTGAGTAATTCTTTTGCACGCTCCGGCTGCGTTTTGGTCAGCACATTGAATCGTGTTTCTGTCGAAGTGAATTCCGACAAGACGCCCTTGGGCGCTTTGGAATCCAACTTAAACGGATTCTTTCCTTCCTTTTGCAATTCCGGATTATAACGGAACAACGGGAAGTAACCGGTTTCAACAGCAACCTTTTGTTGAGACATGCCACGCGCCATATCGATGCCGTGTGCAATGCAATGTGAGTATGCGATGATAAGCGATGGGCCATCATGTGCTTCCGCTTCAATGAGCGCCTTCACCGTTTGAATGTCGTTATACCCGAGAGCGACACGTGCCACGTACACGTTGCCATAAAGCATCGCCATCAATCCAAGGTCTTTCTTGCCTAAGGATTTTCCGCTGGCAGCAAATTTTGCAACTGCACCACGGCTTGTAGATTTCGACATTTGACCGCCGGTGTTGGAATATACTTCTGTGTCCAGCACAAGGACGTTAACATTTTGTCCCGACGCGAGCACGTGATCCAATCCGCCGTAGCCGATATCGTATGCCCAGCCGTCGCCGCCCATAATCCAAACGCTGCGTTTTACAAGATGGTCTGCAACATCAAGCAAGCGTTTTGCTTCCGGCTTATGGATAGCCGCAAGCGTTGCTTTCAGTGCTTTCACGCGTTCACGCTGCTCGAAAATTTCTGCTTCATCTTTTTGTGAAGCCGTAAGCAACGCGGTTGCCAGATCGTTTCCGATTTCGTTCGCAAGTCCTTTCACATATTCTTTTGCAATCTCATGCAGTTTATCAACCGTCAAACGCATGCCAAGCCCAAACTCCGCATTGTCTTCAAACAAAGAATTTGCCCACGATGGACCGCGTCCGTTGTGATCGACGGCCCACGGTGTTGTCGGCAGATTGCCTCCGTAGATCGATGAACATCCTGTGGCGTTGGCAACCAACATGCGGTCGCCGAATAACTGACTGACAAGTTTGATGTATGGTGTTTCGCCGCAACCCGAACACGCACCGCTGAATTCAAACAGCGGGCGAAGAAATTGCGATCCTTTAACCGAATCGGTTTTCACCGTGCGGCGATCGACATCTGGAATGTTGAGGAAGAAATCAAAGTTCGCTCGTTCTTGCTCGCGAATCGGCGGCTGCGGCTTCATATTGATCGCTTTCACCTTTGCTTCTTTCTTGCTCTTTGCAGGGCACACTTCGACGCACAATCCACAGCCCGTGCAATCTTCCGGTGCGACTTGAATCGTGTATTTCTTTCCTTTGTATTCCGGTCCGCGGTAATCCATCGATTTAAATTCTGCGGGCGCTGCAGAAAGTTCTGCCGGATCGTACACCTTTGCGCGAATCGCTGCGTGCGGGCATACCATTGGGCACTTGTTGCATTGAATACAGACATCGGTTTCCCATACAGGAATTTCGAGCGCGATGTTTCTCTTTTCCCATTGTGCCGTGGCAGTCGGGAATGTTCCATCGACTGGAAATGCGCTGACGGGCAATTGTTCGCCGTTGCCGGCGATGATTTTTGCCGTAACATCCTGCACAAATTTTGGCGCCTTTGCCGAAACAACCGGAGGCATTTCAATCGTGCTGGTAACAGTGGCGGGAATTTTTACTTCGAATAAATTGGCGAGCGTTTGATCGACGGCGGCATAATTTTTTTGAACGACGGCTTCGCCTTTTTTGCTGTACGTTTTTTTGATGGAATATTTAATCGCTTCGATCGCTTTGTCGCGCGGCAGCACACCGGAGATGGCAAAGAAGCATGTTTGCATAATGGTGTTGACGCGGCTGCCCATGCCAGCGGCTTTCGCAACTTCGTATGCATCGATGACATACAGTTTCAATTTTTTATCGATGATTTGTTTTTGAATATGTTTCGGCAAATGATTCCAGACTTCATCCTTGCCGTAAATGCTGTTCAGCAAGAATGTTCCGCCGGGGATCGCCGCTTGCAACACATCGAATTTTTCGAGGAAAAACCATTGATGGCATGCAATAAAATTTGCGCGCTCAATCAAGTAAATAGAGCGGATCGGCCGGGGGCCAAATCGCAAATGCGATGTTGTGGTGGAGCCGGACTTTTTGGAATCATACACAAAATATCCCTGTGCATAATTTTCGGTGTCTTCACCGATAATTTTGATAGAGTTTTTGTTTGCACCGACCGTACCGTCTGCGCCCAATCCGTAGAAAATAGCGCGAACCACATCGTCTTTTTCGATGGAAAATTCTTGGTCATAGTCCAAACTGGTATGCATCACATCGTCGTTAATGCCGACGGTAAAATGATTTTTGGGCGCGGACTTTTTCAATTCATCGAACACTGCTTTGATCATGGCAGGCGTGAATTCTTTGGAAGATAAGCCGTAACGTCCGCCAATAACACGCGGCACCGATTTAAACGGCAACGTCCCGGCGGCGGCGGCTTCATTTAACGCAGTCACCACATCTAAATACAATGGCTCACCGGTTGAACCGGTTTCTTTTGTACGATCCAGAACGGCAATTTGCTTTACTGTTGCAGGTAATGCATCAATAAAATGTTTGATCGAGAACGGACGATAGAGGCGGACTTTTAAGACGCCGACTTTTTCGCCTTTGGCGGTCAGATCGTCAACTGTCTCGTGAGTTGTTTCTGCGCCGGAGCCCATCATAACAATCACGCGTTCTGCATCCGCTGCACCGACATATTGGAATAATTTGTATTCGCGCCCGGTCACTTTGGCAAACTTATCCATTTGTTGTTGAACGATACCCGGGACTTCTTCATAATATTTGTTTGCAGCTTCACGCGCCTGGAAGAATACGTCGGGATTTTGCGCCGTGCCGCGAAGCAGCGGATGCTCCGGCGACAATGCGCGTTCACGATGTTTGCGCACCATCTCATCGCTGATCATTGCACGAAAATCATCATCGCTCAACTGTTCGATCTTCATCACTTCGTGCGATGTGCGGAAGCCGTCGAAGAAATGAACAAAGGGTACGCGCGATTCAAATGTGGAGGCGTACGAAATCAGCGCAAGATCCATTGTCTCTTGAACGGAATTTGCGGAAAGCATTGCCCAGCCGCATTGCCGCACGGACATGACATCGCTGTGATCGCCGAAAATGGAAAGTGCATGTGTGGCAAGCGTGCGAGCGGCAATGTGGAATACCGTCGAGGTCAATTCGCCGGCAATTTTATACATATTCGGAATCATCAACAATAGGCCTTGCGATGCGGTGAACGTGCATGAAAGTGCACCGGCTTGTAATGCTCCATGCACTGCGCCGGCAGCGCCGCCTTCGCTTTGCATTTCGACCACTTTGGGAACGGTGCCCCAAAGATTTTTCTTTCCCTGTGCAGACCATTCATCCGCCCACTCGCCCATGTTGGATGATGGAGTGATAGGATAAATTGCAATGACTTCGTTGAGTTTATGCGCAACGTAAGCAGCAGCTTCGTTGCCATCAATCGTGACTGTTCGTTTTTTTTCTGACATTGTGTTTATCTCTTTTTAGTAGTAAGTGATAGATCGTCTCTCAAAACATATTTGATGCCGCCGTAAGAGTTACAAAATCCGTTCCATAATCAACAGTGTAGAAACAATCGAAATTGAACGCTATAACGGTTTCATTTTTTTTGTTGTTGCAGAATTGAGATTTTTTTTGGTTCAATTTGCAGATTTAAATGTAATAAAAAAATCCCCCGCCTCAAAGAGCTTGATAAAATTGTTCTCCCTCAAACCGGTACGATTTTACCAAGTGCTGCCGTTCAAGATCGGTTAACGCTTCGAATAATTCTTGTTTTTGCAATGCCAAAGAGGATATCATTCCTTCTATTGTCATTGCGCGGCGCTTTAGTAAAGAGAGAACCGCTTGTGTATCGACTATTCGTTCCTCGGTTTTATGCTTTTCCTTGAAAACGCCGACAATTTCGCATCGTTCGCCAAAAATTTTTTGAATTTCTTTCATCCGCTGTTCACTAACAGGCAATGCAAATGCTTCCGCAGGCGGACGCACAACCGTGTTGATATGCACTTTGTCCGGTTGAATGTGTTGAATGACCTCCTTCATCCATTGCACTTCATCATCGTGATCGTTCATTCCGCGGACAAATAAAATTTCTAGCCAATATTGTCCATGAAATTCATGACGAAACAATTTCAGTCCCTCGACAATGTCGGCAATACGTAATCGGGGATGCGGACGATCTACTGCTTCAAAGACTTCTTGCGTCACAGCATCAAGCGATGGCGAAACAATGTCGGCTTCCAATAAATCACGGCGAACATCCGGCAAGAATAATAATGTGCCGTTTGTCAAGACTGCAATCGAAACTTGCGTCAGTTGCTTGATGCCATGAATAATTTCGCCGATCTTCGAGTTCAGCGTCGGTTCGCCGGAACCGGAAATTGTGATGTGGTCAAGATGGGAATATTGTTTCAACGCTTCTTTCACTTCGGCAAGAATATCGATTGTCAAAACATATTCTTTTCGTGCAAGCCCGCGTTTGTCCGTCAAGCCGACTTCACAATAGATGCAATCCAACGTACATAACTTGCGCGGAATAATATCTACCCCAAGTGAAAGGCCGAGACGCCGGGAAGGAACGGGGCCAAAAATATATTTCCACGAATTCATGTTCTTATGAAGCTTCTTTACACAGGATAACACGTCGCCGGTTATTTTTGTTTCGCGATGATTTCGACATCATGGATTTGAAGAGAAAGTGCATCTATCGACACCTGAACTTCTCGCAGCGATAATGCTAGAGAAATCAGGAGCAGCACAAGACTTCCGCCGAATACCCACTTAGCAGCAACCGTAAATCCTGTGAACAACAAGACCATACACAGGACGCATCCGAAAAAACTCGCCACGCCGAAGACTTGCATATTCCGAATAATACCGATGCGGTATTTTAAGTTTTGTAACTGCCCTTTTATATGCTCATCCGGTTTTTCTTTGTATCGTCGATACAGGTCGCGGATCAATGCAGCGAGCGCCAAGAATCGACTGGTATATGCCAGCAGCAATAGCGAGATAGCGGGAAAAAGTAATGCCGGTGTTGTCAGTGTAAGTTCCATCGCGTGTTCTCCTTTTAAAAACATAGGAAGAAATAACAAGGGAAGCAACGCAGAGGATTACGACAACGTTAAACATCTTTATTGAATGCGGGCATTATTCACTTACCCGCATAAGAGTTACAACATTCCTTGGCCACCATCGGATACAAGTTAAAACTCGAATCGGCCAGGGCGACCGTCCGCCGAAGAAACGTGCGGCAATTTGTGTTCCCGGCATCACACTCTCGAATGACTCATAGACAATCTTGAAGCCATGAGCTTTCGCTAGCATACGATGCGCTCTCCTCGAAAAGGGGCGAAGATGAGTCGGATCATCCCATATCCATCGCTGTGCATCCGGCGAAATCAAAAGCAAGAAGCCGTTGGGTTTCAGTACTTTCCGAATCCAGGTCATCAACGAATGCCCGCTTGCCACATGTTCAATAATGTCCTTACAGATCACGAGATCAAATTTGCGCCCAAGCGAAGTCGGATTGTTGGCATCCCAAACTCGAAAATAATTTTCAGAGTCCTTCTTGGTCCATCCCTTTTTATCGGACCAGTAAGCGCGTGCCTCCTTAATAGCCGCCGGGTTGTTGTCAAGGCCAACGTAGTTCGAAAAGAATCCTGCAAGCCATCCTCGATTGCAACCGACATCGAGAACAAATGAGGCCGCTGGGTCAACATTTTTGCCTATAAACGCAAGCGTGTCAGCATAATTGCCCGGAGCCATTCCGTCTGTCTTCGCATCATCACGCCAATAGTCTGCCATCGCAATTTTTTCTTTCAAGTTCTCTCGTTAGTTCTGATCGAGCACCGTACGAATTTTTTGCAACATAATCGGTATTTGAAACGGTTTGGGAATAAATTCTTTTATACCGGCATTGAACAATTCTGTTTTCATATCCGGTTCAAGGAATCCGCTGGTCACGATAATTTTTGCTTTGGCGTGAATTAATTGCAATTCCGCCACCAGCTCTGCGCCGGACATTTCCGGTAAGCCAATGTCGGTGAGGACTAAATCGATTTCAGGTGCATGCTCTTGATATAATCGCAGCGCTTCTTTTCCATTCATGGCGGTGAGCACATGATACCCGCCGAGTTCCATCGCCATTTTTCCAAGTTGTAACAATGCCGATTCGTCTTCGACAAATAAAATGGTTTCTGATCCGCCCGGCATGTTTTGTTCCGGATTTTCTAATAAACTTTGTTCTTCGTTGAATTCCTGTGAAACAGGAAAATAGAGTTTAAAAGTCGTTCCTTTTCCCAATTCACTTTCCACCTGAATAAATCCGTTATGTGCTTGCACGACGCCGTACACTACGGCAAGTCCAAGGCCGGTACCTTTCCCTTTTTCTTTTGTGGTAAAGAACGGTTCAAAAATTCTCGACCGCGTTGCTTCATCCATACCGCAACCTGTATCGCTGACGGCAATACGAATAAATGTTTTGTTTTGCGTTTCGTAAGTATGATGAAGAATTTCTTCGCCGGAAACGATGCGCGTCGTTACGGTCAACTCGCCCTTGCCTTGCATGGCGTCTCGCGCATTGACACATAAGTTGAGCAGCGCTTGATTGAACTGAGTGTTATCCATACGAATAACCGGCAATTTCTTTTGCAAATCAAACGCCATGCGAATAGTTTTGGGGAATGTTTCTCCAATCATTTTCGATAAATCGGCGAGGACAGAGTTGACATACAACGGCTGTAAATCGATTTCTGATTTACGTGCAAACGTTAATATCTGTTGAACCAACCCAGCGCCGCGGTCGATCGATTTTTTAATAACTTCAATGCACGCAGAAAATTTTTGAGGATCATCTTTTTGTTTTTGCAATAAATGCGTGTACCCAAGAATGATACTCAAGATATTATTAAAGTCGTGCGCAACGCCGCCCGCCAGCGTTCCAAGACTTTCCATCTTTTGCGCTTGCTGTAATTCGCGATTGAGTCGTTTCTTTTCTGTAATATCTTCCTTCACTGCAAGAAAATGTGTGATGGCTCCCGCGCTGTCCTTGATGGAAGAAATCGTTGCCGACTCCCAGAACATTTCGCCGGTTTTTTTCTTGTTATAAAATTCTCCCCGCCACTCGTTGCCGGCAAGAATGGTGTCCCACAAATGCCGATACTCCTCATGAGAAGTGTACTTCGACTTTAAAATTCGAGGATTTTTTCCTCGCACCTCTTCTATCGTATATGCCGTCACCTCTTCGAATTTTGGATTGACATATTCGATATTGCCTTTTGAATCCGTGATGACAATAGAAACGGGGCTTTGTTCGATGGCGCGGCTAATTTTACGCAATTCTTCGTTCATCACTTCGCGTTCGGCTAATTGATGTTTAAGATCTTCAAACAATTGGGCGTTGCGAATTGCCATCGAAGCATAATTGGCGAGCGTCACCAACAGTTGTTCGTCTAACTCTGTAAAGCCATCAAGTTTATCGTCTTCCGCATTGATCACGCCGATAATTTTGCTGCTGACCATTAAGGGTACGCATAATTCCGATTGGACTGTTGGATCTTCCTGCCGGTACCGTGTATCGACAGCAACATTGCCAACACGCGCGGGTTGTTTATAGCGAATAGTCCACCCGATAATTCCCATATCGGTTGATTGTGTTTGATGCAAATAATTGTTGTTTTCTTTTGCAAAGGTTTCTTCATTGCTTCCAAGACGAGTATGGGCGTACAATTCCAATTGATGTTCATCTTTTCCGATCAGCCAGATGGAGGCGCGTTTCCATCCAAGTTCATGTTCCAAGACGTCGATAACCTGCTGCGCCGCATTTTGCACGGTTATTTTTGTACTAAACGCCCTGCTTGCCTCATGTAACACCGTCAATTCTCGAAGTCGTTGTTGAATTTTTTCTTCCGCCAGCTTCCGGTCGGTAATATCTTCTACTGTTCCTTCGTAGTATTGAATATCACCGTGTTCATCTCGGACAATAGAACCATTTTCCCGGACATACAAGGTTGTTCCATCGGCGCGCCGCCATTGCGATTCCATGCCCCAAATTCTCTGATGGTCATCGAAGGTTTCATTAACGATGCCCGGCGGATATTGTATTTTGAATCCGTCGCTGTCCTTGTTTTGATTGGTCAATTCTTCCAGCGACGAAAATTGTAACATGGCGAGCAGCGCAGGATTGGCAATCAGAATTACACCATCAGGAGTTATACGATACATGCCAATCGGCGAACGTTCGAACAAATCACGATATCGTTCTTCGCTTTCGCGCAACGCATCCTCGGCACGTTTGCGTAATGCGTCGGCATATTTACGTTCGGTAATGTCGCGGCTTACATCAAAAACTCCCAAGACATTTCCCAGGGAATCGATAAGCGGAAACCTGCTGGTCAAATGCCAGCGTTTTTCTCCCGTATTGTTCTGAATCGCCAGTTCCTCTTTTTCCAGCAGCGGTTTTCCCGTTTGTAACACGCGCATTTCATCGTCAAAATATTGTTGGGCAAGTTCGGGAGCATGAAAATCAAAGACCGTTTTCCCCAATGTGTCTTCCTGGCTATTTTGTCCGATAAGCTGAAGGTGCGCACGATTGTTTAAAACGTACGCTCCTGTGGTGTCTTTGAAATTAATGATATCCGGCAAATTATCGACCAGAGTGCGAAGGAGATTTCGTTCCTTTTCCAGCGCGTCACTCACTTGTCGATGTCCCGTCAAATCGTTAAAGGTTGCGATGACGCCGTCGGAATATTTTTTGCTGGCAATGCCCACAAGCCGCACACGGCTATCTTTACAAAGGAGTTCGATTTTTTCAACCACATTTTCATGATCCGTTGTGGGCGCGCTCTTGTTCAAGGCCATATAGTGGTCGAAATGAACGTTGCGATTTTTGATGTCGGGAATTGTTTTCTCGAACCATTGTTGAATGGTGGGAATATCCGAGAGTGTATATCCGAACAATTCGACAAACGTTCGGTTCACATATTTAATATTTCCGCGTACATCGGCCCATGAAATTCCTACCGGTGAGGCATCTAAAACGTACTGAAGCATTTCATAATTTTGATGCAATGGTGGCATTGCTTCCACGCTTTCCGGCAGAACATGGACGACGATCAGCATTGCTTTTGTGCCGTTCCACGTAACATCAGTGGTGTGCACAACACCCAATCGATGTTGGTGCCCAGCTATCGGGAGCGGAATGGTCGCTCTTTCATTATCAGCGATGGGAACACGAAAAGGAGAGCTGAGGAGATCCGAAATTTTTGTTAGAAATATCTTTGCGGCTGTTTGATTGGCATAGCGTACGATATGTTGAGCATCGACAACAAGAACAGCGTCTGCGCTGTTGTCAAACAATGGTGAGACGACTGTTTGTTCCTTGACGTTTTGCTTTGTTCGGGGAGATTTCGTTTTCATCGATGCCCCCCATACGCGATATTTGCATTTCTCCCGCTGTCGCAATCAATAATTTTTTCCCCAACGATCTGAATACATGCCGTGAGAATTTGGAATATTCCGGCACACTTCAACAGAATAGGCGAACACATACCATACACCATTTTGATACCCATACTAAAACGTAGCGATGAACCCATAATGCGACTCAATTCATCGCCGATGTTGTATTAACCACGTACCAATGTAAAATGAAATTTAGC
>Ga0335069_10010334_pt1 | contig 13227 bp, 11 predicted proteins | sample Lox_Sample_11_FD_206714 | JGI IMG/M metagenome (GOLD analysis project Ga0335069, IMG submission 206714) | Soil microbial communities from Loxahatchee National Wildlife Refuge, Florida, United States - Lox_Sample_1.1 | ecosystem: Environmental > Terrestrial > Soil > Wetlands | place: USA... | reverse complement strand
TCGTCCAGACGTGGACCTCGAGCCCGAGGCCGTGCGCCGCATGCACGAACTCAGGGGTCACGATCTCGATCTCGCCGAAGCTGGGCGGCACCTGGAGGGCCACGCCCGGCGGCCGGTAGCCCGCGAGCGTGCCCGCGCGCAGCCGGCCGACGAACTCCGCGACCTCGGTGGCGGCGAAGCTGGTCAGCATGTCGGGCGCGGCGGCCCGGATGCGCGCCATGATGCCGGCCTCTTCGGCGGCGAGCAGCGTCCGGGCGCGGGCGCCGAAGCGGTCGAGCACTGCCAGCACCGCGTGCTCGATGGCGGGCTCGTCCTGCTTGATCTCGATGTTGACCGGCACGTGTGGAAAGGCATCCAGCAGCGCCGCGAGCGTCGGCACGCGGCAGCCGCGGCCGCGCCAGGGCGACGTGCCGTCCTCGGCCGTGAACCAGTAGCCGGCGTCGAGGATCTGGAGCGCATCCAGCGGGAGCGCCTTCACGGGGCCGGTACCGCCGGTGGTGCGGTCGAGGATCTCGTCGTGGAACACCACGACGTGGCCGTCGGCGGTGGCGTGGACGTCGAGCTCGAGCCGGTCCGCGCCCTGCTCGAGACCCAGGCGGAACGCCTCGAGCGTGTTCTCGGGAGCCAGCCCGGAGGCGCCGCGGTGCGCGAACAACCGGGGCCGCGGACCGTCGAGGTACCGCGTGGGGCTACTCCGCCTGGAACAGGCTGGTCGAGAGCGACAGCGTCGTCGGGCGCGCGTCGCACTGGAGCGACGCCAGCTCCTTCACGATCGTGCTCTCGATGCGCTCGAACGCGCGCCGCGCCTTCGCCGGCACCTGCTCCTCCGGCGGGGGCGCCGGCAGCGACAGCGGGTCGACGTAGTCGCCGTCGCGCTCGAGCGCGTAGTGCAGATGCGGACCGGTGGCGAGCCCGGTCGCGCCGACGTAGCCGATCACCTGGCCCTGCTCGACCGCGGCCCCCTCCTTCGCCCCGGGGGTGATCTCCGAGAGGTGACCGTACACCGACACCAGGCCGTCGGCGTGCTCGATCTTCACGCACTCGCCGAGCCCACCCGTCCAGGCCGAGAAGCTCACGTGGCCGCTCGCGACCGCGCGCACCGGCGTGCCGCGCGGCGCCGCGAAGTCGACGCCGAGATGCGGCCGGTCGCGGTGCAGGATGGGGTGGCGACGGAGCAGCGAGAACTCGGAGCTGATCTCCGTGAACTGGACCGGGTAACGCAGCAGCGTGCGGGAGACCGCGTCGCCGGTCGGGTTGTAGTAGGCGCCGTGGCCGTCGGCGTCCTCGAAGAAGACCGCGGTGGACGTGGTGGGCTGCTCGCCCTGGCTGACGATCTGCGCGCCCAGCAGCGTGCCGATCTCGGGCTTGTCGGCGCCCGCCTGCCAGATGTTCTCGTAGATGACCCGGAACTCGTCGCCCTGCTTGAGGCCGCCCTCGACGTCGACGTCCCAGCCGAAGATGTCGGCGAGCCCCGCGACCACCGGCTCCGGCACGCCGGACTCGAGCGCGTCCTCGCGCAGCCCGCGCTCGATGCGACCCGCGACGCCCTTGATCTCGACGAAGTACGGCAGGCCCTCGCGGCGGGCGACGATGCCGTCGGCGGTGGTCTCGAGGACCAGCATCGACTTGTCGTCGATCTCGTAGCGGATGGACTCGAGCTCGTGGGAGGCGCGGTCGAACCGGAGGGTCAGACCGCGGCGCGGGCGGATGTAGCGCAGGTCGTAGACGCCGGCCGCCGCCGTCATCCAGGGCTGCGCGTCGGCGGTGCCGAGGCCGCGCCCGGCGAGCAGCGCCTCGAGCGTGTCGCCCCGCCGGATGTGGACGTGCTCCTCGACGCTGCCGCGCCCGCCCACCTCGGTCGCGCGGCGGTGCGACCGGGCGCGCGCGTGCTGCGTCTTCTTCCCGCGCCCCGTCTTCGCCGTCTTCGCGGCCTTCGACGACGTCTTCGAAGACTTCGACGTCTTCGACGCGGTCGCCTTCTTCCCCGTCGTGTGATGACGGGTCTTGGCGTGGCGCCCCGCGCTGCGCTTCCGGCGTGCGCCTCCGGCCCAGGACGGGTGGACGATCGCCACGACGCAGATCAGAACGATCAGCGTGCGCAGGGTCGCCAGCACGTCGACCAGGCTTCGGCGTTTCGCCAGGGGGCTCCTCCGATTCCGGCCGCGGTGGGGCTGCGACCCGAGACTCACGAGATTTTTGGGGCGGGCGCAAGGTTCCACAGGTGCTCCAGGGTGTCAATGTTTTCTGACGCGCGACACGCGGTTTGCTCGACGCGGAAACCGATGTTAAGCCCCGCGTCGCATGCGGTTCGCCGCGCTCGACGTGGGCGATGCTCGCATCGGGGTCGCGGTGAGCGACGAGCTCGGGCTGACCGCGCGCGGCATCGGGGTGGTGAAGCGGGTCGGCGGGCGGCGCGACCTCGAAGCATTGGCGAAGATCCTGGCGCCGTTCGCGCCCACCGAGCTGGTGGTGGGCCTCCCGCTCAACATGGACGGCTCGGAGGGACCGCGGGCCGCGAAGACCCGCGTCTTCGGCGAGAAGGTCGCCGTGCATCTCGCAGTGCCGGTGGTGTTCGTCGACGAGCGGCTCACCACCGTCGAGGCCGAGGAACGGCTGCGGGTCGCCGGGCGCCGGGGGTCGCGGGCAAAGGCCGCCGTCGACCAGGAGGCGGCCGCGATCATCCTCGAGGACTTCCTGGCGAGCCGGCGATGAAGCGCGTGCTCGGCGTGCTCGCGGTCCTGGGGCTCGCGATCGCCGCCGCCGTGGGCGGCCTCACGGTCTGGCTCCGCCGGCCCGGGCCGCCGGTCATGCGGCCGCTCACCATCACCGTCGACGAGGGCGAGCGCTTCGCCGAGATCGCCGCCGACCTGCAGCGCCAGGGGCTGCTCCGCCAGGCCCTCCCGCTGGTGGTCTGGGCGCGCCTCACGCGCCAGGACCGCGCCGTCCACTGGGGCGAGTACCTGGTGACGACGCCGCTCACGCCGCTCGAGCTGCTCGCCCGCGTCACCGGCCCGCCGGATCCGCTGCACCAGATCCTGCTCCCCGAGGGACGGACCGTGCGCGAGGTCACGGGTCTGCTCGCGGCCGCCGGCTTCGGCTCCGAGGAGAGCTTCCTCTGCCTGCTCGGCGACCCCGAGTTCCTGGCGTCGGAGGATCTCCCGCCGACCGGCGCCGAGGGCTACCTCTTCCCCGACACCTACAACTTCCCGCTCGCCACGCCGCAGGAGCGCATCCTCAGGACCATGATCCGGCGCTACCACGAGGTCGTCGGGCCGGAGCTGGTGATGCGCGCGCTGGCGCTCGGGCTCACCGAGCACCAGGCGGTGACGCTCGCCTCGCTCGTCGAGGAGGAGACCGCGCGGCCGGAGGAGCGCCGGCTGGTGGCGGCCGTGTTCCTGAACCGGCTCCACCGCGGCATGCCGCTCCAGTCCGACCCGACCGTGCTCTACGGGCGCGAAGGCCCGGACCGCACTATCACGCGCGCCGACCTCCACCGTCCCACCCCGTACAACACCTACACGATCCCGGGGCTGCCCCCGGCCCCGATCTCCAACCCCGGCCGCGCGGCCCTCGAGGCCGCCGTCGACCCGGCACCCGTCGACTACCTGTACTTCGTCGCGCGCGGGGACGGGAGCCACGAGTTCACCAGCTCGCTGGCGGCGCACAACGCCGCGGTCGCGCGTTTCGTCCGTCATCGGTAGTCGCATTTCGGGCCAGATAATGGAGGCTCGGCCGTCCGGACCAGGAACTTGAGCCCTACGCCCCGCTAGGGGCTAAAGAATTGGCCCAAGTCAGCCGAGACTGCCGGGGACGGAACGTCTCCGTGATGGCTCGTCTCGCCTACCTTGCCCCCCTCGTGCTGGGGATCGTGCTGGCCGGATCCGTCCGCTGGAAGGAGCGGCGCGACCTCGACACGACCCTGGAGCACTACCGACAGGAGGCCCACGCCCAGACGGTCCTCGTGGCGGCGCGCTTCCAGGACGGCTTCCGCGAGCTCTACCAGGCGCTCCGGACCATCGCGCGTCTGCCCGCGGTCCGGAAGCTCGAGCGGCACGCCGAGAACCTCACCCCCGACGACCGCCAGGCCATCCAGGAGGTCTACAACACCCTCGCCAAGCGGGTGGCGGTGTCGCAGGTCTCGATCGTGCCGGCCGGCATCGAGCCCGACCGCATCGACAAGGACACCGGCCAGCTCCAGGCCCCGATCCTCACGCTGAACGAGATCGTGCTCGGCCGCGGCGCGGACATGGCGCCGCACCGGCCCGCGACCACGGAGCCGCCCGTCGAGGCCCTCCAGTACCGGATGATGCGGGAGCAGCTCGACTGGATGATCGGGCACTTCCCGGCGGAGGAGGAGACCGACGGCCTCGACGTGCCGGCCGTGAGCGGCCCCGAGGTCGTCACCTCCGACAACAGCCGCTACTCCGCCGAGCATCCCAACGACAAGGACCGCTCGGGCCTGGTCTACGCGGTGCCGTTCTTCGGGCCCGACGGCGCGCTCAAGGGCTCGGTCGCGGGCGTGCTGCTCACGTCGGCGTTGCGCGAGCTGCTGCCCTCGGGCGACTACGTCGTCCGCAATCCGGCATACGACTTCACGATCGCGGTGCGCGAGGGCGGGACGTGGCGCGCGTCGGCGGACCACGTGAAGGTCGCCGAACCCGATCCGGCGCTGCTCTACTCCGAGGCCCTCCAGATCGAGGTCGTCGACGCCCACAGCGAGTGGGTGCTGTGGGCCGGTCTCCCCGACGCGCGCTTCTGGAGCCGGCCCGACGTGCGGGCGGCGCACCAGGCGGCGCTCAGCGGCTACGCCTTCGTCGGGCTGCTGACGCTCGGCCTCGGCTTCGTGATGTCGGTGACGCGCCAGCGCCGCCGCCAGGCCGAGGAGCGCGCGCACGAGCTGGAGGAGCGCGTGCGGGAGCGCACCGCCGAGCTCGAGAAGGCGCGCGACGCCGCCGAGTCCGCGAACCGCGCCAAGAGCACGTTCCTCGCCACCATGAGCCACGAGATCCGCACGCCGATGAACGGCGTGATCGGGATGGTCGGGCTCCTCCTCGACACCGAGCTCGAGCCCGAGCAGCGCGAGTACGCCGAGACGGTCCGCACCTGCGGCGAGGCGCTGCTCTCGATCCTGAACGACATCCTCGACTTCTCGAAGATCGAGGCCGGCCGCATCGAGCTCGAGCATGTCGACTTCGACCTGGCCGCGACGGTCGAGGACGCCGTCGAGCTGATGGCGGAGCGCGCGCACGCCAAGACCCTCGAGCTGAGCTGCGCGGTCGCGCCCGACGTGCCGAGCTGGGTCGCGGGCGACCCGGGCCGGCTGCGGCAGGTGGTGCTGAACCTGGTCGGCAACGCGGTCAAGTTCACCGAGAGCGGCGAGGTCGGCGTGAGCGTGACGCTCGCCGGCGAGACCGACCGCACCGCCCGCGTTCGCGTCGAGGTGCGCGACACCGGCATCGGGATCCCGGAGGAGGCGCGCCACCGCCTGTTCCAGTCCTTCAGCCAGGTCGACGCGTCGACGACCCGCAAATACGGCGGCACCGGCCTCGGCCTCGCGATCTCGAAGCGCCTCGTCGACCTCATGGGCGGCAGCCTCGACCTCCAGAGCACGCCGGGGCGTGGCAGCACGTTCTCGTTCACGATGGACCTGGAGAAGCGCCCGCCGCAGCCGAGCGAGCACGACGACATCGACTTGAGCGGCGCGCGCGTGCTGTGCGTCGACGACAACGCGACCAACCGCGCCATCTTCCTCCAGCAGCTCGGCGCGTGGGGGATGGCGGTCGCGGTCGCCGAGGACGGCCCGCACGGCCTCACCGCGGTGCGGGAGGCGCAGCGCGCCGGCCAGCCCTTCGACCTCGTCATCCTCGACATGCAGATGCCGGGCATGGACGGCCTCGAGCTGGCGCGTCTCATCAAGGCCAACCCGACGGTCGCCGCCACGCCGCTCGTGATGCTGACGTCGTGGACGCAGCGCGGCCAGGCGTCGGAGGCGCGCGGCGTCGGAATCGTGCGCCTGATGACGAAGCCGGTGCGGCAGGCGCAGCTCTTCACGGTCGTCGCGACCGCGCTCGGACGCGGCGTCGCCGCGATGGCGGCCCGCAGTGGCGCCGTCACCTACGACCCCGACGTGACCGGGCGCTACAAGATCCTCGTCGCCGAGGACAATCCGGTGAACCAGCGGCTCGCGATCGCGCAGCTCGCGAAGCTCGGCTACCGCGCCGACGCCGTCGGCAACGGCCGCGAGGCGGTCGAAGCGCTCGAGCGCATCCCGTACGACGTCGTGCTGATGGATTCGCACATGCCCGACATGGACGGCTTCGCGGCGACCGCCGCGATCCGCGCGCGCGAGGGCGCCGCGCGCCACACGCCGATCATCGCGATGACCGCCGACGCCATGCAGGGCGACCGCGAGCGCTGCCTCGCCGCCGGCATGGACGACTACGTCTCGAAGCCGGTGAAGATGGGGGACCTCCAGCGGGCGCTCGAGCACGCGCTGTCGATGGTCGCCGCGCCCGCGAGCGCCGTGACCGCGCCGGCCCCGGTCGCGCCGGCGGACGGCCCGATCGACCTGGCCGTGCTGGCCGCCCTGCGGACCGAATACCAGGTGGACGGCGAGCCCGACATCCTGGTGCGCCTGATCGACCTCTACCTGACGAGCGCGCGCGAGAACTGCACCGCGCTCCGCGAGGCGGTCACGCGGTGCGACGCGTCGGCGCTCGAGCACGCCGCGCACACGTTGAAGGGCGGATCCGCGAGCATGGGCGCGCACGTGCTCACCGACCTGTGCGAGCGCCTCCAGCAGCTCGGGCAGCAGGGCGCCCTCGGCGACGCGGGCGCGATCGTCGACGACGTCGAGCGCGAGCTGAAACGCGTTGTCGACGCGCTGGAGGCGCAGCAGCACGGGTCAGCCGCCGGGCCCGCGGCCGCGTAGGCTCTCGAGCACGCGCCCGGCGCGCGCGCGGAGACCGGCGCCGGCCGCCCGTGTCGCGACGTAGGCGGCCAGCTCCTCGGCGCGCGCGCCCGCGACGGTGCGCAGCGTGTCGCCGGTCGTGGCGGCGTCGGCGTCGTCGAGCGCGGCCTCGAGCGCCCGCCCGAGCCCGGGATCGGCCTCGATCGCGCGCAGGCCGGCCGCCATGGCCTCCACGCGGACGTCGGCGTCGGAGTCGCGGAGCGCGGCGTCGGCGAGCTGGCCGAAGGTCGCGTGGTCGGAGCCGAGGGCCGCCGCCAGCTCCCCGTCGACGGCGATCCGGCCGTGGGCGTCGGCGGCCGCCAGCAGCTCGCCCACGGGAGCCCCGGGCCGAGGGCGCGGAGCCGTCTCCTCCGGCCCGCCCCCCACCTCCACGGCCAGCAGCCGTCCCCCCTCGCCGTAGCGCAGGGTGAAGCTGCGATCCCCAAGGACGCGCTGGAGCGCCTCGGGAACGGGGATCGGGTCGAAGGCGAGGGTGACCCGGGTCCCGGGCGCCTGGCGGCCCCGGAGCGCCGCGCCGGTGGCCTTCGTGACGGCTTCGAGCACCTCCGCTGCGGGGACGTCCCGGGCTCGCAACCCCAGGCGTTCGCCCTGGACCACCAGGGCCAGCTCGCGGCCCGGAACGCCCCCGCCGCCGTCGGGGACCCGCCCGACGGCCAGCACGGTCAGGAGACCGACCCACTCCAGCACCGGCCCCTCAGTCCGGACAGGTGCAGACGCCGTCCACCGGCGCCGCCCCGCCGATCAGCGTGCAGAACCGCTTGGTGGCGAACCGCCGCGGCCGCACGTTGAAGTTGATGGGCTTGCACACGGGTCCGGGCGTGACCCCCGGGATGTCGATCGTGACGCAGCACTGCACCGTGCGCGTCCGCCGCGTCTTCGAGAACGCGGCCTCCGGCAACAGGACACCGAGGAGCAGGACCAGGGACAGCATCTTCGCCTTACGCATCGCGCACCTCCCGTCGATCGTGTGCTGCGATGGTCGGCCCGCGGAGAACCCGGCGCCAGATCTGGAATCGGAATACCCGCCACTTCTCCTCCGGGATCCGACACCTTGAGATTCGTCTTTCCTTTGCCTACAACGATCCCCGGTGCTCACGCGCCGGCAAAAGGAAGTGCTCGACTACCTCCGCGAGCACATCGCCGCCGAGGGGATCGCGCCGAGCCTCGAGGAGATCGGCCGGAAGCTCGGCCTGGGCTCGCTCGCGACGGTCCACAAGCACCTCGAGCGGCTCGAGGAGAAGGGCGCGATCCGGCGGCTCAAGCATCGTAGCCGGGCGCTCGAGATCGTGCCGCCGAGCGGCGCGCGGGCGGTGTCGGTGCCGCTCCTCGGCACGGTCGCGGCGGGGACGCCGATCGAGCCCGTCGAACAGGCCGAGACCACGATGGTCCCCGAGGAGCTGCTCGGCCGCGGCCAGACCTTCGCGCTCCGCGTCCGCGGCGACTCGATGGTCGGCGACGGCATCCTCGACGGCGACGTGGTGATCGTCGAGGCGCGGAGCGACGCCCCCACCGGCGCCACGGTCGTGGCGCTGGTGCGCGGCGAGGCGACGGTCAAGCGGCTCCGGCGCGAGCGCGGGCGCATCCGGCTCGAGCCCGCCAACGACCGGATGCCGCCGATCGTCGCCGACCCGGACGAGGTCGAGATCCGGGGGGTGGTGGTCGCCGTGCTGCGCCGCTATCGCTGAGCCGTGGCGCGGCATCTCCTGCTGCTCGACGTCGACAACACGCTCTATCCGGCGACGCGTGAGGTGGTCCCGCACGTCGACCGGCTGATCAACCGCTACCTGATCGAGCGCGTCGGCGTGTCGCCCGACGTCGTCGACGAGACGCGAAGGTCGATGTGGGCCGAGTACGGCACGACGCTCCACGGGCTCATGTATCGGCACGGCATCGACCCCGACGACTACCTGGCGTTCGTCCACGACATCGACCACGAGGCGCTGCTCGGTCCCGACCCGGCGCTCGACGCCGTGCTCCGCCGCGTCCCGCTCCTCAAGGTCGCGTTCACGAACGGCTCGTTCGCGCACGCCGCGCGCGTCCTCGACCGCCTGGGTGTGCGCGTGCTCTTCTTCCGCCTCTACGCACTCGAGCGGCTGCGCTACGTGCCGAAGCCCTACGTCCAGGCCTACCTGGACCTGCTCGCCGACCTGCACACCACGGCCGCCGACTGCATCCTGGTCGAGGACAACGCCGGCAACATCCGCGCCGCGCGCCAGCTCGGCATGCGGACCGTCCACGTCGCGGGCGACGGCCCGGGCGCGCCAGAGGCCGACGTCCGGGTCGCCTCGATCCTCGAGCTGCCCGACGCGCTGGCGCGACTCGCATGAGCGCGCCGTTCGCGGTGTACGCGCACGTGCCGTGGTGCCGGCACGTGTGCCCGTACTGCGACTTCAACGTCTACGCGAGCGCGCGGCCGCCGGAGCAGGCGTACGTCGACGCACTGGTCGCGGAGCTGTCGACGTACGCGACGCGCGCGCCGTGGGCGGGGCGGATGGCGGCGACCGTGTACCTCGGAGGCGGGACGCCGTCGATGTTCTCGCCGGCCGCGATCGGACGGCTGCTCGACGCGATCGCCGCCCGCGTCGGCATCGCGGCGGACGCCGAGGTGACGCTCGAAGCGAACCCGGGCACGCTGACGCGCGAGCATTTGGTCGGCTACCAGACCGCGGGCGTCAACCGGCTCTCGCTCGGCGCGCAGACGTTCGACGCGGCACGGCTCCGCACGCTCGGCCGCGATCACGCGCCCGAGGACATCCCCGCCGCGGTCGAGGCCGCGCGCGCGGCGGGGATCGACAACGTGAGCCTCGACCTGATCTCCGCCGTCCCCGGCTCGACGCTCGCCGACTGGGAGCACGACCTGTCGGCCGCAATCGGCCTCGCGCCCGCGCACGTGTCGGCGTACGCGCTCACCTTCGAGTCGGGCACCCCGTTCCACGCGTGGCGCGGCGCCGGGCGCATCCACGCCGTCGACGAGGACGTCGAGGTCGCGATGGCGGAGGCGACGGGCGCGCTCCTCGGCGCGGCCGGCTACGCGCGCTACGAGATATCGAGCTGGGCGCGGCCCGGACGCGAGTCGCGGCACAACCTCGCGTACTGGAGCGGGGTGGACTACCTGGCGCTCGGCGCCGGCGCCCACGGGTTCAGCGCCGAGCCGGCGCCCGGACGTCGCTGGGTGAACGAGCGGCGGCCCGAGCGCTGGGCGGCCGCGGTCACGGCGACGGGCACGGGCGCCGCCTCCGTGGAGACGCTCGACCCGGCGACGGCGCGCGCCGAGTTCATGGTCGCGGGCCTGCGGCGCACGGCGGGCGTCGAGCCGGCGGCGTTCGCCCGTCGCTTCGGCGTCGCGCTCGAGACGGCCTTCCCGCACGTGGCGGGCCTGGTGGCCGATGGACTGCTCGAGCACGCCGGCGCGCGGCTCCGGCTCACGCCGCGCGGGTTGCTGTTCGCGGACACGGTGGCGGCCACGTTCGTGTAGCCGCCACCGTCGCGCGACTAGTAGCGATAGTGCTCCGGCTTGTACGGCCCGGCGACCGGCACGCCGATGTACTCGGCCTGCCGCGGCGTCAGCTTGGTGAGCTTCACGCCGAGCTTGTCGAGGTGGAGGCGCGCCACCTCCTCGTCGAGCTTCTTGGGCAGCATGTACACGGCCGTCTTGTACGCCTTGGCGTTGGTCCACAGCTCGAGCTGCGCCAGCACCTGGTTGGTGAACGACGCGCTCATCACGAACGACGGGTGGCCGGTCGCGCAGCCGAGATTCAGCAGCCGGCCTTCGGCGAGCACCAGCACCGAGTGGCCGTCGGGGAACACCCACTCGTCGTATTGCGGCTTGATGTTGACGCGCTTCACGCCCTTCAACTTCGTGAGGCCAGCCATGTCGATCTCGTTGTCGAAGTGGCCGATGTTGCCGACGATCGCCTTGTCCTTCATGCGCGCCATGTGCCTGGCGGTGATGATGTCGACGTTGCCGGTGGTGGTGACGAAGACGTCGGCGGTCTCGACCACGTCGTCGACCGTCTTCACCTCGTAGCCCTGCATCGCGGCCTGGAGCGCACAGATCGGGTCGATCTCCGTCACGATCACGCGACAGCCCTGGCCGCGGAGCGCCTCGGCGCAGCCCTTGCCGACCTCGCCGAACCCGCACACGACCGCCACCTTGCCGCCCAGCATGACGTCGCTCGCGCGGTTCAGGCCGTCGATCAGCGAATGGCGGCAGCCGTAGATGTTGTCGAACTTGCTCTTGGTGACCGAGTCGTTGACGTTGATGGCGGGGAAGAGGAGCTGACCCTTCTTCGCCATCTCGTAGAGGCGGTGGACGCCGGTCGTCGTCTCCTCGCTGACGCCGCGCACCTTGGTGGAGATGCGGCGCCACTGCTTCGGATCCTCGCGCTGGATGCGGCGGAGCAGCGAGAGGATGACGCCCCACTCCTCGGGCTCGGCGTCCTTGTCGAAAGCCGGCACCTTGCCCGCCTTCTCGAACTCGAGGCCCTTGTGCACCAGCAGCGTCGCGTCGCCGCCGTCGTCGACGATGAGGTCGGGGCCGGAGCCGTCGGGCCACACCAGCGCCTCGTTGGTGCACCACCAGTACTCTTCCAGCGTCTCGCCCTTCCAGGCGAAGACCGGCGTGCCGGCGGGCTTCTTCGGCGTGCCGGTGCGGCCGACCGCGACCGCCGCCGCCGCGGTGTCCTGCGTGCTGAAGATGTTGCACGACACCCAGCGCACGCTGGCGCCGAGGTCGACGAGCGTCTCGATGAGCACCGCCGTCTGCACCGTCATGTGCAGCGAACCCATGATCTTCGCGCCCTTGAGCGGCTTCGCCGCCGCGTACTTGGCGCGGATGGCCATGAGCCCCGGCATCTCCTGCTCGGCGAGGCGGATCTCCTTGCGGCCGAGCTCGGCGAGCGCCAGGTCCTTCACCTTGAACGGCGGCCGGGCGGTCTTCTTCGCCGGGACGGCCTTCAGCTGTGCAGCGGTTCCCATCGTGTCCTCCGTGATCAGTTGAGTTGCGATTTCATGGCGCGACGCCGCGCGCTGGCGACGAACAGCGCCGGGCCGGTGGCCTGCGACGCGGGCGGCAGCGGGCGGACGCGGATGCGGTCGAAGCCGGCGTCGGCGAGCCAGCTCGTCACCTGGGCCGGCGGGAAGCCGAGCCAGACGTGTCCCATCTCCTGGCGATACTCCTGCCGCTCGTGCTCCAACATGTCGACGAGGAGCACGCGCCCGCCCGGCGCGAGCACCCGCGCCGCTTCGCGCAGGACGACCGGCGGGTCGGGCAGATGGTGCACGGCGAGGCAGAGCGCCGCGGCGTCGAGCGTGGCGTCGTCGATCGGGAGCGCGTCGAGCTCCCCCTGCCGCACCTCGACGTTCTCGAGCCCGCCGAGCCGCTGCCGCGCCGCCTTGAGCATCGCGCGCGACCCGTCGACCGCGATCACCCGGCGCACGAACGGCGCCAGCGCCGCCGCGATCTGGCCGGTGCCGCAGCCGAGGTCGCCGACGACCCAGTCCTCGTCGAGCAGCGCCGCCAGCGCGTGCAGGTCGAAGCGCTCGCCGAACATGTCCTTCCGCAGCCGGTCCCACTGCCCCGCCGCGGTCGCGAAGAACGCCTGCGAGCGGCTGCGGCGCTCGGCCAGCACGCTCGCGAGCCGCTGGTCGTCCTGCGCCGCGACCGGCACCGTCGCGGTCTGCTCCCGCAGCAATCCCCACAACCGTCGCGCCGCCGGCCCCAGGTCGTCGACGGTGATCCGGTAGAGCCGGCTCGTCCCGTCCGGCCGCGCCGCCACCCAGCCTTCGTCCGCCAGCACCTTCAGATGCCGGCTGACCGTCGACTGCGGGAGCTGCAACACTCCGCACAGATCCGCCACCGTCAGCTCGTGTCGCTCGACGAGCCGCAGGATCCGCGCCCGCGTCGCATCCGCGAGCGAGCTCATCCAGGTCAACATCGTGGGCGCCGGGGACGACATGTATCCGTCGATCCGGATATAGCGGTGGTCGCTTTCCGGAGTCAAGGCGGTTGCGGGGACTGAGGCGGTCCGAATCTGCAACTGACGTGCGGGGTGGGGGGGGGGCGCCGGGGGGGGGGCCCGGGGGCTGGGGCCTGCCGGCCGCCCCGCGCGCCCGCGCGGGGCCCTCGCCTTCGCCGAGGTGCCGTTCTGGATGGCCGAGGACTACCCCGAGCTGTTCGGCTTCCCGGAGGAGTTCGCCCGCCTCCGTCTCTACTCGATCGCCTACGACGTGCGCGAGCTGATCGCGATGCCCCCGAC
>Ga0335069_10010333_pt1 | contig 13227 bp, 8 predicted proteins | sample Lox_Sample_11_FD_206714 | JGI IMG/M metagenome (GOLD analysis project Ga0335069, IMG submission 206714) | Soil microbial communities from Loxahatchee National Wildlife Refuge, Florida, United States - Lox_Sample_1.1 | ecosystem: Environmental > Terrestrial > Soil > Wetlands | place: USA: Florida... | reverse complement strand
TTGGTGAAGTACTAGGCGTCTTTCGGTAGTCAAGCAGAAAAACGCGCGTCTTTGCGCGGCCTCGAAAGGGCCGCAGGCCTGTTTCGGCAGTCAAAAAAAGAAAACGCCGCGCATTGGCGCGGCCTCGAAAGGGCCGCAGGCCTGTTTCGGCAGTCAAAAAAGAAAACGCCGCGCATTGGCGCGGCGTTTTCACTTAGGTCGAAAGACCTATTACTTGGAGATCGAACGCTTGAACATCCGGTCGATCTTCTCGTTGGTGGCATCGACGGCCGACTGGCTCGCCTGAGCAGCAGCCAACGCCTGGTTCGCAGTGCTCTGCGCGCTGCTGGCAGCCTGGTTGGCGGCCTGTGCGGTGCTGCTGGCCTGGTCCGCGGACGACTTGGCGGCAGACACATCCGACTGCAGCTTCGCTACCTGTGACTTGAGGTTGTCGACGTCCGCCTGGAGGGGCTTCAGATCCTGACAGCCTGCAAGTCCCGCCACGACTGCCACCGCAGCCACCTTCAAAACGATCGCGCACTTCATAAACGTCCCCTTCTGGGTTGTTGATTCGGGAGGTCCCTGAAACAAATGCAAATGAGGCACGCAAGTTCCATGCCGCCACTCACAAGCGCGCAACTGCATCAAATTTACCAAGGGATTGCAACTGCATCCTTGCACTGTCGGCCGACTGCGACAGTGATGTGCGCGCGCTGGCCGCATGTTAAGAGAACTGCAGGAAAACATCGATGCGCATGATTGCGGCAGGGCAACGCCAGCCGGCGACGCAGCTGTCGGATGTTCGGACCGTACGGGCGGACCGTACGGGCGGGGTGGATGTGGAGGCGCGTTGCGTGTGGAGGCGCCGGCGAATCGTGCAAGCGCGGAGGGGTGCTGCGCCAGGTTGGTGCGAGATCCATGTGCCGTCGCCAGCGACCTCGCCAGCGATGTGTAAGAGGTACCGGCAGGTTTTCACCGGTACTGTCGTTTCGAGTGCTCCGGCTCACGGGATGCGGCGGCCGGAGGTGGGAGGCAGTGGATGAGTCGGGGAATTCAGGAGTCCGGCGGCGCTTGCGAAGGCGCATTACCAGCGTCGTCCAGGGCGAGCTTGCCGTCCGTCCCGATCTGGATATAATCACAGTCACTGTATAGATAGACAGGTGCCGACATGTCCGATCTGACACCGCGCCAGACCCAGATCCTGCGCCTCGTGCAGCGCTTCATCTCCGATACCGGCATGCCCCCGACCCGCGCGGAGATCGCCCGCGAGCTGGGTTTCCGCTCCGCCAATGCGGCCGAGGAGCACCTGCGGGCACTGGCGCGCAAGGGCGTGATCGCCCTGGTCCCCGGCACCTCGCGCGGCATCCAGCTCAAGGACACCATCCGCGAGCAGATGGGCCTGCCCCTCATCGGCCGCGTGGCCGCCGGCAAGCCGATCTTCGCGGAGGAAAACTTCGAGGCGCGGCTGCAGATCGATCCGGGCCTGTTCCAGCCCCGGCCGCATTACCTGCTCAAGGTGATCGGCATGAGCATGAAGGACGCCGGCATCCTCGATGGCGACCTGGTCGCGGTGCACCGCACTTCCGAAGTGCGTAGCCGGCAGATCGTGGTCGCCCGGCTGGAAAACGAGGTGACCGTGAAGCGCTATCGCCAGGAGGGCTCCGTGGTCTGGCTGCTGCCCGAGAACACCGATTTCGAGCCCATCCGCGTGGACCTGAAGGAGGAGCCGCTGCTCATCGAGGGCATCGTGGTGGGCGTGCTCCGCCGCGGCAAGACGGCAGGCCTGATGTGACTGCGGCGCGCTGAGATCCAGGAGCGCGAACGGTAGGGCTGCGTGCGGCGCCTGTCATGCTCAATCCCGAACTGGCTCGGCTGCTCGAGCATCCGGCCATCTGGCGCGGCGTCAGCGCCGCGCAGGCGGAAGTCCTTCCCACGGGCTTCGGCGAACTCGATGCGCATCTGCCCGGTGGAGGCTGGCCGCGTAGCGGGCTGATCGAGATCCTCGCGTCCCGCTTCGGGATCGGTGAGTTGTCGTTGCTGCTACCGGCGCTTGCGGCGCTGACCCGGCGGGCGATGGCGCGCTGGTGTGCGTGGGTGGCTCCGCCACTGGAGCCTTTTGCACCGGCACTGGCAGCACATGGAATGTTGCTGGAGCGCGTACTCGTCGTCAGAGTTCCGGCATCCTCGCCACGCCGCGGCCCCGGCGGTCGCGGCGCCGGCGGTCGCGGCGCCGGCGGTCGCGGCGCCGAAGCAGTCCGTACCCTGTGGGCGTTCGAGCAGGCGCTCGGCTCCGGTGCCTGCGATGTGGCGCTCGCCTGGGCCGAACAGCCGCGTTTGCGCGAGATCCGTCGTCTGCAGCTCGCTGCCGAACGGGGTCGCGCGCTCGGTGTGTTGTTCCGGTCGCGGCGCGCGGCTCAGGAATCCTCTCATGCGATCCTGCGTGTGCAGCTCGAGGCAGTCAGCCAGGGCGTGCGCCTCACGCTGCTGAAGAGTCGGGGCGGCCTGCGCAGTCCGATCGAACTCGCCGTACAGAGCAGCGGTAGTTAGATGCGGCCGCGCCTCATTCGCGGGCCGCGCCAGGGCGGCTTCGACTCCGCATCGCCCGCGCAACCGGATCAGGCTGCGCGCTTGCATGCCGTTGCCGCCGGGCGGCGCTGCGTGGAATCCCTCGAGCTGTGGATCGGGGTACAGCTGGCCCTCGCGACATCGGGCACTGCATCGGCATCAGCCGCTCCGCAATCCACCACTCAGCCTGAATCCATCGCTCAGCTGGAATCGACCCACGCACGGCTGGAGGCGCTGGCCACGCGCGCGCAGCGGTTCACGCCGCGCGTCAGCCTCGTACCGCCGGATGGCGTGCTGCTGGAGGTGAAGGGCAGTCTGCATCTCTTCGGCGGCCCGCAAGGATTGCTCGCGGCCCTGGGCGCCGAATGCGAATCCCTCGGAATACGTGCCACGGTGGCTCTCGCGCCCACGCCGCTGGCCGCGCTGGTGGCCGCTCGCAGCGGCCTGTCTCTCGCACTGACCGACAGGGCGCAACTGACCGGACGACTCGCCTCACTACCACTCACGCCGCTGCGTTGGCCGATGGACACCCTGGAAAGGCTCGCGCGCATGGGTGTCCGCACCATCGGCCAGGTCCTGCGTCTGCCACGTGCCGGCTTTGCACGGCGCTTCGGCACCGAACGGCTCGCCGATCTGGATCGGCTGACAGGCCGCAAGGCGGATCTGCGCCGAGGTTTCGAGCCGCGCGAGCGCTTCCGCCGGCGGCGCGAACTGACCTTCGAGTTGGAAAGCGCCCAGGGCATTCTCGCGGCGCTGGCGCCGCTGCTGGCCGATCTGGGGCGTTTCCTGCAGGCGCGGCAATGCGGCCTGCTGCAGCTCGACTGCCTGCTGCGCCACCGTCATGCCGAACCTACGCGCTGCCGGCTGCAGCTGGCGGAGCCTGTGGCCGATGCCCACCGCCTGACCGAGTTGCTGGGCGAGCGTCTGAACGCGCTGGCATTGCCCGAGGCGGTGCGCTCCTGCGAGCTGCGCTCGGGCCCGCTGATGCAGCGGGCGTTGCTGTCCCGGACGCTCTGGCAGCCTGGCGAGCATGGCGGGGGCGGGGGCACCGAAGCGGCTGAGCTCATCGAGCGGCTGCGTGCACGACTGGGCCCCGAGGCCGTGTACGGCTTGCAGGTCCTGCATGGCCATCGGCCGGAGAGGGCCTGGAGCGTCCGTGAGCCGGCCACGGGAGGCCCGGCACCCTTCGCGATGGGGCTCCCCTGGGGCGCATTCAGCCGTCCTCTGTGGCTTCTGGCGGCCCCGGAGCCGCTGCAGCAGCAGGCCGGCCTGCCGCATCGGGGCGGGGCCCTGCGGCTGTGTGGTGAAGCCGAACGTATCGAGACCGGCTGGTGGGATGGCGGGGACGTCGGCCGCGATTACTACACGGCCTGCGACATCCACGGTGTCCGACTGTGGGTGTTCCGCGAGCGCGCGCGGCCGCACAGATGGTTCCTGCATGGAGTGTTCGGGTGAGCGATGCCGGCGGCGTGCCTTACGCGGAGCTGCATTGCCTGAGCAACTTCACGTTCCTGCGCGGGGCATCGCATCCGCAGGAACTCGTGGAGCGCGCCAGCACGTTGGGTTACGCCGCGCTGGCCATCACGGACGAGTGCTCCGTTGCCGGGGCTGTCCGGGCGCATGTGGCCGCGAAGCGCGCGCGGTTGAAACTGCTGGTCGGTGCGGAGTTCCGTCTCACCTGCGGCCTGAAGATCGTCGCGCTGGCCATCGACCGGCTCGGCTATGGCCGGTTGTGCCGGCTGATCACCCGCGGGCGCCGCGCCGCGGCCAAGGGCAGCTACGCGCTGACTCGCGATGAGTTGCGTGCCGCCGGACTGGAACATTGCTTCGTACTGTGGGTACCCGAGGCCACCGGAGGACCGCCGGATGGCGAGCAGGCCTGCTGGCTGAGTCAGTGCTTCGGCGGCCGGCTGCGGATCGCGGCGGAGTTGTTCCACGCGGGAACCGATGCGCGGCATCTGCGTGAACTGCGGACATTGAGTGGCGAGCTGGGCGTGCCGCTTCTGGCCAGCGGTGATGTCCACATGCACGTGCGCGAGCGCCGCCGCCTGCAGGATGCGCTGACTGCAGTCCGGCTTAATGTGCCACTCGCCGAGGCGGGCTGGCATCTGTATCCAAACGGTGAGCGGCATCTGCGCGAACGGAAGCGATTGGCGCGCCTGTACCCGGAAGAACTGCTGCGCGAAACCGTCGCGGTCGCCCAGGCCTGCACGTTCTCGCTGGATGAACTGCGCTATGAGTATCCGCACGAGCTGGTGCCGGCCGGGGAAACACCCACCAGCCATCTGCGCAACCTGGTGGAAGAGGGTGCGCGCCGGCGCTGGCCCGAAGGTGTCCCGCCCAAGGCGCGTGCCAGCATCGAGAGCGAGCTCGCCCTGATCGCCGAGCTGCGCTACGAACCTTATTTCCTGACAGTGCGCGACATCGTGGCTTATGCGCGCGAGCAGAACATCCTGTGTCAGGGCCGTGGTTCGGCTGCGAACTCCCTCGTCTGCTATTGCCTCGAAGTCTCGGCCGTCGGACCTGAGCGCGGCGCCGCACTGTTGTTCGAACGCTTCATCTCGCGCGAGCGCAACGAACCGCCCGACATCGACATCGATTTCGAACATGAACGCCGCGAGGAGGTCATCCAGTACATTTATCGAAAATACGGGCGCGGGCGGGCGGCGATCGCAGCGACCGTCATCATGTACCGGCCACGCAGCGCGCTGCGCGACATGGCCCGGGTGTTTGGCCTCGATCCGCAGCGGAGCCTGAAACTCTCCCGCGTGATGCAGTGGTGGGACGGCAGCGAGACGTTGCCCGAGCGTGTGCGCGAAGCCGGCTTCGATACCGACGATCCCGTGCTCGAGCGGATCGTCACGCTGGCGCGCGAGCTGGTGGAGTTTCCGGGCTTCCCGCGTCACCTGTCGCAGCACGTGGGGGGATTCGTGATCTCCGAGGGGCTGCTCGAGGAACTCGTGCCCATCGAGAACGCGGCCATGCCCGATCGCACCGTGGTGCAGTGGGACAAGGACGATCTCAACGACCTGGGGCTGCTCAAGGTGGACGTGCTGGGACTGGGCATGCTGAGCGCACTGCGACGTGCATTCGCGCTGGTGAACGGCTTCCGCGCCCGCCAGTACTCGCTCGGTCACCTGCCCGACAGGGACGTGGCGGTGTACGAGATGATCTCGCGCGCCGACACCGTGGGAGTCTTCCAGATCGAGTCGCGCGCGCAGATGTCCATGCTGCCGCGCCTGAAGCCGAAGAATTATTACGACCTGGTGATCGAGGTGGCCATCGTCCGTCCCGGTCCCATCCAGGGCGACATGGTGCATCCCTACCTGCAGCGCCGCGCGAAGCGCGAGCCGGTTGACTATCCCAGCGCCGAAGTGGCCGCGGTGCTCCAGCGCACCCTGGGGGTCCCCATCTTCCAGGAGCAGGTGATGCAACTGGCGATCGTCGCCGCCGGCTTCACGCCCGGAGAAGCCGACCAGCTGCGCCGCGCGATGGGGGCCTGGAAGCGAAGCGGCGGCATCGAGCACTTCCGCGACCGGCTGCTGAATGGCATGCGCGCGCGCAACTACACGGACGAATTCGCGCAGCGCATCTACAAACAGATGCTCGGGTTCGGCGAATATGGCTTCCCGGAATGCGTCGTGGGCGATACCCGGGTGGTCGATGCGGATACCGGCCGCTGGGTGACCATCGAAGCAGTGGCCAACGGTCGTGCCCGGCTGGCGAGCACATTGGCCTGCGATGCGGATCTGCGCCTGCGCAAGCGCAAGGTACAGGCTGTCGTACGTAGCGGAATCAAGCCCGTTTTCCGCTTGCGAACCGCTCTTGGTCATGCCTTTCTGGCCACCGCCGAGCATCCCTTGATGACGATGGGAGGATGGCGGCAGCTGGGTCAGATCCGTACCGGAGATCACGTGGCCGTGGCGCGCAGCGTGCCTCTCACGGTGAGGCGACGCTGGCCCAGCTATCGCATCGAGGTGCTGGCTGATCTGGTTGCCGAGGGGAATGTGTGTCATCCAAACACGTTTTACTTCCATACGACCGAGGACTGGCATCGTGACGCGTTCGTCAAGGCGGTGGAGCGCTTCCCCAACACACGTGCAATTGTGGAGCGGCACAAAAGCTGCCATTCAGTTCGCGTCCGCCGCATCGACCGCAGCAAACCGCCAGGAGCGGTGACCTGGATACGTTCGCTGGGCATCTGGGGATGCAGTGCGCGGCAGAAATTCCTGCCTGCCGGGGTTTTCGAACTCTGTGACAGCAACGTGGGTCGGCTGCTGGCGCGTCTGTGGGAAGGCGATGGAGGGTTTTCATTGGCTGGGCACACTTCCTACGACACGGCATCGCCTCGTCTGGGACTGGAAGTGCAGCACCTGCTGCTGAGGTTGGGGATCGTTGCGCGCCTGTATCGCCGAGTGCGCCACTACCGGGGGCGAAGGCTTGAACATCATGTCGTCACGGTGACTGGTGACGAGGCGCTGCAGCGCTTCTGGCGCCATGTGGGGCGCCGTTTCCTGGATGTGAGGAAGCGCCAACTGGCAAGGATGCTGGCACGGCGATCTCACGGCCGTATGTCGCGCGATATCATCCCTGTCGAGGTCAGGCAGCTCATTCGTCGGGAGCGCGATGCGGCCGGACTGTCCTGGAAGAAGATAGGGCAGATTACCGGTTTGGCGATGCGAGAGATTCAGGCCAGAAAAGCGAACTCGACTCACAAGGCTGGCTTTCGCAGGGATGTGATCGGACGTCTGGCGCAGGTTCTGCGTTCACCTCCGTTGCGCCGGCTGGCCGAATCCGACGTTTACTGGGACCGGGTCGTGGAAATCGAAGCGCAAGGAAGCCGCCCCACCTACGACCTGCAGATCGAGGGTGATCACAGCTTTCTGGCCGACCACTTCGTAGTCCACAATTCTCACGCCGCCAGCTTTGCCCTGTTGGTTTACGACTCGGCCTGGCTGAAGCATCACGAGCCGGCGGCCTTCACCTGCGCGCTGCTCAACAGCCAGCCGATGGGGTTCTATGGGCCTGCGCAGCTGGTGCGCGATGCCCGCGCGCACGGCGTAGAGGTGCGAGCGGTGGATGTGCAGAAGAGCGAGTACGACTGCACGCTCGAACGCCGGGAGGATGGCGAACCCGCGTTACGGCTGGGGATGCGGATGGTCAAGTCGCTTTCCGAGGCAGGGGCGCGCCGTGTGGCGGATGCGGTGCGCGCAGGACCGTGCTTTGCCAGCGTGCAGGACCTCACTCGACGCGCTGCGCTCGACCGTGGTGATCTGGAAGCGCTGGCTGCCGCTGGGGCGCTCGCCTCACTCAGCGGGAACCGCCATCTAGCCTATTGGGAGGTGGCCGGAAGCGAACGGCCCTTGCCGCTGGCACCGCAGGGTGAGCGCGCCGGGAGTGTCGAGGAAGGGCGCCCGCTGCTCGAGGCACCCACCGAGGGGCAGCGCATCGTCGCTGACTATGCCTCGATCGGCCTGACCCTGGGACGACATCCGTTGGCTCTGCTGCGTGAACGGCTGGCGCGCAACCGGCTGCTCACGGCGGGAGAGCTAGGATGCGTGGCGCACGGAAGGTTCGTGCGGACCGCCGGAATCGTCCTCATGCGGCAGCGTCCACAGAGCGCACATGGTGTCACTTTCATGACAATCGAGGACGAAAGCGGGCAGGTCAACATCATCGTCTGGGAAAGCGTCGGCCGTGAGCAGCGCCGGGCGATGCTCGAATCCCGACTGCTGGAGGTCCATGGAGAGCTGCAACGCCAGGAAGGCGTGATGCATGTCATCGCTCGCCGGCTCGTGGACCGCTCGGCCCTGCTGGGCGAGCTGCTGACCCGCTCACGCGATTTTCACTGACCCCTCAGCTGGGGTACCGACGGAAGTACCTGATCGCGGGGATCTTGGGGATCGCGGGCGGGATGTGCTCGCGGACTAGCCGGGCTTGCGCTTGCCCTTGTGGGCCGGGGGCTCGGCCGGCTCGTCCACACCGATATCGTAGTCCTCGAAATCGCTGGTGAGCTCGGCCGTGTGCTTGTCTTCCAGCAGCCGCTCGAGACGGCGCCAGGCCGGATCGCCGGCCTTCTGCCCGCGCCGCTTGGCCATGTCCAGGTCCTTGATGACCTGATCGAGATCGACGTCGGTATCGCCGGCAACCGGCTCGTCGGCCTCTTCGTCTTCGAATTCCTCGGATTCGGGTTTCTCGCTCATGCGCAGACACCAGGTCCCGGCAGGCCATCGACGGCGCGAAATTAAATCAGTTCGAGGCTCGCCTGCAATGTCGGATTGCTCACTTGATGAGCTGGTTCATCTGGAAGATCGGCAGCAGCATTGCAAAGACGATGCCCATCACGAACAGACCCATCAGCACGATGAGCAGCGGTCCGAGCAGGCCCACCATGCCCGCCAGCAGGCTGTCCAGCTCGCGCTCCTGGCTGATGGCGGCCCGCTCGAGCATGCTCTCCAGCTCGCCGCTGGACTCACCGCTGCTGATCAGATGGATGGTCATCGGCGGAAACAGCTTGCTGATGCCCAGCGATCGGCCGATCGGCGCACCCTCGCGCACGCGCGCAGCCGCTTCGCCCACAGCATCGCGCATCGGCAGGTTCATCACCACCTCACCCGAGATGCGCAACGCCTCCAGCACCGGCACGGAGCTGGCCGACAGGATGCTGAACGTGCGCGTGAAGCGTGCCGTATTGAATCCGCGCGTGAGCTTGCCGACCAGCGGCAGTCTCAGCTGGAAGCGGTGATAGCGCCGCCGGTTGGCCGGATTGCGCAGCCAGCGCGTGAACAGGAACACGGCCAGGGCCGCACCGATCAGCATCCAGATTCCCCAGTCGCGCACGAAGTCGCTGGTGGCGATCAGGATCTTGGTGATCAGGGGCAGCTTGCCCTTGGCCGATTCGAATACGCCCACGACCTTGGGGACCACGTACACCATCAGCCCCGCGACGATGGCGAAGCACAGCACTGACAGCACGATGGGATAGAGCAGGGCGGCCAGGACTTTCTGCCGGATCTGCTCACGCCCTTCGGTGTAGTCGGCCAGCCGTTCCAGGATGTTGTCGAGCTTGCCTGACTGCTCGCCCGCGGAGACGGTCGAGCGGTAGATCTCGGGAAAGACCCGCGGAAAATCCGCCAGTCCGTCCGCGAGCGTGTGTCCTTCCATCACGCGGGAGCGCACACCGAGCACGATGCTCTGCACGCGTGGTTTCTCGGTCTGCTGCGAGACAGCCAATAGGGATTCCTCGAGGGGCAGTCCCGCGCGCACGAGCGTCGCCAACTGGCGCGTGAACAGCGACAGGTCAGCTGTCGAGACGCCGCGGGTAATCGAAAACGAGCGCTGGCGCTTCGCTTCCTTCTGCGCCACCTCGCTGACGGTGACGGGCAGAAGCTGCCTCTCGCGCAGCAGCTGGCGGATATGGCGCGGCGTATCGCCCTCGATGATGCCCTTGCGTTCCTTGCCGCCGGTATCTAGAGCTGTGTATTCGAAGGCACCCATGTGGAACCGGAAGCGAACCGCGCTGGAAGGGATCTTACCGTAGCGGATTCACAGCAGGTGACGCTGAGGTTTCAGTCCTCGCGCGTGACGCGCAGGATTTCCTCGATCGTGGTCTCGCCGCGCAGGACCTTGGCACGGCCATCGTCGCGAATAGAGGGCGTGGTCTGTCGCGCATGACGCTCCAGCTCCTGCTCGCTCGCGCCATCGTGAATCATCGTGCGCATCGCATCGTCCACGACGATCAGCTCGTAGATGCCTGAGCGACCGCGGTATCCGCCACCGCCATCGCGTCCGGGGCGGTACAGGGTGGGTGAGGGCTCGTCGGGGTGAAGATTCAGCAGCCGCCGCTCGTAATCACCCGCCTGGAAAGGCTGCTTGGTATCCGGGTTCAGCACGCGCACCAGGCGCTGTGCCAGCACGCCGACCAGGCTGGATGACAGCAGGAAGGGTTCGATTCCCATGTCGCGCAAGCGTGTCAGCGCGCCGGCTGCCGTGTTGGTATGTAACGTGGACAACACGAGGTGGCCGGTGAGACTCGCCTGGACGGCGATCTGTGCCGTCTCCAGGTCACGGATCTCACCCACCAGCACCACATCGGGGTCCTGGCGCAGGATGGCGCGCAGGCCGCGGGCGAAGGTCATCTCGACCTTGGTGTTGACCTGGGTCTGGCCGATACCGTCGATGTAGTACTCGATCGGATCCTCGACCGTCATGATGTTGCGCGTGTTGTCGTTCAGCCGCTCCAGGGCCGCGTACAGCGTCGTGGTCTTGCCGGAGCCAGTGGGCCCGGTCACCAGCAGGATGCCGTGCGGCTTGTGGATCAGCTCATCGATGAGCGACTCGATCTGTTGCCCCATGCCGAGCGCGCCCAGGTCCAGCCGTCCGGCCTGTTTGTCCAGGATACGCAGCACGACGCGCTCGCCGTGGCCCGAGGGGATGGTGGAGACGCGAACGTCCACGGATCGGCCGGCGATCCGCAAGCTGATGCGGCCGTCCTGCGGCAGGCGCTTCTCGGCGATGTCGAGCTTCGACATGACCTTGAGTCGCGACACCACCAGGGGTGCCACCGCGCGCTTGGACTGCAATACCTCGCGCAGGATGCCATCGACACGGAAGCGGATAACGAGGCGATTCTCGAACGGCTCGACGTGGATGTCCGATGCGTTCTCGCGTACCGCCTGGGTCAGTACGGCATTGATCAGCCGGATGATGGGCGCGTCGTCGTCGCTGTCGAGGAGGTCAGCCTGCTCCGGCAGATCCTGCGCCAGGTGGGCGAGGTCCGTCGTATCGTCCAGGCCCTCAACGGCCTGCATGGTGTCCGATCCGGCTTCATACGCCTGCCGCAGCAACAGATCGAACTCGGCTTCCGGAACGCGCTGCAGCTTCAGGGGCATCCGCATGTAGCGGCGCACCTCGGCAATGGCTATCGGGGAGGCGTTCTCCCGGCAGACGCATTCCGCCTGACCTTCGACGATGCGCTTCACGAGCACGCCGTGCCGCTTCGCGAATGCGAAGGACAGCCGCCGCTCCTGACGGGGCTGGGTGGCAGCAGCGGCAACGACGCTCACGGCTTTCCTCCCTGGGGCTGATCGGGCGTGGCAGGTGGCGCGGATGCGGGCGTCGGGCTGACCGGAGCACTGTTCGATGGACTCGCATTCTGCGAGTCACCGTAGGGCTGAGCTGCCGCCCCATCGGGCGGCGGTGGAGCCGGTGACTTGCTCGCATGCTGCTTCTTGCGAGCGGCCTCCGCAGCGTCCGCGGCCTCGCGCGCCTCCCGGCTCTTGCGTGCCTGTTCCTCCGGTGTGCCCGTCGCGGGTGTGGAGCCTGGCGGGGGCGGCGGCGGTGGCGGCGCCAGTTTGGGCTTCGCAACGCCCGGCAACAGCGGCAGGAACTCGCGCCGGTTGTAACCCTTCTGCTGGTCGATCATGTAGTTGTACTTGTCGTCGGTGGCGAAGGCCGCCTGCGACTCGTCGCGCAGGATGCGCGGACGGATGAACATCATCAGGTTGTTCTTGGTAGCCCCCGCCTGGCGGGTCTTGAACAGCATGCCGATCACCGGAATGCTGCCGAGGAAGGGCACCTTCTGCTGCGATTTGCTGCTGCTGTCGGAGATCAGTCCGCCCAGCACCACGATGCCGCCGTCCTCGATCAGCACGTTCGTGCTGATGGTGCGCTTGTTGGTCGTGATATCCACCGTGGACACCGAAGTCGGGGCCACGCTCGAACTCTCGATGGAGATCTTGAGGACGACCGAGTTGCCCTCCTGGGCAATGTAAGGCGTCACCTTGAGGATGGTGCCGACCTCCTCACGCTGCACGGTCTGGAAGGGATTCACGGAGCCATTGCCGGCGGTTCCGGTGTTGGAGAACGAACCGGTGATGAACGGCACTTCCTGGGCGACCTTGATCTCCGCTTCCTGGTTGTCCAGCGTCACGGTCGACGGGGTCGCGATGACGTTGGTGTCGGTATCGCCGCGGATCGCGCGGATCATGGCCGCGAAGTTCAGGCCGCCGGCGGCAATGCGCCCGACCGCCAGGGTCGTTCCGGTCGGTAACGTGGGTGCCGACGTGGTCGTCGTGGTGGTGCCCGTCGAGCTGGTCGAGCCCGCACTGTTGGCGATGTTCACCACATCGCCCGCGAGATCGACGATCGAGGAACCACCCACCGGATTGATGAAGGAGGCCGCCGGCACGGTGCCGTTGCCCTTGGTGAATTCGGCCCAGTTGACGCCCAGTTCGGCGGTCTTGTCCGAGTTGACCTCCACGATCACCGCCTCGACCAGCACCTGTGGACGGCGGATGTCGAGCTTGTCGATGATGCTCATGACCGTGCGCATGATCTTGGGCGGCGCGGTGATCACCAGCGCGTTGTTCTGGGCGTCGGCCCAGACCATGGCGCTCTTCTCGGCCTGCGCGGCCGGCGAGGCGCCGGCCCCGGCAGCACCACCGGTGCCGGAGGCGGCGGCCTGCGCGATACCGGTGATCTGCTCCTTGAGCTTCGGGGCGATCTTTTCCGCATCGGCGTAGTGCAGGTAACGAACCTGCGTGTCGCCACCCGACTCAAGGGGGGTATCCAGGTGGGCGACCAGCGCGCGGATGCGCAGCCGCGCGGACTGGTCGCCGCCGATCAGCACGCTGTTGGAGCGCTCATCGGCCACGACCTTGGCTGCCTGACCCCCCTCGGCGG